>Ga0210247_101712_pt1 | contig 16111 bp, 18 predicted proteins | sample ChrtobMetP3_16mM_FD_155449 | JGI IMG/M metagenome (GOLD analysis project Ga0210247, IMG submission 155449) | Chrysochromulina tobin associated microbial communities from unialgal haptophyte culture, Seattle, Washington, United States - P3_16mM | ecosystem: Host-associated > Algae > Haptophytes >... | reverse complement strand
GCGTGCGCCACCAGCCTCGTCCTCGTCCGACGGCGAGAAGCCGCTTCTCATCATCCAGTGGCAGCGTGTCTCCTGGATCGAAATCACGCGCCAGGCGGCCCGACGCGCCAGCGTGGGAGGCGACAGCAGCCCACCTTCGCGCCGGCCCCGCCGGATTGCTCGCTGTGGGTGCTTTTGCCTGCGTAGGGCTGAGAGACTCTTGAGTCTCGCTGGGCTTTCCACAGGAAAATAGGTCAGCAAATTCAAGAGAGAAGTTTCGTCGGGGCGTCCTCCTCGCACCTCGACATGTCCAACGTGATCGTCTGCCTTGCTCTGGCCTTCGCGCCGCCGCAGCGAGTGCCGTACTCACGGGCCGCCGCCTTGCGGCGGGCCGTGCACATTGTCGCTGAGCTAGGCTTGCAGCCACGTGACGAGCTCAAGCCACGCTTCGCACGCGCAGATGACGAGACGAAGACTTCGTTCACCCCCGACAAGGCTCGGGTCGAGCAATGGCCGACGGCGCCTGCGGCGAAATCGAATGAAGCGCTGCTGGCCGAAATTCGCGCCCTGCAGCCCAAGAGGCCAGAGCCACCGCCAGAAAAGAAGCCCACCGATCTTAATGGCATCAGCCCGTGGCTGCTGATCCTCGGAGCCTCTTCCTACGGCGCAGTTTCCGTGCTGGCGTACCACTTCACGATGGGTGCCACTGACATGTTCAACAACCAGCCCATAAGCGATGACACCTTTTACGTCGTCGCACGCTTCAGCACCGTAGCGCGCTACGTCGTGATCGCGATGGGTGCGCTCGGCTCTACAGTATGCGCCATTGCTGCAGCCGGCCAGCTTGCGCTCTGCGTGCAGGTGAGCATCGGGATTGCGCGCGGCGAGCTGGATCCGAACGCGAAGCGCATCGACCCGTACGGTGGGCGCAAGCAGGGCCAGCTTGAGAAGATGTTGCGCCTCATGCTCGGAGATAAAGCGGCTGGCCTTGGCATCGAGGATCGCCGTCAGTGAAAGCGCGGACTAAGCGCGAACACAGGTGAAAGGACCTCAGCCCCGCAGACTCCTCACCGCCACACCTAGTAGAGTGAGGGCCTTCTAGCATGTGGATAAATAGTTGATATATGTGTCGATCTCATGACGCCGCGGTTAAGCCGCGGTCGTGCACGGGTGGTGCAACGCACAAATATTACGCCGCGGTAACGCGCTCGCTGCCGGCGGCGGGCCTTTAAAGGCGGCCTTACGCGCGCTGCGCTGCGACCTGCGTGCGCGGTGCTCCAAGAGCCGACGCATGATCACACACGCACACAGCCTGATGCCGAGCGTGGATTGGCTACCCCTTAAGTGACTATTAATGGATTGACGCCCAACCAGCTCGCGCAGCTGTGCCGCAGGCGGGTGGGCGACCCCGAGGGTAAAGGCGCCGCGTATGCAGCTCCGGCTGCTGTTCTAATTTAGACTTGCCTCGACCTGCTCCGACGCCGGCGCAGATGGCTCACCAGAGTCTCGATGGTCCCGCCCACGCCGCGCCGCTTGCCCCGTGGGTGGCCCGAGCGATTCACCCCCGAGACTGCAGACCGATTGGAGCCGTCGTCTGTGGTGCGCACGGTCGTGGCGCCGCTACACGCATACGGCGGCAGCGAGCCCGCAAGCGCTGGCTGCACGACGGCTAAGTCTTGCTTGAGCTTCGAGTACGGGTCAACGATATGGAATCGCGGCGAGCTGCGGGCGAGGCTGGCTTGGAAGCCGCGCAGCGGGCGCAGCAGCCGCAGGTGCGGCCCGAGGCTCGCCAAGTGCTCCCACATGACGCCTTCTGGATACAGTTCCCTCTTGGCCGCGACGAGGCGGCGCACCGTACTCTCATACGCCTGCGCGTATGCAGCCATCGCGGCGGGCGGGCCGACGGCGATCTGGTCAAACGCCCAGCCGACCTGCGCCGACCACCACGGCAGCCACACGTGGTGCGCGGCGCCCGAGCGCGACAGCAGCGGCTGCAAGTCGAGGGGGCCGCAGAAGCAAAGGTCAGGCCTCAGGCGGATGACGAGATCGTAACCGCCCCGCGGCATGCGTGGCGGGCCGGCGGCGGCACAGCGTGCACCGTTCTGCACGGCAGGCGGCGGCTCGAGCCGTCCGGGCACCGTCGACTCTCCACCTTTGCCATGATGGTGTAGCTGCTGCGGCTGAGTGGTGAGCAGACGCTGTGCTGCCGCGATGCCACGAAACATCTTGATGATGTTCATGGCCTTGCCTTGCGCAGTGCCGCGGCCGCGCGGCACCTTTTCTGTGCCCGGTACTTCGGCTCGCACTCCAGCGGATACGGCCACGTTGGTTTCCAGGGCAGCGCCCACCACACAAGGAAAGGAGTTCCATATGTCTCTCTGCACCTGCTGGTCGGCACCGACCACCTCAGTAGTGAGGTGCGCGTACACATGAAAACGCACACTGGGATTCGCGTCGATGATGTGGCGCACCATGCTCGCGTTGCAGTCGGGTAGCGTGCGATACGCGCCCGAAAGCACAATGGCGGCAGTGTGCGTGTGCGCCGCCATCTTTAATTAATGAAGGTCGAGCACGATGATTGCAACTCGGACGGAACTCCTCATTTTGGCATCGCGCACGCTCTTTAGATGAACGATCGTAGTGGCTGAGGTTTCAGCAAGTTCTGCAAGCCCCCTTTCGCATGCTTGCGGAGCGCGCTCAAAATGCATCATCCATTGCACTCCGCGACGGCGACCGACGTTTGGTCCCGGCATCCCCAAAGCGCGGCTCATGCGGCGTTCCATCACATGATCGACTCGGACCACGACGGGTACATCACGCAGGGCGACCTGCTGCGCACGTTTGGAATGCATCTCGATGAGCGTGCGATGGAGCGCATGCTGGAAAACATCGACTGGCGCGCCAACCGGATGAACTTCGAGGAGTTCCAACTCATGCTCTCCGATAACCGCAAGAGCGACGATGAACGAGGGGTACTCGAGTACACCAAGGCACTCCAGTACATTGCTGAGAAGGGGGCGTTTGCGGCCAAGAAGGCGGCAGCGGAGAAGACGACAGCATCCGAGAAGGCCGCAGCAGAGAAGGAAGCTGCTGAGGACGAAGCGGCCAAGAAGGAAGCGGCCGCGAAGGCAGCAGCCGAGAAGGAGGCGGCTGAGAAGGCAGCCGCAGAGAAGGCGGTCGATGCACCCGTGGATTTTGCGACCCCCCAGGTGAAGGTGGAGATGGAGGAGGCTCTGAACACGCCCTCCTCAGCTGCGCCCACGCCACGGACCCCGGACGATGGTCCGTCGCCTGAGTGGCTTCGTGAGGCATCCAAAGCCCTTGCGGCAGAGAAGGAAGCCGCAGAGAGGGTGGCTGCGCACACGGCACCCGTAGGGCGGCCGCCGGCTCCAGAAGGCGAGGATGAACTGTTTGAGATGACAGTCCCTGAGGGTGTGATGCCGGGCGACATGCTGCAGGCTACGACTCCCAGCGGCGTCAAGGTGCGCCTCATGGTGCCCGAAGGAGTCTCGCCTGGCGCCGTTCTCACCTTTAAGGCCGATGCCATTTCGCCGTCCAAATGGGCAATGCAAAGCCCACTGCGAGAGCCGCCCGCCGCGCCTGCCGAGGCCACGACGGACCTGGCCACGCCCGCCGCGCCTGCCGAGGCCACGACGGGCCTGGCCACGCCCGCAGCGCCTGCCGAGGCCACGACGGACCTGGCCACGCCCGCCGCGCCTCATGCGCTGCTTCAGACCGCGCAGACCGATCAAGCATCGCCCAGCACGGCGTGTGAAACCGAGCACGAGGCGCCCAGCACGGCGCGTGAAACCGAGCACGCGCCCAGCACGGCGTGTGAAACCGAGCACGAGGCGCCCAGCACGGCGTGTGAAACCGAGCACGAGGCGCCCAGCACGGCGCTTGAAACCGAGCACGAGGCGCCCAGCACGGCGCGTGAACCCGAGCACGCGCCCAGCACGGCGTGTGAAACCGAGCACGAGGCGGCGAAGGCGGAGCCGGCGACCAAGGCGGAGATAGCAGCGGCCATGGCCACACTCACAAGTATGGCGAATTCGCTGCTCATGCACGCGAAGTTTGAGGCGGCCAAGGCGGAGGCGGTAGTGAAGAGGCAGAGGGCAGCGGTCTTGGCCGCCGCTGCGGCAGCCGAAATCGAGACGACGCTAACCAGCATGACTTTTGAGCTGCTCGGGCATGCAAAGTCGGACGCGGCGGCGAAGGCTGCCGCGCTAGCGATGGCTCGTGCTGCGATCCACACTGACAGGTCGCCAACGGCTCCGGGACTTTGCACGGTTGTAGCGGCGACATCGTCGCCGGTGAAGCACGCTCGCCACAACGCTCGCCACATGACGACAGCCCAGCTTCGCGCGGCACTGCGTGAGAGTGGAGTCGACGCACCGGAGGGAGCGGACCGAGAGACCCTCGAAGCTCTGGTGACGCTGAGCACCGACGCGACAGCGGCAGCAACGGAGCTCTCGCCACCGCACGCGAGCGTGCGGCTTGTGCGCTCTCCCCCAGCGGGACGCCCTGCCGCCGCCGCCAACGCGCCCTCGGCTGCTGATGCTGCGACGGTCACGACGGCAGCGAGCGCCGAGTCGGCAGGGGCGGCAGCTACCCGACCAGATCGAAGCAGCATATGTATCCTCTCCCATGACCCGATGGTCTATGTGATAGACCGCTTCTTCACGCCCGACGAGTGCGAGATGATCAAGGATGCGGCTGCCACCCACCACAAGTACCCCAGCAGGGTGAAGCAGCCCATGACGGGCTTGGCTGCTCGCCAGCAACCGGGCCAAATGAGCGATGGCAGGCGCTCGGAGACGACATGGCTACACTACAGCGACGTGGTGAGTGCCCCTGATGGGCCCCTGATGGGCCCCTGAGTGCCCCTGAGTGCCCCTGATGATGGCCCGATCTCGTTGGTATCTCGCTCTTCTGCTCGCTGAACGCCCGATGAGCGATGTCGAGGAATTGCCTCCTTCATCAGACGACGAACCCCGACGCGCAGGTTGCGCAGATGATGCTTGAGCGCGTGGGCGGCCAGCTCGGGGTCAGCAAAGATGATCTTGGGCGGTTCGAGGGACCACAGATCGTGCACTACGATCTTGGCGGTGAGTATCGATGGCACCACGACGCTTACGAGGAAGGCACGGAAGAGGGCGACCGGGCTGTTGCTGACCAAGGGCAGCGGTGCCAGGTGGGCTGCCGTGAATCGAACCCGTCTGCCCCGCGGAGCCTTGACGAAGCGAACGCGCACTCCGAGTTGACGATCTTCCCGCCATGTGTGAGCAAGACGGCGATCGTGTATTTGAACGACGTGAAGGAGGGTGGTGAGACAGGCTTCAAGCATCTGGGGATCAAGGTACAGCCACGGCAAGGTGCGTTCAAGAGCCCTCTTCAGTGATGCACACCACTTCTGGCCTCACCCCCGCCCCGCAAAACACACTGCCTGCGCAGGCCGGCTCCTCGTCTTCCACAATCTGCTGCAACCGGCTGCAACCTGCTGCAACCTGCTGCGTGAAGGCGTGGCTCGGCGCAACCCGATGTGCCTCCACGCGGGCTTGCCTGTACGCGCAGGGTGCAAGGACATCGCCACGGTGTGGCTGCGCGAGCGATCGCATGCCCAGGCTCGCGAGTTAGCGCAACGCGAGCAGGCGTGGAATGCATTCAGACGCTCGCTGATGGGTTGCTGCCACTTTGGCTCCGGTCCTACCATGGGAAGAGGCCTACTGTAACATATCGCCGCCCATCTGCGCGTCTGCAATCGCCGCGCGGACTTCGCGTACTAAATGTACTCTGGCCGTACAGGGTGACTGCCCACGCAGGTTTTATGCGCCTTTCATCTTACGCGTCGCCGCCGGGTTGGGTCGCGTCGCGGTGCGTCGGGGTGCGACGTGCGCGATCGTCCGCGTGTCACATTGAGGGGGCTGTCCACTGTCGTGTCGAGTGTCCTCGGTGCTCGTCCGCGGTGCGCGGACCGGATGTTATGTGGACGGCGCCGGGCGGGGCCGGCCCCGGCCCCCCGCTCCGCCGGCGCGATTCTACCGTCGCACGCCGCGGTCGCCCGCCGGCGCGCCGCGCCCGCAGCCCCCGGGGCCGGGCGCGAGTCAGACCCGCCGTCCCCGCGCGTGTCCCCGGAGCCGGGTGTCGTACCCGCACCGGTACCGGTTAATTATACATACGACACCCAGACCGACTCGGTACCGCAAGCAGTAGTACTATGCGCCATACTATGCCCGGGATGGGCAGCACACTACGCCAGCACTAACACACTGCCCCCGGGCGACGGCGCAGTACACTGTACAGGAACCGGTCCGAAACGAAAATGTACACGCGCCTCGCGCGCAACTGTGCATGCACACGATCCGAATGTACACGTGCATCACGCATTATGCGTCTGTACAGACTTATGGGCTATAGTACACGTCAAAATGCATGGCGAGACGCTCCTTCATGAGCTTGGAGCCGGATTACTTCGGATCACGTTCCCACGCCTACATCTCGACTCCCTCGAGTCAGCCTCGACCCCTTCGACGAGTCGTCGACGTTACATTGTAGTTGGTCGCCCGCTCGCATGCTCGAAGCAGACGTAGACCGTCTCGCCGTAAAAGTCGCTAAAGTCGCGGCTCTTCTCGATCTCGGCAAAGGATGCCAGGTGCGTTTGGGCCTCGCGAACGCGTTCGGGCTGGATGTGGCAAAGGTACACGCGACGACCCTTATGAACGCCGAGAGGAAAGCCGTTCATCTGCGACAGCTCCTCAAGCGTCGACGGCAATGGCTTCCGCAGATCAGCGTTGTGCCAGCCGAAGGAACTCTCGGGACGGTTGGCGAGGAACTGCTCGAGGTCGTCCTCTTGTCCCATGCCCATAAAGCGCCTGGTGATTAGAGGCACAAAGGTACAGGCGGCGCTGAAAGCCGTGTAGCCACCGCACGCGGCCATGAAGATGTGCGAGAACTTTTGGTGCGCGGGTGCTGCCAGCTCGCTCAGCTCCTGTGGCAGGGCGGCAAAGGTCGATGGCACACTGCCAAAGGCATCGGAGGGCAATACGCCGAAGGCCTCGGCAATCAACGTGCTGATGAGCATGCGCGGCGGTTGCACGTGAAGGCGTGTCGCCACGCGATGGCTGATCGTGCCAATGTGCACGCTTGGCGTGAAGCTCAGCAGCGCAGGAACGAGGGGCACTAGGGTCATCATGTTGATGATGTAGGAAAGAGTGTCGCTAATTTGATCGCCGTCCATCCATCCCGAATGTTCGCAAGATCCGTTTGACGAAAATGAGTTTCCGAATAAATTGCCGAAACCGATTTACCCTGTGGAGCGGTTTTTCACCTAGTTTTTCACGCAAACTGGATCTGCACTACTCCCCTGAAAATCTGCTAAATTCACCTGTTGCCTGCCTGGAATGGAAGCTCAAAGCTCAATCAACTCACAAAACTGTGTGTGTGACGAGCTCAGCACTTCAGATCTGTCGAGTTTGGGCTGCCTGGTCGCCCTGGTACCGCCTTCGGCTTCGCGCGCGGGAAGAGATCGTCGAAGGTGCCCTCGACAAATCGCTCGAGCTGCACCTCGAACTCGGGGCCGAGCACGCGGCGCACGAGCTCGCGCCCATCCATCGAAGCGCCGATGAGTTGCGGGCGCATGAGCACCGCCGCCAGCAGTCGATGGCGAGAGCGCCCGAGGGAGAGCGACGTGATGACGCACCCGAGCGGCATCTCGCCATCGAAGTGGAGCAGCCCGTACTTTTTGGCAGCCCTCAGGTACTGTGCGGCGCCCGAGAAGCGCGCCTGGAGCGCGCCGTCGTCCCATCCGGTCAGGGCCTCGAAGACGGCGCTATTCTCGCCTGGCATCTTGACCAGCCGTCGGATGAGAAGCTCATTCACAGCGTCGACGAAGCTGAGCACATTGAGCAGTGTGGCGACCTGCCCGGGCAGGGCACGCTCCACGTTGGCCTGCGTGGGCGCGCCGAGTCTCTTGAACTTGCCCTCTCTAGACTCGAGAATCCTACGGTGCTCCTCGGGGCCGACGTAGTTGGCAGAGAGCGGATTGAGTTTGTCCTCATCCACCGCCTTCGCCTGGCGCTTGTCGAGCTGCTTGGCGACGTCGCGGAGCCGAGGAGGAGGACCTTGCGGCGGAGGCGTGGAGTCTTTTCTCCGATCGGTGGTGCCGCCGAAGCCGAAGAGTTCGCGCCACGAAGAAGGCGCCTCTGTCAGCCATCCAATCGTCTTCGTCTGCTTCTTGAGAGGCGATCGGACGCCTCTGGCGCGCTCGGAGCGCAGCCGTCGGACGTAGCGCTGAATCACCTGGGCTGCGCTCAAGCGCGCCATTCGCTGCTGATCGTGGTGCTGGAAGAGCTCGCGCATCTCAGCGCGCTTCTGCATCACTGGCCAAGCGGGCGATTTGGAGCGCGCGCGCTTGCCGCGCACGACGCTCTGCAACTGCGTGGCCGCCGTGTTGATTTTAAGTTTCTCCGCGGCTGCGGCCGCCGCAGCCGCGGCTGCGGCTTGCTTCGCCGCAGCTGCGGCCGCCGCGGCCGCGGCAACGGCCGCTGCGGTTGCTGTTGCGGTTTGCTTCGCGGTTTGCCTCGCCTTCATCGCGGCGGCCGGAGCCGGAGCCGGAGCCAGAGCCGGAGCTCCAGACGTCGCAGAGGCCACCACAGCGACCTCGTCCTCGGACGAGCTCGTGCCCGGGGTCGCCTGCCCATCAGCGCCTGGCTGTTTGGCCACCTTGCTATTGGAGGAGCGGGAGCTCTTGGCGGAGCTCTTGGCCTTTTTGCTGCTGCTACTGCCGCCGCCGTCGCCGCTGCTGGTGCTCTTGGATGCTCGTGTAGCCTTGAAAGGCCAAAGGCCGAAGGCCATCCGTCGCGATAGGACGGTCGGCGGAGTAGTGAACAAATTTGGCTGCGAATGCAGTTAGACTTCTGCATAGCTACATACTTCCTTACTTCCACGTTAGAAAGCAGGTTTTCATGTACTTGTAGCCCAACACACTGCACACTCACAACTTGGCCGATGACAAGCCGTAGCCGTACTGCCTCAGAACCCACCGCTACGAACTCCACACTGACACAGGTTGACAGGTATCGCTCAACTCAATGTGCATGTACTATGTTTGTATGCTCCCCAGGTGGGTGTCTCACTCCCAGTGCACGCAATGGATCACATGGAAACGGCACGAATGATTATGCATGCTGCACATGCACTGGACAACACACAGATTTCCTGGAATCCTCGTGACCCGGCTCGAACGTATGACAAACGGGTCTCGCCGCCGCTCGTAGCTTAGGTGAAGGGATTGCCTGCGAATAGGAGATGGGGGCGATCGTCCGTCAGTGAGTGATAGACGTGGGAAGATGGGCCTAGGGAAGAGCTGAGGACGGCGGGACGCGGGGCCTCTCCTCACCGTCGAAGCGATTGTAGCCACCATTCATCTCGCTGTACTTCTGGTCAAATCGGCAGAGATAGTCAACGTACTTTGAGTTGTTCTCTTTGACCCGTGCGGTCTTGTCAAGGTAGCGATCCGGCACGCCAACATCACGCATCTCGAATTTCCGGTTGTACACGTCCTCATCAATTGCCCACGGCTCGCGCGTGACCGGCCGAAGACCAACCAAAGCCGAGGGACGGCTCCGCAGCGGCGTCGAGTCCCACGCGGGCTTCCGAGCTGGGCTCCTGTGCTTCTTGCTCTTCGTGGGCGAAGAGAACATCTGCTTCAGCTCTTGCACCTCCTCATCTTCCGAAGGCATCGCGATGAACTTCCGGGCGTCTGCCACTTCCGCCTTCCGCGCCAGCCCACACTCCTTCCAATCGGCCGGGCTAAAAAAAACAACGTTTCGGCACCTTTCAATTCACACCAGTGAGACAGCAGTTTCGTCGGGGTCCCCCTGCTCACCCCACAGCCATTTATCGGAAATCCTTTCCATCACGAAACTGCCTCAGTCCGGGCTGGCTCTTAACTGTATTGGTCTGTGGCCGTCTCTCGAGGATGCGCGCGGACTCTCGCGCGCATCCGTCAATTGGCATCCTTGAACACCTCCTGCTCCTCCCCGCCATTCGAGGCAGTAGCCAGTTTGCTAGGCGGCAAGACGAAGCGTTTGCGGAAGAAAGCCGCCTTGTTGGCGCGCGCATCGGACACCTGGTCGGAAGCCTCCTCTCTGCTTGCCGACTCTTCGACGTCGACCGCGCCCAGGAGGTGCAGCAGCAGGGCGCCCAAGATGACGAGCGCGGCGCCGCAGAGGAAGCCCGCCATTGGCGTGAAACTCATCTTGTAGAAGTCACCGAAGAGCACCGCGGAGCAAGTCATGGTGAGCAGCAGCGTGCACGACGAGAAGATGGGTACGGCGAACATAGTGCGCCCGCGACTCAAAAGCTCGTTGAGCAGGTAGAGGTGCGTGCACGCATACACGGCGATCCCCGCGATGCACAGCCACACCCACCCGTTGGTGCCGGGTAGGTAGCCCCGGTCGATCCCATAGGGCACGAGCATCGCGGCTACTTTGAGGCAGCACAGGCTGAGCGCCGCGCTCGCGGCGGCGGCTAAGGCGGAGATTGTTGTGCTTAGCGACGAATCCATTTTGTCGTATAAATGACGACACGAGGGAAGCGCCGAGACGAGCGTCCAACCGGCAGTAAGCGTCGTGAGCACCAGCCACAGGCAGATGAACTGTGGCGTGCACAGATAGTCTCCAAGATGGTCGAGGTTGCCGTTCCCCACGCTGTACGGACCGAAGATGGACGAGAGCGTGACGCCCATGAAGATGATGCCGATGGTGAACATCTCGGCATAGCTCGTCATCTCGTGGACGCCCTCAAAGATCCCGAGCGATGCCCAGAGCGCCGAGAACGCGAGGGTGAGGCCATAAAGCGGCGATATGAGCGAGAGCGGGCAGGTTGAGAATGCGACCACGTTGGTCACCGACGAGACGGCCGCCTGGAGCACGAATCCCATGAGCCATCGCCCGCGCTTGTACCACGGCAGGTGAACTTCGAGCGCGTTGCCGCTCTTGATCAGCATGAGCCCAAAGGAGGCACTGAGGGCGCCGATGATGGCCGCCGAGATGCCGACTGCCACCATCGTCGGGCTCGTCAGCGTCGCATCGAGTTGCACCGGCGCTGATGGAAAATCTTCGTTGGTGAGCGCTTGCAGATTGGCCCGAAATGGCCAAGTCCAGCTCCTGATGCTACCGTCATGGCTGCTGCTATTGCTGGCTGCGCTATTGCTAATGCTGGTGCTGGTGCTGCCGCTGCTGCTACTGCTGCTGCCGCTGCCGCCGCCGCCGCCGCCGCTGCTACTGCTGCCGCCGCCGCCGCCGCCGCTGCTACTGCTGCCGCCAATGCTGCTCCCCGTTGGGGGTAGCAGCGCGCCAGACCCATAGCCTCGCATCTCGACTGCGATGGAACCTGTGCTAAAAATGGGAGAAATGGGTATCATCGCAACACGTTCGAAGCACATCGAGTACACGTGTCCCACAAGAAGTCCACACGCGGACACCGATTTGGCTGTGAACGAGAGCGTGAATTGCGAGGAATAGACGTTGTCGCGGGCGCCGCATGCTAGTACGTGCCCGCATCGCGCTCAAGCCGCTCGTGCGGCCGTGCACGCGTGGGCTGTGTGTGGCGGCAGACCCTCGCAGGAGCGTGCTCGACCTTGCCGCGTCGAAGTCCATCTCGAGCCAGACCGACTTGAACGCGGACCTCGCGCTCAAGTTTGAGGTGCGCTCGCCAGCCTCTCTTGCCAGCTCGACACCCTCTCTCCCTCTCTCTTTCTCTCTCTCTCTCGCTTTCTCTCACTCCTTCGCATAAACCACCCCAAATCGGCAGCTGCTCACCGCGTGCGAGCGTACCTTTGGCGCCCACATCTCGCATGCCGCACTCACGGATATCCGTACCGTCGAGGACGCGGCGAGCTACTGGGTGCGGTGGTTTGAGGAGATGGCAGTAGCGCGGGAGCGTGAGCAGCAGCACTGGACGCGCGCACACCCTCCGAACGTGCGGGTGCTGCGCGGCTCGAACCGCGCAGGCACCGAGGAACAGCTCGCCGAATGGATCGATGAGCACGGGCATGAGTACGACTATGCAACAGCAAGGCTGTCTAAGGTTGCACCTCCGCCCTTTTGAGATCTGCACCTCTCCTGGGTGCAACTGCAGGGTTAGGCCGAGGGTCACTCGTGCGAAGCATACTCGGAGAAGAGCAGTGTCGCAGCCGCGAATCGGCAGGTTGACCGCTTGGCGTCGAGACGCCGAGCGGTCGCAAGACTTGTCAAGTTGAGTGTTATGTATCCGGATAGACGTGAGTTGGAACGTTTTTGGCAGCAAGCAAGCTAATTAGTCGACACACACAAGTACCTAAACCAGCGCAACCGAGTACCCCTGTAGCCAACGGGGTAGGAAAGGGTGGGCGGGCCCGGAGAGGGGAGAGAGAGATATGCCCAGAACCGCTAACGCTCACCGAGGCATGCTGCTCATGCTTCCCAACATGAGAGAGCCGCTCGATCGTGAAGCGCGCCTGTGGGCCATCCATAGCAGTCTTCCTCGCGGCACATCGATCGGCATGTGTCCGCTCAGACCACACCAACAGAGGTAAAGCTCGCGACCTGCCACGCTCCACAAGGGAACACAGGCCCGGATGGTTTAGTTGACTTCGAGCCCCCCGCGATGTCGTAGGCCCACCGTGGTGCGACTCGCCGTGGCAGAGTGCGGTGGTCCGATCGTAGGAGAAGAGCGGCCGTCCGCTCGACCCAGTGGGGGAATCAAATAGATGCCGAGAGATTTGCTTGGCTCGCTCCGCACCGAAGTGTCGCGAGCGGGCTTCGGCTTTCGCCACCTCGCCCCCTCGCGCTCAGGCAAGCCCCCGCTCGGCGCCCCGGCCCAGCCTGCCGCGGTTCTCCGGTCCACACGCGCTCCGAGCACACAGGCTCCTCGCGCGTGGGCGGTGCCTCCCGCGGATACAGTACTGCTGCCCGCGCGCTGGTGGGAAAGAGCTATGCCCCCTCCGCACCACGCGCAGGTCAGGGGACGCCGTAGCAGGAAACCGCCGAGGGGCTCCGCCTCGCTGTAGTCGAGCAGCCTCCTGCCAGGAACAAACAGGGAGGGGAAGGGAGGGAAGGGGATTGAGCCTGGTGCCTGGTTGAGCTTCGGCCGAGGTGCTCGTATTAAGATGCCCGCGCGCAGTTGGGTTCAGCTCACGCTCCCATGAGAGCAGTACCGGACCCTCATGCCTCGCGTGCCCCGCCCGGTCGTGCTGCGTCTTGTCGCTGCTTCTGAGACTTGGTGCCCTTCGCCCTTCTCTTCGGCTTCTTCTTCTTGATGGCGCCTGTGGGCCCGTAACCCTCTCTCTCTTTGCCTTCCTTGCTTGCTTGCTTGCTTGCATGCTTGTTTTTGGCAGAGCGGTCGTGTCTTGTTTGATCCAGTTTCGGCAACTTTCTCTCTCTCGCGACGCTCGCCTCCCCGGGGTGTGTGTCTGGCCGAGAGGGCCCTGAAACGGAACGGAACGGGATGATCGCGCCGCTGAAACCGACGACGATGACTATCGCCGATACCGATGGCACGATCGACGAGCCAGCACGCGCAAACCTGCAGCTGCCCTTCTACCTTTACGAGGGACCCGCCTTCGATGACGGCACGTGGTTCATGCCGTGCTCTCGTGGGCTGCGCGGTGAGACTATCGAGGAGGACCAATACTCGGGCGAGATCTACTTCCTTCGACAGCTGCGCGGTCACCGCTGGCGTGTGACGGACCCGGCGAGCGCGCTGCTGTTTGTGGTGCCCCTGTACATTAACACTGCGCTCCAACCGTCCGTTGAGGGCACATCTTGCAATGGCACGCACTACCAGCGGCTGCTCGACGCCACCGCCGCAGCGGTCGAGGCCACCGAGCAGTACACGCGCCAGCAAGGTGCCGACCACGTGCTCGTGGTTAATTCGTGGAAGCTCGCGCAGAAGCCGCCCCACCAGGCGCCTTGGTCCAGAAAAGGGCAGCTGCCCAACGACCACTTTCGGCACGTCTTCCGCAACGCGATCGTCGGGCACATGGAAACGCGTCACGACGATGAGATGGGCTTCTGGCGCTGCTCGGTGGTGTCGCCGTACGTGGCCAACTTCGACGCGGCTGCGCAGGCACACCTGCGGCCCATCGGCGCGCCCGAGCGTGATGTCAGCTTCTACTTCCAGGGAGGGGCCAATAACCGCGGCACGTTTGGGTACGCTTTTCGGCAGGCGGCGCTGGCGCAGCTCGACGGGTTTCCGCGCGCGCACGTCTCCGCGTTCTCGCTGCCGGGCAACGCGGCGCCGTGCCGCGCGGGCGTGAGCACCAACTGCCGCTCCGGTCGCTCGAACAACGCATTCCGCAACCTGATGGCACGTGCGCGCTTCAACCTCATGTTGCGGGGGGACTCTCCCTCATCGCGACGGCTCTACGATGGCATTGCGGCGGGCGCCCTCTCAGTGCTCGTCTCTGACCAGCTCTGGGCCGTGGGTCTGCCGTTTGGGTGCCTCATACCGTGGCGGCGCATGGCCTTCACGCTCGCCGAGCGCCCCTTTTTGAGCGCCGCGGGCGCCGCCGACACGCTCCGCCAACTGGACAGCCTGAGCCCACAGACGTTGCAGCGCATGCAGCGCGTGGCCAATCGGCATCGTCGCGACCTTTTGTGGAACGTCAACGGTTCGCGCGTCGCGGAGAACCTGCTGCTTACGGCGGCGCTGCGCTGCCTGCCCTCGCATGTCACGCGGCGCGCGAGCAAACACACGCGCCTCGCGCAGACGCTTCGCCAGCTACGGCAGCTCTGTCCGCATCCGGATCACTCGCTCACATGCCGCGCGCCGGACGCGTCGAATTGCGCGGGCTGCGAGACGGGTGACCTCGCACCCGGTACGCCGCTCGAGCACTGCTGCGGTGACTCGTGCCCCGCATGCAACCGCACCGCCTCGCGCTGCGTCCCGTCCGACATCGTCTACGGTGACCCGCAGGCGAACGGGCCGGGCCGGCGAGAAACCCTTAAGGCTTACCTCGCCCAGAAGGATAAGGATGTGCCGCTCGAGCTCCAGCAGTGGCGCAAGCTCGTGGGCAAGCCCAAGGCGGCCTCCACGGCGCGCGGCGCAAGCGGGCGTATCGGCTTGGCCCGGGCCTCGAAGCCCAAGGGTTCAGGTGCCGCAGCAAAGGCGGCCGCGGCTGGTGGCGGCGAGGGTGGCGCGGGCGTCTGGGTGAATGGGGTAAAGCGTGGAATGGGCTAGACCGTAGACGCGAGATCCCGGATTGGCCTGGGATAATGCAACTGCAAGCATTCCGGATTTGGGGGAGGGCCGCTCCCATGGCCGCTCCGGGCTGCTACGGTTATGCTACGGTGTGTATAAAGCTTTATAGCTATAAATGCGACATGTATGCCATTCGTTTGCCAACGGGCAACGGCATGCCCTGATGCCCGATGCGCCCGCGGAGCGCGGTGCATACGATAGGTCTGCATGCCGGATGCCGCCGACCGCTCTCGCGGACTCGACGCGCCCCCGGCCCCGCGGCCCCGCCGGCCGCCGCGCCCCGGGGAGGTCGCGGCTCGCTACCACTCTTTTCACCGTTTAGACAGTTGTCACGCCTCCGTGAGTTACACGGCGCGCGGGTCCGGTCGCGCCGCGCGGTCCGGCGCTCGGCGAAAAGAACGACCGGTCTTCAAACCGCTCACAGCTCGAACAAACCTGTACCGTACAGGCGCACTGCGCCTTTAGCCTCGCCTCGTCCCCGAAAGCTTCCATGAACGTCAAAACATGCACATGCGCCCTTAATTAGGCAATGTTTCGCCCAGCGCGTCGCGCTGAGTTGTGGTGCGCCACCACCGCGCCAAGCGCGTGTACTGAGGAGCGCCTGCTTGCTCCCGTCCGACCGCTTGTACACTGCGGCCATGCCCCAGAGCCTTCCCTCGTGCTGAACATCCTCGCGCCGCACTCGCTGCGCCGCCGACTCCACGCCGGCAGCGGCGTCGGCAGGGCAGGGCTGCTGCTGCTGTTTTATGCCGCTGCGAGTCGCTTTTCGACCCACGCCATCCCACGTTCGTTGCTCTTTCCCACCTTCCTTGCGTCGCTCGTCCCTCTTCCGCTCCGCCGCTCCGTCCCTCTCAGCCGCGACTGCGACCGCCGCCGCCGTTGTTACCGC
>Ga0210247_101706_pt1 | contig 16175 bp, 15 predicted proteins | sample ChrtobMetP3_16mM_FD_155449 | JGI IMG/M metagenome (GOLD analysis project Ga0210247, IMG submission 155449) | Chrysochromulina tobin associated microbial communities from unialgal haptophyte culture, Seattle, Washington, United States - P3_16mM | ecosystem: Host-associated > Algae > Haptophytes >... | reverse complement strand
CAGCTCCACCAAAAGCAGCAGGACGGCCATCGTCTTCTTGGGCATCGTCTTCTACTTCGTCAGCGCCGAGCTGTCCGGTATCCCCACGTGACCCTGTGCCGCAGCCGTCTCTGCCGCTTGTGGGGAAACTGTTTCAAGGGCTGCTACTGCCCCAGCAGCAGCTCCCACCCGTGCCATCCGCGCCGCTTTCATCGGAATCACTGTTTCAGATGGCCTTCGATCCGGACGACGTGGGCCGTGCGATCGTGCAAGCGCATGGGGAGCCGCACCAGGCGCTCGGGCTACTCCTCCACGCTGGCAAGACACGCATCCGAGCGATGCAAGAACGGCTGGATCGGATCGCCGCCGTGCACCCCTCCGCGGAGGCCAGCCTCCCCATGCCACCCCTTCCACCCACAGGTCCGCATGAGGACCCCACTGCACGGCCAGGGGACCCCGGGGTGGCCCCTGGTCGCGTGAAGAAGAAGCGCCTCGCCCCGCGGCATAAACGTGATGTCCTCTCTCTCCTCGACGATGATGAGGCGCAACCCGCGGATGCCGAGCAGGACACCCAACAGAGGACGCCCAAGAGGGAGATCGGTTGTGCCCCTCTATGTATCGTCTAAAAACCTAAAAGAGGGAATCGGCTGGTTTAAACATATACAAGCAAGCAAATATTCCATCCTCTCTTACGCTTGTTTAGGTACTTGAGTGTTGTTTCGACTATACTTAGCTTGCTTGCATGTACACATACCCTGTTCCCTGACAACTTTTAGCGAAAAACGCCATCCGCGCAGTATCACACTAGGTGGTATGCGCATCTCTCGTCATTCCAAGGATTAGGCTACACGTACTCCGCTGCGAAGTGCTAAGAAACGGGTAACATGATCCTGGGTCGATAAAGTTTAAGATCCTCCCTGATCCTGTTACCGTGTTCGACATGATCCACAAGTCCGTGCTGGGAGCACGACGCCATCCTCAACTTGACTGAGTTCGAGGGCCACGTCCTCACGTGATCGAGAAGGCGCGGGGTGACCGCGACGAAACTGCTTGACGGACAGAGTAGGCCAAAAATATCCGAGATTCGTCTGCCGCCGCGTCTCTCTTTGCGGCAACTGGATTTCACGTCTTCCTGCCCGATCTGTTTATGTCGAACCAATATTACGGCGCCGGTGGAGGAGAGAAGCCGAGAGCCGCGGCTACGGGCCATGTGTCCGCTACTGGGCATGATCCATCGCCAACGTCGGTCACCGACACCTTTAACGAGCTAAAATTGGCAGAAGCGAACTGGCACCAAACGAGTTGGGCAGGTCCACCAGGATATGTGTTCCTGCCCGAGCCAGTGGTGGCTGCACCTGCGCGGCTGCACCGCGTTGACCAGGTGCCGCAACCTCAAGTGCCGCAACCTCAAATGCCGCCGCTGCCGCCGATGCCGCCGTCCAGTGGAAGCTCGGGATTGGGAACCCAAATGGCCGCGGCCTTCAATGGCTACTTTGGTGGCAGAGGCGGCAGAGGCGGCAGACACGGAGAGCAGGGTGAGAAAGCACTGCGTCCCAAGCTGGGCCCCTGCTTGCCCGGCGGTGGGGGCAAAAGAGGACCTCCAGCTCCACCAAAAGCAGCAGGACGGCCATCGTCTTCTTGGGCATCGTCTTCTACTTCGTCAGCGCCGAGCTGTCCGGTATCCCCACGTGACCCTGTGCCGCAGCCGTCTCTGCCGCTTGTGGGGAAACTGTTTCAAGGGCTGCTACTGCCCCAGCAGCAGCTCCCACCCGTGCCATCCGCGCCGCTTTCATCGGAATCACTGTTTCAGATGGCCTTCGATCCGGACGACGTGGGCCGTGCGATCGTGCAAGCGCATGGGGAGCCGCACCAGGCGCTCGGGCTACTCCTCCACGCTGGCAAGACACGCATCCGAGCGATGCAAGAACGGCTGGATCGGATCGCCGCCGTGCACCCCTCCGCGGAGGCCAGCCTCCCCATGCCACCCCTTCCACCCACAGGTCCGCATGAGGACCCCACTGCACGGCCAGGGGACCCCGGGGTGGCCCCTGGTCGCGTGAAGAAGAAGCGCCTCGCCCCGCGGCACAAACGTGATGTCCTCTCTCTCCTCGACGATGATGAGGCGCAACCCGCGGATGCCGAGCAGGACACCCAACAGGACGCCCAAGAGGTAGAGCGATCTGGCCCTGCCATAGCCTCAGCAGCCTTGCTCGCGCCTCCGGAACGGGCGGGGGCGGGGGCGGGGACGGGATGGTCCGTGGCATAGAGAGCTCGAGTAATGGAGGGGTGCAACGGCGGTCAACGGTAGACAACGGGGACAAAGGTGTGACGCGTGCATGGGGCATCAATCATAGCGAGCACTAAGCGAGCACTCGACGGACGTGTATAAGCTTGTCAGAATGTCGCAACCACGCATGCAACCACGCCTTGCGGATGACGCCTCGGGTGGAGGGGACATCGGACATTGTCGGTGATGTGAGTCGCGAGACCTGACTTGTGAGATGGATACCAGGATAGTTCGCTACAAACCTGCCAAAGCCGAAAAGGATACCCTCCATACACAACGCACGGGTCACGCTGTTCGGAGATGTGCGTCGCATGCCCGCGAGGGCCGAGGCGCGAGACCATGCGCGAGACGCGCAGGTCCAACACCCCCGAGCGGAGGTCGGCGTGCCGGAACCACTGACCGACGGGTCACGGCCAATTGGCGTCACGGCCGGGCGCGTCCCACACACGGAGTCGGCGAAAACGTGCGTACACGTCGCCGCCAGGTGGGAGGTGGGCCGACCCTCGAAAGAGCTAAGTCCACCCATTACAGACACGCGTACCAAAACGTGAAACGACCCGAAAAAATCCAGCGTGGCCTTGGGCACTTGCATGCAGTGCTCCTACGTCACAGACCACAGTGCCGGAGAGTGGTGCTGGTGGGGGGTGGAACGTTGGCCCGGAGCCGGAGTCCACGGACATTCGGTGCAGCAAGACGTGGCGCTCCACAGCAAATATCGACTCAAGTGACCTCAGAAGTCAATGTGGCGGCCTGAGCGGCCTGCACTGTGTCCCAACAGCATGAAGCTTCGAGAAGGTAAAACCTTGCGCATGCCAAGGGCCGTGTTCACGAAGTGCTCCGCGCCGTACTTGAGATCTGGTGGATTGGTGCAGCGGGTGCGCGGGTCGAACATGGGCACGAGCGTGGAGGAGTGCAGGTGCCCGGCTGTGTCCATATGAGCGTGGCGGTCGGAGTAGACGTTGTCGAAAGCTTCTTTCTCTACCATGGAATTCGACAGTGAAAGTTGCGTCATTTGACGATGCACGCCATCTTTGCCTCGCATGTACTCTAGCATGTGTCGAGCGTTTGTCACGTTGGCCGTGTCCTGTGGGCCGACGCTGTGCGTTGCCACAAAATTATTGTACTCAGCCGCGAGCTGCCGCGGCGCTGCTCTTGGTGAATTCGCTGGCAAAATGCTCGCTCTTGTTGGTGAAATCCCCGTCCATGAGATCGCCAATCGTGGAGAGCGGTCCACGATGGGGTCCTCTTGAAGGAGAGTCGCAAGTCTCATCGCCGCCATCCTGCTTCTTTGATTCCAACTTTTTTCACAGTCTCAAGTTTCTTGTGCATGCAACAGGTTCCAAATTCGGATTGCCGACGGTTTCTTCGAGCTTTGCGTGAACGTTATCACGCTCAGAATTGCGCCGCGCTCGCGGCGTTGAGGATGGTTTGAGCATCGGCGCGCGCTCGGCGGCTTGGTTGGCGGTGCGTGTCGTGATCTCGCCATGTGTCTCGCCCATGTCTCGCCGCAGCCCGCACACGACTGTGATCTGTGTACACGGTAGTCGGTACGGTACACGGTACACCGTACTTTCCGTACTGCCGAAGGAGGTGTAAATTTCGCCTCGGCCCTCGCGGGGCGGACGTTTTTGAGATAAACTCGTTGACTATCGAACTAAAAACTTAGTTTAGTGGGCTCTGACCTCTGTCGAGACTCTGTGGGGGGGGGGGGGGGGGTCGTCCTAGCATACAAGAACTCCGACTGCGTGGAACTGTCAGTAATGCTACACTGGCTCCACACTGTTCAGACTTACTGCCGGCTGCAGTGGCTAGTACCAACAATCGAATAAACAAAGTATCAATGAAGACGGAGACGAACAGGGCGCTGCGCGGCTCATGCCCCGGTGCTCGATGAAATGAACGGAATCTAAAGCTGTTTAACTAGAATGTTGGCAACCCCGCTCACCGCAAACGTGTGCGAAACGGCGACGAGCGCCTGCGACGCGCTAGGCGGCACAGCCAGCAGCTGAACCGTCTCGCCAGCGGCACCGTGACATCGCGCTAGGAGTCCACCATCTGCGGCCGTCTCCACCGACGCGAAGCGTGTCCGCGAGACGCCCACCCACTTGCTGCCCACCTCCCCGAGGAGCGCCCACCTGATGAGGGAGGTAATCAGGTTCAATCAGTTACCATCCGTTGCAATCAGGTGCAATCAGGTGCAATCTGCCCATCTCCCCGAGGAGCGCCCACCTGATGAGGGAGGTAATCAGCCGTTGCAATCAGGTGCAATCAGGTGCAATCTGCCATCTCCCCGAGGAGCGCCTACCCGTTGCTGAATCGTGGCGCGATGGTCCATAGCTGAAAGTCGAGCTCGCCCCAAGACTCCAATGGCAGCGGGCTGGCAGAGTCGAATGGACGAACCACGTGCGGAGACTTGGTCTCCACCGCCACGTAGCCATGGGCAGAATCTGGCAGCGCGACCTCGTCGGTACGCAATTGGTACTTGGAGACGCCGACCGCCAGAATGTAAAACCAGCGCTGGTGGGAGACGGTGGTGTGAGTCGATAGGACGACGCCGCTTGGTCCCCTGGCTCCAGGAGAGACGCGTGGCAGGATGTTGGCGTCGATCGGAGTGGCGGCGCGATCAGGTTGCAAGAGGACTCCGTCAGCACGGCATGAGCGCATGATGAGCGACGGATCTTCTGCCCCAATGAGGTCGCCGAGCATCACTGGACCGGTAGAAAGGGTCGCAGCAGCGGCGTGCAGGCGCGCGTTGTGCTCGGCGGACGTCCGCCACGTGCGGCCGTAACGGCCGAGGGCCCGATTGGACGACCACCACAGGTCCTTGGAGGGCCGTAGCCCCAGTGCGTCGGCCAGAAGGGACGTGTAGCCGATGTTCCATTGCGGTGTGTTCGGGTAATAGTCCAAGCTCGCCCGTACAGTTGTGACCGCCTCGGACTCGGTGGACGCGAGGAGCATTCGTGGCCACGCCATGCAGTAGATGAGCGACACCCCCGCTGTCACAGCGGCGGCGCCTAGGTTCCGAAGCCACATGTGCGAGATCGTCGCGTTGTATAGCGTCGCATTGAGCGCCGCCCACTGATTGTACCTGCCAAATAAGGGGCGGATCGGGCGCAGGATGCGCATGGCTTTGCGCACGGTAGCATGCATGCAGTGAACGGGCGAGAGAGCAGAGAAAGCATACACGCGACTCCGAGACCGCAGCGCATAGGATCCCGAGTGGCAACGGCGGAAGGCTGGCAGGTGGGTGGAAGTGGTCCTCACATCCAGTCGATCTAGACGCCGGCCTCATCAGTCATCAGTCATCAGTCATCAACTGTACTCACATCCAGTCGATCTCGACGCCCACAAGCCCGCGAATCGCGCCAGTCTTGTTGCGCAGCAGCTCACTCCAAAAGCGCTCGTCCAAGGGCAGCGCGATGCCGCCTTCAGTTGGGTTGGCGCTATAGCGGTCTCGCTCGACGACAAACTCATACCTGCCGCCGGCATTCGGGCACAGCACACATTTGGGTCAGTTGACGGCGGGACTGATGACTGATGACTGATGACTGATGACTGATGACTGATGACTGATGACATTTGGGTCAGTTGACGGCGGGAGAGTTCGACCCAACCTGTTTGTGATTCGCCTACCTTCCGCCATTTTGCCGCGCGTAGCTTGTATCGGCAGCAAAGAAGCGTGTGTGCGCAAGGATGCCCCATCCTGTGGCACGTGCAAGCTCTGCTAGTGCCTTGTCGCCGCCCCTACCGTCGGACCCTGGGAACGTACTGGGAAGCGCTTCCCAAGTCTTCACCCCGTTGAGCAATCCCTTTGGATACCACCACGAGTCCATGAGCCACCATTTATACGGCAGCAACACCTCGTCTGCATGGCGCTTCACGTCCACGATCGTCTCCCCGTAATCCTTGCAGCCATGCTTGGCCGGGGCGTCTGAGATGTTCACGGCGCACCCAAACAAAGAATTCGCGTAGCGTTCTCCCCACATGAGGGGCGTGCTTGCCGCGGTCGACCCCCCAGCTGGCGTCGCGCTCGGAGGTCGGCCACCCCGCTCACGCGGTGCAGTGTTGTAATAATACCATGCGCCTTGCTGTGTGGCGTAGCCCAGAGAATTGAGCGACACGTCCGCTGCGGCGCGCGCTCGCTTCGCATCTGCCGTGCCTGCTCTACGAAGCACAAGCGCTCCCGCCTTGCGCAGTGCAGCGTTGAATCCATCGTCGATGACCATGAGCATCTCCGCCTCGTAGCCCGCAGGGATGCTCCCGACAGAGCCTAGCACGCCAAAATCGAGGGAGCCACTCGTGAGATCGTACTCGTGAGAGGAGCTCATGAAATTGCGAAGGGGCATCAGCGCCACAGTATCGTTCAAGCCATCGGCGCACGGCAGCACAATTGGCCCCGCCACCAATCCACCCAGATCGACCGCGGCCGAGCTCTCATAGAAGGCGAGTGGGACAGTCCCCTTCCCATCGGCAGGCGCGTCGGTTACGAAGGTGGGCCGGTTGGTCACGGGGTGTCTCACACGGACCATCTCGCGCGGCGCAGGCTCGGCAGCAGGATCCACTCCTCGCGCCGCTCCCGCCTGCCATGAAAAGCCTTTGCAGCGCCGCTCAGCCATGCAGAATGCCTTTGCATCGCCGAAGCGAGCATACGGAGCCTGGCCCCAAGGCGGTGTCAGGCTCATTGCGTCGAGCTCCTGCTGCACTGTCCTGGATGCGCGTGCACGGCCATCGTACGCGAGCGTGAGCACGCCACGTGCGATCCGGCTGCGGTTCCCTCCTCCTACCCCAGGCTCTTGCTTGAGGAAGGCTGATTGGGCAACCATGGCATCAAAGGAGCCAAATGCGGGCTCGGGGGAGTTGCCACCGCCCGCCCAGCTCAGCCAGTTCCGATACGCGCCGCCGAATGAGAGCCGAGGGAAGGCCGATGCGAGGCCGCAGTCATTGAAGAGACCAGCTGCCGGGCCGCCGATGAAGCCACACGGACGAGCTGAGGAAGTACCGTGCAGCACCCTCTGGAACTGTGTCGAAAATACGATGGCACTTTGCGCAGCATACGCACGGACCGCCGTCACCACAGAGTTCTCTGGTGCCATGCTCCACTCAAGAATGGCGGTGGAGAAGCATCCGAGTGCGTCGCAGCCCGTGCTTGTTGAGGCCGCCTTGAGCACTAGTTGCCGGATCTCGCCACCCGATCGAATATATGGGCTCGAGAGGCTCGACGATGCCACCAGCCTGCCACGCGACGTTATCTCCAGGCTTCCAGATCGGGAGTTGATGCGCACTAGAAGGCGACCAGCGTCGAGGAGCACCGTATCTGGTAAAGGAGGTGAAGGTTCCATCGTGGACTGGCTGCCTCTCAACACGGCCGCATAAGTTGAATCTGATACGACCTTCCTAAGTGCGCTAAGCGTGATGATAGCCGAACAAATCGTGAGCAAGAGCACGGAGCAGCGCGCCCGCATTGGCAAAAACCGTGCGAGTTCACTCAGCGTTTCAAAGGTCAGTCAAGCTTGTTTCCAAAGGAGACGTGAACTTTTGTCCGAAGTGACGAATTACCGACGGCCGATGAGAAGTTTTTCCGCAGTTTCCGAGGGCAACGTAGGATTCCTATGCCATTCAACTAGAGCAGAAGTATGCCCAAGCGCAAGCCATCGGCGAAAGCAACGTCCTCAGAGGCGAAATCTTCATTGCCCGTGGCCTCCACAGTAGCTTTGTCGGGTGCAGTACTCATTGCGGCCGCACTATTTGCTCGGTGGCCCGCCAGCAATCCGCCGCCGCCGCTGCCGCGATCAGAGAGTGAGATCAGACGTGTCACTAAACCATCCGCAGTGACAACAGACGAGAGCCATGATCATGCTGCTTCTGCGGCCTTCCGCGCGACCGCTGCATCTGCGACCAACAAGGGCCCCAAGGAGCGGCCACAAGTCAAGGTCCTCCCGCTGAGCGTTTCCAAGAGCGCAGCCGCCGCTCCTGCTGGAACGCAGCGGGCCGTAGCTTCCTTGAAAAAGGGCGGCTTTGCACGGCTCGAGGACTCGTTGCCGACCGCGCTACTGGAGTCGCTGCGCAACGCGACGGCAACCTTTGTAGATCGACTGCGCGCGATCGCCTCGCCTGCCTGGTCGCACTTTGGTCTGGCTGAAGCCCACTTCTTCCAAGAAGTGTGCTTCGCGGACGTGATAGGTCGGCAGCCCGGCAAGTACGAGTGCGCGCTGCCCGAGCTCGAGGACTCGTCGGTGCTTTCATGGCTCGCACGAGAGGCTGCGTGGGTGTCGGTGGTACGTGACGCGCTTGGAGCGGATGCGCGGCTCGTGTCGGCGACGGTGATCGTGTCGATGGCACTGTCGCTTGAAGGGCGGCCCGCGCGCAACCAGTCATGGCATGCGGATGGGTCCTTCCGAGCGGGCAACGAGACGTGCGTCAACTGCGTCGAGACGGACGAGGCGTATGGCATGGTGGTGTACGTGCCGCTGGCAGACGTGGAGGTGGGTGGCGGCGGTGAGGTCGAGTACGTTGTCGGCTCACACCGCGACGAGGCTTTGTATGCCGAGATGGTGCATGTCAACCAGGGAGGCAGCACGACCGACGAAGTCCTTGCACGCCACCCGCAGCTACGGATCGATCGGCCGCGCCTCAAGGCCGGCACGGCGCTCATGTACGACTACCGGCTGCAGCTGTCAGCCCTGCATGCAAGTGCTCACCATGGCGCCCTCCCTCCCCACAGGTACGACTACCGGCTGCAGCACCGCGGCCTTGCACGCTCACTGCCGCACGGCCATCGGCCGATCCTCAAACTCGACTTTTTCCGGCGCGGCCACTCGGACTATGACAACCTTTGGTGCGTGCATGCGGGCACGGCGCTGCTCGCGGGGCCATGCGGCGCGCTGCTCAACGATCAACTCGACTTGACAGACACACTCTGCCGTGGGTGGGCGGGCAGCGGCCGCTGTGCCGAGCCTCACGTGCTGCAGCGCTGCCAGCGCACGTGCTGTTTGCACGGCCACCCACCGGTGCCGCTCTCGCTGCCGCACGAACAGCTGGTGCAGCAGCAGCAGCGGCGGCTGGATGGGGCTGCCGACGCGGCGGCCGCCAAGGCGGCGGTCGTGCTCGATGCATGGGCCCTGCCCGATGGCGCCCAGGACGGCACCCAGGTGATGGTAGCCTCGCCGCCTCTGGCGCTGCGCTCCCTCTCCGATGTCGAGACGATCGATGGCGTCGGCTGGCAGAACACGCCCTTTGAGCGCGTCGCACCGTCCGCCAAGCGCGGCAACCCACCCACGGCGGAGCTCAGGGCGGGAGATCCGAGTTGCGGAGCTGACGGTCGTATCGAGCTGAGCTGGAGTCAGTGCCCGGATTGCTGCTGCTTGGCGCACCCGGGGCGCTCCTTCCCGTGGCAACCAAGCTACGGCCCACGCACGGGCCTTGCCTTGCTGCGCCACGCGTACGTGGCGATTGATGGTCTTGTGATCCGCCTCGACGCTCCGCCGGCGACCCACACGATCACCCACGACGCAAGCCACGCAGGGCTGCGACCGTTGGGAGGGGTGCAGTATGCCTGGGCGGGGAGTGGCGTGTCCGAGATGCTTGTGGCCTCGGGGCTCGCGACTGTCGGCGCTGGCGGCCTCGAGGGAGCGACTACCGGTAAGGAGGCCGCGGGGACGCCCGAGCCGTTGCTGCATGTGCCCGGAGGCCTCGCCACACTCAAGGTCGCTGACGCCGTGCGGATCACGCGACGTGCGAATCTCACGAGCCCAGCGGCCGCGCGGCGCGTCGAGCCCTTCTGGGAGTGGTACGACTACCCTGCCAAGCTCGGGGGGGGCGTGGGGCGCTGCGCCACCGAGGTCGATGGCGTGGCCGCTGTCGGCCCTCGAAGGGCTGTCGTGCGCCTCTACGGGCGGCTGGCGGCGCTCAACCGCTTTATCTCGGCGTCATTCTACCACTGGCTAGTCGACACGCTGCCCTTCGTCGAGATGGCGCGATTGCACGAGGCCACCCGCCGGCGAGCGGCGGGCACGCCCACAACGGCGCGCTCTAGGCTGCGCTACCTCGTGTACGGCTCCCCCTTCGCTCGAGCGCACCTTGACCTCCTCGGCATCGATCCGGAGGATGTGATCACGTACGATCCGTGTGTGCTGTACCACGGGGCCGAGGTGCTCGTGCCCTTTGGGAGCGGCTCGGGCCTCACGATGCTCTCGAAGCCGCACTATCTCGCCGTGCGCCGTGCACTTCGGGCACCAGCGATGCGCCAGCTGCCGGCGCCGGCGCCAGCTGCGAAGCGGCCGTTGGATGAAGGCTGCGCGCCGGCGGTGCTCATCGTGCGCACGGCGAGCGACTCCCAATCGAGGTCGTTCCTTTCGGAGGCGCCGGCCGTCATGGAGACGATGCGCCAGCGCCTGCCGGTGGGGGCGCACGAGAGCACACGCGTCGAGTTGGGCGCGCTCACCGCGCTCGAGCAGCTCGCCCTCTTCTCACGTGCGGGGATCGTTGTCGGTCTGGAGAGCGGCGGACTTGCCAATGGGCTCTTCCTCGCCGAAGGGGCGACACTGGTCTCGCTCACGCCCACCGACGGCCGGCGCGACTGCGGCGAGACGTGCTATTGGCACATGGCGAGCGCCGTCGGCGTGCGCTTCTACACGTTCCTCATCCCCCGCGTCGGCTGGGAGAGTACTGACGTGCGCGTGCCGCTCGATAGGTGGGGCGCCTTTCTTGAGGACCTTGGCAAGGAGATCGGATGCCGGCGGCCTGTGTGAAATTCCACACGAGCGGCGGGAGGGACCGCGGAGATAATCACGAAATAGCTGAGACTGTGACTGTCTGAATTCCGCACAATTGAACTGTGTTTTCTTAAGTGTTTTCCTCTCCTCTGAAACCAAGTTTGTGCTCCTTCCTGTCCATGCCTTCCTCGTTTCTGGGGCGATTTCTGGGGCTGACTGTTTCAACGTGTGAGGGGAGCGGAGCCGTCCTTTGAGACGGTGGACGGTGACCCTCAAAGGGGGGCCACTTAGGCCACGTGTTTAGGGGCCAGGGTTCGCTCATCTGTCGGGGCTGTGGGAGAAAACAATTCATCGTGAGGTTTGCTCCATGTTTCGTCAGGCGCCGTCTTCTTTCGGTACCTTTCCGTTAACTTTTCCCAGGCGCAATTACATCCCTAATCAGGCGCAATTACATCCCCATAGCGCGGCAGACCCCCCGCTCTGTGGGGAAATGCAAAGGTCTGAACTTTTCCGTTCCACTTTACTTGACTTGACTTCTTGTTCTTCCGTTCCAACCATACTTTGATGCTCTCCACCCGCATTTCGCCGTCGGGCACCGCGCTGCCATGGAAGCCATCCATTCAAATCGCCCTCTGTTACGTGATCCAGGCCATGCTGCTCGTTGCTCTCATCGGGCCCGTCCTTCCCATTCTGCTCATCGTTTCTCTGCCGCTCCATCTGTTCGGGGCGCACCTCTACTTGCATGGCTTGCTCGCGATGCCCCTCGCGGTCCACTTGTGCATCCTGCCCGTGACCCTGATCATGGGCATCGTGAGTGCAATCATCTGGGGTGTGGAGTTTATCTACCTCCCACTCTCGCTCTTGTGCCTGACCGTCGGCATCAGGCTGTGCTCCTGCTGTGCCATTCCCTCATCGGAGGGTCTCGAGCCGTCCCAATCGCTTCGCGAGGTGGCACTCTCACACCCGAGAGGTACGAGCCCTGCCGTCTCCTCCGAAGAAGCACAGGTGACTGCGCGGCGCTACCTCGGCCACGATGAGGTCTGGAAAGCGCTCGAGGGCGACGGCGTCGAGGAGAGCGAGCGGCCGGTGCGCCTGGTGCGCCTTTCGTGGCTGCTCGCGCTCGGCCAGCCAGGTAGCAGCGTGCACGAGAAATACGGCGGCGTCCTGCCGCGGCGGCAGGAGCTGCCTGAGGCCGCCTTCATCGGCGTCGACGAGCTGCAGAAGATCTCACGGCAGGCGAAGCGCGGCGTGGACTTTTATTCGTTTTTCGAGACGTTTGTGCTCGAGATGCAGCTTGGTGAGGGTTATCTGCTCAAGCGCGTGATGCGCGTGCTCTTCAAGATCTTCTCGTGCAAGTTTGTCAAGCGCAATGTCGACGACCTGCTCCCTATCGTCGCCATCTCATAGTAGGCGTCACGGCGCGCCGAACGTTGAGTCGCATTCCCCCTCGTTGTGTCGATGTCGGCGCCCACATCTCACGCGCTCCGCATGTCCCCGCGTGCACTCGCAGTTGCTGGCTGGAGCCGAGGCACCCGGACTGCGATGGCGAGCAGCTGCTGCTGCTGTGCACACGGCTGAAGACCCTCTCCCCAAGCCTCGGCGTGCTGCGCCGCTCCGGGCTGCTCGGCATGTTCCAGGCCTACGGCTTCCGCGACATGGGCGTCTTCTTCGACTGGGCCTCCCTCTTTCAGAAGGATCACAAGCTGTGGACCGAGGCCGAGCTCATAGCCGAGGAGGAGCGTACCGAGGACCAGCGGCGCGCGGCCGAGCGCTACCGCGACAGCCGAACGCAGGCGCAGGCCCAGGCGGTCAAATTTGCCCTGGGCACGCTGGACTTGTGGTACGCGCACGCCAAGACGACGGTCGTTCTGCTCACCGAACTGCCCAAGAAATTGCCAAAATCGTTCGATGCAATTCGCACGTACGACAGCCGCGGCTGGACGACGTACGAACGGTGCTCTGCGGAGCTCTGCAAGGCGTTCCGCCTTCAGAAGGCGGGTTGGCCCCTCGTCATCGACCTCGGCAAGCAGCGTGCAGCACTTCGCAGGCTGCCGACAACGCCCGAGCAGATGGAGGAGCTCTTGAAGAAGTGCAGTTTCACCAACGGCGCCGACAAAGAGATGGTGCTTGAAAAGTACCAGAAGACTGCACGCGCCGTCCTCGGTAGCGTCAAGGAGCTCTCTTTCTTCGGCATCCCCTTCGACCCTAAGGACCCGTGGCACTCGCCGGAGCGGCTCGGCCAGGCGCTCAAATTTTGCGTCAACCTGAAGAGGCTCGATCTCAACTTTACCGGCCTCACCGACGAGCATCTCGCCTCCATCAGTGGCGTCCTCTCCTCCGGCGCGCTGCCCCAGCTCGAGCAGCTCTTCCTTGGATTCAACCGCCTCGGCCCACGCGGCGTCAAGGCCCTCGGCAGCGCGCTGGTCCGCGGCGTCGCGCCCGGCCTCAAGGTGATGTTCTTCGTCGGCAACGACTTAGGCGACGCTGGCCTGCAATCCTTCGCGGCCTTCATCGCCATGGGCAAGGCGCGCGAGCTGCAGTTCGTCGACCTGGCCGGCAACGACATTGGCGATGACGGCGCCGTCGCCCTTGCAGACGCGGTGCGGCTGCGGCTGCGGCTGGCGAGCGGCGAGTGCGATGTCGGATCCTTTTTCCAGCTTGGTTTCAACCACGTGGGCATGCGCGGTCGCTTGGCGCTCTCTGCTGCGGTCAAGATTAAGAACCGTGCGCCGGACTGTATGCAATTCTTTATTTCCAACTTCATGAACGCCCTCTTTCCGCGCGGCTACAAAGAGGGCATCAAGCGGACCTTCAGGCACGAAGTGTACTCGTACCTCCACGCGGAGTACCACCGAGATCACCACGCGCAAATCAAGCGCGATCTTTTGGTGGCTGCGCAGGAGGAGCTGTCCATAAGTAGGTGACCTGCGTGCACCTGCTTCGGCGTTCGGGTCTCGGTATTCGGTAGATGCCCCAGTGTATACAACGTCGTTGATCATCGTGATGCATATGTAACAGTAACACGCCTTCACCGCACGTCCTTCGTGTACCGCGCCTCCATTTCGATTTTCGTTGCGACTTCTCATCTCGCAAAAAATCTTCGGATTCGGCCCGTCCGAATCCGCCTGGCAGATCCCTGGGCTGGGAACGTCCGAACGACGTCCGAGGGGAGCTGGAACCGTCCTTCGAGAAGGTGACTTCTCCCCCCCTTTCCAAGCAAAGAGCCGCCTCGAATTTGGACTGTTTCAAGTGCCGTGAGAGCGGGTGCGGACCCTGTGCCCGAGCGCTTGGCATGGCGGGAATTATCGACGGAGGGAGAAGTGTGCCGCTTGTTCTCGCTGCGTGCCTTCGTACATGTGTGCTTGAGACGCCTCGTAGGAGCCAGGCAGCCCGGGCAGCTCGTATCGACGGGCGAAACCACGTCTGGGGTGGTGACCAGTTCAGAGTTCTTGACTCTCGGTAACACGGATGGGCGTGGTCGTGGGTGGGTGTTGGGCAGTTGGGGTGCGACCTCGAGCGAGCGTGAGGGTGACCGTGAGCGCGCGGAAGCGCCATCTGGTGCGCAGTTGAAAGTGTCCATTGAGTGACACTGGAGAGAATTTTGGTGCAGGGGCGTCTGAAACAGAAAACTCGAAACAGAAACCTCCAGGTACCAAAAAAGGGATCTGTGGTGTCTGGTGAATGAAATGCATGCAACTTGGGCAGGCGCGCTCCGTGCACCAGCGTGTCCCCAGACGCTCATCTTCGGCCGACCGAAGGCCACACACCGGCTTAACACACCGGCCCAAGGCAACGCACGCGTGAGCGCGGGCACGTACTCCCCCCCCACCCCTCATATCATTTTAGGGAGCGGAGAGCGCGTGCACGTACTCCCCCACCCCTTTCCAAGCTATTTGTAGCCGAGCCCGAGCGAGCGAGTACTCAGTACTTGTGTTGACCGAGGGGAGCGGAGCCGTCCGTCGAGACGGTGGGTACTTAGTATTTAGGGGGTGATTGGTTTTCAGTGTGACGACGGGCTATCTGCACTAACGGTACTGCGGGAGAACGTTACTAGGACGGTAGGTCCCTCACAGTACCACAGTTATACTCACGGTTTGCTACTGGAAGCCGTCTACCGCAGCTAGACGTCTTGCGTGGCTCAGATGCTTGCGCAGCCACGGGCGAGCTCGTCCTGCGCCTTCATTGTGCTGCGGAACGGGCCCTCTCACTTTTGTTGGCCATCTCGATGAGCGTGACGCGTCACCGGCCGCGCTCGAGCTAACGCTCGAGCTCCTCGGTCGAGGCGTCTATGTTCCTCCCTCTTTCTCTCCCCCTATCCCCCATCTTATGCTTGACGCCACGGTCGATCTCGAGCCGATTTCCTCTTCGGCGTAAGAGTGGCGCTCATCGGCTCGAGATCGGCCCGTCACTTCTCACCTACTTGTTCTCCGAGGGCACGTATGTCAGCACTTATGACGTGTCACCTCATTATGGATCCCCCTCCGCCATCTCCGCCCACTCCCGTCCTCCCCTGCTGGCTTCCGGAGCACATTCGATAGGCTTCCGTATGGTTGTCTGTTGTTTATGTATAGACTTGACTTGACTTGACTTGACCAAAAAAGGGCTCTGGTGAATGAAATGCATGCGACTTTGGGCGTCCGGCTCCGTGCACCAGCGTGGGGTGACGGGGGGTTTCCTATACAAATTGGGGGGGTTCCTATACAATACGTATCCTGATGTATCCTGCATGTATCCTGCATGTATCTTTCATGTATTTTTATGTGTCCCGTTCATATACATCAAGATACATCGAGATACAACAAGATACATTTGTATCTGTCACTTTGGCCATCAAAGAAAATGTATCTTACCTAGGGATATGTATCCTTCTTTACGATACATTCAGGATACATTTAGAATACATTTAAGATACATTGTATCTCAACCCTCAGATACATGACACACAAGATACATTCCCCGTAGCCCCAGAGTGATACGTATCCTGCATGTATTCCGAATGTGTATCCCGTATGTATCCAGTATGTATCTTGATTACCTTCTAGGATACATGTATGCTGCATGTATCCTGCATGTATCCCGCATGTCTCCTTCATATCAGATACGTCGATCTCTGGATGCATTTGAGATACATGTATCTCATGATGTATTTCAGGTGTATCCCGCATGTATCTTGATCACCTCTGCAGATACATGTATCC
>Ga0210247_101705_pt1 | contig 16186 bp, 6 predicted proteins | sample ChrtobMetP3_16mM_FD_155449 | JGI IMG/M metagenome (GOLD analysis project Ga0210247, IMG submission 155449) | Chrysochromulina tobin associated microbial communities from unialgal haptophyte culture, Seattle, Washington, United States - P3_16mM | ecosystem: Host-associated > Algae > Haptophytes >... | reverse complement strand
GACCAGCCAGCTCTTGGAAGGAGCCCGCTGCACACTTGAGGCACGTCTCCTGCCGCGACTGGTTGTTGTACGTGCCCGGAGCACACGGCACCGCCACGGCCGAGCCCACAGAGCACGACGTGCCGACTGGGCAGATGAGGCACTCGCTCAGGGAGCCAAGGAAGCTGGTGAGATTGATCACGGTCTGGTTGGCGTGGGAGCCGCCTGGGCATGGCTGCGGCGCGGACGAGCCCTCGATGCACAAGTAGCCAGGCGTGCACGGCTGGCAGGCGGTGCTGCCCGACGTCGACGTGAACTTGCCTGCTGGGCAGAGGTCGCAAATGGCCGTGCCGTTGTGCGCAGCATACGAGCCAGGAAGGCATGCTCTGCACGCCGAGGCCGCAGTCGATTGGGGCACGGGGTTGGCTCTGCCAGCGGGGCAAGATCGGCACGAGGTATTTGTCGACGCCCCCATGTCCGGGTTGTAGGTCCCAGCGGGGCACGGCGAGAACGTCAGACTGAGCGCAGCTGCGCCCGCCATAGGGCAGAAGCCGCCGCGAGGGCAAGCTGAGCACGCGACGGAGCGCAAGTCCGACGAGTACGTCGCAGGTGGGCACGGCGTGCATGCGCTCGCACCAGACGTCGGGTTGTACGAGCCCGGCAGGCAGGGCAAGCACGTCGATGGATCAAAGAGGCCCTGGAAGTTGACGTACTCACCCGGAGAGCAGGGGATGCAGCCGGTGCCCGGGGCCGCGTTGCGCTTGCCCACAGGGCAGCGCGTGCACCGGGATGCGACGAGGAAGCGCTCGCTGCCCTCCGTGCAAGCGACGCATGCGTCGAAGCCGGGATCGAGATGGCTGTGCTCGTCGCACTCGTAGCAGACGTCGAAAACGTCGTCGCGGCGTGAGGACGGAGCAGGGCAGCGGACGCATCCGTTGCCGTAGCGGCTGCGTGCGGTGCCAGAGGCGGAGCACCGGATGAAGGGCAGCACTCGGCTGGGACCGTCAAAGTTCCCAAGCAGCACGTCGAGGTCGCCGTCGCCGTCCACGTCCGCCGCCGCGATCGAGCTTGTGGCTGCCCTGCCGCCGGGCAGATCATAGTAAGTCGGGAAGGTGCCGTCGCCCGCGTTGAGCAGCACACGGCTGGGACTGTACCAATTTCCAAGCAGCACGTCGAGATCGCCGTCGCCGTCCACGTCGGCCGCCGCGATCGAAAACGTGTGCGCGTCCGCGATGCCGCCGGGCAGCTCGATGTTCGTCGGGAAGGTGCCGCCGCCCGCGTTGAGCAGCACTTGGTTGACTTCTCCATCGTTCCCAAGCAGCACATCGAGGTCGCCGTCGCCGTCCACGTCCGCCGCCGCGATCGAGTGCGTGTTCACGCTGCCGCCGGGCAGCTCGATGCTCGTCGGGAAGGTGCCGTCGCCCGCGTTGAGCAGCACTAGGCTTCTGCCCCAGTTCCCAAGCAGCACGTCGAGGTCGCCGTCGCCGTCCACGTCCGCCGCCGCGATCGAGTACGTGTTCGCGCTGCCGCCGGGCAGCTCAGTGCTTGTCGGGAAGGTGCCGCCGCCCGCGTTGAGCAGCATGCGGCTGGGACCGCCAGAGTTCCCAAGCAGCACATCGAGGTCGCCGTCGCCGTCCACATCAGCCGCCGCGATCGAGTGCGTGTCCGCGCTGCCGCCGGGCAGCTCGATGCTCGTCGGGAAGGTGCCGCCGCCCGCGTTGAGCAGCACTCGACTGGGACCGCCAGAGTTCCCAAGCAGCACGTCGAGGTCGCCGTCGCCGTCCACGTCCGCCACCGCGATCGAGCTTGTGGCCGTGCTTCCGGCGGGCAGCTCGATGCTCGTCGGGAAGGTGCCGTCGCCCGCGTTGAGCAGCACCTTCCCGGGAAAGGTCCCAAACACCACGTCGTTCCCCAACAGCACATCAAGGTCGCCATCGTTGTCCACGTCTGCCACCGCGATCGATTTAAAGAAGCAGGTCCATCTCATGCATTCGTAGCAGGTGCTGCTCAACGCGTCACACGCGTCCAGAAACTGAAGCACTGTCTCACTGCTGCCCAGTGGCTCGCTCCCCGTCCTCGTTCTTGGCTTGGGCAGGCGCAGGCATCCGGTCTCGTTGCTCAACGAGGAGCACTCAGGCGGCAAGAGCGCAGCTCGGACTCCTGGTGCGGGCTTCGCACGCGCGGGCCTGGGCATGGCGATGCAGCCCACTCGCCCTGGTGCTGAGCAGTTGGGCGGTGCGAACGCCGTCGGGTGGCCGTTAGGCCGGAGGTCGTGCGCATAGTCCCGCGGGGGTGGGTACCGCCGGCGAACAGTTACGTTCCGTGCCTCGAACCCCCAGCCAGGCTGAGCCGGTCTGGGCGGCTGCGCTGGCGGGCGCGAGGGTGGCGAGGGTGGTGAGGGGGGCGGTGATGGCGGCGATGGCGGCGAGAACAAAGCACAGATAGTGAAGCCCGCCAAATTTACCGACCAATCGCTGGACCAGGTCACCAGTGTTCCGGCGGCCACTTGCACATTCATCGGCCCGGTGGAGCCGGAGTACGCGGCGTTCCCAACTCTGATGAAATCGTAGTTCCTCTCGGTGTTAAACTCAATGGTGGTGATGGTCATCGACATTTCCGCTCGCATCGTGCACGCCTCGTTAAGTCCATAGCTTCCAATGCCATCGGTGATGCACATGCCGTCGGACGAGACGGAGCAATACGACGGCCCCAAAACAACCGTCCAGCGCGGTGGCGAAGGTGGTCGTGATGGCGGAGGCGGCGGAGGCGGCAGCAGGGGCGGTGGCGAAAGTGGCGGCGGTGGCGAAGGCGGGCGCGAGGGTGGTGATAGCGGGGGTGATGGCGGAGGCGGCTGGGGCGGTGGCGGTGATGGCGGCCAGAACAAAGCACAGATAGTGAAGCCCGCCCTCGTGACCGAGCTATCGCTGGACCAGGTCACCATTGTCCCGGCGACCACTTGCACATTCATCGGCCCGGTGGAGCCGGAGTACGCGGCGTTCCCAATCCTGATGAAATCGTAGCCGCCCTCGGTGTTGAACTCGGTGGCGGTGATGGTCATCGACACTTGAGCCTGCATCGTGCAAGACTCGCCGTCGCCATAGTTTCCGCTGCCATCGGTGATGCACATGCCGTCGGACGAGACCGAACAATACGACGAGCCCGAAACAATCGTCCAGCGCCGTGGACCGCAGTCGGTGCAGTCGGTGCCGCGGGTGCAATCCGAGTACTCGGCGCCGGGGCCGCCATCGTTGCAAATACCATCCGAGGCGTAGTGGCACGTCTCCGTGCAGGCCTGGCGCGGCGGCGGCGACGGCGGCGGTGGCGACTGCGGCGGCGACGGCGGCGGTGGCGGCGACGGCGGCGGCGACGGCGGCGGCGAGGGCGGTAGCGGCGGCAAAGGTGGCGGCGGCAGCGGTGCCATGCCAGGTGGATAAGGTGGGTGTGGATAAGGTGGGGGTGGCGAGGTTGGAAGCTGAGGCTGCGGCGGCGGCGGCGGCGACATTCGAGGGCCGCAGTCGGTGCAGTCGGTGCCGCGGGTGCAATCCGAATATTGGGCTCCGGGTCCACCATCGTCGCACAAACCATCCGTGGCGTAGTTGCACGTCTCGGTGCAGGTCTGCGAGCTGGCGAAGCCCACCATCAGGGTGAGGAAGAGCACGCCGACGAGCCGAGGCGCGGACCCAAAGCGGCCCGCAGAGCCCCGCCGAGCAGAGGGTCGGCACGAGGGAGAGGCGGCGCTGACGGCACGGCGGCCTTTGGGCGGCGGCGGCCCCATGATGGAGGCGAGGGCCGAGGCGCCAAGGTGCGCTGCGAAGGCCTGGACGGCACCGTACAGTACCGCGCAGAGCAGACCGAGCACCGCGAGCAGACCGGGAAGGAGGGCCGGGGCCATCGCGACAAGGGAGGCTCCCGTCGTGGACGAGCGCGCGTACGGCATGGAATCCGGATCCGTCTCGTGCGCGGCCTCCGCAATGTCGATGGTGCTGTTTGCCTCGAAGGCGTCGGTCTCAAGCAGCCCGCCCAGGTAGCTGATGATCGAGAGCGTCGTCTGGACGTCATCGAGCGTCGGGTCCACCTTGGCGCCCGTCGACGTCATGTTGGAGAGCGACTTGGCCGCGACGCGCGCCTTGAGGGTCTCGAGAGAGCCGCGCGTGCACGCCTGCACCGCGCCGAACGTCGTCGTGGAGAAGGTGTCGACGAGCTGGGCGGTCTCAGTAGCCACTTGCACATTCATCGGCCCATTGGTCAGAGAAGAAGAGACCCCGTTGACAGTGATGAAGTCGTAGCCGTACTCGGTGGCAAACTCGTTAGCAAACTCGTTGGAGGCAAACTCAGTGGCGCAGGCACAATCCGAGGCATACCCAGGAGCACCGATGCACGTGGTCGCGCACTGCTGCGCATCGGCGAAGCTCAAAAACAAGAGGAGGAAGAGGATGCGGGCGAGCCGAGGCGCGGCCCCGAAGCGGCCGACCGAGCCGCGCCAAGCAGAGTCATGATCTGGCGTGGGGAAGCTCACCATCAGGGCGACGAAGAGGTCGCGCGCAAGTCGAGGCGCGGACCCACAGTAGGGAGACTACAGCTGCAGCACCCACGGCATCGCCCCTGGGATTCCCGTTGATGACCCAGAATGTTGGCGAAGACGAGTTTCTTCATGTAAAATTAAGTCCGTTCGTCAATGGCAATGACGTCACCATCAGACGCAAATTCTTGTATTCATGCATGCTTCTGCCCGCCCGCTTTGTGCCGGAACGAGCGCGCGCGCCCTGCCGCCCTTACTTGCTGCTGCTGCTGCTGTGAAACACACAACGCGCACGCTCTCCGGGCCCCCAAGCCCCCAAGCACGGGGGCCGCAATCGCTACATGGACGGAGGCGTGGGCGCGTGGCCGACACAGCCTGCTATTACACAGGCCGTTAATCGGCGGGGAGCGGGGGAAGGAGTAACCCTCCCCCCTAACGTAACCCGATAGTACCGATAGGGCCGCTGTTAGCAGCGGCAGCCGCCGCGGCAGCGCGCACGTGCGCGCGCCGAGGTGCCGTCTCCCCCGCGAGCAGCAGCGTGACTCTCCTCACGTGCGCCGTCCGTACGCCCCCCAGCATCCGCGCCGCAAGCACCGCCGCGCGCCGAGCGCGGGCGAGATCGCGAAGCCTCGCGGCTTACTTGCTTGCACCTACATGTGAGCATGAAGCTAATTAGTCGATGCGACACAAGTACACCTGGTACCAAATACCGAAACGACACAACGACACAAGCGCAACCGAATAGCCAGCAGAGTAGGAAAGGGTGGGCGGAGAGGATGAGGTGCTTGCTTTACCGTTGTTGGTGCCTTCCGGTTTGCGGAATCGCAAGCTCCAGCTAACACGAGCCGTTTCACAGCCAATGTTTATAATTCGACACCCAAGACACCGAACCGGCGTACATACGGATGCGGTTACCATTAGCTCGGGGACCCCTGGACCCCCATTATCACCAGCCATACTTCACACATGGTAGTCGAGGGGCGCGGCGGTGGCGGTGCGCTGGCGTCGTGGCCGACTACATAGCCCTGCGCCATGAGAGGGGCGGCGCTCCACATGTGGCATGGGGGATTGCGGATCGCATGCAGGCGGCTGCGCGCGACAGGCGCAGTAGGGTGGTGATTACCCGGAGATCGGAACGCGGGGGTCACACTCGAGCGCCGTACGCGCAACGGGTGAGGTTACGGCTCGACGGAGTTACGGCGCCGCGACGGTCTCGAGTGCGGGCTGCCGCGGCCAAGGCTGCTGCAAACAGCGGCCCCATCGGCTCCTCTGGTATACAGTCGGGGGAAGAAGGACACCAGGCTGGCGCAGATGCTAGCCCGGGGTTCTCTCTTCCCCCCAGCTTTGCCGATTAACGGCCTGTGTTAATACGGTTGTGTTAGCACGGGTTGTGTCGGCCACACCTCCGTCCATAGCGATAGAGGCCCTCGTGCTTGGGGGTCCGGAGCGTATGCGCGTTGTGTTGAGCAGCAGCAGCGCTGGGCGGGGCAGCATCGGCCAGCGTGCGCAGCGCACCGCGGGTGGAGCTGCCCCTCCGCGCGGGTGGGGCCAGCGCCCTCGATCGTGGCTGCAGACGACCCCCGAGCCCACCCGCGGAGCCGCCGGCACCTCCATTCAACTTTGTGCGCGCCGATGGCAACCACCAAGCTGGTGTCCTCACCGAAGATGACGAGTCTGTCTACCGATTCGTGGGCGCGAATGTGTACTGGCTCATGACCGAAGCAGCACGCGGCGATGATGGCCGAGAGCGAGTGCGGCGCATCCTGGATGAGGTCTCAGCCCTCGGACTCAACGTGGTACGGACGTGGGCATTCTCCGAAGGCTCAGACACAGCCACAGCATTGCACACGGGGCCCCATCAGCCGCTCAACGAGCGCCGTGGCGCGTGGCCTCGACTTTGTCGTACAGCAAGCGCGACTGCGGCAGCTGCGCCTCATCTTGCCCATCATGGGGTACTGGCGTGATATGGGTGGCCTCCAACTCTTGCAGCGCTGGTGCCTCGGCGATGGAGGTGATGGCAGCGGTTGGGATCCGGTGGACAACGAGTGCCCTCGCTTCTATTCGGAGCCTGCCTGCCGGCAGCTCTACCTCCGACACGCCCGAGACCTGATGAGCCGTCTCAATTCGCTGACGGGGCTCGCGTATAACGAGGATCCGACCATCCTAATTTGGGAGCTTTGTAATGAGTGCCGCTGCCGCACGGTGCATGTGGAGGGCGAGGAGGTGGCGGGCGTCGGGGCGGTAGACGTGGGGGCGGTGGGCGTGCGGGCAGCCACGGCCGCAGCCGAGGACGCGCCCCGGGAATTGCAAGCCCCGCCCCAGTCGACGCCCCAGCCACCTGTCGACCTTGATGAGTGGGCAGCGTACATGGCGCCCAGATTACGGGAGCTCGCACCTCGCCAGCTGATCTCGATGGGAGGTGATGGGTTCTTCTTCCCCACATCGGCGAGCGCGGCGAGCGTGGCGGCGGCGACGTCTCAGAACCCGCAGCCCACATCGAACCCGGGATGGTTTGTGCACGAGGGTGTCGACTTTGAACGCACCGGCGCGGCCTTCGCCGCCATGCAAGGAGGAGTGCTCTCGTACCATCTCCATCCGCAGGACTGGATGGGGCTCGAGGACGAGGACGCGCGCGTGCGCTTCCTCAACCGGTGGATCACTTCGCACGCGCGCGTCGCGGACGGGCTGCACGCGCCACTCTACCTCGGAGAGTATTCTGTCGCCGACGACCCAGTGCCGCCGACACCAGCGAGGACGCCCACGAGGACGCCTAGCCATCAGACTACCCATCGGGACCATGCCCCGACGACACACGGCGGCGGCCGCCGGCTTACGCGCGATGCAGTGTACGCCAGCGTGCTGCGCACACTCTCGCTCACGCGGCCGATGCACTCCGGCTTCTTGTTCTGGCAGCTCACGCTGCAGGGCATTGGCTCACAGGAACGGGCCCTTGTCGTGGGTCGGTCCTCGGACCGCGCTGTGCTTGACCTGATCCGCGTCGCCGCGCGTGCTTTCATCGACGGCGGCGCCGCCACGAGACTCAGTGACTTGTCCGACGCCCCTCCCATCGTTCCACCGCCGGGGGGGGCCTCCGCCCACGCCGCCACCGCCATCGCAGCCATCGCCACCACCGCCCTCACTCAGAGCGCCGTCCCGAGCGCCTCCGCCATTGCCACCGCCTCCCCCATCGCTGCTGCTGCTGCCGCTGCCGCCGCCGCCACCGCCGCCGCCGCTGCAGCCTTCGCCGCAAACTTCTCCGCCCGCCGGCCCACCAGGAGTCGCAGCGCTTGCGCCCGGATCCGCCCTGATGGTGGGCGCATCGAGTGCGGCGGGGCTGTTGCTCATCGCGTCCGCGCTCTGTGCTGCCCGGCGTCGAAGGTACACTGCGGTCTTGACCGAGCCGCACCTGCCTCAGATGGGTGAGCACCCGCCTGACGTCACGACACCTCCAGCGCGCGCTCTCAAGGTGGAGACACGAGCGAGCCAGAAGGAACAAGGACAAGAAAGGAGGAAGAGAGAGGGGAAACAGCGGAAGCAACTGAACAACCAGCAACAGCCGCTGCGGCAGTGTGCACCACCAGGCCGAGGCGACGACGGCCGGGACCGCACCGACGAGGGGTCTGACGAGATCATTTAGGCGTGTGTCGGAGATGGGCATGCCGAGATGGGCGTGCCGAGCGATTCCCAGACCACACGCGCGCGCCACGTGCTGCTTCGGGCGAAAAGCGATGAGCTGGAGACCTGGCGGCCGCCGACAGAACCGGCATTGACGACCTTCCCGGCTGTGTGAGGAGAACTGTATGACGTCGTCTTCCGTCCGCGCACTCGGGCTCCCCCACATCTTCGCCTTGCGGTTCCTTCGTGCAGTCTGAGTTGAAGTAAATGTTTTGGCATCAGTGCAACATACGCCATACGCAGCGTATTTTGTTTTGCGTATTTTTCAGCATTTTGCGTATTGCGTATTTTTGACCCGAATTACGTATTGCGTATTGCGTATTGCGTATGACTGCAATTTTCACATCCAGCCCACTTTGACCCGCTTTGCGTATTGCGTATTGCGTGTTGCGTATTGCGTACTGGCCAGCCCACTTTGGCCTGCATTGCGTATTGCGTATTGCGTATTGCGTATTTACCAACCCACTTTGACCCGCATTGCGTATTGCGTATTGCGTATTGCGTACGGGCCAGCCCACTTTGACCCGTTTTGCGTTTTGCGTATTGCGTATTGCATGCGTTTTTACGTATTGCGTATTGCGTATTGCGTATTACGTATTGCGTATTGCGTATTGCGTATTGCGTATTGCGTATTGCGTATTGCGTATTGCGTATTGCGACACCAACCGAACCACAGGATGAACCACAGGTGGAGCGGTATGACTAACCACGAGAAGATTAGGAAGCACTTGCACAGGCCCAGCATGAGTTTGGGTATGTGTTAGGAAAACGTACGCTTTACTGGCCCAGCATAACGACGCCTTACAGGTGGAGCGGTATGACTAACCACGAGCTATTAAACGTACGCTTTACTGGCCCAGCATAACGACGCCTTACAGGTGGAGCGGTATGACTAACCACGAGAAGATTAGGAAGCACTTGCACAGGCCCAGCATGAGTTTTGGGTATGTGTTAGGAAAACGTACGCTTTACTGGCCCAGCATAACGACGCCTTACAGGTGGAGCGGTATGACTAACCACGAGCTATTAAACGTACGCTTTACTGGCCCAGCATAACGACGCCGAACGAGGTCTGCGCCAATGTAAAAGTTCAAAAAGAGCTCACCGGACGGCGCCTTAAAGACCTTCGTGGAATTCCCCCAATCTAACGTGCATGTGTGCTTGATTACCAACCGACATCTCCTAGCCCATCCCGAGACTCAACACAAGCACAAGCACACATCTCAGCAAGAGAGCATCAGCACACTCTCCAGCACACATGACAGTAGACAGCGGCATCTTGACAGCGGAACTCAAGAGACCAGACCGGATGGACCGGTATTCCCCAAGATGTACTCATCCGATCATCTTCGCGCTTCATGTGACTCGCCCAAGATTACTCGTCCCTCACCTGCTGCACTCAAAGACTCAATCACCCAGCAGCGGCGACATGCATGGAACATCTCGCATGGAAACCAGGAGAGTAAATGGCCTGAGAACAGACCGAAAGCCTCGCAGAGGCTTAACTAAGAAAGCCCGCAGAACGGAATTGCACTTGGAGTCGTCCCATTAGGGACGTCTTTCCAGCCGCCGGAGCTGGAACAAGCGCTGCCGGCGCTTCGGACGAGCCGGCACCCATGCTGCCACTGAAGCTGCTGGATGGCTTTGATCTCTTGTGTAGTGGCGACTCCGACTGCGCTCCGTCCACAGGGGATGAAGCAGCTGGTGACTGACTTGCTCCGCGCGGGGATCGCAAGGATCGGCGAGGGCCACATTGGGAGCCGTCTGCAGGTGGGCTCGTCAGCACACGCTCGTCACGGCCTTCCTCGCTAGACGGGTTCCCAGAAGCGCGAGAAGCGCCAGCGCCAGTGTCAGCGGGGGTGCGCGCGAGCAGCGCGGGCGCGGGCGCGGGAGGTGGAGGCATCAGCATGAACTTCTTGAGGTCGGTGTGGGCATACGTGGCACGCTCGCGATCAGGCATCGGGGCGCATGACTCGATGAACTTCTCGATTGTAATGAGGTAAGGAGCGAGGACGAGTTGAGCAGTGTTGGTATCAGCCTTGGCGAGGTCGGTCAGCTTAACACCCCAAATCTTGTTCGTCGCCAGGCGGCTTTTGCTGCCCTGGCCCTGGCCCTCGTAGATCCATGCCGCAAGACCATCGTTGACGAGCTGCTGGGCGCCTGCATAGAAGGTGGGCCGCGGCTTGCCCTTTGCGAGAACCCGACCACCTGTCAGGTTGGCCGCATCTCCAATAATCAACCTCGCAGAGTCCGCAGACATGTACGACGCGGAGACCTGATGAGCCTCAAACTTCTTTGCTGTGATGATGGCGTGTGCAGCCCAGCACGCAGTAATCTCGAACAATGAGTGCTTTGGGCGGCGGTCTGCATCGTTCGAATGCTGACTCTCGCTATCATCGTCGCTTGTCGCGTGCACGGCCGAGATCTCGGATCCAAGTGCAGCAGGCAGCCGCGTGCGACGTACCATGCAGTGCTGCAGAGCCATCCCAGTCTCGTGAAACATTGTGCCCCAGAGGATGGCAAACTCGAGGGCCTCCTTGGTGATGATCTTGCCCTCCTTGGTCTGGTCCACGAGCTCCTTCACAATCAGCGTCGCTTTGACGATGGCAGTGAACGCAACGGTGTCCTTATCGTCATCGGGGTCAAAGTCGTATTCGCGGATTTCGTCGAGGGCGCATATCTCGGCTGCAACCATCATCAGGAAGACGGCACCAGAGAATTTCAAGACCTTCCCTTTGAGCTTTGAGAGCGAGCTCACCTGTGCGCCCGCCTGTGGCTCGCGAGCAAGTTCACGAAGCTTGGGATTGACGTTGTTCTTGATGAACTCCTGAAAGTGTGCGTACGCGTCCTCGTCGAGCAGCAGGATGCCTTTGCGATTCGCATCGTTGACGAAGATGTCGCGCAGGCTCGCGATGACATTGAAGAGGAGAAACAAATCAATGCCATCGTCGATGGAAATGCCGAGCTTCTCCATGTCTTCACGATCAGGCAGGTCACTGTACTGGGCCTCGACAGCAACACAGTCAAACCTGGTCATCTTGCCATCTGTCATACCCTGCTCGTTCTTGAACCAGGCGGCCCCGGTATGCACGTGAGTGGTGCCGGCAATGTTGAGGTGAGCCTGGGCCTCGATGACGCTCACGGCACTCGCTTCTCCAGGCGTCTCAGGTGAATGTTCGTCGTGAGCTGAAGGCCGCGCTCCTCCCTTGCGAATCACGCGGAACGTCTGGCCGGACTGCAGCTCCATGAGCTTCTCGTTCCCGCTGCCGACGTTCTTCTTGTACTCGTCGGTGGCCTTGATCTTCTTCATCTCGTCAAGAACGAGGAGAGCAGTGCCGTCAGTTTCTCCCATGAGCGCTTGCACAGCCTCGAGAGTGTAGTCCGTCGCGATGTAGTTGTGAACTTGGCGGTACTTGCAGACATCGGCTACGGTCGCTTGGAGATCGGCGAGCACAGCCGACTTATTGGCGCCCGACGTAGATAAAAGCGCAAGCGTCATATTCGGCCTTTCTTGCCACCCTTTGGAACGGAACGCAACCCACGGACGGCGACGCCTGATCATGGAGCCGCCCTGCGCGCCGTCCGTGGCCCGCTTCGCAATGAAAGCGGCGAAGGAGAGTCGATTGCAGAACGAGAGCACCATGGGCAGCAGGAGCGCGGAGACGAAGAGCTCGGGAACGAGGTAGACGTTCGCAAGGGTAGTCGTCATGCCCAGGATCGCAGCAGGCAGCAGCCTCCCGGCATATTTGCGTGACACAGCCACCGACCGCGCGAAGAGTTGCTTCTCGCTCAGGTTGGCCTCGCGCACGAACTGGACCTTGTCGGCTCCATCATCTGCAGTTCCCACGGGCGAGGAGCAGCGCAACAAGCAAGGCGTGGCCACATGAGGAAATCATCAGTGCGAGGGACCAGAGGAAGATGGCGGCGGGCACCTTCGTGGGCAGCAGGAGCAGGTGCAGCTAGATGGTCATTCGCATCGCCAAGGTCGTCGTACCCTTGATCCATAGCAGGCGCGAGCGCGCAGCTGGGCGAGGCAGCCAATGAACAGCCGCTCGTCGCAACACGCTGTCGTGGCCCCACAAGTTTGTGTGAAGTTTGATTCGCCGCGCTCCGGATTTCACCCTAATTTGGATGCAGATCTCGAACTTCGATCCTGAGCGCGGCGCTTGGTGTTTCCGGAACAGTTTCGGCGCCTATCGCAGCGCGCGCCTCCATGTTTTCCAAACTAACAAATGTGTACTGAGCCCCGAGCTCCAAGAGTGTATGGATCGAAACGAAGGGGGCGCTGCCACGAGCACACGCGGGCGGGGTGAGACCGCAATCACCCAACGGGGAAGCTCACACCGCCGGGGGCGAAGTAGGGGTGAACGCAAAAGGCGGGCACCAAGATTGCGCGACGGTGGTTTCAAGACACCGACGATCGTCGGTGTCTTGAAACCACCGTCGCGGGAATCTCCAAATCCGTAAATCCGTTCGTTACGCGTGCTCGCGGTGCGCGGTGCATCTGCTGCGCGCGCGCGCGCGACATGGAGCGCGCGGCGGAAGCGTTGCGGGAGCTCGGCAGGCTCTTCGCTCCGCTGGAGACGGCCGATGCGCTTGCAGATTTTGTGGATCTGGAAGCCGCGCTACCTCAAGAAATGCCGGACCGCGACGCTGCAATGGCCAAGCGAATGCAACAGCGTGGCTATACGCTGCCTGGAGGAGCATTCGGCATGAAGCTGCTGCGCGAGCGGCTGCGAGGTATCGTCGCGCCGCGATTCGCGAGGTTGCTGAACATTCTTCGCGCTCGCAATCCAGCGACGGACGATGAAATCATTCTGGTGTCGCCTGCAACAAGCTGCGCGGCGTGCGGCAGCACGAACCTGCAACTTGGGAAAGATGGGCGACTGACGGTTCGGCACCTTTCGCCAACAATCTACTCCGCACGTGGAGCGCGAGCAGGCGAGTTGCATGCGAAGTTCTGCGCGGCATGCGGTGCTCACCACGGGCTCAACTTTGCGACTTTGGGCTCGATCCCAAAAGGCCACTGCCGCTTCATCCGTGACAGCATCGCAGCGCCGTACTTTCAAGGACCAGACGGCCAAGTGGTATTCTCAGTGCCCGATCTGCTGCTGCGTATGAAGACACAAGCTGTGCATTCGCACACGGCCTTCGAGACCTTTGCCTCGGAATACTTTTCGTTAACTGGAACGCACCTACCGAGATACCCGTTCCAGAGTGCGTATCTGATCTTTGCGCTCATGCTCATGCTCGATGAGTTCGGATTGCAGGAGCATGCGTTGGAGACGCCAATGGCGTTCAGCCGCTACACGATGATGCAGGGGCAATCCGACCTTGATCGCACGCTTCAATCCTACGTCGCACTTCTGTCTCCCAGATTCACAAGGCTCTACGCTGGAGAGCACCATTTGAGATGTCGAGTGCCAAGTGGTCACGAGGATTGCATTTGGATTGTCGACGGCCACATGAAAGTGAAGCGCACCGTGTGCGACAATGATGCAGCTCGCGAGGTGGACCTTGGCGAAATAGGCATCAACATCATGCCATGCGACCGCACGCCAATGCGGGGCCAACGGTTCTGCTTCTGTTGCAATGAGGCTGCTGCGTATCGCCCTGCCGTATGCGGTCCGTGCGAGCCGTGCGAGCCGGCCGCGCCGGCGCTCGCGCTGCTCGTGCCGCCCGGGCCGCCCGCGCCGACCACGCCGCCCGAGCCGACCGCGCTCTCCGCGCCGGCCGCGCCGAGTTCGAAGCCCGAGCTCGAGCCCGAGCCAAGTGCCAGTGCCACGGCACCCGCAGAACCCTCCGATGCTGCGATGAATGTCGAAGCTGCTGTGGAGGCCATTGAACAAGAGGATCTCGTTGAATCTGCACCCGACGAGAGGACACCGTTGGATGCGCAGGCCCAAGCTATGTTCCTGGTCGAGAAGCTTGTGGACAAGAGAGCCGCTCTCCAGAGGAACGCAGCGCAGACCAACCGCACAAAGCGTGTCAAAGAGTGCATGCGCAACAAGCACTCCGAATATCAAGTCAAGTTTGTGGGCTATGACGACTTGTACTGGACGTGCGAATGTGACATCAACAAAGCCGCTCTTGAAGCTGGCGTCGAGGCAGCACCAGGAAGCCAAGTGGAAGCGGCTCGCAAGGCGGCTGAGCAAAAGCGTGCTCAGGCTCGTGAACGTAAGAAGGACACTGAGGAATGGATGCAGAAACACTCAGAAGCGAGCGCAAGCAGCGACACCGCAGCATCTGGCCCGACGATGAGCGCCTCCGAAGGACCGCCGTCAAGCAACACGCGCCACGCCGGCGTACGGGCAGCCGCGCTGCAGAATGCGAGCACCGGCGACTTTGAAGACAGCAATCAAGGAATGATCGACGTTGGCTGCAATAACCTGAAGGAGCTTCAATATGCGGGGGAAATTCGAAGAACCACTGCAGGGGTGCTGGCGCTCGTCTCGTCCTGCGGATTGTTTCTAGCCGTCGACGAGATAGTTGCCAATGAATCCCTCAGATGCGTCCACGCCTTCTTCTACGCCATCATGCACTTGCATCGCATCTCACCCCCCAAAGTGATAGCGTATGATGATGCCTGCCATCTACTAAGGTTCTGGCAACTGCGAGAGGCCAAGAGCAAATTCGTGGCCTGGGTGCTCAACGTCCTCGTGCTAGTTGTCGACCGCTTCCACTTTCGGAACCACGTGGGAAAGTTCTGCAAGCAATGGGTCGACCCTTCAAAGTGTGAGGCACTGTCGGACGACTCTCAGACAGAAGCTGCCGAGCAGTCCTTTTCATGGCTCGCACGCAGCAAGCATATGTTTCGAGGCATGTCAAAGGGGAGATTTCAGTTCATGTTGTTGCACCTGCTTCATGAGCGCAACCGATACCTCATGCAAGTGCCCATCAAGAGGAGCATGCGCCGCAAGTTGGCCACATCGTAGACCGTTAACACGTAAAAGTATTAACATGACGGTTACCCCTACCCCCCCTTGCCGAGAGGCTGCGGCGTACCTCACGCCTATCCGACGGTTTCTAGATTTCGAGGGTTTCGTCAGTTCCGTCCATTGTGGTCAGGATGTGACGAAACTGACGAAACGCAAAACGCAAAACGCAAAACGCAAAACGCAAAACGCAAAACGCAAAACGCAAAACGCAATACGCAATACGCAAAACGCAAAACGCAAAACGCAAAACGCAATACGCAATACGCAAAACGCAAAACGCAAAACTCAAAACGCAAAATGCAAGACGCAAAACGCATGCAAAACGCATAACGCAAAACGCAAAACGCAAAACGCAAACGCAAAACGCAAAACGCAATGCGGGTCAAAGCCCCAATACGCAAAACGCAAACAAAATACGCAATACGCAATGCGGGTCAAAGCCCCAATACGCAATCCGCAAACGCAATACGCAATACGCAATGCGGGTCAAAGCCCCAATACGCAATCCGCAATGCGGGTCAAAAGCCCCAAAGCGCAAAACGCAAAGCGCAAAACGCGAAACGCAAAACGCAAAACGCAAAACGCAAGACGCAAGACGCAAGACGCAAGGGTCTTCGCCCCAGTACGCAATACGCAAAACGCAATACGCAATACGCAATGCACGTCCTAACGGTAACGCCAATACGCAATACGCAATACGCAATACGCAATACGCGCCAAGGTGGTTCCTAGTGGGTACGCCCATACGCAATACGCAATACGCAATACGCAATGCTGCTCAAAGCGGGTACGCAATACGCAATACGCAATACGCAATAGGCAAACCCTGTCAAACTGTATTGCGTAATACGCAAAAGGCTGACTCAATACGCAATAGCTCAAAACGCTGCGTATGGCGTACCTCACATCTCTCCTACACAAACGGCAGCCTGGTGAGCGCGACATCCCGGTCCCTGCTAAAGCTAGACCAGGCTCTGAATCGCGGTGGGTGGGCGGGGACACATAACACTCCCAGAACTGATACGCATCGATATTCGAAAGCGCCGACCGGAGACCGTCGGCACATTCTCGGAGC
>Ga0210247_101700_pt1 | contig 16225 bp, 4 predicted proteins | sample ChrtobMetP3_16mM_FD_155449 | JGI IMG/M metagenome (GOLD analysis project Ga0210247, IMG submission 155449) | Chrysochromulina tobin associated microbial communities from unialgal haptophyte culture, Seattle, Washington, United States - P3_16mM | ecosystem: Host-associated > Algae > Haptophytes >... | reverse complement strand
GATACATGTATCTTGATGTATCTGATGTGTATCCCAAAATGTATCTTGGACTCGTTTGGGATACGTGTGAAATACATGCAAAATGTCAAGATACATGTATTCTCTTGGAATGTAACAGAGCATGTAAGATACATTTGAGATACATCAGGATACATTCGGGATACATGTATCCTTCAGAATACATGCAGGATACATGCAGGATACATGCAGGATACATCAGGATACGTATTGTATAGGAAACCCCCCCCAATTTGTATAGGAAACCCCCCCGCACCCGACTACCTGAGGGGAGCGCCCTGAGGGGGATAGCCTGAGGGGAACGCCCTGAGGGGAGCGCCCTGAGGGGGATAGCCTGAGGGGAACGCCCTGAGGGAAATAGCCTGAGGGGAATACCCTGAGGGGAGCGCCCTAAGGGTGATATCCTAAGGGGAATCCCCTAAGGGTGATATCCTAAGGGGATTCCCCTAAGGGTGATATCCTAAGGGGATTCCCCTAAGGGTGATATCCTAAGGGGATTCCCCTAAGGGTGATATCCTAAGGGGATTCCCCTAAGGGTGATATCCTAAGGGGATTCCTTTAAGGGTGATATCCTAAGGGGATTCCCCTAAGGGTGATATCCTAAGGGGATTCCCCTAAGGGTGATATCCTAAGGGGATTCCCCTAAGGGTGATATCCTAAGGGGATTCCCCTAAGGGTGATATCCTAAGGGGATTCCTTTAAGGGTGATATCCTAAGGGGATTCCCCTAAGGGTGATATCCTAAGGGGATTCCCCTAAGGGTGATATCCTAAGGGGATTCCCCTAAGGGTGATATCCTAAGGGGATTCCCCTAAGGGTGATATCCTAAGGGGATTCCCCTAAGGGTGATATCCTAAGGGGATTCCCCTAAGGGTGATGTCCAGGGTGATATCCTAAGGGGATTCCCCTAAGGGTGATGTCCAGGGTGATATCCTAAGGGGATTCCCCTAAGGGTGATATCCTGGGGATTCCCCTAAGGGTGATATCCTAACTTAGGGTGATATCCTAAGGGGATTCCCCTAAGGGTGATATCCTAAGGGGATGATTCCTAAGGGGATTCCCCTAAGGGTGATATCCTAAGGGGATTCCCCTAAGGGTGATATCCTAAGGGGATTCCCCTAAGGGTGATATCCTAAGGCTGATATAAGGCTGATATCCTAAGGGGATGATATCCTAAGGGGATTCCCCTAATTCTATCCTAAGGGGATTCCCCTAATATCCTAAGGGGATTCCCCTAAGGGTGATATCCTAAGGGGATTCCCCTAAGGGTGATATCCTAAGGGGATTCCCCTAAGGGTGAATTCCTAAGGGGATTCCCCTAAGGGCGAATTCCTAAGGGGATTCCCCTAAGGGTGAATTCCTAAGGGGATTCCCCTAAGGGTGAATTCCTAAGGGGATTCCCCTAAGGGCGAATTCCTAAGGGGATTCCCCTAAGGGTGAATTCCTAAGGGGATTCCCCTAAGGGTGAATTCCTAAGGGGATTCCCCTAAGGGCGAATTCCTAAGGGGATTCCCCTAAGGGTGAATTCCTAAGGGGATTCCCCTAAGGGTGAATTCCTAAGGGGATTCCCCTTAGGGGATACCCTTCGGGTATTCCCCTAAGGGTACTCCCCTCAGGGCTCACCCCTCAGGCCCTCAGGGCTCGCCCCTCAGGGCGCTCCCCGCTCTCCCCTCAGGGCACACCCCTCAGGAGGGAGGGGCCTCACACACAGTCCCTTTACACTGTAACGGTTGAAACGAGCGACGGACACGGCGATCCGCATGTCCGGGTTCCGGCGCGCGTCGCGATGGTGCGAGTCAGCGATTGGGCAGCGTGGTTCCGTGGAGCGTCTGACTCTGAGGCTCCTCTGCAAGCTCCTCTGACCGGGCCCGGCGGGGAGCTTGCAGAGGAGCCTCCCGCTGAATCGCGTGCCGGTCATGAAGAAGATGATGATTGATGTCCACGAACCACGCTCAGCGGTCAGCGCGCATGCGCCGCGCCCGCGCGCCCGCGGCGGTTCGGTGCCGCGGCCCGCGCCGCCGGCTCGCAACTGCTGAGCTGTTCGCTAAAGGGGAAAGAGTCTTTAGGTGAGTAGAGTTCGAGTCTTAACAGCTCACAATCACACCTCGGTTCGAGGAGGCAGAGCAGAATGAGGCCCTCTTCAACCAGCTTGCCCTTTTCGACAGTGGCCTTGGCCATAGTGGTCAACGCACGCGTGGTCGCGGCGGCGTTTAGGTGCGAAGAGTGGTGCGTGGAGCCGTGCACAGCATTGAACGGTGACGTGAGCAGCGAGTGCAGCGAGTGCAATTCCACCTTCGCTTGCCATCCGGGCGCGGAAGGCTACAACAAACTCAAGAGACCGAAGCACTTCGGACCGTCGGACCGCACGCATCGCGTGGAGGTGTCGCCGACCGGTGTCGATCAGAGGCAGAGCGATGCCGAGCCCTGGTGCTTCGACAAGGCCGATAGGGACCAGTGCCTGCTCTGGGCCGTTGACGGCGGCTGCAGGAAGAATGAGAAGGACATGAGCCGGCACTGCGCGAGAACGTGCCAGCTGTGCGAACTTTTCGTGGGGCGGAGCAAGTGCGCCCGCGGCCCCTGCTTGGACAAGTACTCCATCTTCGACGAGAAGCTGGATTGGGATCAAGCGGATGAGCCCTGCTCTGCGACGGCGCAGCTGATGCGCGATGAGCACAGGTGCGAGAGGCTTGAGGATGAGCAGCGGGTGCGTGACCGGGGCTACTTTGTGATTCGAAACGCGGTGCCGCCCGAGGAGCTCGCTGCCATGCGCGAGTACGTGCATGCCTTGCCTCACGCGGCGACGCGCATGCTTTGCGGCGCCTCGGACGTGCAGGTGCGATGCGATGGCCCCGATGACCATCGATTGCCGTTGATTACCATTGACGACCTCTCGCCTCGAATGTGCAGCCCGATGAGTGCAAGTTAGGAGGGCCGGAGATCTCTCGGCACTTTCCGAAGACGTGGCAATTGATCCGCAACCTGTTGGACGGATGGATCGCCTCTGGCTTCAACGAGGCGGCCGAGCTCGGCTGGCCTCTCGAGATTGCCGGCTCCGAGTTCATCTCCATCAACCGGTGGCGCTTTGCCAAGAATTCGTCGTGCGTGCTCAATGACCTCTACGCGGCCGCCGATCCGTATGTCACACCGGCCTGCCTTGATGATTGCCCTGAGGCTGCTCAGATGCCTGGTGGTACAGCGGCGCTGCCCTCGTACTCACCGTGCTGGGAGCGCTGTCGATACGACGCGATTATCAATCACATGCCCCAATACGAGACCCGAGCGCTCCTCGAAGCTGCTCGCACGAACGGCAGCTGTAGGGCGGTGCGCTACGAGGTGCTCGATGGTCCGATGGAATACCTCATGGGCGGCAACGGCTTCTTTGACTTCGCACCTAGCAAAATCGCGAGCTACTCGGACTTGAAGCCCTTCCTCGAATCGGGACGGGCTTGGGGCAGCCAGAGGCTGCTCTCGAACCTAAAGGCATGGCTGACCGCGATTTCGAATTCGACGATGTACCAGGTGCCTCTGATTGCCTCTGAGTGCCTCTGATTGCCCGCGCGCGCGCCTCATAGGCCTGCTCTGCGCCTCTCTCCCTCCAATCTCCGAGATCATGTATCTCGGCGATCATCTCAATAGTTCTGGTTATCGGCCTGCTCTGCGCCTCGCTCCCTCTCTCAGCGCCCTTCTCGGCGCCTTCTGACCCACTCGGTGCCCGCTCTGTGGCACAGGGCTGGCACGACTGGCACACCGACGGCCCGTCGCACTACGGCCGATATCACAAGATGTTTGTGATGGTTGACAAGGAGGATGCGCCGCGTAGCCAGGCGCACACTAACGTGAAGCTGATCCCGGCCGAGACGCTCTACGCGCACGCCAAGTGCTTCGGAAACTTCTCGGAAGAGCCCGAGGGCATCCTGCATCATCACTACCGCGACGTGTGGCCTCGGAGCAACATGAGCCGCGACGAGCGGCACGCGCGCGCAAGGCTCATACAAGCGTGGGGCATGAACGTCTTATGGCATGGGCTCGAGCGTCTCGGCTGCACGGTCCCTCTGAACCCGGGGGATTTGCTCTTCTTTCGGGAAGACACGTGGCATCGCACGCAGGACATGGACCATGACCGGATTGGCTTGATTATGGACATCCTCACGCTACCCAGATACGATCTGCCCCAAGGGTACCCGCTCCTCCAAAAGGGTGCCGACCGGGTGCGCCAGCCACTTGTGCTCGAGCGCCTGCAGCGGCAGCCACCCCAAGTGCTCACTAGCGCCCTTGCGGCTCTCCCGCCACGCTCATCGGCAGCGCCACCCGAGTACTGCCACGCTCTCGAGGAGCCCGCCCAGCTGCCTTGGCGTGGGTTTGTCGTGCTTCGTCAAGTGCTGTCCACTGAGAGCTGCCACGCGGCGCTCGCGGCCCATCGCACGAGCTATTCAAGCGAGAGCAAAGTGGAGGCGGGCGGGCGGGTGTATAGCCATCAGCTCTCCGAGGAACAGCTGCGTGCCGCCGCTCCCTCTCTCCTGGATCAACTCCAGAGGGCCCTCGACATGCTCCACGAGAGACGGGTACTACCGCCCACACGCGCCCCGTTTGCTACCGATGGCACGGCCGCGCTGCGTGTCACCGGCGGCCAGTACATCGCCATTGACCCGGCCCGCGCGCGCGCGCACGGTTGCCCACAGTGCACTGAGCGCACGTGCCAGCAGGCCGAGTGCGAGTCTTTGGTCGACTGGCACGTGGACGGCGATGGCTACCGACGCTCTCGAATCCACAAGCTGTTTGTGCTACTGCACAAGGAGGCGGGCGAGGCGGCGCGTGAGCATGCGAATCTCGTGCTATCTCCCAGCACCGGCTTGGACGCCCTCGCCGACGCAGTGCTGACCGCCCAGCAGCAGCAGCGAAAGGAGCAGCAGCAGAGTTGGTCGGCGCGATCATCGCCGCCATCGGAGGAGGCGTTGCTGGAGGCCATTGGCTGCCCGATCGCTCTCGAGTCTGGCGACGCCATCTTCTTCGCCGAGGATGTCTACCACCGTACACAGGACCTCCTCGCCGAGCGTGTCGCTATGCTTCTCAACGTGCAGTGAGGAGGAGATGCAGGGGGTGGCAGCCTGTCGTGTGGAGCGCGGGGCCTCCAGCAGCATCTGCCAGCGGTACTCTGCAGCGGCTTCGGGACCAGCAGTGGCCGTTGTCATGGCCACCTCGCAATCAGCGCATGCATAGCCTGCGCAGGAAATGCGAGCATGCGGAGTCATACGTGATGCCCAGGCTAGCCCAGGCTATCGATGCTCTCGTCTCCCCGATGCGCCAGCCCGGAACGTGGCCACAGGGTGAGAGCAGCACACCGTGGGGTGCATGGTGAACCAGACTATTGGCGCGCACGTCGCTCCGTGAACATGCGCCAACGAAGCGGTTCCGGGAGGAGCGGTCTACGCTTAACGCTATCTCATCGCATGTCATATGTGCGTATTCCGTATCCAGTCAATAGGAATAGTGTGGCGTCTTTATTTTGAATTTTCGCGTACGAAAACCACGTGAAGCGGACCGATGCGCGCGACGTCCGACGAGAGCCATAAGTTTAATCTTTAAACATAGGTTTGTACATCTATCGTATGGTCCACGTGGACGGTCCGGTCGCGCGATATTAATACTTGCGAAGTTGCGATTTGACCGATTTGTGTCAAACACGGGCGCTTCAGTGGTTCAGATACCACACACATCACACTGACACTGAGATAAGCGTGAAGCCCCCGCTATGGATACTCAACCCCTGCGTGCCTCAGGGCACGACACACGGCCGCCAACGAGGAACGTGGAACATGCAAGCTGCCGGATCCTGCCGGCGAGTGCTCTCGACCATGGATGGATGGATGGAACAAGACTCAAGAGTAGCCGGCTGTCCAGCAGCACGTCGTCCTCGCATGAACCGCCCCATAGGTCACGCCCCACAGGCCACGCCCCACAGGTCACGCCCCAAGCTCTCGAGCGGGCGCGCACTCGCGATGCCACGTAGGCCGCGCGGCTCCCGTCAGCAAAGGCCCGCGTCTTCCTCGCGGCAGCGCCCCGGAGGCGCCGCCAGGTCCGCGTTTCCTCTCTACTGTAGAAGGACTCGTCACCGCGGTAGGCCACCGCGCGCGCGCACACACGCCCGAGGGCTGCGCGCGACCATCCATACCTTGCGCAGCATCCATCCACTGTCCTCTGCCCTCTGGCGTGTGCTGCGCACCGCCCCACCTCACGCGACGGCGACAGCACAGAGGCGCACGACGCAGCCGCACGGCTGCCCTCGGATGAGCGTTCGCTTAGTGGCCGGGCATGAAGAACTTGCCCGCCCACGCCTCCACCTCAGCGCGGAGCGCGTTGAGCTTGTCCACGACCTCCTTGTCGGTGTCGAGAGCGCTGAGGAAGTCGACGAGCTTCTTGCCCGACTTTTTCTGGATCTCGAGCGCGAGCTGGATGCCACGGTGCAGGAAGTCGCCCACGACCTCAAAATCCGCCTCCTTGAGGCCGCGCGACGTCATCGCGGGCGTGCCGATGCGCACGCCGCCCGGCGCCATCGCCGACACGTCGCCGTGCACGGCGTTTTTGTTGAGCGTGATGTGCATCTTCTCAAAAACCTTCTCGGCCTTCGAGCCAGTCAGCCCGAGTGGACGGAGATCCCAGAGCATGAGGTGGTTCTCGGTACCGTTGGTGGCAAGCTTGTAGTCCTTGGCCACGAGGAACGCGCACAGCGTCGCCGCGTTCGCCTTCACCTGCTTGGTGTACGCCTTGAACTCGGGGGTCGCCACCTCCTTGAGCTGGGTGCACAGGGCGGCGATCTGGTGGTTGTGCGGGCCACCCTGAAGCGATGGAAAGACGGAGAAATTGATCGGGTCCTCGTAGTCGTACATGGGCGCGCCCGGCTCGTCCGATTTGGGGCCCTTGCGGAAGAAGATCATGCCCGCGCGCGGCCCGCGCAGCGATTTGTGCGTGGTGGTGGTGACGATGTCGCAAAAGTCGAAAGGGTTGGCTGCCTCGCCCGAGGCGACGAGGCCCGAGATGTGGGCAATGTCGGCCATCATGTATGCGCCGGTCGCCTCGCAGATCTTCTTGATGCGCACGTAGTCCCAGTCGCGCGGGTACGCCGACGCGCCCGCCACAATCAGCTTCGGGCGGAACATCAACGCGAGCTTCTCCATCTCGTCGTAGTCGATGATGCCGGTTGTCGAATCGACGTGGTACGGCAGCGACTCGAAGTAGATCGAGGTGGCCGAGATCTTTTTCTTGGCAGTGTAGTAGCCGTGCGTCAGGTGGCCGCCCGACGGCAGGTCCAGGCCCATGATGCGGTCGTGCGGGTTGAGGAGGCCCGTGTACACAGCGAAGTTGGCCGGCGAGCCCGAATACGGCTGCACGTTGACGCCCCACTTGGCGGGGTCAAGGCCGAAGGCCTTAAGCGCGCGGTTGCGGCACATGTCCTCGAGCGCGTCGACGTACTCGTTGCCACCGTAGTAGCGCGCGCCGGGAAGGCCCTCCGAGTACTTGTTGGTGAAGCACGAGCCCAAGCACTCCATGACCGCCTTGGACGTGAAGTTCTCCGAGGCAATCAGCTCAATACCGTTGATCTGGCGCTGCTTCTCCTTGATGAGGAGCGAATAGACCTCGGGGTCCCAGTCCTTGAGGTTGGCGTCCGAGCACGAGGCCATTGGTTCCTTGCTGCGCGTGCCTGCGCGCGCAGGCGGCGAGGAGATTTGGGACGTGTCGGAGCCGACGGTGAGCTTCGCAGGCCGAAATAGCTGGTTCGGATGCGTGTGCAGGCAGCAGAGCGGGCGGACTGGCGTGCAGGAGAGGTGCAGGCATTGGTTGGGTTAGCGCGCGGGCACGCAGACAGTCCAAACGCTGAAGACAACACACACGATGCTCCTGCTCGCGCCGAAGCACTCGGCGATCACAGGAACAGCGACACATCCAAAGTCAAATCAAGTCAAGTCACGTCAAAGCAAGCACCACTAACGCGCTCGAGCTGCCATCCTCATGACACCAGTGGGCCACGCGACCACTTTTCGTTAGTGACCCGGGGTTGACCCGGGGCTCTCAAGATCAGATATCTTTATCTACCGACGCCCACTCCAACTCTCGCAGACTTGCACACACATGTGGGGACATGCCGGTCAGCGGTCTCTCTCCTGTGAGCAGCTGAGCCATAAGGGAGCGAGGCCGCCGCTCGAGCGTAGCGCTGCCGCCTCGCCACCGCGGTGTTGTCTCGGCGTCCGTCTGTGCGCGGCAGGTAACGTCCTGAGCACTCGAGCAATTAGCCAGCACCGCCCGCCGCCGCTCTAGACGCGCAGCGGGAGCAGCGGCACCGAATCGGGAATGTAGTGGGCGGAGACGAACGACATGACGCCGATCATCGCGAGGCGGCCGTTCTTGAGCTCCGCCGTGCGCTTGCGCGCGAGCTGCTGCGGCGTCAGGCGCTTAGAGAAGCCCAGGGGATCCCAGATGAGAGGGATCTTGCCCGGCGTGCCGCCCTTCATGTAGTGAGGCTTGACCGAGGCCTCGCCGAGCAGCTCGAGGATGCCAATCAGGCCAAGGATCTGGAACTTGCCCGCCTCGGGCACAGCGTCCCAAGCAGCGTACCCGTAGCGGCCAAGCGACTCGAAGGTGACGCCCTGCTCGATCGAGAGGTACCCAGGGAAGAGCGGCCCGCCTGAGCCCACATACGCCCAGCCCGTGGCGGCAGCCATGGCGACGCGCGAGTGCTTAAGCTCAGCCGCGCGGTACCACGCGAGCGTCTCCGCCGACGCGATCTTCGAGAAGCCATACGGGTCGAAGACCTTGCCGCCAGTCTCGGGGCCGGTGCCCTCCCTGCCGATGTATGGAGGAGAGCGCGCGCGTGAGCCAGCGATGGCGTGGCACAGAGCACGCGTTGAGCTGCGTGGGCCCTGATGCAAATCAGGCCACTCGCGCGCGCCCGCAGGCAGGCGCGCTGCTGGTGGAGCGAGGCACGCACATGTCGGCGACACTCATTTGCACGGAGGCGGACGCCATGCGCGGCGCCGCGATCGGCGCCGCCGAGAAGCCGCAAACGGGAGCGTACAGGGAGAGCATGGCAAAGGACTGCGCGGGCGCGATTGGAACGATCGAGCGTGAGCGGAGACGAGCCGCGGTCGGGCGCGCTGGCGAGAAGAATGGACCTTGCGATGGAGAGCTGGCGGGGCAAGATCCAAAGATCAATTTACCTACCGGTATCACTTGGCCTTGTTCACACGCCAACGTCTGTGCGTGCAAAGTTGTATAAGCCCACTGATAGGGTTTCGTCGCGCCTTCGCGCGCCGCTCTGCTGCTGTGTCACGCGTGGGGACACAGCGATCGTGGTACGGTACGTACTAGATAGGGGGGATCGGTCATTTAGATGCCCGTCGGGTTAGCACTTCCTCTCGGGAGTGCGGACCATTGGGTAGTGAGGTCCCGTGTCCGGGACCGGGAGCATAACGCTATTTGCGCTAAGTCCTGTCTCCGTCCAGGGACGCTCTGACAGGGTATGGGCGCGTGGTCCGCCAGACTCAGACCGTCGAGTCCGGAAGGCCACGACGCCACCCGCCGATTTCATGCGTATGCGCGCGCGCGCTCTCTCCCTCCGCTCGACAGTTGTGGCTCTGAGCGGCCCTGGACTGCATGACGTGGGCGCGGACCTCGCGGATCCACGCGCCTACGTTGCGCTCCACCACCTCCCGTGCGAGGGGCACCATCTTCGAACCCTCTTCGCACCATCTCGACCCACGTTGCGATCAGCCATCGTGGGCCGCCTCTCGACACAGCGGACAGCCCCCTCGGTGAGCAATCACGATGTAATCATAATGCAATCATGATCGGTTCGGGGGCACGCAGCCTCTGTAGATTCGCTCGTTAGGGGGGGTCGGCGCACGTGCCTCGCGCGAGTGTAGAAGCGTGGGCCGCCTCTCGGCAGCCCCTCTCGATGAGCAATCATGATGTAATCATGATTAAGATGATGAGCCACATCACAAGCGTTCAGCCGGTGTTGCAACCGTTAATTGGCGGCCGGCGCGCGGCGCGTGCCCGCGAGCGAAGCATGGGGGGCCGCCTCTCGGCGGCCCCCTTGGTGAGCGATTACGAGGTAATCATGATGTAATCATGATGCCATCATGATCAGGTTGATGAGCCATCACTTGCCCTCAACCTCTGATGCGCTCGTGGCCGGCGGGCGGCGCGCGTGGCGCGCGAGCGAGGCGCTGGCCGCCTCTCGGCAGCCCCCTCGGTGAGCGATCACGAGGTAATCATGATGAAATCACGATCAGGTTGATGAGCCATCAGGGGCACTCATCCTCTGATTCGCTCGTAGCGGGCGGTCGGCTCGCGTTGCGCGCGAGCGAGGCGCTGGCCGCCTCTCGGCAGTTCCCTCGGTGAGCAATCATGACGTGATTATGATGACATCATGATCAGGCCGATGAGCCATCACTGGCGCCCCCTCGGTGAGCAATCACGAGGTAATCGTGACGGAATCATGATCAGGTCGATGAGCCATCACTGGCCCTCAGCCTCCGATGCGCTCGTAGCAGGCGGACGGCGCTTGTGTCGCTCGCGTGAGCTACGCGTGAGCGAGGCTTTTGCTCTCTCGGCAGCCCCCGCGGTGAGAAATCATGACGTACTCATGATGCCATCATGATCAGGTTTTTATGAGCCATCGACGGCGCTCAGCCTCTGATGCATTCGTAGCGGGCGGGCAGCGCTCGTGGCGCGTGATCATGTGCGGGCCGCCTCTCGGCGGCCCTTCGGTGAGCAACCACGATGTAATCATGGTGCCATCATGATCAGGCTGATGAACCACCACTGGCACTCAGCCTCCGAAGCGCTCGTTAGGGGGCGGTCGGCGCGCGTGGCTAGCGAGCGAGGCGCGGGCCGCCTCTCGGCAGCCTTTCGGTAGCCCCTCGGTGGGCAATCACGATGTAATCATGAAGCCATCATGATCAGGTTGATGAGCCATCACTGGCACCCAGCCTCTGATGCGTTTGTAGCGGGCGGGCGGCTCGCGTTGCGCGCGAGCGGGGCGCTGGCCACCTCTCGGCGGCCCCCTCGGTGAGCAATCATGACGTAATCATGATGAAATCACGATTAGGTTGATGAGCCATCACTGGCACTCAGCCCCTGATTCGCTCGTAGCGGGCGGTCGGCTCGCGTTGCGCGCGAGCGGGGCGCTGGCCACCTCTCGGCGGCCCCCTCGGTGAGCAATCATGACGTAATCATGATGAAATCACGATTAGGTTGATGAGCCATCACTGGCACTCAGCCCCTGATGCGCTCGTAGCGGGCGGTCGGCTCGCGTTGCGCGCGAGCGAGGCGCTGGCCGCCTCTCGGCAGCCCCCTCGGTGAGCAATCATGACGTAATCATGATGCAATCACGATCAGGTTGATTAAGGTTGATGAGCCATCAATGGCACTCAGCCTCTGTTTCGCTCGTAGCGGGCGGTCAGCTCGCGTTGCGCGCGAGCGGGGCGCTGGCCGCCTCTCGGCAGCCCCCTCGGTGAGCAATCACGACGTAATCATGATGCGATCATGATCAGGTTGATTAAGGTTGATGAGCCATCACTGGCACTCATCCCTGATTCGCTCGTAGCGGGCGGTCGGCTCGCGTTGCGCGCGAGCGAGGCGCTGGCCGCCTCTCGGCGCCCCCCTCAGTGAGCAATCATGACGTAATCATGATGCAATCACGATCAGGTTGATGAGCCATCACTGGCACTTAGCCTCTGATTCGCACGTAGCGGGCGGTACACTGCGATCGTCGTGCGCGGCTGCCTTTCGATAGCCCGGTCGGTGAGCACAGTCACGATGGTAATCCATGATGCAATCATAGTTGAGATGATGAGCCACCGCGGCGATCGGCCTGCGATGGGATCAGTAGCGGTCTGCGACGATCGCGCGCGCGCGGCATGCGACCGCCTTGTGGCCGCCCCTCGGCGGCCCTCTCGGTACCCTCTCGGTGTGCGATCCGAGGTAATCATGATGCACTCATGATTGATATGATGAGCCATTGCGGACAATCCGCCTGCTACGCGATCGCGGATCGGTAGCGGGCCGTCGACGCATCTCGCGCGTCGTTACTATGCGGTGCGGTGCGGAGCGGTGCGGTGCGGTGCGGCGTGGTCTGCCGGTATACGCTGAGGTGTACAATCGTCGCGCAGCGAGTGAGCGGAGCGCGGGCCGCCTCTCGGCACCCCTTCAATGAGCCATCACGGTACCCTCGGTAGCCCCTTGGTGGGTGATCCGGATGTAATCATGATGCCATCATGATCAGGCTGATGAACCAACACCGGCACTCAGCCTCCGAAGCGCTCGTTAGGGGGGGGTCGGCGCGCGTGGTCAGCGGGCGAGGCGCGGGCCGCCTCTCGGCAGCCCTTCGGAGGCCCCTCGGTGGGCAATCACGATGTAATCATGAAGCCATCATGATCAGGTTGATGAGCCATCGCTGGCACTCAGCCTCTGGTTCGCTTGTGAGCAGTCGGTCGGCGCGCGTGGCGCGCGAGTGAAGCGCTGGCCGCCTCTCGGCAGCCCCCTCGGTGAGCAATCACGATGTAATCGTGGTGCAATCATGATCAGGTTGATTAAGGTTGATGAGCCATCACTGGCACTCTCCTATATATGCGCTCGTAGCGGGCGGTCGGCACACGTATCGCGCGATCAAGCGAGGGCCGCCTCTCGGCGGCCCATTGTCGTGAGCGATCACGCCGTAATCGTGATGCAATCATGATCAGGCTGATGAACCATCACTGGCGCTCAGCCTCCGATTCACTCGTAGCGGGCGGTCGGTAGGCGGTCGGCTCGCGTTGCGCGCAAGCGAGGCGCTGGTTGCCCCTCGCCAGCCCCCTCGGTGAGCCATCATGACGTGATCATGATGCACTCATGACATCAGGTTGGTGTGAGCTATTGATGAGCCATCCAAGGCACTCAGACTCTGAATCGCTGGTAAGCGGGCGAACGAGGCGCTGACCGCCTCTCGGCAGTCCCTCGGTGAGCAATCACGATATAATCGTGATGCAATCATGATCAGGTTGATTAGGTTGATGAGCCATCACTGGCACTCCGCCTCTGATGCGCTCGTCGCGGGCGGTCGGCTCGCGTTGCGCGCGAGCGAGGCGCTGGCCGCCTCTCGGCGGCCCCCTCGGTGAGCAATCACGACGTAATCATGATGCGATCATGATCAGGTTGATTAAGGTTGATGAGCCATCAATGGCACTCATCCCTGATGCGCTCGTAGCGGGCGGTCGGCTCGCGTTGCGCGCGAGCGAGGCGCTGGCCGCCTCTCGGCGGCCCCCTCGGTGAGCAATCACGACGTAATCATGATGTAATCATGATCAGGTTGATCAAGGTTGATGAGCCATCACTGGCACTCCGCCTCTGATGCGCTCGTCGCGGGCGGTCGGCTCGCGTTGCGCGCGAGCGAGGCGCTGGCCGCCTCTCGGCGGCCCCCTCGGTGAGCAATCACGACGTAATCATGATGCGATCATGATCAGGTTGATTAAGGTTGATGAGCCATCACTGGCACTCCGCCTCTGATGCGCTCGTAGCGGGCGGTCGGCTCGCGTTGCGCGCGAGCGGGGCGCTGGCCGCCTCTCGGCGGCCCCCTCGGTGAGCAATCACGACGTAATCATGATGCAATCATGATCAGGTTGATGAACCATCACTGGCACTCATCCTCTGATGCGCTCGTAGCGGGCGGTCGGCTCGCGTTGCGCGCGAGCGAGGTGCTGGCCGCCTCTCTGCGGCCCCCTCGGTGAGCAATCATGACGTAATCATGATGTAATCATGATCAGGTTGATTAAGGTTGATGAGCCATCACTGGCACTCCGCCTCTGATGCGCTCGTCGCGGGCGGTCGGCTCGCGTTGCGCGCGAGCGGGGCGCTGGCCGCCTCTCGGCGGCCCCCTCGGTGAGCAATCATGATGTAATCATGATGCAATCATGATCAGGTTGATGAGCCATCACTGGCACTCATCCTCTGATTCGCTCGTAGCGGGCGGTCGGCTCGCGTTGCGCGCGAGCGAGGTGCTGGCCGCCTCTCTGCGGCCCCCTCGGTGAGCAATCATGACGTAATCATGATGTAATCATGATCAGGTTGATTAAGGTTGATGAGCCATCACTGGCACTCCGCCTCTGATGCGCTCGTCGCGGGCGGTCGGCTCGCGTTGCGCGCGAGCGGGGCGCTGGCCGCCTCTCGGCGGCCCCCTCGGTGAGCAATCATGATGTAATCATGATGCAATCATGATCAGGTTGATGAGCCATCACTGGCACTCATCCTCTGATGCGCTCGTAGCGGGCGGTCGGCTCGCGTCACGCGCGAGCGAGGTGCTGGCCGCCTCTCGGCGGCTTCCTCGGTGAGCAATCATGACGTAATCATGATGCAATCACGATCAGGTTGATGAGCCATCACTGGCACTCCGCCTCTGATGCGCTCGTCGCGGGCGGTCGGCTCGCGTTACGCGCGAGCGAGGTGCTGGCCGCCTCTCTGCGGCCCCCTCGGTGAGCAATCATGACGTAATCATGATGCGATCATGATCAGGTTGATTAAGGTTGATGAGCCATCACTGGCACATGAACCATCGCGAGTGCGCAGCAGTATAGCGCGTGGGCGCCGTCCCGGGCGCGTTGCCTCGGCGCTTTCGCCGGGCGTGACACTCGATTCACGCAGTGCGGGTTAGACAAGGGGTCTGCCCGTGACGGGCGCCCGCCGCCTCCGCCGGGTACGGTCGCGGTTCGCGACAAGTGCAACGACTTCATCGCAGGTCGCTGCACGCGCGGCGTGGCGTGCCGCTTCACTCACTAATCGCCGTCTGAGGCGGGGGTGATCTGAGCGCGAGCGAGCCCGCCGTCTCGGCCCTGCAGTGTGGCCGGGCGGTGCATGCATGCGCTCGTGTTTATCGCGCGCGGGCGCCGTCGCGGGCGCGCTGATCACGCGCGGGCGCCGTCGCGGGCGCGCTGCCTCGGCGCTATCGCGAGCGCTGTCGCGAGCGCGCGGTCTTGGCCCGACACTGGCCTTTGTTGCCTGCTCGCGTCGGACATCTATTGCGCTGGGCGCCGTCGCGGGCGCGCTGCCTTCGCCCGGTACTGGTGACGCGGCGCGCTCGCGCCCTCGGTTTTCGCTGGGTGGGAGGGGGGAGAGCGATCGTCGCGTGATCGTAGCCGATCCGCATCGGTCACGTGACGCTTGATAAATCTCCTGAGGAAGGAGGTGTCGCCAGATGCCATTGGGTTCGTCAATGGGTTATGTAGGGAGGCGCTAGTCGGTGCTAGCGCCGCTCTGTGCACTGTGAATTCACCCTGTGTGACATCGCCCATGTTACGAAGGGGGGATTGGGTCATCCACTTCGCCCTTCAGGCGTTGCAGCTTCACGCCACACCCGCCAATCCGTCTCCGCACACAACGTCTGTGCGTGCAAAGTTGTATAAGCCCACTGATAGGGTTTCGTCGCGCCTTCGCGCGCCGCTCTGCTGCTGTGTCACGCGTGGGGACACAGCGATCGTGGTACGGTACGTACTAGATAGGGGGGATCGGTCATTTAGATGCCCGTCGGGTTAGCACTTCCTCTCGGGAGTGCGGACCATTGGGTAGTGAGGTCCCGTGTCCGGGACCGGGAGCATAACGCTATTTGCGCTAAGTCCTGTCTCCAACGGTCCTCCATCATTCTGCGCTTTCTCTGACTCCCAATGGTCCTAACACCCAGAACCATATGTGGTTATAGATGAGGTTCATATGTACCCGGCCAGAACCGTGAATCGGTACGGGACGAGTGCGTTGCCTGCGTCTCCTTTCCTGTTTAGGAAGGTCCACCCATAACTGGGTATTCGATGAGTGGTCGCTTGAGGCTTGTTCTATTTATATTCACGTTCGTGCATGAATAACCGCGACCCTTGACTGGTCGCGGGACTGGAGGATACTCACACAACCCTGAGGATGAGTGGGTGACTTCGGTCCTTTTCGATTATATTCATGAGCGCACATGAAACACCGCGTCCCTTGAAGGGTCGCGGGACTGCCGCCCGCCGCTGCTGCTGCTGCTGATGCCCTGCGCGCTGCTGTCGCTGCTCGTCGAGCGCGCCCCGCGAGAGAGCGCGCTCGCGTCTCTCTTTATCTCGTCGCCGGCGTGCGCGCCGGGCTCGACGAGATATGAGCTGCGTCACGTTTACACTCATGTCCGTACATGAGTCACCGCAACCCTTGACGGGTCG
>Ga0210247_101697_pt1 | contig 16251 bp, 8 predicted proteins | sample ChrtobMetP3_16mM_FD_155449 | JGI IMG/M metagenome (GOLD analysis project Ga0210247, IMG submission 155449) | Chrysochromulina tobin associated microbial communities from unialgal haptophyte culture, Seattle, Washington, United States - P3_16mM | ecosystem: Host-associated > Algae > Haptophytes >... | reverse complement strand
GCGGCGCGTGAGTGAGCTCGCATGGGAGGCGTTGCGGACGGACGGGTGTGCATGGGAGAGCGTGGGCGATGTGCAGCTCGATAGGAGAGGGCATATGGAGCATGTGCGGGCGCGCGGCCAGCGCAGCCCGGAAGAGAACCGGAAAAGCAAGGCTGCATGTGTGATGAGTTCGTGCGGAGGCGGTGGCTTTCGATCTCACAAGGCTTCATACCTATCTTGGCGACATGCATGAGCTTCAAAAAGTGGGTCCGTGCGGTCCAGTTCGATCGCGGCGAGCACGCGCGCGCGGCCGACGCAAGTCGTGTCGCATTTCGTTTCACACCGGCATGCAACACGTCTACAAGTTACCAGTACAACTGTCTCGCATAAAACTCTCTTATTCGAAACCCTTGTTTTAGTTTACATGGTAGAGACAGACGTTTCGGCTGTCGCAGTTCTATTCTTTTCCTGACCGTGCATCCTAGCGTGAAAAGTGTTTCTCTTGTGTGAATGAAAGCGTAAACCACCTGGTCCTACCGGCTGGTTGCGGAGCCCAGGTGGATGGATGTGGTCAAGTGGCCGTTAGGCACAAAGCTGCTCGCTCTGGATGTGCGTCAGATCTGGTGCAACGCCACCGTCATCGATACCCGCGGCAGCGGCGTTGGGCGAGAAGTCAAGGTCCATTACCAGGGCTGGAACAAGCGGTGGGATGAATGGGTTCTTGAGCGCTCCAGCCGCCTCCGGAGCCATGATTCAAGCAACGAGGTCATCGATGACCCGCTGGAAAGCGCCCCAGATGGCCGCAAGGCGGTCCGCACCAGGGCCGAACCCTCAGGAGACGCACCGGAAATCAGTGCCGAGCAGGTGGCTGCTGCTCAGGCCGAGGCTGCTGAGAAGGCTGAGTTGGCTAGGCGGGCAGCCGCAGATGCCGCTGAAGCTGCCAAGGCCGCTAAAGCTGCTCGCGCTCGGGCTGACGAGGCTGCAAGAGCAGCGGCAGCCATAGACTTCGACGACTGGACCTCTGAAGCAGAGGTAAGCCGACAAGCATCGAACATCGCTGTCGACAAGGGCAACAACACTCTCGACAACTGCGACGACGCTGTGTCGTCAAAGAGCCTCAAGCGTGCCCGCGTCGAGTAGCTGCGGCGCCGTGCCGATCACCCTGGCACGCGGGTCGGAGCCACGCCAGCTATGGGCGCCCGTCTAGACGTGCTACGACGGCTGACAGACAGGACGATTCGTCGCTCGTAGACCGGACGTAGCTCTGTAAGTAGGAGAACAAGCATGCTCGAACGCATCGACATATTTAATGTGTGTAACTTGTATTCATGGCTGCAATACGATTCACACACGACTCCGCGCCCAAGCCTTTTTGAATCGCATATGCCATTCGACTTGGACGCATGGAGAGAAGATGCGGTGGCAACGTTCGCTGAATCTTTGCGGGCGCATCGCAAACTGGTCATTGCAGGTGCGGCTGCTCAACCACCCCGCACGTCTGCCAGGCAAGATCTCAGTGCATACTCATGGCACGAACTGCGCAGCATGGCCCGAAGAGCGGGCGCTGAAGAAGCAGCACGTCGTCGTACGCGTGCCGCTGCGCTTGCTGATGCCATCTGGGCCCCTTTGGCTCGTGTTCAGCTGCGCGCGTGGCGTAACGCCAACTCAAACAACTATACCGCATTGCAGCAACGTCGAACAAAGTGCGTGAAAACTGCACTTCGCCTCTGGCGCGATTTCTACGATGCCGCACTCACAGCAGTGATCGCCCGATTCCTACATAAGTGGTGGCTCAGCAGCCGCTCTGCAGTTCGGTGCAATCGTATTGAAGAAGAGGCGGCTCGGGCATCACGCTGCAGACAGCTCCGCCGGGTTATCTCGCGAGTTGGCACCCTCATCCACGTCAGCAAGCTGGAGCAGCGTGAGGTGCGAGCGCGGCGACTGGCGCACACCGTCGCAATGCTTCGGCTGTGGCGGCGAGTTGCGCTTGCCCGTGCAAGTATCATACGTCAGGGAATGGGTAGGAGAGCTCTGCGCGCCTTCCGCTCCTGTGCATCTGTGGCCCAGCAGCGCCGACGGGAAGCTTGCGCTCCACATGGCGCTCAATTGTACCTCGCGCTGCGCGGATGGCGGCGCATGCTGGAGGTGCAGCGGTGCCTCACAGCGTCCCTCACAGCGTGGCGCATACGAGCCATTGTGTCGCACAGGCGACGCAAACTGGATCAGACGCTGCACCACCTCGGCACCTACACGGCAGCGCGCAGCGCTACGCAAGGTGTTCTTGCACGGCTGCTCCTCCATGCATGGCGCCGCCAGGAGCGCGCCAAGCAGAGGATGCATGCAGTCCTGTTTGCCACCGAGCGCGCCCTTCGGCTCGCCATACGAGGCTGGCGCGTTGAGGCCCTTGCATCGAAGCTCGAACTTCAAGTCCACGTGCCCACGAGTCTCACGCGTCTGCCTCCGATGGGTAGGGGAGGGGCCCAAGGGGCCGGGAACGCCGAGATGGGCACGAGAGCCCTCGCACGGTGGCGAGGGGCCCCCGCCAAGGCTGTCGAGGAGCACGAGGGTCACGAGAAGGAGCAGCGTGGGCAGCGATCAACCCCACCCTCTCGTAAGCTGAGCACGCCGCGGAGCCTCGGCAACTTCAAGCTGAGGCGCGAGATTCTGCAAGCTTCCTCGCCGATCGTGCCGCTGCAGTCACAGGCGCTCTCACCTGCTGTATCCATGAGCACTGGTGCCGCACTCGTCAGGCCGTCATCGCACCTTGCAGTGGACCCGACATCACTTTCATACCTGCAATTGGAACCACTGCACAGGGCGACTCTGACTTGACTTGACTTGACTTGACTCCGACATCCAACGCACGAGGTGGCCAGGCGACGGGGTGAGAGCTCACGATGGCGAAATGCGACGGGGTGAGAGCTCTAGAATCCGCCAAACCCACAACCTCTTACGGCTCTGAAATGGACCGTGAAGCGTGCGTCGGTACAGAGGTGTGTCTCTTTCTTGCTCGAGTCGGCTGTCTCCGAGCAGTGAAATTGTGGCGGGCTGACTGGCGGGCGCGAGTCCGACTCCGAGCAGAGTGGTGCGTTGCACTCATGCAGTCGGGTTGACGCGTCGAACTTTGATTTGACCATGTGTTTACAGCCGAGCAATTTGACAGTACAGAGTCGCAGCTGTGGCAGCTCTGTAGGCCGTGTGTAACTGTGTATCGAGCCGTCCGCACCGGGGCCCCCGCGCCCCGCGGGCGCCACCGAGCACCGTTAGAGCACCGTGCACCGACGATTAATTACACGGGTGCGTTGTTCCATTGTAAGTTTGCGAACCCCGCGTCGGTCACACGTATCACACGCCGGTCGGAAGCCTTGTTATCTATACGCTATACGGTATGCTCGCTATGGACCCGACGGGTAGATCGCTAAGCGTGAGACGCTGAGACGGGAGCGGAGTGCTTTTCCGCTCCCCTATCCGTCACACTCCGATCTCCGTGACTCGTCCGACTCACGCGTCACAGCAATGATACGCTGGACTCCATGAACTCCACGTACTCCGCCTCGATGGCGTGTTTGGACACAAAGTCCCACCCGTTGATGACGATCGAATCGTGCTGTGTGCTGGGCGCCGACTGGACCTTGCTCTCGCTGTCGGCCATGCGCACAGCCACGTCGACGGCCGCGCGCTGCTTCTTCCTGAGCTTGTGCTCAGCCTCCTTCATGCGCGAGCGGTCTTCGACGTACGAACGGAGAGGCGAGGGCAGGCGAGCCTGGTCGACAAGCTCCCACTCCGGGTTGCGCCAGTACTTGTGCGCCTTGACCATGGCAAACGCGGCCGGCGTGTTGGCATGCTTGCCACCGCCGAGCCGCTTCTCGACCTTCCACTCGGTGAGTTGCCGAATTAGGTCGTGCAGCTGCTCGTCCCGCCTGCCCTCCTCGTTCAGCAGATAGGGCTTGCGCCACTCGACCTTATGGTCGATGAAGCGCGGCTCGTCGCCGTAGGGCAGCTGCTGCTCGGTCATTTCGTAGAGCAGTACGCCGAGCGTGTACCAATCGGCCGGCCCCGAGTACTTCGGGGCGCCCTTGCGTCTCCCATGCCTCACCTCGGGCGCCATGTAGCACGGTGTGCCGCACAATTCTGCCGAGAAGGGCATGCTGCCCGTGCCCCCGACCGCGAGCCCAAAGTCGATGAGGCGCACGTGGCCAGCCGCGTCGAGCAGCAGGTTCTCGGGCTTCAAGTCGCGATACAGGATGAAGAGGGAGTGCAGGTAGCCGAGCATGCAAGTCACCTCGAGGCCAACGAAGCGCACCTGACTTGGGGTGAGCCGCTCGTCGGTGAGCGCAAAGACGGAGAGGTCGCCGCCCGGGCACGCGTCCATAACGAGCACAACGTACGCCGCGTTCTGGAAGGAGTAGGCGAGGTTGACCACGAGCGCGTGGTGCATCTTGGCATGCAGCTGCTTCTCGAGCAGCACGATCTCGCGCCAATCTGCGCCTTGGCCAAAGCCGCCCTTGAGCTCCGACTTCTTCATCACTTTCATCGCGTACACTTTGCCGCAGTCGCGCTTGACTACCTCGAGCACCTGCCCGAAGCCGCCCTCGCCCAGGATCTTGATCGCCTTGAACTGCTCCATGGACGGCACCACCAAAGTCTTCTGCAGCAGCGAGAGCACGTAGTTGTACTGTGACGAGGCGAGGAAGCCGGCGAGGCAGGCGGCCTCGAGGGCCCCCGTGACCGCCTGCTGCACGGGGTCGAAGATCGTGCGCAGCTTGGCGGGCGCCATGGCGGGCGCATCGGCGGCCACGTGAGCCTCGAGCTCGTTGATTGAGCTTGCCATCAGGCAACCGATGGCCCGGGGGGCGTCAGGCGCCAAGAATTTGGCAAAGGTCTGTCGTACAAGTGCGAGCACAAGCTGCGGGTCGGGCTCAGCCCTGATGGCGCGCAGCTCTGTGACGAACTCGAGCTGATGCATCGGCACGCCACCCAGCGTGAAGGCGAGCACCTTGGGGAGCGGTGCCAGCTCCGCCGCGCTCGTATCCTTGGAGACTGCGCGCGGCATCGCGACCATCGAGAGGCGTGAGGCGAAGCCAAACAGGCTGCCAAGCACTCCCCTCTCGTCGCTCCGGTTGGCCGGCGGTGAAGGCGCACGCGCCCCATCTGCCGGCGCCTCCTCCGCCCGCGCGGCCGCTTCAGGCTTGAAGATGCTGATGGGCGCCGAGGCGGGCGCCGTGGGCGGTGGCGCCTGCTGGTCCAGCGAGCGCACGTAACGCGTGAAAATGGTGAGGTACGCGGGGTTGGACAGGATGTGGCGCATATCAATGGGCGCCCTCTCGGGCAGAACGACCTCCTTGTAGTCCGAGGCAAAGTCGCGGTTCAGTCGCGAAAGGCGTTTCGCCTGGTCGACGGCGAGCAGGCAGAAAAACTTGCCCATGAGCTCATCGTTCCCTTCAAAGAGCGTCTGCAAGTAATCGGCGCGCAGGCGCAGCAGAACCGCCTCGTCGCTGTCGACCACCACGCTCGCGGCCGCGGTGCCACCGAGTAGCAACGAGCGTTCCCCAAAGACTTCTCCCGCAGTGCGGTGGCCGACGCAAACTGACTGCGCCCGCCCCTTCAATTGTAGCTCCACTCGGCAACTACCATCCACCACTTGATAGAGGGCGCGTTGATCGTCGCCCTCCTTGATGACCAAGTGCCCGCGCTTGAGCCGCAGCGAGTCCGCGCCGCGCAGGAAGAGGCGCCACTGCTCCTGCGTGAGCTTCGCGAGCTCTGAGTGAACCGCGAGGTTGGCTGCGCCACCCGCCACGCCGCCGCCAACATGGGCGCCTACCGCATTGGCACTGTCGCTGCCCTTCATCATGACCAGCACGGCGTTGTCGACGACGCCAGAGCCGCGCATGTCGGCAGTGACCACTTCCGGCGCGCACTCCTCCTGTTCGGCCTTCTGGATCTTGGAGAGCTCGGACATGTCCATCGCTTGGACACGTGCGCTCTCAATAGAGCGACTCACGTGGTCGCGGATGGAGGCCGAGACGACGAGACTGAGTGACAAGGACTTGCACTCAATGTCGATAACGCCCTGCCACTTGCTCGGAACGGGGCTGCTGCTGCCACTGCCTCTGCCCTCAACGAACGCCGCGTCCGGTAGCCGCACGGACAACACGTCCGCGAGGGCGATCACGCGATGGCTACTGAAGCCGAAGAGGGCGAAGTCGAAACATGCGTGCGTCTTGAAAAGGTACAGCTTACCAGAATGGCTTTGACCGTCGACCACAGAGTTCTCCTCGATTGAGACGGCACAGTCGCAGTGCAGCACCAGCTCAAGGTTCGCGGGCAGCCCGAAGCCTATCGCCACCTCTCTCGACGGCCGGTCGAGGCTCTCCGGAAGGATTGCGAGCGCCGCGTCCGAACGGCCGCCACCGCCCCATCGCGGCTGCGGCGCCGCTGATTGGAAGAGCGAGTTGCGCATGCCGGCAGATATCTCCGAGATGCGTTCGGCGAGCATGCCACCGAGCAGCCGAAAGAAGCCGCCAGCGAGCTGCGGGTTGCTCGATAGCATCTGCATGAGCTCGTATTGGGGTACGTCAATGACGGTCACGGTGTCGCTGGACGCCTCAAGCGTGACCGTCGCCGTCTGCCCAAGAAGAAATGAAAGCTCACCGAGAAGCGAGCCCTTGCCGCGCGTGCCGATCGACTTATACGCTCCTCTGCGCTCGCGCATCATGATGACAATCTCTCCCTCGACGATGAGGAAGACGCTGCTGACATTCTGGCCATCGACGATGAGCCGATCGCCGCGCTGGAGAGTTCGCTGCTTTCCGGCTCTGAGAAAAAAGTGCATGATCTTCTCGGCGCTGGAGCCCTTCGAGAGCAGCGATACCGATTGGTTCGCGCCCATGGCCGACTGTCTCCCTGCTGGAGGCACACCGTCGCCGGCCGGCGACCCTTCCCTATTGGTTTTGGTGCGAGGCTCCAGCAAAAGTCAGGACAAGTCAAGTTGTTGCTGCTCGGCAGTCGTGCGTGTTTACACGTAAGTTCCTGACAAAGTTGTTTCAAAGTACTTTTCGATCCCGAGAGATGGCGCGACAGGGTTTTTTTACGTCGCTAGTGAATCACCACGCGGCCGCGACGCCTTTGGGCGCTTTGCCGAGGAGATGTCGAGTGCTTCGACGTCACGATTGATGGGCGAGCTGCGCGACCTATCTCAGCAGACGTTGCCGATAGTCTTCGCGCTGCCCGAGGAGTCGAATATCCACCACTGGCACGCACTCATCCTGGGCCCGCCATGCACGCCGTACTCGTTCGGCATGTTCCACTTTGACCTGCGCTTCCCGTCTGACTACCCCAACTCCCCGCCCAAGGTCAGCATTCTGACTACCTCCGGTGGGCAGGTTCGCTTCAACCCGAACTTATACGCCACGGGCAAGGTGTGCCTCTCCATCCTGGGGACGTGGCGGGCAGAGCACTCCGGTGAGCAGTGGTCTGCGGCACAGAGTGTGCAGTCCGTGCTGCTATCCATCCAGAGTCTCATGCACGACGCGCCGTACCACAACGAGCCCGGCTTCGAAGAGGACGACGGCTCAGGCGACGTGCAACGGTACAATGAGAAGATCATGCACGAGACGCTGCGCGTGGGCGTGTGCGAGGTGATGGAGGACACGCTCGAGCAGCGCGCCGTCTCGAGCAACGGTGCGCATCCGGCCTTCGCCAACGTGCGCAGATGCTTCTTCTGCATGTACTGCGAACGGCACATGGCGGAGGTGGAGCGGATGAGCGAGCGCAAGGATCTCAAGGACGGGTCGGCCTTCAAGATGATGCCATTCGAGTGTCCGTCCAATGGCATGCACGGCGCGTACCAGTGGGCGAAGACGCGCGCGCGCCTGGAGGCGATTCGCGCGGCGCTGCTCGCGGAGATAGAGAGCTGGCGCGAGACGGGCGCCGAGCAGACGCTGATGCTCAAGGAGAAGCACGATGCGTCGGTGTCGAGCTGTGTGCACCACCTGCAGCAGCAGGAGGAGCGCCTCAGGCTCGAGCCACTGCAGGGCGCATCGGCGGGGCCGTCGTGCGCAAACGCGTGCGTGTGGGAGGCGAGCATCTTCGGCCCATCCGATTCGGATTGGGACGGCGGCATGTTCTCGGTCGAGATCGTCTTCCCTCCTGACTTTCCGGAGTCGCCTCCCTTCGTCACCTTCCTTACACCCATGTTCCATCCGCAGATCTCACCCGCGGGCGTGCCGTATCTGCGCTCAGTGCTCATGTGGCACTGCTGTGAGCCCAAGGACCGCACAGTCCGCTCGCTCGTCAGCCAGCTCATCCAGCTTCTTGCGGCGGACCCCTCGCCTGAGCCCGCCACGCATCTCAACCTCGAAGCGGCCGGCCTCCGCTTCTCGCGCATCGCGGACGAGCAAAAGGAGTACAAGCGCCGTGTCAAGCGGTGCGTACAGCGCTCCATGGACGGCTGAGTGGCGCAGCCTCGGCACTCGCGCACGGTGGCTGTCCTGCTGACGTGATTTCACGATAATCATGGCGCGCTCTCTACGCGGCCGGTCGGCGGTTGCTGTGAGCGTGAGTCGAACACCTCGAACTGAACTCTGTGGAGGGGCGGCGGTGACCGGTAGGTACAGCTGAGGTAGTAGCTATGTAGGTACTGCTATACGTACGAAAGCTTGCAGGCCAGCAATACGGCCTTGCAAATACCAAATACGCGGCCGTGCCGACGCCCGTGACGCGTGAGCGGCGTGTCAACTTCAAGTCGGAATTTCATTTCTTAAATTAATTTCTACTTGACTCAAGATTACCCCTAAAATTTACCGTTACACGCAACAAACACGCCTGAAACGCCTTTTCGGGGATTGTGGGAGTGTTTGTCCGGCCGAGAGGTGGCCCTGAAACGAATTCAGTTCAGTTCAGTTCAGTTACTGCATAAACAACAGACAACCTAACGGAAGCCTATCGAATGTGCTCTCGAGGCTAGCAGTGGGGGTGAGAGTCGTCGGAGATGGTGAAACACAACGGAAGGAGCACGAGCGGGAAGGAGACCAGGAGGAGACACGCCACAGGGTGCTAGCCTGCGTGCCCTCAGAGTACAGCTAGAGATCGAAGAGAATAGATAGAGAGAGGGGGATTGGGGGAGAGAAAGAGGGAGACATAGGCGCCTCGACCGGGGAACTCGAGGCCGGTCGGCGCAGCGTCACGCTCGCCGAGATGACCAGCACAAGGGAGAGGGCCCGTCCCGCAGTCGCGTGAGCAACACAGACTCGGAACCCTCGCCCTCGCACCGTTCAGCTCAGCTCACGCTCGCGTCATCCGCCGCCAGTCGTCGGTCAAACCTAGCCATCGCCTGCCGCTGACCCCTGTTCTTCTGCCTGCTGCGCTCCATGGCTGCGCTTGCACCTCCTCTTCGCGATGCCGCGACGAGCACTCGTCCGGCCTCGCTGCTGCCGCCGCCCGCGCCGTCGCCGTCCGGCCTCTCTCTGCTACACTCTCAGCGTCCTGCGCAATCACCTTCGTTGCTGCACCCATGGCATGTTGCAGGCACCTGTATCGCGCGCGCACACGCATGCGTGAGATGGTGCGTGGTCTTGGTGTGGCGCACACTCAGTAACGCCCTCGAGCGCCCTTGCCGCTGCTGCGCCAGCCGCCATTGCCGCCTTGACGGCCATGTCTAGTCCAAACGCCAAAACGCCCAAACTCGTCAGAGGCGGGCCGCGCGCGCTCGACGTGCGGAATTGGGGTAACCAGACCATGTCAGCACCGCTCGTCCAGCCATTCCAGTTGCGCCGCGCCGTGCCCTCCCGGTCGCTTGCGCCAGGGGGTCAAGAAGAGAGGAACGACGAGGGTCGCCATTTGAACTGAACTGAACTGAACTGAACTGAACTGAACTGAACTGAAACGAACGAACGAAGTGCTATCAAACACGTGGCCCCAGCTTTCTCGACCTCTGACTTCTGAAAGGAAGACATGAAGCGCGAACGGGACGCCGGCGGCTCGCCGCCCCCTCGGACTCGTCCGGGGTGCTCGGCCTCGTCCTCGAGCAATGATGATGTAGATCGCATGCTCAACATCCTGAGAGCCGGCCCTATCAGCGAGGCAGACACTATAAGCGGGGATTCGGGTGTTGTCCGACAAGCGATCATGAGGCTTCAGGAAGAGCTGGGGCGCGCTCACGAAGCTCTTGAGGCGCTTGTGAAGGAAGAGGCGCCAACGTCGCGCGCCGGCTATCTCAAGACGCTCGAGGACCAGATCGGCCCTCCGCCTGAAGATCGCTCCTGGCGAGACGAGTGGGTTCGCATTAAGGTCGCATCGAACAAGCGCGATGGCAAGCACGACAAGGCAAACGAAGAGTACGTGCGTGAGAACGAGAGTCTCGACAAGAAGATCGTGTCGCTCTCGGACGCCGTCAAGCGTGCGACCGACATGGGCTGGCCGGTGAAACGCGCCGAGTGCTTGCGCGTACTTTCGAACCCGGATGTGAATGCCATCTTGGCGGAAGCACTCTCCTCAAAGAACGGTCGCTACTCGGCGTCGACGCATGCGCTCTTCAACGTCATTCATATGCAGCGCCACACTCAGCGCCAAAAGAAACTCGAGCTCCCTAAGCGCATCTATTGGTATCGAACCGGAAAGGACTCACTCGCCGACCGCGACCCTCGTTGGGCCGACCCGTCAGTAGAGAGGGGCGACGCGACGGGCTTTCGTGGGCTGAGTGGCTCTTCGCTCGTCACTGGCACTTGCAGCGCTTCGAAGGATGTGTTCGGCGAGGGTGGCTTCGTCGTGCGCTCGCGCGGTAGCGACGGCAAGCATGTTTGGACGACGCAGGATTCTGACGTGGTGTGCTTCGAGACGGCCGAGGACGACGAGTTTGGGTGCCACTCGCCGGTGATGACGAGCAAAGAGAGCGGCGTGTTCCCGCCCAATTGCCTTTTTCGTCTTAAGAAGGTGGAGAAGGCCGGCGAATGGGAGTCTCCCTTCCCAGGCGTCTTCCCGCGGCAGCGGCTTCTGGTCTTCACGGCGACGTACCGGAAGCCGAATGACGTCTGGTGCAGCGATGACGCCGATGCAGAGGTGCCCAAATGCCCGGAGCAGTCGGCTGGCGCGAAGCTGTGTGGAGTCACCGACCTGGTCACGCTGAGCTACGCGTGCCGCAAAGAGTTTGCGAGCGGCCTCGACGACGTGCTCGCGCGCCCGGTGCTCACGATGGAACTCGAGTGGAATCGTGACCTGGAGTGGACCGATTGGACGGGGCGCCACTACAATGCGCGCGACGAGTACGAGTACGTTTGTGGCCCGGCGGAGAAGAAAGAGAAATGCACGCCGGGCACACGCGATGCAGAGAATGGGGGCTACATGCCCACAGATTTCCTAAAGCGCGTGAACAACTTCATTCTCGACCGGCGGAAGCAGGGGCACGGAACCTTCCTGGAAGAGGAGCATGCCTTACTCAAGCTCGACGAGGTGCTCGCTATCCGGCTGTACTCCGGCCCGGGTTTCCAGCCCATCAACACCTTCTTGCGCAACGTGAGCAAATTGGACGGCCAGTTCCGCGAGCAGCTCGCGCGCCATGCGAGCCTCACGTTCGTGGCCACCACGCGCCACGTCATTAATGGGATTCGTAAGCTGAGCGCTGTGTCGACAGCCGAGGAGGCAAGCATATGCCTCTGGCGCGGCGCACGCGGCGAGCTTCCGAAGACGTTTTGGCTCGCGGATGAAATCGGCACCATCGTCGCTACGGAGACGGCCTTCATGTCCACCTCGGCCGAGCGCGAGACGGCGCTGCACTACATGGCTGGCAGCGGCGCGTCAAACCTCCTGTGGTGCCTCAAGTGCGGCCCTGAGAATGACGCAGGCTACCACCAAGGCGCGAACATTAGCCTGCTCTCGCAGTTTGCGGGTGAGAAGGAGTGGCTCTTTCCGCCGTTGACGATGATGGAGATTCAAGTTCAAGTGAACGTGCCTCCAGCAAGCGCCCAGGTCGTGGAGGAAAACGGCAAGCGATTTGTCATTGTCGAGGCGGTACCAACGTTTGTCTAGCGCACCCAGGTATTCGAGGCTCGGGAGACTTGTAATCGGAAGTCAGACAACGGGTTGGGGGGAGCTTTTTGGATAAAGAACCTTCACATGTTCCAGTACCGGCAAGCCGTGAAGCGCGTGATCGTGTTGGTGTGAAGCGTGATCGTACGAACTTTGGGTCGCGCGAATTGAGCATTGGCGCACGATCATGGCCCTTCAGCTGGTCCCTGTCGACGACAAGAACGGCGGCACGACGGCGTGGGGACGCTTTGAGCAGACCAAGGAGGACGTGACTTGCTTCATCAAGCTTCCAGAAGGCACGCGCGCCAAGATGCTCAAGGTGAACATCACAAGCACCACGGTTAGCGCCTCGCTCGCCAAAGGCAACGCACTGATGCACGGCACGCTGGTCGCGGGCATCCTTGCCGATGACAGCTATTGGGAGATAAACGACGGGACGCTCGAGCTGCACCTCGTCAAGGAGCGGCGAGCAAAGGCGTGCGGGCGCGAGAATATCGAAGGCTGGTGGCCCTGTGTTCTCCACACAGATTCGGTTCTGGACGTGAGGCTGTGCGACAAGGAACCCTTCCTGCTCGGCGAGATGGATGACCTGCAGCAGAACAGCATGCGCTCGATGATTGCACGTATGGTGGGCTCTGACGACCCCACAGACGGCAGGGCGCCGACGCTCGACCCACTTATAGACTGAGGGCATGGACAGTTCCGGCAGAGCTTAACGGCATAAGAGCCATCGGAAGAGGATAAGCGCCACATGCAAGATACGGCGCACGAGAGGCTCGGAGCGCGACCTCCGGCACTCCGACAGCCCCACGACAGGATAGACTCATAGACACAGGGATAGGAATCCTACATCGGTCATCGCGGACGGGAAACAACAATCCCGCAAGACATGTATGCAATGAGTCAAGGATACAACAGGGAAAGGTAATCCTGCAAAACATCTCCGCGGGTATAACCATTACCATACGCACGTGAGCCGTACCTTAGTAGCTGCAGGTCCCGTATGCAGGTATGTTGCAACTCAAGCGTCGTCAAGTTCTACCGCTGCGATGAGCCACACCTCCGTCCATAGCGATAGAGGCCCTCGCCTCGTGATCGGGGGTCCGAAGCGTTCGGCGCGTTGTGTTGAGCAGCAACAGCTGAGCGCTTACCCTGCTCGACCGCAGTTGGAATTTCTCGCTGGCGCTCTGGCACTAGCCGCCGCCTCGCCTGACGCTTCCCTCCTGTAGCTGTCGAGGCCTGGGCTGCGATGGCCGACGCGCAGACGCCGCGGGCGCCTGATGGGGAGGAGTCGCGCCAGCAGGGCGGATTTGGCGCGTCATCGACTAGTGTGCTCGACGCAAAGCTTGCACGGCGCAAGCTGCAGCAGGATGTGGAGCTGCTCTCCAATCGGGTCGAGCGGCTGCGGCAGGAGGAGCGCAAAGCTAAGCAGAAGGTACTAGAGACGAAGCTGCGCGGCCAAGAGATCGCCGCCTTGCAGAAGCGCAACGAGCAGGCTGCGCAAGCCAAGTCGCTCGCAAAGCGCATGGAGGAGGATCAGCGGCTTCGGGAGGTGCAGCAGCTGCGGCTGAAGCGCGTGGCCGAGAAGGAACAGGTGAGGCGCGTGCAAGAGGAGATGGCGAAGGCGAGGCGCGAGGACGTGCAGGCAGAGAAGCAGATCAAGGCCGAGAATGCCGAGATGGTCAAGTCGCTCAAACAGTTTGATGTGGCGCGGGCGCAGAAGACGCGCACCGAGATCCGCTCGCACCAAAAGATGGTGTCGCTCAAGTTCGAGAAGCAACGGGAGGCTCACCAGGAGTTCTTGGCTCAGGACTTTATCAACATGATCGCGCTCGAGGACCGGCGGCGCGAGGAGGTGGAGAAGGAGATTGCCGACATGGAGGAGATTGAGCGCAAGCACATCGAGAACTTACGCCGGCTGCAGGATGAGCAGAGGATGGCCTACGACGCGCTCGAGACGGCCCTCGCAAATAGGTAACGCCGCACGCTCTTCCGCTTATCGAATGATCGTGCGAGGACGAGCAAGTAGTGTCCCGCTGAGTGTCTCAAGACGGGTGCGGTTTGCTTGACAGCGGTGAGAGCGCGACCGTGATTGAAAACGCACGACTCTATGTAAGCTGTAAGTAAGCTTTAGTTGCTGGGCTAAGCGTCTGCGACGGCGACGCACCCGGCTCCCGGGCGACGCGGGCCGGCGCGCCGCGCGGGGGCCGCCCGGGCGCGCGGCGCGGCGCGGGGCCGGCCAGCCCCGAGCCCGTCGGCCCGCGGACCCCTGGCTGCGGCCCTGTGGCGACACGTCGCGCAGTCCCGGAACGCGCAGCGCGCGCCGCACCCCACCAGCGGTCAGTCTGCATGATATCACACCACGGACAGGGACAAGACATAGCGCACCAGTGACGCCGCCAGCACAGCACGCGCCCCGGGCGACTCATCCACAGCACGCCCCAGGGACCATCGACCATGCCGGATATCCCACACAACACGCCATACACACCAGGTCAACAGGGTCCGCGGCGGTGCACAGCCACAGGCCACAGGTCAAGCACAGAGCCCCTCACCCCAGAGCATTGCGGCACATGACACTGGAGCGCACGCCGGGCCGCTCAGCGTTAGCTCAGCGTCTCAGCCGGAAGCGTATGCATGCATGCATGCACATCTGTAACCCCTTCCCTCTGAGCTCCCTCGTCTCCGTCCATAAATCCGTCCAGAAATCAGCCCTCGGTGACTACCGCTCGGCCGCTACACCACTAGCGCTGGCGACGCGACCACAATCATCTGCATCCGTCCGGCATCAGTACCAGCACCGGACCTGGTGGCACCTGAGGTGCCTCTCACGTTAGGTCGTCGTCATCATCGATGGGCGCTGGAGGCGGCGGCACGGGCGCTCGTGCCGTCGGGTCGTCCTCTGGTGCGACCTCCCCAAAGTCACCTGCGCTTTGATCAGCCCCAGGGGCAGCCAGGGACACACTGCCCACTGCCGCCGGCCCGGGGCCGCCGCCGCCGCCGCCGCCGCCCATCTTGGGTGCAGTCGCGCTGACCATCCTATTCGCAGGCACGGCCGCCGTCTCAAGAGTGAGACCTGCAAGCATAGGTTTCGAGGACAGGGTCGATCAGACTCGCAGCGGCAGGAGGGGAGCCGGCCCCAGTAGGGACATCAAGAGGCAGAAGATCGCACCCCGAGCGATTAGTGTGACGTGGTTGTCGAGGTACGTGAACACCGGCTGCGCAACGCACGCAGCGATGGCCTCGGCGCTCTGCCTGGCGTACGCGTCCAGCAGCTCGACAGCTGCAAAGGCCTCGTCGTTGCCGCCAAACCCGTCGCCGCGAGCCTGCGCAGCATTGCAGCCATCTTCGGCCGCCACAAACTTGTTAGCTTTTAGAAGCAGGATGATCGAGGAAAGCTCGCAGCGCGCGACGTTATGCGGCTGGTCTACACGCGCGTGCACGGACGCCTGGCGGCTGAGAAGGCTCGCTGCACGTGCGTACTGCTTCGCACGGTTGAGGTACTGCACAGCCGCCTTGTACGTGTCGAGTGACTGGAGCACCTGCACTTCTGTCAATTCGATAGCGTTTTCATACAGATCGCAAGCTACCTCCACAAGCTTGGAGCCGCGCTCTGTATTTTCCGACTCAATGGCGCGTGCAGCCTTGATGAGCGCGTCTGCCGCTGCATCCACCCTGTTATCTTCCTCGTGAAGCTTGGACGACTTCTCATACAACTGACAAGTCTGCTCATACAACTTGAGATTGTCCTTGGCGAGCAAGGCCGCAGTCTCGAGGTGCTTGGCCGCCATGAATTTCGAATTAGACTGCTCATGTGCCTCTGCGCACTTCATGAAAGCGCCGATGGCCTGCGGCATCGCCTTGGCCACGCGGAAGGCTACCGCTGCTTTCTCGTACTCGGTCGCCGCCATCTCGTAGTCTGGCTTCCATCGCCCAAACATGCTCGTCTTGAGCAGTTTCGCGCCGGCGGCCATGGCCGCCTCGGCCTCTGCAAGTTTACGCGCCTCCATGATGGCTCCGGGCTCGCTCGCTCGCGAGGGACGAGCGCGAGCGCGCCTGCACAACTCGTCCGGCGAAGGGGGTGTGTCTGTGAATAGTCTAAGCTCACCCAGGGCAAGACTCTGAATGTTTAGAGTGCTACCGCCGGCTTCCCCACCCCCGTTTGTCGTTTCGGTGGTGAGGAGCTCTTACTTTAGTCACTTTAGTTCTCTAGTCTCAGTCATGTACAGGACATGTACATACATCTTACAT
>Ga0210247_101696_pt1 | contig 16256 bp, 6 predicted proteins | sample ChrtobMetP3_16mM_FD_155449 | JGI IMG/M metagenome (GOLD analysis project Ga0210247, IMG submission 155449) | Chrysochromulina tobin associated microbial communities from unialgal haptophyte culture, Seattle, Washington, United States - P3_16mM | ecosystem: Host-associated > Algae > Haptophytes >... | reverse complement strand
ACTCGCCTTGGTGTTTCTGATAAGCATGCGGATGCGCTCGATGCGGCACGCGGGGCGGCCGAGGCGGCGGTTGCGGCTGCCGAGGTGCGGGAGGCTGCCGACCTCCTCTCAGCGCAGGAGCTCATTGCCGCCGACCACGCCATCGCCGCGCACCGAGCGGCTGCGATCCAGGCTGCCAACTCGACGCGCGACCTCGATGCTGCCGCAGTCGCCTCCCTAAACGACCGCAAACGCCGCGCCTCCGCAGAGTATTTTTCGGCGTGGGTCGATCAGACGGTCACGGGCCTCATCCGCGCGAGCCAGCGGGCCGCGGTGAAGGGGTATCAGCTGCTCAGGGCGGCCAATGCCGCGCGGGCTACCGCCGCCCCTCATCTCACGACCGCCGAGCGCCGCGTGCTCCTGGGCAGGCGCAAGCGCCGACGGCAAGCGGATGCCGCGGCGGACGATGCCATCCAGCACGCGCTCTGGGAACGGGCGCACGTCCACGCCATGGCCCTTCTCGCCTCGCGCCCCGACGCCGCGGCTATGGTCTCGCGCGCCCGCGACGCCGCCCGCGTGCGGCGTCGTACCGTTGCCGCCATGGATCCCCCCCTGCGCGCAGCGCGCCGTGCGGCGTCCGCGGCCGAGTATACCGCGCTCCAGGCGTTTAGGGCGCGGCGACAGCAGGACGAGGATCGGCGACGGGCCTTCGCGCGCGCCCGGCGCGCCGCCGTGCTTGCAGCACGGGCGCAAGGGGTGCCGCGGGTGCGGTATGTACCCCCACCCGAGGTGCCGCGAGAGGTGCATGTGAGACAGGTGACGCTGTTACTACGGGGGGAGACGCCACCGCGGCGTGCGCGCGTGCGCGCCGCCGCGGCGGCTGCCGCCGCGAGCAGCGGTCCGATCGGTACTATCGGTTTACTCTAGAGGGGGAGGCTGCGCCTCCCCCCATGCCGCCGATTAACGGCCTGTGTAATAGCAGGTTGTGTCGGCCACACCTCCGTCCATAGCGATAGAGGCCCTCGTGCTTGGGGGTCCGGAGGTTGTGCGCGTTGTGTTGAACAGCAGCAGCACGAGGCAGCTACGCCATCGCCTACACCACCGACGCCGTCCGCGTTCAGCTTCTCAGCTCGGTTGCCACCGATGCCACCGCCACCACTGCCAGCGCCACCACCATCGACGCTGCCGCAGCATCTGCCACCGCCGCCATCGACGCTACCACCACCAACACCGCCACCGTCCATGCCACCTCCTGCACCTCTTCTTCAGCACGTACCGCCTGACGCTCACAACATCCAATGGCCAGAAGAGCACACAGAGGAGCTCCTGATGGAGTCACCGCCGCCACCACCGTCGATGCCCGCATCACCGTCGAAGCCATCACCACCGATGCCGCCACCACCGATGCCGACACCACCGTTCAGGTTCAGGAGCGCCGTATCTTACCCACCGGGCCTAGGATACCCATCGGCCCCGCCACCGCCACCACCGCTGGTGCCACCACCACCAACGACGCCGCCACTGCCACCGCCGCTGCCATCCCAGCCACCGCCTGCGCCACCACCACCACCACAGCTGGCTCCACCACCACTACTGACGCCGCCGCCACCAACACCACCGACGCCGCCGCCGCCACCACCACCACCGACGCCTCCGCCACTGCCACCACCGCCGCGCGCACGGCGCGCGGCCGTGGCAGCGGGACGCTCGCGGCTGCAGGGGGCTGCACGCGCGGCGTATGAGAAAAAGGTTACACTGCTGCTAGCAGGCGTAACGGCACCGAGGCGCTCGCGCGTCCGCGCTGCCACAGCGGCCGCTGCCGCGAACAGCGGCCCGTACTATCGGATTACTCTTAGGTGGTGAGGTGGTTGCCTCGCCCCCACCTTCTGCCGATAAACGGCCTGTGTAATAGCAGGTTGTGTCGGCCACACCTCCGTCCATAGCGATAGAGGCCCTCGTGCTTGGGGGTCCGGAGAGTGTGCGCGTCGTGTGTTTCACAGCAGCAGCACGAGGCAGCTCAAAAGGAGGACTGGACGGCTTCCGACTCTGGCGATCGAGCAGACCATCCTGGAATGTCGTCGTCGTCGTCGATGTCATCGCGTTTGTTCAAACGCGAGCTGGGTGACGGCGGTTCATGTAGTACTTTCAAGCGGCACTGCGCGCGCCAGCGCTTCTCAAACTTTGACCAACAGCGGGTGCACGACACGCACGACCCAGACGTGGCCAACCTCAAGCTGTCATTCCTGCGCCGGCGGTCCAAGGTCGTTGAGATCGTGGCGGCCGGTGACATCGCCTTCGCGCTGACGCTCTCTGGGGTGTGCGCTGCCTTCAGCGGCAGCAAGCGCATCGCTTTCCTCAACTCCTCACCAGATGAGGTCATCCGCTCACTCTACTTCAACAAGGCGAACGATTCGCTGGTGACCGTGTCCGTCTATCGGGCGGACAACTTCTCCTCGCTGCGCTGCCGATCGACACCCATCAACTACATTCGGCGCGGCCGGGCAGCCGACGGCTTCCCGATCTTCGAGAGCGAGTCGCTCAAATGGCCTGGCTTCGTCGAGTTCGATGACGTGAACTCGAAGGTGCTCACATACTCAGCGGAGAGCAAGGCGTACCGCGTGTGGGAGATGACCAATTACGAGCCGCTCTTCTCGGTGCCCGACGATGGCGTGACCGAGATTAAGATCTCGCCGGGCATCTTGCTGCTCATCCACCAGCGGCACACGACGGGTTATGTGCCGTTGCGCATCCTCTCCATTGACAACGGGACGGTGCTCAAGCAGTTCAACCACCTGCTGATCCGCACCAAGAAGGTCGACTTCATCGAACAGTTCAACGAGAAGCTCCTCGTCAAGCAGGAGGGTGAGAACCTCAACATCGTCGACGTGCATTCGGGCTCCGTCATCTCCGTGTCTCGCACGGAATTCGTCACTCCGTCCGCCTTCATCTTCTTGTACGAGAATCACCTCTTCCTCACCTTTCGCGGCCGGCAGGTGCTCGTGTGGAACTTCAAGGGCGAGCAGGTCACGGCCTTCGAAGATCACGAGCTCTGGCACGCCGAGACCAACACGAGCAACATCTTCATCACCGCCAAACAGGACTACATTATCTCCTATTGCCGACCCAAATTCCACATACCCAACCGCGGCGGCCGTGATCGGCTCCCTAGAGGGGATGGTAGCGCCGGCGTTGGCAGCAGCGCCAGCAGCAGCTGCACAAGTGGCGCCAGCAGCGAAGCCGACGGCGGCAGTAGCAGCGACGGCGGCAGCAGTGGTGCCAGCAGCGGCGGCGCCGGCACCGGCACCGGCAGCTCGGCCGATGCGGATGAGCCCGAGCGGACGAGTCGCGGGAGTGGCAGCACCGTGCTCGTGGCGCCGTCGCAGGCTCGCGAGCGGCAGCCGCTTTCAGCGCCGACTACTGGAGCCATCCACGTGTCCCACATCCGGACTGGCCGGTGCGTGGCTCGGCTGGCTAGCTGCGCGGACGGCGGCTGCGCGCACGCCCACGTGCTGCGCGACGTCTCGGCGCTCTACTTTAGCGAGGAGCGCAACGAGCTGTACGTGGGCGACCGGAATGGGCTTCTGCACGTGTACTCGCAATGAGGCCACGGAGGAGGTGGAGGACCAGGGTGGAGGATGGCGCCATTTGCCTCTGATTGATGATACGAGGATCTAAAATTAGAGTTCTTTCCCTTCACAGCCATGGTTTATATTCACACATACGTGTTTCTCTGAGAACGGACCCCCCGGCCTCCAGCGGTCCGCTCTCCGATGACGGCGCGAGATGACGCCATCATAGCTCGCGCCAACCTGATGAAGGTGATCCAGCTCCAGAAGGAGAAGCGTACCCTCGAACAGGAGCTTAAGGCGTTCCGAGGGGACGGGCCTTCACCGGCTGAGATGGAGCTTGCCAAGGTGGCAGCCCGCGAGGTCGCAGCGCAGGAAAAGTTGGCCAACCTCCAGTATGAGCTGTCGACGACCAAGGAGGCACTTGAGTCGTCGCAGCGCGAGTTGGCCTCCCTGTCGAAGGCGGGGGACGAGGCGGCCGCGGCGCGTGTGTCTCTGGAGAAAACGCTGGCCGATGCACAGGCAGCGCTCGCGGAGCGCGAGGCGGCGCTCGCAACGGCGGTGGCCGCGGGCATCGCATCGGCCGACGCTGCCGATGCCGCCAAGGCTGAGCTCGCGGCGGTGCGCGCGCAACAACCAGAGGCAGTGGCAGAGCTGGCAGGAGTGCCGGCGGCTGAGGTGGCGGCCGCGGCTGCGGCAGCTGCTGAAGCGGTGGCCGCCGCGGAGGCGCGGGCGACGGCGGCGGAGGCGGCAGCGGCGGAGGCGACCGCCGCGGTCGCGGCCGCCAAAGCGCAGGCACCGGAGGTGGCGTCCGAGGCGGCGACCGAGGCGTCGACGGAGGCGGCCGTGGCAGCGGCCGTGGCGGCGGCCCTGGCGCGCATGCAGTCTGAGCACGAGGCCGCGCTCGCTAAGCTCGAGAAGAAGCTCGAGAAGAAGGAGAAGAAAGCCGCGGAAGCGCTCGCGGCCGCGGAGGCGGCAGCGGCGCAGGCGCAGGAGGCCCAGCAGCAGCTTGCGGCGGCGGAGGAGAAGCTCCAACAGAGCGAAGTGGCCCATGCAGATGAGGTGGCGTCGCTCAGTGAGCAGGCCAAGGAGGCGAAGAAGGCGAAGTTCGAGCTCGGCAAGGAGTTGCGAGAGTTGAAGGAGAAGTTTCGGACAGCCGAGAAGGCCGCGGCGGCCGCTGAGAAGGCCGCCGCTGCCGCCGACAGCGCGCTCGCCGATGCACTGAGCCGCGGGGCGGCCGCTGCGACGTTCCGTAGTGACGTCGCAGCGAACGCGCCTTCCTTGGACGCGAACGCGGCGGCGACGGTGGCGGTGGCGACGACAGTGGCGGTAGATGCACCCGCGGAACCCGCGGTGCCTGCCGAACCCCAGGAGGCGGAGGCGGAGGCGGAGGCGGAGGCGGAGGCGGAGGCGGAGGCGCTGGCGGAGGCGCAGGCGCTGGCGGAGGCGGAGGCGGAGGAGCTGCTGCCTCCATCGCCGCCGCTGCCTCCACTCACGCCACGGACCACGGACGATGGGCCAGAGCCCGAGTGGCTTCGTGATGCCTCTAATGCCCTCGCCGCGCCCGCCGCTGCGCCGGCGTACGCACCGCCGCCGTCGGTGACCGACGACGAGCTGCTCGCCAAGCTCCCGGAAGCGGCCGCCATGATCAATGCAGGCGTGCCTCGGGAGGAGATCCTAGCTGGCCTGCGCTCTCGCGCCTCGACGGGGGCCGAGGGACAGCAGCCTGCGCCCGCACAACTTGTGCCACAACAACAACAGATGCAACCGCCACAGCTGGCGGCACCACAACCAACGCGTCAACAGCCTGTCTCGTCGGCTCTGCCACCTGCAGCCGTCAAGTCCTTTCGCTCTGGCGGCTTTTTCAGCAGCAGCAAGGGCAACAAGAACGATGGCATCGACATTTCCCTGCCCAAGTCTTTGGAGGCTCAGGGCCAGGAAGTGGGCCGCCTGGGCCAGTTGGTGCGGCAGCTGGCAGGAGAGGGAAAGTACAAGGAGGCGCTCGAGAGCGCCAAGCAGCGGCACGTGCTGTGCGAGGGCACGTACGGTGCGGAGCACGTGCTGACGGCGACGTGCCTCAACGACGTGGCGACGTTCGTGCAGGCGTTCGGGAACTTTGACGAGGCGGAGAAGCTCTTCGAGAAGGCCAGCCGTATCCAGCGCAAGGTACTCGGCGACTGCCACCCACACTCGATCGCGACGCTGCAGAACCTCGTCTCGCTCTACGCCTCCAAGGGTGACATGAAGAAGAAGGAGGGCATGGAATACCTTGTGGCGGCGCTCCTGCACAGCGCTGATCCTGTCGCTAATCCGATGCCCGAACTTTCGCCCGCGCTCGCGCCGGCGCACGCTCCGGCGCCGGCACCGGCGTCGATGCCTGCACCTGTGCCCGCACCCGAGCCACCGTCGACAACGTACGACTTTGAGGCAGGTGCTCGCATCGGCATTTCGTTGGTAGATCACAGCAGCGGCGCCATCATCGTGACTGAGGTGGCGGAAGGCTCGCTGGCGCAGCAGAAGGGCGTGATGGTTGGTATGACATTGCTCGCAGTCAATGGCGAGAAGGCGGCCGGCATCAGCAAGGACGCCGCGATGGAGATCGTCAAGCGCTATGCGAACACGACGCGACGCCTCACCTTCACGAATGAGCGGCTCGCAGCGCCTGGGCCTGCACCTGTGCCCGTACCCGAGCCACCGTCGACAACGTACGAATTTGAGCCAGGTGCTCGCATCGGCATTTCGTTTGAAGATCACAGCAGCGGCGCCATCGTCCTTACTGAGGTGTTGGAAGGTACACTGGCGCAGCAGAAGGGCGTGATGGTTGGTATGACATTGCTCGCAGTCAATGGCGTGAGTGTGAAGGGTATCAGCAAGGACGACGCGCTCAATCTCGTGAAGCAAACCCCCGACGGGACGACGCGACGTCTCACCTTCACGAATGAGCGGCTCGCAGCTCCTGGGCCTGCACCCGTGCCACCGCCTGCAGCTCCAACGGGCACCACGTCTCAGCGCTTCGCCACCGGCAGCCGCGTGTTTGTAAAACGCAGCAGTGGAGACGAGAGCATCGCCTATGTGAAGAAGTACGTCGCGACGACGCAAGTCTACACGGTGGAGCTTGATAAGCTCGGTTCCGGGAAGCAAAAGGAGGCCACGGAGAGCTATCTGCGAGAGGCGGACACTAAGTCCGAGGCGGACACTGCCACTCAAAAGTTCGCCAACGGCAGCCGCGTGTTCGTGAAGCGCAGCAGCGGAGAGGAGAGCTTTGGCTATGTGAAGGTGTACGATGCGAAGAAGCAAGTCTACACGGTGGAGCTCGATAAGATCGGCTCTGGTACGCTCAAGCAGTGCGGGGAGGGCTCCATGCGAGATGCAACTCCTGTGAAGTTGGAGAGCGTGCCGGAAGAACGCGAAGAACTGGCGCCTGCCATGGCGGAGACATTGCGCGGGGAGAAGGACGAGGAGGAAGACGAGAAGGACGCCCAGAAGGAGACGTTTAAGGTGGTCTCGGCTGCCCCGGCCGCGAATCTAACGGACGACGAGCTGCTCGCCAAGCTCCCGGAAGCGGCCGCCATGATCAATGCAGGCGTGCCTCGGGAGGAGATCCTAGCTGGCCTGCGCTCTCGCGCCTCGACGGGGGCCGAGGGACAGCAGCCTGCGCCCGCACAACTTGTGCCACAACAACAACAGATGCAACCGCCACAGCTGGCGGCACCACAACCAACGCGTCAACAGCCTGTCTCGTCGGCTCTGCCACCTGCAGCCGTCAAGTCCTTTCGCTCTGGCGGCTTTTTCAGCAGCAGCAAGGGCAACAAGAACGATGGCATCGACATTTCCCTGCCCAAGTCTTTGGAGGCTCAGGGCCAGGAAGTGGGCCGCCTGGGCCAGTTGGTGCGGCAGCTGGCAGGAGAGGGAAAGTACAAGGAGGCGCTCGAGAGCGCCAAGCAGCGGCACGTGCTGTGCGAGGGCACGTACGGTGCGGAGCACGTGCTGACGGCGACGTGCCTCAACGACGTGGCGACGTTCGTGCAGGCGTTCGGGAACTTTGACGAGGCGGAGAAGCTCTTCGAGAAGGCCAGCCGTATCCAGCGCAAGGTACTCGGCGACTGCCACCCACACTCGATCGCGACGCTGCAGAACCTCGTCTCGCTCTACGCCTCCAAGGGTGACATGAAGAAGAAGGAGGGCATGGAGCTTCTGGTACAGGCAATGAAGGCAGCTGCCGCGGCCTCGTCCCCACAGTAACGTCTCGACCCCATTATTAGGTGTCGAATCGTCGACGGGCTACCTACCGTACGATGCCCTTTAACGAACGCGTGGTCAAGTGTGCGCTGCAGGCCACGCGCCAGGGGACGTCACCGCCATTTGCCATGAACAGTGGCGAGACTCAGGGGAGTCGTTACGTTTCTCGAGTCACGAATCTCGTTTACGGTTTGTGCTCGGGCTGACATAAACGGTAAAACGGAACTCGGAGAAGCGAAGTAGAGGAGCTTGTCGTGTGTAGCTGTACGGCATTTTCATGTGTGTTATCGTATGCGTGCTAGTGTTGATCATCCCGGATGAGGCATGGGATGAGGAGTCCTCACGACATCTCTGAGTCCGCCATCTCCATTCGCCCGTCCGCCGTCGCCGTTCCGCCATGCGTGATGCGAGGCGTGCGTTGAGGTTGACCGCCCATGGCTTCGCTCTCCCGTTCGCACAGCGCGCGGCGGTGATCTGCACCAACCCGCTCGACCGGGACGCATGTCCGGCTTCCGCCTTCCCGGGCCATCCCATGTCGACCATCCAGTCGGGTAGTGTGTTGTAATCCAATCCGCCTCACATCGCTCCACGCTCGGCCGTTATCGCGGGATATCGGCAGCCTCCAGGTCCAGCCACCCAGGCGGTGCAGGAGAGGCGAGGCCCCCTTCCCCCCTTGGCCCTTTGGGCGTGGGTCGTCTGTGGAGTCTTCTTCCACATTCCAGTCCGCTTCCTATTCCCGAGCGCGAGTCGTCAGTCGAGTGAGGCTCCTGATCGTGTGCACTATTCTAAGTTAAGCACTTAACGCGGTTATGAAGGGCAGAGAGGGCGAGAGACGATGATCCAAATCCACTACACTCGATGCGCTCATCACGGCATTTGGCACGATTAAGTTCGTGACGAACCGTGATTGACGAAATCCAGTCTGAGTCGGAGGGTTCATGACGAACCGTGATTGACGAAATCCAGTCTGAGTCGGAGGGTCTCCGGAGGTTCCGAAATCGAGACGAAATTCGATTTGTTCCCTCTCAGGCTTCCACACCGACTCCAATGGTGCGGATCAGCGATCCTCTCCGCCCCTCTCTCTGTGGCAACAGCAGCCTTCAACTCACTAAGCGATATGCCTCCGGCTGCTAATACCCCCTCGACGCGCTACGCGATCAAGCTCACCGGCAATCCCACCACGATCGTCGCAAAGCGCGCGGCACTCGAAGGCGAGGCCACCATGTTGATCGCTGCCGATCACATGCTCGCTCTCCTCCTGCCGGACACATTCGACAGAGTCAGCTACCAACCACTGATCGGAGTGCCCCTGTCGATGCTCGAGCACCTCCTCTACACCGGTCTTATCCTCGACGGTCCCGTGTCCAACTCCGGCGTCCACTTTGCCTTGGAGCCCGCTCGCTTAGCGCAGCTTTTCAAGGACCTGGATGACAGCGGCACTGCATACGAGCCCATCCACGGCACGGACAAGGAGGCTCTCAAGAAGGCGGCCGAGCTCCTCACATGCAACATCCTCTTTCTCCCTCGCGCCCAGCGTCTCATCACGTTGGCCGACCTCATCTTCGATGACGACCCAAACAGCGCCGAAACCGGCACCTGGTTCGACTACATGACGCCGCTCATGATCACATCGGGCGGAGGCGGCATGGACCTGCTCTCGCAGTTCCTCGCCCTGATCCCGCAGCGCTACAACCGCGGGGCCAACGGCGGCCGCGACGACGACGTCTTCACGGGCGCCATCGAGCAGATCACCAACTCGGTCGGCCTCGCAACTCTCGCCCGCCGCGCAAGCGGCCGTGGTGGCGCAATGGATCAAGGCAACGCGCCCACCGCCCGGGTTCACGTTCCTCATCGCAAACCCGACGGAGAGCGCGCAGGAAATCGAGCGCCGTGCTGGACCTACCATCGCCGCTCGCTTCATGCCGCTCTTCGAACTGTACTGGCGCTACGTCTACAAGCTACTCGACACGATCTGGCCGCACCCGGTCGCCGACATCATCAACGACACGGCGGGTCTCATGGTCGGCCTCGACCTCGCATGCGGCTCCGACGGCCTCACGCCGTTCGGCGTCCGCGCGCTCGTCACGACGCTACAGGAGTATGCGCCTTTCGCTACCGGCGCTACCAACGAAGAGCGCACACAACAGATCATCCACGCGCACAAGCACGCCGATGACGACAAGGACCAGACCGCAGACGTGAAGGCACAACTGCAAGCTCACGCGCCCTTCCAGGCCTTCCTCACGATCATCGAAGCGATCCCGCCGGACGACCACGTTGCGCTCGCCACGGCCGCCATGGCAGCAGACGGCGCATGGGGGATCCTCTTCATGAACGACAAGCTCAAGGGGGATAAGATGCTCAAGGAGCGCAGCGGCGCCAAGACGCCGGCCATCATCACAACGATCTTCAACAGAGCGCTGGCAGTCAACGCCAAGGGCACGGCGTGCCCAGAGTGGGGCAACGTCATCCCCTCGGACGTCGCCAAGAAGATCCTCGCCGGCAATTTCGCAACTATCCACTTCTGGAACACCCTCAGGACCGTCGTCGAGAAACGCGAAGGCAAGGCCGCGGCCGAGCGCATCGACAAGCGCCTCACCAACGCCTCCAACGCGGCTGTCTTCGCAGACCCAGAGGCTCTGCGATACCTCGAAGCGCCCATGCGCACAATCATGAGCCTCATCGGATTCACGACCACGGACGCGTACTCGTTCGCGGCGCTCTGGAAGAGCCTCATACGCATCTCCTCGTCCATCTTCAACATGCCCACTACATGCCCCCAGCGCGCGGCGCTCAGGAAAAGGCTGCTCGACACCGCGCCGCAGATGTTCCGATGCCCGCAAGACCGTTGGGAGTGCATGCTCGCCACCCCTGCGACGTCCGTACGTCGCATTGGCGACTTCGTCATCGAGGGCAGCGCACTCGACGCGCTCAACGCGCTCGACGCCCACGTGGAGCGCATCATGAAGGACATCGACCACGGCCTGCACGGCTTGGGCATCGATCCAGCGAACAACGCACCCGGCGAGCGCGACGACAAGCCCCTCGACACGCAGGATAAGGGGCACCAGTGGGGCACTTACGCAGCCACGCACGGCATCTACGCGAGCACCGATGGTAAGCGCATCGCGTGGGGCAACTGCGCCACGGACTTCGCTACGGCCCCCGACCTCGTGGCAAACTGCCCCGCCCGCTTCGCCCCGGGCAACTCTGTCCACTTGTGGTGCACGAACCCACAACGCTGCTATGCCGCCAAGGGCTACAGGGCGCACGAAAGGCTCCCTGACTTCCCTCACGACGCCTGCAAGGCCAAACCCATCGGCTCGATCAACCCACCGATGAACTGGGACGACATGACGGTCACCGTCCACGCCCCGCGCGGGCGCGGACAAGGAGGACGCGGTCGCAAACGACACCGCGACGAAGACAACCAGCACCCAGGAAAGGGCGCCGGCAGAGCCGCCGGCAAAGGCGCGGGGAACGGCAAGGGCAACGGCGGCAAGGGCGGCAAGGGCGGCAAAGGCCGCGGAGGGCGTTTTGGTCGGCGGCCGCAGTAGAGCGGCATAAGCCCGTACCCCCACCCGAAGGCAGCAGCGACGCTGCGCCTTCGACCGAAAGCGCACACGCCGAACCCGCGCCGCCAAGTCGCGCCAAGAAGCGCGATAGCCCCGAAGGGGCGGCACCCCCTGAGGTGCCGTGCGCCGATGAGCCCGGGGCTACAACTGCGCAAGGCGCAGACGCATCGGAGACCGACGCATCTGAGGACGCCCGCAGCTCGGAGGCTGAGAGCACCGCGTCCGGCGAGGCCGACGACGAGAGGCGTAAGCGGCGACGCATCGAGAGATTCTCGCCGCCCACGTCGGCCGAGATCGCCTGGGGACGCATCGCGGCAGGGCGGGCGGTCGATTGGAGCGTACCAGAGCCCGCCGCAGGCGTCAACGCACCGCCGACGCAAGGCAAGCGCGCAACCAAGCGCGCCGGGGCCGAAACGCTGAACCGAGGGTTAACCGGCGACAGCGAGCGCAACATCTTGCGCAAGATGCCACACCAAGAGATCGGTGTCGGCACGTGCACCGAGGCAAGCGCATGCTTGACCGACGGACACAACGACCGGCGAGAAGAGCCATCCCCTGGTCCTGAGTGCCACGGGAGAGGCCCTCGCCACATCCGGCAGGGTGACCAGTCACCCACCGATGCGTCGCAAGGCCGGATGTGCTCCGTAGCGACAAGGCGCGAGGATCGGCGCGAGACGTCCCACCAGGATGGTGGCGACGGGTGCACCGAGGCAGGTGCGAACCTGACCGACGGACCTAGCCGGAGGCAAGCCCCTTGGAGCGAGCCGGGCATGGGCACACATAACGATCGGCGAGAAGAGTCACCGCGTGGTCGTGAGTGCCACGGGAGAGGCCCTCGCCACATCCGGCAGGGTGACCAGTCACCCACCGATGCGTCGCAAGGCCGGGAGAGACCCGTGATCGACGAGCGCGAGGATTCGCGCAGGGAACATCGTCAACAGCGCGACAGCCCCGGTGGGGCAACGCCAACTGTATCCTTTGACTGGCTGCACCTCGCAACACGCGACGTTGCACTCCTGATGATCCCGATCGCACATCACCCATCGACGGGCTCGTGCGCCATGATCTCCTTACGGGAGCCACAGGAGCTGTTTGGCGCGGTGCGGGACGCGCACCGCGAGGCGGCGGCGCAAAGCGCCGAGCTCGCCACGAACATCTCCCAGGGCCTCGACACCGTCTATGCAGCTACCGTCAAATGTTTCGGACAGCCGGACGTGGTCGTCATGGTCCCCTGGGCAACGCCCCCTGCATGCGTCCTCACTTCGACGACGCAACGGGCAGAGGCCGCCGCAAACGGGCAACAATCGGCGTGGTGCACCCTCGACGCGCTCGACGGTCACATCGCATGCTTCCCCGTCGGAGCGGCCTTCCTGCGCATCGCGGCGCTGACCACCGTCGGCGCACACGGCTCGCAGAACGCCGGCACGTGGGCGTCCTCACGCCCCATGGTCCGCGCGCGCACGGCCCACAGCCTGGCGTCGACAGAACCCCCGCTCCTCGCGCCCGAGAGGCTCGAGCAGCTGCGGGCGGACTTCTTCGAGCTCGAAGCCGCGAGAGGAACCGAGATCCGCGCGCTCCTCGTCGCGGCCGACCCGGGCACCGGCGAACTTATCGCCATGGCCGATAAGGTGATAACGGCGGCAGACTACAGAATGGAGCTCCCGTTCCCGGTGAACGGGCTACCCGACTTCTCGAGCGACTCGCTTCGCTCGTTGCCCTTCGTGGAGAGGCCGCTGCAGCTCAGTACGAGCTGGCTTGTCCGCCTCCCCCCGCAACAGGTCCCGCCGGGCTTCAAACCCCGTCGGTGGACCGAAATCCTGCGCCCATGGGCGCGACGCGCATGCTGCGCCGCCCTCAATCAGACTGCCGACCGAGACTTCGAGTGCCTAACGGCCGGCGCCTCTGCGCGCAGACGACCGGGGTACCTCTGCATCGGCCCGGGCGGCGGCTCCATGATCCCACACGCCGACGGCATCGGCTCATACAACGCCCTCTCGATCGTGTGGGAGCTCGACGCGCAGACGGGCCTATACGACGCGCTAGACTTCGCACGTCCCGGGCGCACCCACTGGGTGCTCAACATGCTCCGGCAGCTCCTCGGCGACCACGACGACCAGCAGCTCATGTCACTCGTGATGGACGGCGTGCGCTGGGGCGTCCAGGCGCCAATGCAAATACGCATCGCGGCGAACCTCGAGCGGCTCGACGAACGCGTGCGAGGCGTGGGCGACGCGTTCGCAAAGCTCCTCAAGAAGGGTTTGTACTACAAATTCAAGAAGCTGCGGCGCGTCAACGAGATGATCGACCCCGACGGCCCGGGCCCTTTCATCACCATCCCGGTGTACGTCGTCGGCACGGGCGGCACCGACAAGCCCGACAACCCGCACGAGAAGCGGATCGTGGGGGATCAGGGCTGCCCGCACCCCGAACAAGCGCTGCGCGAGCGCAATCAGCCTCACGGTACGCCGGACGGGCCACTCGTCGTCAGCCTGAACGACATGATGGGCCCCACGCCCGGCTCAACGCCGAGAGGCCACCCAATCGACCCGACGCGCTACCCGATGCCCGACACGGAAAGCAAGCCGCGACCGCGTCACTCGTACCGCAACGGAGCGATCCTGAGCCACATGGCGCACGTCAATAAGACGTACAAGGCGGGCTTCAAGGACGACGGACGACACATGTTCTTCCAGTTCGAGATGGCCCCCGAGGAGGAGCGCACGTGCAGCTTCGCGACCGTGATTCCGTTCCCACTCATGGACGAGACCGGCGAGCCCATCCTCGACGAGAACGGCAATGTCATCGTCGAGCACTGGTTCACTCTCATCGTGGCCACGTGCATGAACATGGGCTCGCGCAACTCGAGCAAGATCGCGCAGCGGTTCACCGACCGCATCCTCGAGGGCTTCTCCCAGCTCCTTGACGTATACGTGCGCGACACGTGGCTGCCCAAGCAGACCCCTGAGCTGCGAGCGCTCCTCGCCGAGCGAGCGGCCACGCTCGGCCCGCGACAAGCGCGGCCCTTCGACACGAGCGGCTACACCGACGACTATAAGCTCGAATTCGTAGGCCCCGAGCTGCTCGCCGCCGGCGCGCGAATTTGGCGCACGGCCTGCCGCGAGTGCAACTATTGGCTCTCCGAGAAGGCATGCGCGGGCACGGTCTTAGACTACATCGGCGGCAGGCTCGTGCTCAACGGCGGCTTTGGATGCATCTCGCCCTCCAAGCGCGCACGCGCCATCGCCGATTCGGAGGCGGCCATCGGCGGCCGCCTCACTCGCGAGCAGCTCGAGTCTCACAACTCCTTCCTGGTTCACGTGCACGAATGGCTCGATTTCCCCATGGGCACGCTCAAAGGGCTCTCCGCGCCCCTCAAGCTCCCGGGCTCCCCCGAGCAGCGGGCGACGCTGAGCGACCGCGTGCGCGCGCAGCATCGCAGGATCATCGAGCTTCTGCAGACGAGACACGCCGCCAGCTTCTGGAGCGGCGTCGACGAAGCCGCGCGCCTCGGTGGCGCCGAGGACGGCGCCGGCTTCGAGGCGATCATCTTCGCGCCCCGCATCACCAGCGACGCATGCTCTGACGTCGACCACCCATACATCTGCGGCGTCTGCAACGGGCTCTTCTTTCGATTCCCCCTCGACGGCGCGTGGCAGCGGCGGCACATCACGATCACCGAGACGTGCGGCACCGTCCTCGCCCTCACCATCTTCGCCCGATACTTCCCGCACGACGAGCTGCTCGTCGAGAGCGATGCCACGGCGTCCCTCGCCTCCGCGCAAGCGCTCGCCATGACCGAGAACCTCATCTACATACGGCGGCGCGCCGAAGAGATCGGCGCATTCCGGGAGGCGACGCGACGCGCGTGGCTCTTGCACTGCAAGGGTTGGGCCAACGCGCTCTCGGACGCGGGATCGCGCGACAAGATGACGGTGATGTATGCGCTGGCGGCCGCGATGGGCATCCGACTGCGTGAAGTTCCCATCCCCGCCGAGGCGCTCGCGTTCATGCAGGACGTCCTCGACAACACGTCCGAGGCGGACCACGGGCTCGCAACGCACGACACGTCCCTCGGGACGCACAACCTCAGCATGTCCGGCGACATGCCGATTGCTCACCTCCCGATGCTCGAGCTCCTCATCGTGCTCGACGAGATGCTGCGCATCGGGGAACATGAAAAGGCGAACTGCCTCGGCACAACCGAGGCAACTGAGTGGGCCATAGCGGTCCAAGCGCGCGCGGTCGCCGAATGTGCGGGCGCCACACTCGACCGTCGACCCCCTAACAGCGCGCACCTCATCGTCGTCGCAGTACAGGCCGCATGCAGGTGCCTGCGCAGGCCACACATGTTCCCCTCGATCGGTTTCGCGGCGGGATATACGGAACGCATGTGCGAGACTCGTTGCACGGAGAGCATGTGCAGAACCTGGATGATTGAAATCGAACGGCAAACGCGCGCGGAAGCTACAAGCGCGACCCGGGAGACACGACACGGCTGCGCAACCGGCTGGGCCACCGCCGCAGCGAGCCGCAAGGCCGCCCTCGCCCTTGGGCTCCCCGCAGGGCATAACCCGACGCAATGGTGGCAGAGCCAACGAGAGTCGCGCGCGGCAGACGCACGACGGGCAGAGCGCGCCGCCGCCACCGCGCAAGCTCGAATCGACGCAGGGGGTGGAGTGTTGTTTTTTCCCGAAAGTGGTGTTGTTTTTTCCCATACGCATTCATGTGCATTCGTATGCATGCGTGTGCATTCATATGCATTTAATTGTTTTTTGCATGCATTCAGACGCGCTGCATTCTACAAATCGGTTGCATTCGAACGCATTTTGCAACCACTTTGAGCTGCTGCATTCTTCCGATGCGAGACGGTTGCATTCTGATGCATTTTCATACCTGC
>Ga0210247_101694_pt1 | contig 16288 bp, 9 predicted proteins | sample ChrtobMetP3_16mM_FD_155449 | JGI IMG/M metagenome (GOLD analysis project Ga0210247, IMG submission 155449) | Chrysochromulina tobin associated microbial communities from unialgal haptophyte culture, Seattle, Washington, United States - P3_16mM | ecosystem: Host-associated > Algae > Haptophytes >... | reverse complement strand
TGCCGCTGCTATCGCCGCTCCTACCACCACCGCACCGGCCAAGGCCATCATCGATAGCATCGCCTCCGCCGCCGATAGCACCGCTGCCGCAGCCATCACCGCCGCCATCGCTGCCACCTCTGCCGTCCTCTCGGTCGCTCACGCCGCCACCGCCATGCTCACTGCCGCTACCCTCACCACCACCTCCAGATCCGCCGGAACAACCGCCGCCGCCGCCGCAGCCACCATTTCACCACGTAGGTGCACCCTCTACGCAGCCCCGACTCCAACGCACCTTTGGGCACCTCCTACCGACCAGATCTCGCCTACCGACCGCACTGCCCGCCCTGACCCCACATATTCACGCCTACCGCGCAGACTCCAACTACGTAGCTCTCGTTCAAGAACGAGCCTCTGGTGTGGTGTGCAATGTGCAGGTGCGCGATCTACGGTCGTGCGGTTCTGATGCGCCGCGGCTCGGCCTGCATGCTTGCCGCCTTGCCATCGAATGGCCGCTTGCCGCAACGCCCGAGCCCCTCCGTTGCCTCCACCGGAATCGCAGGTTGCACGTCGGCATGCGATCTGACCGAGGCGGGCACAGCTGAATATGTGCCGTGTGGTCAGGTGTGATCGATTGCCGTTCGAACGTGCCCGAAATCGCCCCCGGGCGGCCTCTCCTCGTCGAGAATCGGCCTTGTGAGGCACGCGCTGTGCCTGAGCCCTCAGTGTGAATGAAAAAAAGTCGTGACTTCGGATGGACATTTGTAAGCTATCCGTTGTGTGTTGAGGGTACCGATGGCACCGTTGTGATCAGCATACTCGGCGGAACACATGGGTATGCTGTTTGTTGCATGAGTGTCGAATGCAAAAAAGTCGATATTTCCCACCCTGGGCTCTACATACGGAATCCCCGGACCCCGCGCCGCGCTGTCTTGTGTGGGACGTATGACGTCTATAATCGTCGGTCATGGCGATGCACAGGTGTCGGCTCTCAGGGCTGTGCACACCGCCGCACGCCGGACCTCCGATCCGTAGCATCTACCGTCTACGGCGATCGGTACACGGTGTACGGTACAGCTCAGTAGACGAGAGAGACGCGACTGTCACTGTGATTCTCGTACTACTATGTGCACCTTAATGTGCACCGGGTCTGTATACCATACCCTGCATCCACTCTTGTACTCAGTACTTGTAGCGCGGCGGTTCCCCGCCCACCGCTCATTGTAGATTGTTCGATTCGTCTTCGTCGAGTGTCGTGCGGCTCCGGTGTCCGCTTCGTAACCATCGATCCGGTCATGCGCATGTATTGAACACTCGGTGAGTACTCTCTCTCTCTCCTCAGTGTCTTGCTGATGCTACTTTACGCTGCAGACGATGTGAAAACGGATGAGCAGACGGACATGAAAAGGAATTGACCGCGTGTCCGCGGGCGGACCAGCACACACCCACACGCGGTCGGGAGTCGGGATTTCCCGCCTGGGTTTCGGAAGCTGCCTCTCTAGCGCGGCTTCAGCTCGCTCCAGCAACGCTGAGCGTGCCCGGCAGACGTTGTTCAAAGGCATTACTAGAAGGCCACCATCGGTCGGAGAGGGAGTAGGGAGACTTTCTTTTGACACAGTCTGGGTGCGTGAGGACGAAACCCATCGCGACGTGCCTCACATAGTTGGGCCTTAGCGTTTCGAGGCGCGTGCATTCCGTCTCCATACCTTCGTACACCGATAGATCGGGACCCGCGAGCACCTTGATGCTCGGATGGCATCTGCCAGCCTTGGTGGCAAAGCCCGCATTTTTGCGCATGGCGGCGCTCCTACTCATCTCCCAGCTCTTCAGGGCGCACTGGCGCGCAATATCGACGAGTCCAAAGTTATCCAGGTCAATAATGATCAGGTCCAGCCCAAACCGTGAGCGAACATGGCACGGATTGCAGGCGATTGAGCCGCCCGTGGAGCCGCGCTGGCACAGTGCTTGCATTGTATCGTTGGCACTGTGTCGCGGGAAAGATGCACGGTGACCGTCGCCGAGTGACGCTGCAGCAGATGGACGCGGCATAAACGCCAAGTAATCCCAATAAAAGACCGCCCATCTCGACGAGTTGCTCTTGGGATGGACGATCGAAGCAGGGAGGCGCATACGGCAACCAACGAAGACGTCGGGCCGGGCGCGAAGCACCCACGCGTACTGGGAACCCCGCTTAGCTTCGGCGCGTTCGATCAGTTGCAGGCACCGGACGCATCGGAGCGCAAACAAACATGTGGCAGTGTGCGGATTTGGACCGATCGCATCCGCACAAAGAGACGTGTCGGAAAGCTGTTGCAATGGCACCGGCAACCAGCCCTTTGAACCGTCAGCGCGTTGCAGCACCTCATTGTCATTGGTTTCTTCCGCTGCCACGGGCTTCAAGACAGATATAATGGTCGCCATCTGATCAATCGTCGCCTCAGCTGGTATCCGATCAAAGCCGGCGCGCACGTAAATTTCGTGCTTGGTGTTGTTCGACTCTCGACTGAGCTGCCATTGGGACCAAGCGCGCGTGTAGACCAAAAAGGTGTCCGCATTGATACTCTGCAGCACATTTCGTCGCAGCAAAGAGTGCACCTGCGGATAGATGAGCCCTCGCACCTCGCCGACCAGGCAAGCAGCTGTCAGGGCCGAATCACTCATTGCCGCCAGTTCGGGACACCGAGCGCCTGCTGAGAAAGCGACCGCAATCGCCTATTTTCGCCGCGATGTCGCGTTGCGGGTTCGAGACGGCACAGTAAAACCGGTACAGTACCGGTAGATTGCGTCAACAATCAATCGTCGATGCGGGTGCGGAGGGGTCTTGGGAGTCCAGTTCGATCCAGCCAGGCGGCTTAATCGCTTTTATGAGACGGGCCGGGCGGGTCCGCCTCCGCGTGGTGTTCCTCGCTTCCTCCTCGGTGTACAGGGCGGTTGCGGGTTGTTGCGGGCGGGAGGAACTTGGACCCAAAGGGGTATGTGGGGAGGAATTCCGTTTCTGTGGGATCGTCCACACGACCGCCCTGTGCACGCTGATCGTGACTGATCCCCACAGCCTCAGATTTTGAACTGAGTGAACAAAAGATTACAACGAAAATATAAAAGAGTACAAGAGTCAGCAAATGACTAAGCAATCGAATGGCAAGACAGCAGACACTCCGTGGCGTCGCATTGCAGTATGGTCATCTATGGCCATATCTCTCTTGCCTCAGACTCGATTGGACTGCCGACTACGCGATCTCTACAGAAGCAACGATGAGTTCTCTCGTGCCTCCGGAACGGGCTCCCTTGAACGGGCTCATGAGCTCTCTGTTCCGTCATGCTCATCCATCTGATCCAATATGTATGCTCTGCCAACCTATGTGCTGCCGTCCATCGGCTGCACATCTGTCTACGCTCATTTGCGAGAAAACCGTATGGAAAGGGATAGCGGACAGGAAGAGATGCAGGATGGATGGAATATGTTGCTATTGAGCCCAGCGGCGCAGCCTGCAACCGGATAGTTGCGGCGTCCTAGATATTGCAGCCTCGGAATCTTTCGCTAGATCTTGCAGCCTATAAGCGCATGCATGCCGGAGATGAGGCACTTGAGTGGATCCATGGTGGGATCCCACGTGTCCGGCTCCTTGGCATCGATCTTGCGGCGCGCTTCAGCCTCCCGGTCGGCCTCTGCCTCGGCCTCGAGGTCGAGCTCGGTACTTGGCCGGCGCACGGTACGCCCCAGCCGGGCGGCCTGCGTAAAGCCCTTGCACTCGTCCAGTTGCGAGAGACACGAAGGCTTTGATTCAGTACCGGGTGAGTCCTGCGATGAAGACAGCAGTTTCGTGGTGTTTGGCGACATATCTCGTGCATCGTCGTCGAAATCAAAGCTACGAAAGACGGGCGCCGCCTGCTCCGCCAATGCTGGCCGCCTTGGTCTTGCGTGCGTGCTGGCGAGATTGGCGAGGTTGGCTGCCACTGCCGCTCGCGACTTCTTGTCGGCGTGAATCGGTGTGAGTTCCTGTTTGGCGTGCTTGATTTTGGAGGGCTGTGTAGCCTGAAGGAGGCGCTCGAGCTCGGCGGTGCGGCTTCGACCGGCAAAGGGCGAGGGTCGATACGGTTTCGCCGAGCGCATTTGCTCGTTCCAAGAGTTCCAAGAGTCTAGAGAATCGAGGATTAGCTCAGAGCTTGTTGTGTCGACGGATGGGCAAGGTGAATTGCCAAGCAGCCCGGGCCTCGGAGTTTCGATGCGCGTTGGACAGTCGGACAGGGGGCTGAGACAGTTGGTTGTTGAGACTGTCTCATCCACGACAAGGCTCGAGCCTCTCTCGACGCAAGGAAAAAACATCGGAATTGAAAAGTGGGATTCATCGCGTCACGAATTAGGAAGCTTCGAACGTTGTTTGACGATATTCATTCCCAAGTGTGGAATCTATCTGATTGCTCCCAAGTGGACGTACTGACACTTTGACATGAACTCTGCGACACAACACTCTCGGACACCTCGGGGGTCTGCCAACTCAGCGACCTCACTCCTTCTTCTTGGCCGCCTGCTCCTTGAGCATCTGGCGGTACATGCACAGCGGCATGGTGAGCGAGGAAATTGCTCCGAAGAGCGCCTGCGAGTACAGGATGGTCTTGAAATCGTTATTCTTCGCCAGGGCCGACGCCCACGGGTTCCACAGCGCCGAAGCGGCGAAGCCCGAGGCGTCGAAGATATTGGTGAAGAGTGCGGTGCCCTTCTTGCCGCCGATCTGCATCGCAAACTCACCGGGCGGAATGTAGAAGGGGAGCGCGTATGCGAGGCCCCAGAGGACAGTGAGCGGCACCACCGCGAGCTGCGGCAGGACCGACGGTCCGAGACTGAGCACGAAGGGCACCAGCGCGCACAGCAGGAGCTCTACGAGCACCAGCAGCGCCTTGCTGGATTTCGTCAGCCTCTTGTAGTATTCGCCCACGCCGAGGAGGCCGATCACGGAACCTCCCTGCGCGACGCCGCCGAGCGTGGCTGCCATACCATGGTCAAATCCGTACGACGTGTGCAGCAGCTGCGGGAGGTAGTTCATGAAGAACTGCGTGTACGTGAACGTGACCGTCTTTGGGATGAGCATGAGCCAAAAGTCGAGAGAAAGAAAGGCGCCGAGGATCGACACATCCGCGGCGGGTGGCTCCCCGGCCTTCTTGTCGCCGCTGGTGCCCGATTTGGGGTCGCTCGACTTCGGCGCCTCGACCGCTGGCGCGCTGGCCGCTACGAACTTGTACCCGCAAAAGAGCAGGAGCAGTGCCTGCAGCGGCAGCATCGGATATTGCACCGAGCGCCAGTGGAAGCCGGCTGTGAGGAGCTGACCGAAGAAGACGTTTCCGATCGTCGCGCCGAAGCGTGAGGCGGATGCAGTGAAGGCGAGCTGCGCCGATTTCTGCTTGTCGTCAGTGTAGACGGCTCCGATGACTTGAACGATTGCTCCCCAAGTGATCGTATAAGCGAACGAGTTGAGCCACCACGCGAGGCCGAAGATGTCGACGGATTGCGAGTAGATGGAGGCAAAGGTGGCGAAGATCCAGATGCTGAAGACGCTGATGAGCACGGGCCAGCCGCCGAGCCGGTCAGTGAACGCAGCGCCGAGCAGCTTGCCGGCGAGGCAGACGATCGAGACAAAGGACAGCTGCGCTCCGACCTTGTCCTCGAACTCAGCGCCCATCACGGCGTCGGCGAGGACGGAGGTCTTGATGGCCGGGATCATCACACGCCCCATCTGGTTGATCAGCACCGCGGAGAAGAGCAGCCATGAGGTTGCATCGAAGGCTGGCATTCCCCGACGGTCTGTCTGTCGGGCACACCTAACGCTTAGGGAGATTGTGGATGCCGGAACTTGAACTGCTACCTTCAACGGAAGACTATCAGATGAAACCATGAAACCAGGCTACCCCCCTTCTTTGGTGGAACATATCGCGTCGTGATGAACGCAAATATCTCCACGTGGAATTCCCGTTGTGTTGGTTGCCCGTTCCGCCTGCCGGGGTTTCCTGAAGAGGGCGTCTTGTCTGCGTTGGCGCACCCAGCAGTTCCTCGGCATGAGCGGCGCGATCACCGGGCGCGCGCCGCGCACGACCGGTTTCACGTCCTTCACCACGCCCGATGGTGTCGGGCCGGGCTCGTACGTCAAGCAAACTGACCGTGAGGTGCCAGTCCACGGCTTTGCGCCGTTCTCCTCGACGACTGAACGTGCGGGTGTCATTGCAAAGGGGTCCGAGAAGCTGCCTGGACCGGGCGCTTACACGACGACTTTCGACAACACGCTTGGGCGAACCCCATTGCAGCCCAACGGCGTACCATCCGGCGCAGGCGCCTCATTTTCGAGCAAGGTAACTCGAATTCCCGGCGGGCTCAACACTTTGGCTTCGCAACCTGGCCCAGGGCAGTACGAGGTGGCGCCGGCTGCGCAGTTGTTTGAGCGCGTCGGTAAGCCATCGCTCGCTGGCGGCGCAGGCAGGCGCGCGACGCCGAAGCCAGTGCGTCAGGGCCCACCCTCCATCCCCGTAAGGGAGCAGAGCTTTGGCTACGAGGACGCTGGCACAGGCGAGCTCCGCATGCAGCAGCCGCCAGAGGGCGGGTACTCGGGCGTGAGCGGGCGCCGATCTGCCGGCCCTGGAGAGTACGAGCCGACCAAAGCGACCGCGCTCATCAAGCCTGCGCCCATATGTCCCAATTTTGGCAACAGTCGCGTGCTGCGTGCCGTCTTTGCCGAGAGCTCTGATACGCCCGGGCCGGGCGCATACACCTCAGCAGAAGCTGACGGGCGCCGCGTGAAATCTTCGGCCAACTTCCTCTCGCGAACGCCGCTCGCATACCAGAAGCTGATCGATCCGGAGAAGCTCGTGCCCGGCCCCGGCTCGTACAGTGCGCCGCCGAGCATCGTGCCGAAGGCGGTGCCCGAGAACCTGCAAGCCTTCGGCTCGACGCAGAAGCGTCTCTCGTCCGACGCTCTGACGCCCTTTGAGCGGGCTCGGATGGCCCAGCCCGGCCCGGGCGCCTACGAGGAGCGACGCACCCTAGCCGGCGCCGTGGGCGCCACGCAGCCCGGCACATTGGCCCAGCCCCCCACCGCTGAGCGCGCTGGCCGCTCTGGGTTCAACTCGTCCACAGTGCGCTTCATCCCTCTTCAGAAGGGTGACAAGCCTGGACCGGGGCAGTACGATGCCAACGATCAGCAGTCCTTCGTGGCTGCACTCGGTCGCAAGCCACACGGTCGAAATGGCGTCTTCGGCTCCACGACGCGCCGCTTCCATGCGCTCAAGCAAGACCCCGTGCCCGGCGCAGGCGCTTACAATCCGGTCACGCCGGGCGAAAACGAGGCCGAGCGCGATGAGGGGCCTTCGTCCGCGTTCGCGTCCGGGGTGCAGCGGTTCACGAAGAGCGCGCCGACGCGCGTCTCCTCCAAGACCGGGCGTGACAAGGATCCAGTGCCTCCGCCGTGGCAGTACTACCCCCGCACAGACAACGCGTGGGAGGGGACCCATGTGCACCAGGGCGCGGCCTCTGCCAAGCAGAACCGTACGTTCCTCTCGACGGTGGAGCGATTCCCGGCGGGCGAGATGGGCGGCGGCACAAAAATCCCCACAGGCCCAGGGCCTGGCCAGTACGCGCCCAAGCATCCGCACGACGGCTTCCGCAAGCAGCAGACGACTGCGATGTGCTTCGGCACCAAGGAAGGGCGCTTCGACGGGCCACGTGGCGTCTTCTCGGGCGTGGCGCCCACCCCTGGCCCCGGCCAGTACGAATCCGCGGAGATCTTCGACCCGCTGATCAAGCGCTCGTTCAACATCACGATCGGCTAGGCTCACGCGGAGGGACTGCTGCGCCGTTGCGAGTCCTCCGAGATATGCTCCGAGATATGCTCCGAGAGCGAGAGCCGAGCCTTGTCGACGCCAGTGGATATGGTTGCCGAGCGGAGCGCGTGGAGTCTGGAGACTCCCCCTATTGGGAGGCTTGCCCTCTCAAGAGGAGAGGGGCGGAGACTCGCGCGTGGGAAGTGAAGCGCCCGCCTCTGAGCTCTGTGGCCACGCAGATGGAAGCTGCGCTGTCATGTGATAGAGATTCATTCATTGGACTGGCGTGGGGACTGACAAGGGACGCCACGGTGAAGGTGAGGCGTTTTGAGGTGTGTCGGCTTCCATCGCCACTGGTGCAGGCACTTTGTAGACACAACGCGGAACGCGTGGCGCGTTATTTTCTGCCCGCAATTTGCCCCCGCCCTCGCCCACGCCTCGTTTTTCGGACGCACCATTGCAGATTGCACCCCGCGCCCCACTGCACTCTGCAGAATCGCTGCTCGTCCGACGGGGCGTCGACGGCGACGCTCAGGCGATGCGTCACGCGACCCGGCGCGGCGCGGGCGCGGGCGTCGCGTCGTTGCTCGTTAAGTTGCTCGTTCCTAAACACGATTGGCCTGTGTGGAAGACAAGTGTGAAGAGGGCTTGGGCGACAATTCCTCAGGGTTCCGGCGGCCTCGTCCGGGCCCGACAGACGAAGATGGTCCTCCAGCGCGAGGTGCTCTACAGCCTCCTCGGTTACACGGGCCGCGTGGTCGTCGAGGTGGCGCCCGGCCAGCTCGAGCTCGCCGCTGGCCTGCCGCTCGTCGATGCTTCCGAGCACGCGCTCGTCCGGCGGCTGCTCGTGCTCGGCGGCTGCTACTGCGTACTTGACGCCTTCGTGTCGTCGCAGCTTGTGAGCTGCGACGGCGGCGAAGACGGCCGTCAGGGCACACGCCGATCGCGCGGCGCGTACGTCGTCGCCTTCGCGCACGGCCTCGACGAGTGCCTTCAGCCGTACCGGGCGCGCGTGCTTGACCTGGAGCAGCAGCTTCTGCGCTCGCCCGCCCTCTCGCTTGCGGCGCTGCAGCTGGGCTTCGGCGAATTTGAGCTCACGCTGCCCGCACTGCGCCGGCTGCTCGAGGACGTCGAGCACCGACAGCTGCGCGGCGTCGCGCTCCTCGACTTTCTGCACGACGAGGTCGCCAGCTGCACGCACTCCTTACGTGACGCGTTGCGCGTGCTCGTGCGGCATGCGCAGCGCGTGCTGCGCTCGCAGCTGGCTGCGTGGCTGCTGCACGGCGAGTTGCTGCCCGGCGACGGCGACTTCTTCATCGAGCGTGCCAAGCCACCCGCCGCTCACGCCCACTCGGCTGCTGCTGCTGCCGCAGGCGAGGCGGGCGCTGCTGCTGCTGCAGCTGCGAACTGCCTCGAACGTTCGAATGCCAGCGGCGCCTCTCCTGGCGCCGGCGCTGCTGCAGCGGGCACATCGAACGCGGCCACGGACGATGACGGCGCGGTCGGTTGGAGCGCCTTCGAAGTGGCCGTGGCGCGCAAGCCTGCTTCGCTCCCGATGCGCGTGGTGGAGCGCATCCTCTTCATCGGAAAAGCGGTTCGCGTGCTGCGTGCGTCCGAGCAGAAGCAGGCGGACGCGGCGCGGCTGGCGCTCGTGGCGCGCGACGCGAAGCGGCTCGCCGCTGCGGAGGCAGACGAGCTCGCACCGCCGCTCTCGCCCACCTCGCTACTCACGGCAAGGCTCAGCGCAACGTCGCCGCCGCGACTCTCGCTGCGCTCGCCGCCGCAGCAACTGTCGTCGGTGCCGAGCCCACGAAGCCCGGCGCTTCAACCCGAGGCGGCGGCGGCGGCGGGCGTGGGCGGCGTGGCGAGTGCGCGCGCCATGCTCGCGGCGGCTGAGGCGTCTCTTGAGGCGGCCGAGCTGCGGCAGCAGCAGGCGGCGGTCGCTGAGGTACATGCCGAGGCGGAGGGTCTCGCCGCCCTCAGGGCGCTCTCTCGAGGGCGTCGTCGCGGGCATACGGGCGGCGCCGTGGATGAGGGAGAGGGTCCGCCGTTGGAGGGCGGCGTCGAAGAGGTGGAGCAGCCTGCCGACGTCGACGGGCGGACGGGGCGCTTCGGCAGCGCCGTGTTGGGCAGCGCCCACGGTCTGCCGACGGGCTCGCGCGCGTCCGCCTTGATGCGTCGGGAGCTCGAGGCGGCCGCGCATGCGCTGCGACGGTTGCCCACGAGCGACGGCCTCGTGCAGCTCGCCCCTCTCGAGGCACTCCTCGCGCGCCTCCACCGTGTCGCGTCCTCCTCGCTCTGGCGCCATCTCACCATCGAAGGAGGCCTCCTTGACCTGCTGCGCGCGATGAATGGCTACTTTTTGCTCGCCAAGGGCAACGTCTGGCACACGCTGCTCGAGGAGCTGCGCCCTTCGATGGCCGAGCGCCCGAACGCTCACCTCGACCTGAGCGCAGCGCTGCTGCATGCGACCAGCGCTGAGCCGCCCGAGCCTCACTTGCACGGCCTGCGGCTCGTGCTCCTCCCGAGCGCTGTACCGGGCGCCTCGGCGTACGAATGCTGGCGAGGCCTGACGCTGACCCTCGCGGTGCCGTGGCCGTTGCAACTGCTGATGCACTCGGCGTCCATCGCGCGTTATTCGGAACTCTTCCGCTTCCTTCTCCTTGTCAAGCGCGTCCAGCTTGAACTCCAAGCGGCCTGGATCGAGCAGGCGCACTTTTCGCGCCTACCCGCTGAGCAGCGCGCGCTGCTGCTGCCGCTCTGGCGGCTGCGTGCTCACATGGCCTTCCTCATCGACAACCTGCAGTCCTACCTGATGGTGGACGTGCTCGAGGCGCAATGGCAGTCTTTCATGCGCGTCGCTGAGACGTGCGCCGACTTTGAGGCGCTCGCGGGCGCGCACGAGGCGTGCCTGAGCGCGCTGCACGCGCAGTGCTTTCTACAGGCCTCCTCCGTCGCCACCGCGCTGCACGAGATCTTTCAGCTCTGCCTCGCTCTCTGCCGCATGCTCTCGTACGCCGACCGGGGCACGCGCGCCGAGGCCGCCTACCGCTCGCAGTTTGCGACCGTCTCGCGCGAGTTCAGCCGGCAGTCGGCCTTCCTCTTCGCCTTCCTGTCCAACATGTCCTCGCCGCAGGCGTCGCCCCACCTCGCGCAGCTGTTGCTGCGGCTCAACTTCAACTCCTTCTGGCGCCCCGGGTGACGTAGAGAGCATGCCTTGCAGGGACCGGTGTCGGGGCTCGGGGCGGGGGCGCGTAGAGAGACAGCCCCAAAACCCGTCCCCAATTCAGAGTTTCCAAATTAGTCGTAAATTTGAGACAATCTAAATTACACGTAATTAAAAAGTTATCTGGCGCCCGGAGTGAGAGGGTGTGGGCCATCGCACGAACGCGGGCAGCAGCAGGGTGCCTGGGTGTGGGTGCCGGGCGTCCCTACGCTTGTTTAAGACTTTTTGATAGGATATCAGATGTCCAGTTCCCCGTGTCTGGCCGCCCGAGGTTCTGGTCGGCGCGCCGATGGCCCCAGCATCTCCTTTACGCGCTGATACACCGTCGCTCACTCCTCCTCGCGCCATCATGGGCAACAAAAATTCCGACGGACTGCTCGATTTCCCCGCCACTTACGAGCAGTGCGTACCGTGACGCCGGATGAGTCTTCGCTCCAGCACCCCCCCGCTCCTTCCGGGCTTCTCGAACAAGGGCGTCCACGGAGGTTACGAGGAGGAGGACGAGACGCGTGAGCCTCCTCCCTTCTCGGGCCACGCTCAACGTCCGAACGACCAGGGCGGGCCCTTCACGCTCCACCCTGCACAGAGCGCAAGCCTCGCTCCGGGCACGCAGCCGCCGTGGTTTGGCCGCGATCCGTTGCGTGCTGGCGAGAAGCGGCCTGCCGCCGCGTATTTCCCGTGTGCAGACGCCGAGTTCTTGGAATCCCTCGGCGAACCCGTCGCGGTCGGCTCTCTTGCGGAGAGCACCGTACGGAGCACCTGGCGAGCCACAGACGCTCCGGAGCTCGCTGCCGGAACCGCAGCCATACCCGTGGAGCGCGCAGCCGATCCTTCCGCCGTCGCCGACCATTCGCCCCCATCCGCCGCCGTTGCTTCCCGAGCTGGTTCGAACGCGGCCGCGAGCAAAGTGGGAAAGCAGCCTGTGCCCGCCCCTCGGGGGTCTGGCGGCTGGACTGAACTGAGCGATCGGGGCCCGCCGATGCCGCCATCAGTGGAGGTGGCGCACGACGCGGCACCTGCGGGAGAGCCGCCAGCCAAGAGACAGCGTACGTCGCGAGATGCCGCTGCTGCGCGGACCGTGGCGGATGTCGACTCGGACGAGGAGGATGTACTGATGGGCCTACTTGGTGGCGAGCAGCCGGGACGGCGAGAGGGCAAGCAGCCCATCGCCCAAGCCACAGGCCCACGCGGGAAGAAGAGACGGGCGCCCATGGGCGCTGCGCCTGCGGCGGCAAGCGCTGTGGCGCCGAGCGCCGCGCCAAACGCCGCGTCGCGCGCAGCACCTCCCAAGCCGTGTGCCTGCACCTGGCCCGGCTGCGACATGCGCTTCAGAGACAAGGGCGGCCTCAAAGTGCACATGCGCAAGCACACGGGCGAACAGCCGTTCCCTTGCACCTGGGTTGGCTGCGACAAGCGCTTCTCGATGAAGTGGAACCTCGCAACGCACATGCGCACGCACACGGGCGACCGTCCGTTCCCTTGCACCTGGGATGGCTGCGACAAGCGCTTCTCGCAGCAGTGCAGCCTCATCGATCACATGCGCACGCACACGGGCGACCGTCCGTTCCCTTGCTCCTGGGATGGCTGCGGTATGTGCTTCTCGCAGCAGTGCCACCTCGCAACGCACATGCGCACATACGACCACTCGGCGGAGGCGGTGGCGCGGCGCGCTCGTCTCGCGCGTTGGCGGGAGCAGCAGCAGCCCCTCGTCTGCCAAGCGGCGGCAAAGGGGCCGCTGCCTCTCCTGCGCCTCTTGGACGGCTTTGTTGGCCAGCTGACTGCGCGCGGGATCTCGTCGGCCCTGGAGCGCGCGCTTCGCTTCGCTCGCCGCGGCCTCGATTCCACCGACGAGCCACCCGATGGCGATGCGGAGTCGAGCGTGCCCACGGTCGCAGCCGAGCTCGAGGTGAGCCCCTCGGAGGACGACGAGTCGGAGCTGGACGATGGAGGGCCCGTGTTCGAGGAGGCAGCCCCCGAGCTGGCTGAGACGTCATCCCCGGAGCCCATGACGAGCGCCGGAGCCACTGAGGCCCTCGGCATCCTTGGCCGCCTTCGCCCCCGCCTGCCTCTGGGCAAAAATCTCGCGGCCGAGGTTGCGCGCCTCGAGGTGGATCTCCATCGCGTGATTACCGTGGAGGCCACCCTATCGGCGGCGGACGCTGCTCGCGGGGTGGACGCTGCCACGCTGGATGAGGTGGCGAGGGCGGGCGCTGAGTCGCTGCGCGCGTGCTTCGAGGGACGCGCTTCGACCGGGTCGACGGTGCCCGCGGTGGCCACGCTGGCGGCGACGCCGACGAGCGAGGCAGGGCCGTGCTTCGCTCAGCGCCCGCTCGTCATCCTTAAGTGCATGCGGCACAGCGCGTACTCGGATGGGCCTTCCAAAGATCCGCGGCAGCGGGCCTGCGCCGAGCGGTCGCCAGGCGATCGGTTGCGGTCGCTGGGCAGCCTGATGCCGTACGACCCGAACTCGTGGACGCTCACCGGAGCGGACTCGATGTACGCGCAGTACATCTCGTGGCCCTCGTCCGAGCCGCTGCCGCCCCAGTTTGTCGACTCCCCGGGCAGCCACGTGAGGATCGAGGTCGGCACCGACATCGTAGCCGCCTGCGCGCCCTTCGCCGTCGCCACCCGCGCGCATGCAGGCCGCCTCGAGATGAGCCCGGAGGCGATCGAGCGCGTCGTCACGCTCAACATGTCTGCGTGCGTCGCCGCATGCTGCTCCCTTGAGATGCATCCGGGGAAGGGCGCGCCAGATCGCGCGCAGATCCTGCGCGTCGAGTGCTACGGCAACGGCGTCGATGATGAGGACGCCGCGGCCGGTCCGAAGCACGTCGACCATGCGAATCGACCGCTGTACCTCGGCATGCGCCTCGGGCATCTGTACCTCCAAAAGTACGGACACCCTGGCGGCTCTAGCTGGGGCCTGACCATCCGGGGCGCGGGGCGGGGCCATGTGCTCGTCCGAGCGGTCGCGCACGGCGGGGGGGTCGTAGAGCCCAGCATGACTCATTGGGCGCTGACTGTGGCGACCGCGGTCCGCCTGACGCAGCCGGTGGCGTTCCACGAGCCGACCTGCGTCGGCGACGTTTTCACGTCCCAGCTCGTGCGCCTGGTGCTCTGAAGCACGTGCGGCTCGGAGAGAGAGGCGTGACAAGCCTGAGAGGAGTGAATGTAACGAGCTACCGGCTGCGGTACCCGGACGGACCGCGCACGAGTGTGTCCTGTAGTAATGTAAGATCTATTAAGAATCAAAGTAAACCACACGCCAACTCTCACTCGGAAGGGCGCGCACTCTCGACTCTCTGGTCTGTCTCCCAGTCTCCGGCCGATGCCCGGACCCGTAACCGAGCGTGTTGGCGGTGGGGTCACGTGCCCGGTGGGGAGGGCGGACGCGGTGGCGCCGGCGGCACGGGCGCCGCTCCCGCATTCGTCGCCGCCCGTGCCGCTGCGGCTGCCGCGTGATGGGGCGGCGGACGCGAGGAGGAGCGCACCCGCGGTGGCGCTCGTGGTGAAGCGCACCGCCTCAGAGCTGTGCAGGAGCAAGTTGATGAGAAGGGAGAAATAGCTGCGGCTCGCCTCCTTAGCCACCTCGATCGGCTCCGAACCCGCAGGCGCACTGGCAAGCGCGAGGGTGCTGTGCTGCTCGGCGCACGCGATCAGTACACGGACGAGCGACCGCGTGAGTGCGGTGAGCTTGCCGAGGCGCGCTGCCGAGCCCTGCAGCGCCCGGAAAGCGAGCACGAGCTGACTCAGCAGCTGCGGCTGTTCGTTGCGCACGAATTGGAAGACGTGCTCGGGGCAAGAGCGCACGAGCTTGTACACGGACTGGAGCACCTGTGCCAGCGTGCTCGAGGTGAGCGAGGGGGGCACATTCAAGGAGCCTCCCGGCGTGTCATCGCTCATGCTCTCGCCATCGGCACCGCTGGCTGCAGAGCCGATAGCGGCGGCAGCATGGCGCAGCACCGCCTCGTGCTTGAGGTGCAGGTAGCCTTGTCGATCTGGCAGCAGCCGGTGGAGCACCATCTTGGCCGGCAGCCTCAGCGACGCGGTCGCTGGGCCACCGGTGAGCACTGCAGGCAGCACGCGAAGCATCTCGGCCTGAAGCGGCGTCGGGGTGGACGTGCCGCTGCGCCGGCTGCGGCCGCGCTGGCCGCGGCGGGGGCGTTGGCGAGCTGATACAGGGACGACTCAAGGTCGCGGAGCGTCGTGGCGAGCGGCTCGGCCGCCACAAGGTCCTCGACCCTCGGCCGGCGCGTGGTTGCGCTCGCGGTACCGCGTGAGCCCTGCAGCTGGTACCGCTCGACCATGGACGCGCGAGTGGCACTGGAGCGAGCCATCCTCATGGAGCACCCAGCAGATGGATGGGCCGTCGGCGGCCGAGCCGTCGGCGCGGCACGAGGCGGGCGCGCTCGCGAGTCCTTCAGCCTTGGCAAAGGGCTTGAGTACCTGCACCTCGACCGCCGACGGCGTCACGCGCAGCGCCATCGGCAGCAGCGTCTTGCGGCAGTGCAACGTTCTCATCGAGAAGTCCACAACTGTCGGGGACATCCTGCCTCTGCGAGTAGGGCGAGCAGGTGGACTTGATGCCGCCGAGCGCGCCAGAGGGCATGTAGTCGACGCGCGTCGAGGGTACCACGAAGCCGCCAAGCACCTCGGTGCCGCTCTCATCGAGCCGCAGCCCAAAGCAACGGCCGTCCGCATACACGGTGAAGAGCAGTGATGTCAACGCTGAGTAGTGGAGCGAGGCGCCGGCGCGCCCGCGCAGCTCGGGAGGCGTCGGCACCACGTGAGTGAGGATGAGCTGCCCGTTGGCCTGATCAGCGGGCCAGAGCGGCTGGGAGAGCAGCAGCCCACTCGCGGTGAGCGCGAGCAGCACGAGACCCGCATGCGCCACCGTGAGCGCCACCGTCGTGCGGCTTGAAGGCCACGTCCTTGATCTCGTCATCGAGCGCGTGGAAAGCGTGCGCGGGCGAAATCTTGTCTTGGGCGAGGTCGTACACCTTGAGGAACTGCGTGGTGAGCATGCCGAGGACGAGTGCGGCAGCCAGCCGGTTCGCAGGATGTGCGTGGACGCCGTTCCGAGCGCATCGAGCGTCAGCTCGACCACCACGCGTGAGACGACCTCTCCCCGACTGCCTAGCGTGAGCGCCACGGTATCCTTAAGGCCGCTCACGAGCAGCTGCTGCTCGTTCGCGGCATTGAAGCTCACCATGACGATCTCGAAGCCCAGTGACGCCTTGCATGCCGAACGCAGTCCCGCGCGCTCGGACGGGTTGGAGC
>Ga0210247_101662_pt1 | contig 16677 bp, 9 predicted proteins | sample ChrtobMetP3_16mM_FD_155449 | JGI IMG/M metagenome (GOLD analysis project Ga0210247, IMG submission 155449) | Chrysochromulina tobin associated microbial communities from unialgal haptophyte culture, Seattle, Washington, United States - P3_16mM | ecosystem: Host-associated > Algae > Haptophytes >... | reverse complement strand
TCGCGCTGCGCGCTGAGCGCCTTGGCGTCGGTGCCGTGCTCGAGCGCCAGCGTTGGGAGCACCGCGCGCATCACGGCGGGCAGCGTGTGCTCCGCATCGCCGTGCGTGACGCCCAGGCACAGGCCGATCTGCGCGTATGCACCCACGCCCGCGAGCAGCGCGATGAGCTGGGCGTGCACCAATGCCAGGCCCTCGAGCCGCCCACCCACTGGGAGGGCAGCCCGAGAGGCCGGGTGACGCAAAGACGGCTGCTGCCCTGCTTACAGGATAAGCAGGCCAGCAAGCCGTACGGCAGAATGGAGTCCATTGACGGCGCATGCCGAGCTCGTCCCGCTCACCCTATTGCGGGCAAGAGCTTTTCATCGATGGTCGGACACGAGCTCGCCGCAAAAGCGCGACATCGTTTCCTGCGTTCCGGATCATTGAACGACGTACGAAAGACCAGAACGGCGCTAAGATCGGAAGGCGAGCACACGACTCACTTGGCTTCGCGGGGATTCGACAGGACGGTCGTGTGGCTTTCCACTTGAAGAAAACGCCCGACGGAGCGCGCGGGCGCTCACTCGCGCTCGCGTCAGAAGCGCCGCCGGCCACTACCGATGTCGACGATGAAGCGCCGACGCAGCGACCCCCGCGAGGTCGAAGACGACAAGTCCGAGGACCTGCCCGGCGGGACGACGTTGCCCAAGGGTGGTGGGGACCGGCCCAGACGGTCCCGCGCCGGAGATACCGACACAGCGGAGGCCAGCGGTCGCGCTACGATTTCAGACACCGCACAGCCATCGCAGGGCGTCGCGGCCGGCGCCGGCGGGGACGCTGAGAGCGTCGCCGTCACATTTTCGTGGCGTGACCCGCACGGGGTCAAGCTGGCGCGCCTGCGCGCCTCGGTTGCGCACCAGCTCAAGGCGCAGGGCTGGACGGAGGCAGAGATCGCCCCGCTCGTCGCCGGGCTCGGTGTTCGTGGCACGCCGCCCTCGTCGACCGTGGAGCAGAAGCGGCTCGCGCTCGAGGAGCTGCTCGACGCTCTCCGCGGATTCGACTTCTACAAGGATAAGAAGCTCTTCGCTGCGCTGACAGCGGGGCTACGCGCCTTTCGCAAGGGCGACCACACGCCTCTACTGGTGAGCCTCAAGGAGCCGACGGAGGCGGGAGTTTGCAAGGCGCCGGCCGGCGCACCGACGCACACGCTCGAGGCGTGCATCGCGAAGATCAACGCGGCGGCGGCGGCACAGGGCGAGGACATGCCCGAGCTCGCGCACGTCGACGGCGCCGACTGGGCGGCGCAACCGCTAGGCGCTACGGGTGAGATCTTCCGCGCCATGCTGCTCGCCCTCGGCCCGTACGCGGACGGCGTCGGCTTCGGCAACACATACGCCCAAATCGTGCCGTTCAAGGAGGCGCAGCCGATCAGACTCCAGGGCAACGTCCTCGCGCCGCTCGAGGGCGCCTTCGAAGCAGCGCACGCCATGCTCGAGTTCTTCAAGAATGTCCTCGGCGTGCGCGCCACGGTCGCCATGGGCGTGTACAGCTACGAGGCGTGGCGCGGCTGCATCAAGCGCTGGGCGGTGGAGCACGGCAAGCGCTCGGCGGTGCTCCACGACGTCATCGAGACGCCGACCGGCACCGTCGAGATGGAGTGGACGGCGGCGATGCTGGGCGAGGAGCAGGGCGTCGTCGCGGCGGCGCGCACCGAGCACGCGGTGCTGCTCCACGACCTGGACAAGAAGACACGCTTCCTTGGCGCCTTCGACCTGGCCGCCATGCTCGCTGGCACGCCGATCCCGACGGAGCGGCTCGAGGCGCTCGCGCTGGCGTCGTCGACGTTCCGTGGCTACCTGACCTCGGATCCGGAGGCTAGGGCGGCGGGCGGCATAGCGAGCTGCGCGGCGCAAGGGCGCGAGCTGCTGGGACTGAGCGGCGTGCAAGAGGGCGCGCTGGATGGCGTCAGCGCCGAGGACGCGATGGAGCACCGCGGCCGAGTGCTGGGCTTCGAATACGGCGCGGCGGGCGGCATAGCGAGCTGCGCGGCGCGAGGGCGCGAGGAGCTGGTACTGAGCGGCGTGCCAGAGGGCGCGCTGGAGGCCGTTAGCGCCGAGGACGCGATGGAGCACTGCGGCCGAGTGCTGGGCTTCGGGAATCTCGACAAGACGTTCAACATGAAACAGGAGACGGCGGAGAAGCGCGGCCGCTTCTGGTGGTCTCTCCAACTCACACAGAGCTTCGACGCCGCCGTCGAGGAACTCGGCGGCTTGAGTGCCGCGACAGGAAAGCCCATCCTCCAAAAAATGATCGCCACCGAATCCATTCCGGCGCTCACGCTTCATGTGGTCAACAAGCGCCTTCAGAATGCGCGCAACAAAGCAAAGAAACTGGCCGGAGAGATCTAATCGGGCATCAAGCCCCGGGGAGAGGGCGGCGGCGGCGAGGGCGAGGGCGGAGGCAGCGAGGCCCGTACTAAGCCCGTACTGATCAGTGTACTAATCAGTGTCGCTAATCAGCCGGTGCGTACCCTCAGTGACAGTGTCGTGTATACGCTGCCGGTTCGGTTGGATTCCGACTGTATAGCTTTGTCACGACCGGTGCGAGGCTCATTCTAAAGTCGCATACAGTCTTGCTGTGTTTTAGGTATGTGAGTAATGCATACATCCCTTACGGTCTCTGGCGCGCACGCGCATGCCACAGTGTGGGTCGCCGCCCGCGCGCGTGCTCTCAACACATACGCAGAGATGGTCCGTGCCATCGTGCCGCAGCTTAAGCCGCAGCGCGCAGCAGCAGCGGCACGAGCGCCGCTGGCGTCGATCTGCGAACGTGAGCGAGCACGTACATCGAGCCGGCCTCGCACGAGGCTGACAAGCCTGCTCGCTGCAGCTTTGCAGGCAGCAGCGGCTTCGACCGCCTTGACGCACAGGTCCACTGTGTCATGCTGCTGCTGTTGCTCCTCCTGCTGCGACTGCGGCCGTAGCGGCTGCTGTTGCTGCTGGCGCTGCGCCCGCCACCAGTTCTCCCAGCGCTGGCGAGGCATCGCAGGATGTTGCGCATCTGCGACCCTCGCAAAGGCGGCGGGTTGATGGTGCTTGGCCGTTTGCGCCCGGATCGACTTGCCGACGCGCCTGCCGCGGCACTGTTCGTCGCTAGTGCGGCACCAGTTGGAGCCGAGGCGCAGGAGGCTGCAACACGCTCGAGCCAGATTCTGAATCCGTAGTAATGCGCCCAGAGAGCATGGCGAGGATGAGCATCGCGGCCAGTGCACTGTCCTGTGCGCTCGAGGTGCGTGAGGCGCAAGTGGCGCCGGAGCCGGCAGCCGAGCACGATGACGCGGCAGCGTCGCGAATTGATGGATTGTGCGCCCAAAAAACCTCTGAAAGAGAAAGGGTTTCGTTCATTGACCTTTTCCCTGGGACAAGTGATATACTTTTACGCGCAAATGAGCGCGACATCTCGACACGAGACCGCGCGCGCCGTGTGTGCACTGTGCTCTAACTTTCCCAGTCTGGGGGTTTCATACGAGCGCCGAGCACTTCAAGTATGTGCCGCCTTGGGGTTGCCAAGAGTTTCGAATGGCTGCCATAGGAAATTTCGAGGCTATAATTTCGAACCGTGTGTGACAAATTTCGATAAATTACGCCATCTCAATCACGCCATCTCAACCGTAATCACCAGGTTAAGGGTATGGGTTTGGGGCGCGCGAAGCATGGCGAATGACACTAGGTGCTTCGCGGCCAGCATCGTTTTAAGAACGGCGCGCCCAAAGTCTATGTGAGCACCTTACCGGCGAGCGTCTCTAGGCAGTCGCAGCCGCCGCAGACTATCTCGCCGAGGTGGGACATCATGACCCCCTCGGCGGCTCTTTGCACGTCGGCCCATCGGTGCAACGCCTCCTCCGCGTGCCCCCCACACAGTGGCTGCATGAGCACCAGCGTGTGGCTCGTGCCCTCCGATGGCGCCGTCACGGGCGCCACGTGGCACGACGCGAGCCAGCTCACACCGTGACCTCTTCTGTTCACAGCCTCGCGCAGCTCCGCGGTGAGGGTATCGCCAGCCACGCTGTACCAGCCCAGTAAGCGGAAGCGCACGAGCGCCGTCACGAGCGCGCCCGACTCGACGCCCTCGACCTCGAAGCGCTGATCGCGCCGCATGTACTGGACGAAGTCGGCGCACAGCTTGGCGAGCCCGTCCGGCGCTGTGGTGGGCACTTCCGGCGCCTCGTCCGCGCTGCCTTGGGCGCTGCCGTGGGCGATGCCCTCGACCGGTCGGTCGGCAGTATCCTCTTCGGCACAGGGCCCACATGGCGCCGTGGCGAGCGCGCCCGCGAGCGCCGTGGCGGGCGCGCCCGCGAGCGCCGTGGCCGTGCTCGTCGGGTCGTCGGGTGGCGCCTCGCACTTGCGCAGCTCGCGCAGCAGCAGCTCGGGCACCATGGCCGGCGGCTGTCCGATGAGCACGAAGGTGCAGCCGCCCTCGTCGCCAGGAGCGCACAGGCTCGTACATACCTCGACACGCCGGCCGCACTGCTGGAGGGTCACGCGGTGGCCCGCGCACTCGACGAAGCTCAGGAACCCCTTGGCGCGCACCACCGACGCCCACGCCGCCGAGCGGCGCAGTCGTTCGAAGGGCGCCAGCCGAAGCCGGCCGTTGGATCGAAACGAGATGCTGACGAAACCATCCTGCTGCAGGTGTGAAGACTGCAGGTGTGAAGAGAGCGAGCGCTGCGTCGGGCGCTGCTGCGCCCAAGCGGGCTCTCTGGCGGAGCCGCCGCCGTCCGTGGCCGCCGTGGAGCTCGCGCGGGAGCTCGCGCGGGAGCTCGCGCGGGAGCTCGCGCGGTAACCGCCGCCGCCCACGGCCGTTTCGGCGTCGGCGCGCGGGCAGCCATCGCCGTTGGCGCCGCCGTTGTTGCCTATCGTGAGGAGCAGCTCGGCAGCGACCTTGCCGTGCTGGCACTGCAGCTGGCGCGCGTGCGGTGCCGCCGCGGCGAGCGCGGAACGCACGCGCCGCAACTCCTCAGCGCTCACCAGGTCGCTCTTGTTCACGACGAGCAAGTCGGCGGCGGCGAGCTGCAGCCGCTCGCACTCAGACTCGTCGGCGGCGGCCGGCGCGATGGCGTTGGTGGGAGCGGTGGGAGCCACGGGAGAGGCCGATGCCGCGAGGCTGCGTAGAAACCTCTCGGCGTTGACGACGGTCACGATCGCATCGACGCGCAGCGCCAAGGCGAAGCGTGGCAGCCGGAGAGTATCGAGCACGGGCTGCGGGTCGGCGATGCCAGTGGTCTCGATGACCAGGTGGTCGAGATCCGCGCGGCGCGCGAGCAGCTCCGCGACCGCCTCACAGAGGCTCTCGTTGATCGTGCAGCAGACGCACCCATTCGACAGCTCGACCACGCCTGTTGAGATGGCACGCTCAGACACGAGCAGCGAGGTGTCAATGTCCACGGCGCCGAATTCGTTGACAAGCGCGCCGATGCGCACGCCACGCGCGGTGGTGAGAAGGTGGTTGAGCAGGGTCGTCTTGCCCGCGCCGAGGAAGCCGGTGAGCACGGTCGTGGGAAGCGGAGAAGGACCCATTTTCTGTCTTTGGACAGATTTTGTCAACAGCGAGTGGGCGTGCGTCGTCGCTCGGCTGACTGCCGCCGATGACGACTTTTCTGGCAGTTCGCATCTCTGCCTTCACGGGAAAGAAAAGTCGAAATGGCGGCGAACGCGGGCCTGCCTGCGAACTTCGGCAGCAAGGCGACGGCGCCTGACGTGAGCGACCCGCCGCTTCAGAGCGCTCGAGGATCGCAGTCGCGTCCGACGAGCGCTCGGATGCCAGGCGGCAGCGGCCGCGGCGGCGGCGGCGGCGGCGGCGGCGGGGGGGGCCGTGGTGGCGGCGGCGGTGGTGGCAACAGAAGCGGCCCTGGCCAGCACGCGTCGCGTCGTCCACCGTCGGAGGACATGAAACCAGGCTCGGGTGCGCGGTCTCCGAATGCTCGCGCCGCGCACGATGCGATCCGCCCCCTGCAACTTGCTCTGCTGTGCATCTTCCTCTGACGCCTGCCTGGATCGCCGCTCTGCCTTGGCCTCGCAGACTTTTGGGACCGCATCCTGCGGCCGGGCGGCGCGGCGCGCAATACGACCAAGGTCGGCCAGAATACAAACCCGCGAGACGTGGCCTGCCAGATCGCGGCGCAGGGGCGCGCGGCGGTGGAGTGCCCGACGCTGCAATGCATCGGGCCGGGCGCGACCAACCAGGCGATCAAGGCGATCGCGATCGCGCGCACGTACTTGGCGCAATCCAACGAGGGCGGCGCGACGCAGCACCCCGACATTGTCGTCTACCCCGAGTTCGTCAAGCTCGAGCCCGGGCAAGACGACGTGACGCTCTCGGCGCTCGAATTGAAACTGATCAAGCGCTCGCGGCGCACATCGGTCGATAAGGAGGGGCGATCACTCAAGGTGTCCTCCTCGACGGACGCGAAGGCGCTCGCGGGCGCCATCGCCTCGTGCACGCGCGAGGGCTCGCGCGTCGAGCTCACCGCCATCGGCGCCGGTTCCGTCAACCAGGCCATCAAGGCCATCGCCGTCGCTCGTCAGTACGTTGAGGAAGAAGCCATCGACCTGTGCTTCCGGCCCGAGTTCACCGAGGTGGCCATGGACGGCGAGGGCGCCGACAGTGGCGCACAGCCGGCCACCTCCGCCGTTCGCATCATCGTCCTCGTCGAGCAGACTTAAGCACGAGCGATGATGACGTGGCGCTCACCACGGCGCTCCTTCGGCCGCACGTGCGGCTGTTTTGTGGACGCGACGACTTACCCGCACCTGATTCCCCCATTCCTCGCCGGTTCGAAGCGCTCGTGCGGTCACCCTTCATCTCCCACGCTATCTCTCTTGTGTTCTGCCGCTTTGCGTCCACGCGGGTCCTCACGGGTCCTGTCGTACGTTCATGTTTGGAACTCTATTCGGGCGGTCTTGATGTTGTGTGTGCGGTGGGGAGAATTATTGTCTGCACACCCGTACGGCTTGTATTGTCAATGTTCGTGTCGGCGTGGTTTGACACCATCGGTTACAATGTATTACACGAGTTTGGCGTTACTTCTGCAACTCCTGTGCGTGCAAAGTTGTATAAGCCCATTGATAGGGTTTCGTCGCGCCTTCTCGCGCCGCTCTGCTGCTGTGTCACACACGCGGGGACACAGCGGTCGTGGTACGGTACGTACTAGACAGGGGGGGATCGGTCATTTGGATGCCCGTCGGGTTAGCACTTCCTCTCGGGAGTGCGGACCATTGGGTAGTGAGGTCCCGTGTCCGGGACCGGGAGCATAACGCTATTTGCGCTAAGTCCTGTCTCCGGTCCAGGGACGCCCTGACAGGGTATAGGCGCGTGGGGCGGCGGACTCAGACCGTCGAGTCCGCCAGGCCACGACGCCACCCGCCTATGCTGCATGCGCGTACGGCGCGTCGCGCGCGCGCGCTCTCCGTTGCCTCTCAGTCGCGCTGCTGCGCGGCCCTGGACTGCCTGACGTGGGCACGGACCTGTTGGATCCACGCGCCTACGTTGCGCTCCACCGCCTCAAGGGCGGGGAGTACCATATCTATCCACGAGGCCGAAGGTGGCATCTCGTGTGCCCGCTCCGCCCTTGTTGGGACGTCCGCCGGATTCGCCTTCGACGGCACCCAGTCGCCGTAGAACCAGCAATGCAGGGCCGCCATCTGTGCATGAAACAGGTTAACTAGGCGGGCTAGGTCGGGTTTCGAGGCGTACCCATGGACCAGCGCTGAGAGCGCTGCAAAGTTGTCGATGAAGTGTATTACCGCCCGGTCGGCGAGTAGGGCGGGGAGGGTGTAGTAGACGGCGATGGCGGCCACGAGCTCCATCTGCGAGATATACGTCTCGAGGTCTGTCGAGAGGAATTTGAAGAAGAAGGGTGGTACCATCATTCCGGATATGAACTCGGCGCCGGTCACCCGGTCGATGACATAGAAGCCGAGTATCGCCACAGGGACCCGTTCCTTGCCGGGTTCCTGGAGCCAGTGGAAAGAAGCGTCAGTGTACACAATCACTGGGGTCTTCCGTCCCGGTGAGAGGCTGAATTCGAGTGGAGGCAGGACGCCTTCGGCGAGGACTGCCGAGAGGAACTCGAGCATCGCGTCCAACTGAGAATTCCAGTCGTTGGCGTCCTCATGCGATCTCTGCATGAGGCACTGCGTGGCCGCGCGGCCGATGCGCCCGTATGTTGATGAGCTGAGCCAGCCGAGTCTCCCCCAGAAGGACGAGGCCTCGCCAGAGGAGAGCTTGCCTCTGGCCTTGCATTTCTGCAGGTCAGATAAGACCGAGTCAATCTTGGCTCTGACAGGCGAGATCACCGCGACGCCGTCCGTCAAGATGCGTGCGAGGCACACTAGTACGCCCAGGACGATGTTGGCGAGTTTGCCGATCTTGCGCTTGCCGAGCTCGATGTTCCATCCGAAGGCTTGGAAGACGGCTTGCAAGGCCTCCTGCGAGGACATTGGGCCGCCGGCCTTGACATCCACGCTCGGGAAATCATCGACATAATGCGCTGCGAGCACAAGCAAGAAACTTGCGGCTGCGTGGCAGATCAGCCGCGGCAGGCGGCTGAAGTTTAGCGGGGAGGCGCGCTTGCCAAAGCAGTGGCCTGGGATCTGCTGAAACACGGCGGTACCCCTTGCGAAGGAGTAGTACGCCACGTGGCTCACCTCCTGCACGCATTGTGGCATGGTGCGGAAGGCATGCTTCATATCATCGAGCGCCACGATGCACCTCGTCATCACGACGCCCGCGGCCGCGCATCGGGCTGCGATGGCCACCACGATCATCACGACCCATGCGGGCGAGATGAGGTCGGGTGACTCTACCTCGCCGGTCGCGTCGTTGACGCCGCTGACGCGGTCGTCGTCGATACATCGCAGTCGCTTGGAGCCGTCCTCCTTGAGGCCTTGCTCGATGACGTATCGGGGTGCGGGCCTCGTGCGGCGCACCCCGCCGCATTGCGCGTCGGCCCACGCCGTGAACTGGCGGGGCGTCATGGGTGCGAGCATTGTGCCTGCTCGCACCTCCCTGTACGACATGGACTCGGCGAGCCACATCTTGTTCAGGCCGTCCAGCTGTTCGGCCGGGCACCGTTCGCAGATGCCGCGCCATAGTGCGTCGCTCGGGTGGTTGCGGTCGTTCGCTTGCGTCGCCGCGGCGGCCATCTCGGCGGCGCTGACCCCGGCCTTGTCCAGAGCCTTTCCGGCTCTGGTCTTGCACAGGTGTAGCAGATGGGTGAACCATGCTGCTGACGACATAAGGGCCGGCCCCGGCTCCCGCAGCCACATATGGTGGCCGCCGTACTCGATCAGTCTGGGTAGCAGCGGTCGCGCGCTGCCGGCGTAGAGGTCGGCGAGGGAGTAGGCTGCCGGGCGCCAGTGCGCCCGGAATACCCCTGTGTCGCGCATCCCGGGTTCGCTTTCGGAGCGATTTCCGGCTGCATGCATGCCGAAGTGGAGGTCGTGGGCTAGCCAAACGTCCGGCCATTCGAGCACCTCGATGCATGCCGCGACCATAAGGAGATTTGCATCCCTCATGATCCCTTTCGCGTAGGTGGGCCCGGCGCCCACGAGCGCCTTTGAGAGCGGCCGCAGGCTCTCGGATATTGCCCGCCACTCGGCGGTGAGTGCTCGTCGAGTACGCTCGAGTTCAGGGCCCAGGTCGACTATCCTGTCGATTGCCCTCAGAATAGCCGGCCCCAGCTCGGTTCCTGGCAGCCGCTCGGGGAAGAGCAGCTCGCGGGCTGCCCTCGCGTGAGCCCAGCAGTCGCGCTCCTCGGCGACGAGGCGCTCTTCTGGTGGCACCTTTGAGAAGATGCCATATGCGGTGGCATTCGCCGTGCCCCCGGCGCTCCTGACTGTCGGGCGCACGTATTTTTCATGTACCTGGCGCATCGCGCGGAGGCGGCGGAGCGCCTCGAGATACTCGACGGGAGTGTCGCTTAGCTCGAGCGGCCCGAGGGCAAATGCCATCGCCCATCCGGGCCGACGTTCGGGCAGCGTGTCGGGACGGTCGTTGACACGTTGGCCATTCGTTGCATCCAAATTTGTTGTGCATGCAACAAAAGCGGAGCGCCCGTGCACGGGTGGGGGCGTTGCGCCCGTCTGGTCGCGCTGTCCGCTGTCGGTGACGGCCGCGTGCTGGCTCGGCGCGGCCTCAAGGCTTCGCTTTGGCATGGCGACGTCGGCTTCGGGGTCAATTACTCGGTGTCTCAGGAGTCATCAGGGCCAACGGCACGTCGCCTGTCTCAGCTGCTGAGTCAGCACTCAACATCAGCATCAGCACTCAATCACTCAGCACAGCAATGGCGCACGCACTCATCTTCGACGGCGCCGACATGAAGCCGGACGTGCGCGCCCTCTTCACTAACGCGTCCGTCCCGTACGACATCGCGCCGCTGATCGTGGCGATCGAGCATGCCGGCGATGTTAAGAAGTGCGATGGCCTCACTGCTGAGCATCTCGTCGACTTGAACTTTGGCGAGTTCGCCAAGTCGCCGCTGGCGTACGCGAAGCTGCTGATCAACGTCCGCGACGGGATCGCCGCGGTCGGCGCAGTCGTCGCCGTCGCCGAAGTCCGCGACGCCCACGGCGTGGTCATCACCGCTGCGGTGGCAGCCCAGGCTGCCGTCGCAGCCCTCCCTGGGATCGGGGGGCTCGCCGGCGTGACTGGCACCATCGACGAGTGCGCGGAGGCGATACTCCACGCGCTTATGCGCCTCAATCGCGCGGCTCGTAACGAGCTCGCCCGTCTTGCGCCCGGCGGCAATCTCACCGTGGAGCGACTTGCTGATGCGATGGGCGGCTCGGTTGCTGCTGACCGGCCGACGTCGCGTGCTCGCACGCTCAATGAGGCTGAGGCGGCGGCCCTCGTCGCTGCCTGGTATGCCACCGGCCGGGGCCGGCCAGATTTCGTCTGGGATCGCCCGAGCCTCCGTATCCTTTCGGTGATGGCCTACCACCTGTCGGTCTTGCCGGACGCGGGTGTGCGTAAGCCTCGCGCCCCTACGCACAAGGAGGCGCCGTTCGAAGCCGTCCAGTCGGAGGACGGGAATCTCATCTATGTCGCGGCCAAACCGACCTCGGCGTCCCTCATCGGGGCGTTCTCGGTGTGGCTTCTCTCGCTCGATCTGTGCGCTGCACAGGTATCCAAGCCGGCCGGTTTCCCGGGCGCGGGGGCTCGGCTTTCGAGCGACCCGGTCGCGTACAAGGCGGTCATCCTCGCGCTGCACCGCCTGAAGGACATCGACCCTGGGCCGCTCCTGGAGCAGCTGAGGCTGCTCCAGGACCAGATGAATCAGTGGAGCGAGACGCTCCCCTGCGAGATGTGGTACCCGAAGACCGTCGATCGGCTCGAGGGTATCAGATATGTGATCGCGAGCCGCGTCGCTGCCGCGGCGGGCGCTGTCGCGGTCGTTGCCTCGGCGGCCCTCGTCGAGGCGCTCGGTGAGGAAGGCACCCCGGTGAAGGGGAACGGCAAACGCCCCTTCAAGGAGGGGACGCCGGAGTCGCGCCAGCTCGCGCACGTGCAGCGCGAGAACGAGGCAATGCGCGCGAAGCTCGCGAAGAACGGCCTCCTCGGCAAGAATGGCAAGGGCGGCCGCGGCGGCAAGGGCGGCTGGTCCGATGGCTGGTCTGGCCGCGGCGGCGGCTGGTCCAACGACTGGTCCAACGGCTGGTCCAATGGCTGGACCAACGGCAAGGGGGTCGGGCCGCCTGTCGGGCCGCCGCCTCCGCCGGGTACGGTCGCGGTTCGCGACAAGTGCAACGACTTCATCGCAGGTCGCTGCACGCGCGGCGCGGCGTGCCGCTTCACTCACTAACCGCAGTCTGAGGCGGGGGTGATCTGAGCGCGAGCGAGCCCGCCGTCTCGGCCCTGCGGTGTGGCCGGGCGGTGCATGCATGCGCCCGTGTTTATCGCGCGCGGGCGCCGTCGCGGGCGCGCTGATCGCGCGCGGGCGCCGTCGCGGGCGCGCTGCCCGGGCGCTGTCGCGGGCGCCGTCGCGAGCGCGCAGTCTTGGCCCGACACTGGCCTCTATTGCATGCTTGTGTCGATATTTATTGCGCTGGGCGCCGTCGCGGGCGCGTTGCCTTCGCCCGGTACTGGCGATGCGGCGCGCGCGCGCCCTCGGCCTGTCGCTGGGTGGGAGGGGGGAGAGCGATCGTCGCGTGATCGTAGCCGATCCGCATCGGTCACGTGACGCTTGATAAATCTCCTGAGGGAAGGAGGTGTCGCAAGGTGCCATTGGGTTCGTCAATGGGTTCTGTGGGGAGGCGCTCGGTACTAGCGCCGCTCTGTGCACGGTGCGTTCACACTGTGTCATCGCCTAATATTACGAGGGGGATTGGGTCATCCACTTCGCCCTTCAGGCGTTGCAGCTTCACGCCACACCCGCCAATCCGTCTCCGCACACAACTCCTGTGCGTGCAAAGTTGTATAAGCCCATTGATAGGGTTTCGTCGCGCCTTCTCGCGCCGCTCTGCTGCTGTGTCACACACGCGGGGACACAGCGGTCGTGGTACGGTACGTACTAGACAGGGGGGGATCGGTCATTTGGATGCCCGTCGGGTTAGCACTTCCTCTCGGGAGTGCGGACCATTGGGTAGTGAGGTCCCGTGTCCGGGACCGGGAGCATAACGCTATTTGCGCTAAGTCCTGTCTCCAACGGTCCTCCATCTGCGCTTGCTCTGACTCCCAATGGTCCTAACACCCAGAACCATATGTGGTTATAGATGAGGTTTATATGTACCCGACCGGACCGTAAATCGGTACGGGACGAGTGATTGCCTGCGTCTCCTTTCCTGTCGGGAAGGTCCGCCAGTAACCATATGTGGTTATAGATTAGGCTCATATGTGTGCCCGACCAGAACCATGAGTGGTACAGGACGGGTTGAGGCGGTCCTTCTTTTTTTACATCCATGTTTGTTCATGAATTACGCGACCCTTGACGGGCGTGCGGGACTGAAGGTTGCTCCTTTCACCTTTTACGTTCACGTTCGTGCATGAACAACCGCGACCCTTGACTGGTCGCGGGACTGAAGGATACTCACACGACCCTGAGGATGAGTGGGTGATTGCGGTCCTTTCGATTATATTCACGTGAGCGCACATGAAACACCGCGTCCCTTGACGGGTCGCGGGACTGCCGCCCGCCGCTGCTGCTGCTGCTGCTGCTCTGCTCGCTGCTGTCGCTGCTCGACGGGCGCGCCCAGCGAGAGGGCGCGCTCGCGTCTCTGTTTGTCTCGTCGCCGGCGTGCGCGCCGGGCTCGACGAGATATGAGCTGCGTCATGTTTACACTCATGTCCGTACATGAGTCACCGCAACCCTTTGCGGGCCGTGGGACTGACGCTCGGCGCTGCTGTCGCTGCTGCTGTTCCGCGCGCGCATGTCGCTGCCCTTCGAGCGCGCGCCGCGAGAGCGCGCACTCGCGCCGGTCGGGGGGGATGGGAGGCTCCCGTCCGTCGCCTTGCGCCATGTGTACGTTCATGTTCGTACGTGAAGCGGGCTCCGCGGCCCGTCGGCGGGCCGTGGGACTGTCGCTCGTCGCTGCTGCTGCTGCCGTCGCTGCGCTGCTGCTGCTGTTCTGCGCGCTGCTAGCTGCTGCGATCGCTGCTGCGCGAGGTGGCGCGTCGTGGCTCTGCCCCTGGAGAAGAGGCGAGACATTGTCGCTGTCGGTGACGCTGCACGAAGAGATCGAGCCGAGCAAAGGCACGGCCAAACGCGCTCATGGCCTTGTGCGGCTTGCGCTCGACATGTCGAGAGCGTAGCTCCGATTTCCATGGTGAAATTCGAGCGGAGCGCTCGACCCCATCGTCACTGGTGACGGTGTTACGGGGTGCGTCGGCCTGGGCCGGCCGTCGGTGCGGAACTCGAAAGCCGCTTTCGAGGCATATAGTCGGGCCATCGCCCGCAACAGTCTGCCCCTGTCGCTTGCTGTATTCTTCTTGTCATCAAGCGTCACGTGAGCGATCGTCGCGTGATCGTAGCCGATCCGCATCGGTCACGTGACGCTTGATAAATCTCCTGAGGGAAGGAGGTGTCGCAAGGTGCCATTGGGTTCGTCAATGGGTTCTGTGGGGAGGCGCTCGGTACTAGCGCCGCTCTGTGCACGGTGCGTTCACACTGTGTCATCGCCTAATATTACGAGGGGGATTGGGTCATCCACTTCGCCCTTCAGGCGTTGCAGCTTCACGCCACACCCGCCAATCCGTCTCCGCACAAAACGACGAGAAGTCAAGCACGTCCCCTTCCAAAAGAGCTAAGCCCAAGCGCCCGATCACTATGGCGACACCGACCAAGGTCCAGAGCGGCGTGGCTTGGGACCGCCTCTCGAGCAAGGACCGCTTCGGGTTTGGCACGGGCGGAATCTATACGGCCCCAACGACGCCCCTCTCTCCGAGCCCGCGCGGCAACAACATCCCCTCTGAGCTTACGACTGCAAAGGTGAATTGGGGCACCGTGAAGACGCCGGGCAAGACGCCGAGCAAGATCCCGGTTTCAAAGTCCCTGACGCCCACCTTCAAGTCGACCATCGACCGCTTTGCCATTCCAGACGGCATCTTTGCAGACTCCCTCGTCGGTGGCCCCGGTGTTGGTGACTACAACCCAAAGCTGCCGGCTACCAGTGACGAGCTGCCCGGCCCGGTGCTGAAAGCGCCGAAGTATCCCGCGGGCGAACGCCTCTGCGGCCCAGGCACCATCTACGCTGCAGCCGCCTTCACGAACGCGCCGGCCCCGGGTGCTTATGATCCGACCCCGCTGAGCCGAGGCACCCTCTCCGCCTCGGGCGAGAGCGCCTCGTTCCGCGCGAACACGCCTCGCTTCGCTTGCGGCGGCATCTACAAGGAGGCCATCGGTGAACCACAGTTCCCACCGTTGCAATCGCCCGAGCCCGAAGACGGCATGCGCCTCGATACGACGACTGCCGCCTTCAAGGGACCCGCCTTCAAGGACGGCGCCGGCGACCGCTTCGATGATGGCCACGGGATCTATCAGGCGGCTGCAGCGCAGACCCCGGGCGTTGGAGCGTACGAGGCGGCGGCCGCGTTCGATAAGATGCAGCCCTTTGGCGGAAGCTTCTCAGACGGCGCCGCGTCGATCTTCCGCTCGACGACCGACCGCTTCATCGGCCGTGGCGGCGTGCATGAGGGCACACTCGCGGCGGTGCCAGGGGTAGGCTGCTACGAAACCGAGCTCGCGGCCAAGGTGCGGGGAGCGGTCAAGCTGCAGGCAGCACAGCGCCGTCGCCAGAGCCGCGGCATCTTTTCACAGCTTCGCAAGGAGCATGCCTCAACGCCCGGTCCGATGGACTGTCAGCCGGGGCAGACGCCTCGGCAGCTCACGGCATCGAAGTTGAAGATGGCTACCGTGAGCGCCAAGACGAGCGCCGTGGGGAGCGCCAAGGAGAGCGCGCCTGCACCGTCCCTGCCGTGCGCGCCGCCGCCACCGCCCCGTGTGTGTCACTCGAGCGCCGTGGGGAGCGCCGTGGTGAGCCCCAAGGTCGCGCCCAAGGCTCCCAAGGTCGCGTCCAAGGCGGTCGGGCTGGCCGATGCGGCCCCTGTTCCGGCCTCTGCTCCTGCGACCAAGCTGCCTCGCGAGTCGGACGGCGGTTTCAAGTTTCGTCGATCTGGCTCAACCCCGTCCAAGCCGGTGCTGGCGCCCTCGCCCTCGCCCATGCGCGCGGTCACAAAGTCCCCCGGCCACAAGCCCTCTTTTTCCCAGGCGGTGAGCCTCGACTCGCTCTTCGACTGCGAGGAGGACGAGGCCACCCTGCGGACCGCGCCCGACACGACGCTACCGACGCTCGAGCCAGCGAGCGCCGTGACGAGCGCCGACACCGCGGTGGCGCGCTTGTCAAAGGTCTCGTTTGGCGACACAGCGAGTGGCGAGTGGCTCTTTTCACAGCTCGAGCGCATTTCGGGCGAGGGCAAGGTGGCCAAGGAGGACTACTACGACGCGGCGAGCGGATGGGACATCTCGGGCCTTCGCGAGGACATCCAGATTCACATGGACCAGTGTGGTAGTGCCTGAGGGAGACTGAGGGGAGGATTCACATGGGAGGGCGGAGAGGGGAACCGTGCCGGACAGTGCGCGTGAGGCATGGGCAAGCAGTGGCACGCGAGCAGTGGCACGCGAGGTGTACACCCAGACCAGAGTCCAGAGACAGCCTGAACGTGCGACGTAGGTGCGAGAGCGGAGAAGCAGAGAAGTAGGTGACAGAGCGAGATGTGAGCGAACGGAGGAGGTACGATGACGCCGTCCGCAATTGGTTGTCGGTGGATGGGGTTCCGGGCGCGCCGGTCGCATACGCACACTCCCCGGCGCCTCCCGCGCCCCGCGATCGCCCACCCACCGCCCCCCCGCCACCCCCATCGCCCATGGGGCCACCCCCCCTGCCGCGAGGAGAAAGCGAGTTGAAGAACAAAAAGAGAAGCCACAAGTTGGGATGACGGATATTCGGTAACCAAAAGCAATGCCAATGTGCGGTCTGAGAGAGTTATCAAAATCCCAGCAGCTTGCGTCGCGTCGTGCCCACGCCTATTGCGTATTGGGCGGGGGTGTTGGCGGTGGGGTCGGTGGCGGCGGCTGCGTCAGGGAGGTTGGCGCGGGTGGTGGGTGCGGGGGTGGTGGTGGCGGCGGGGGCGGTGCTGGCGGTGGGG
>Ga0210247_101661_pt1 | contig 16708 bp, 20 predicted proteins | sample ChrtobMetP3_16mM_FD_155449 | JGI IMG/M metagenome (GOLD analysis project Ga0210247, IMG submission 155449) | Chrysochromulina tobin associated microbial communities from unialgal haptophyte culture, Seattle, Washington, United States - P3_16mM | ecosystem: Host-associated > Algae > Haptophytes >... | reverse complement strand
GGCGGCAGCGGCGGCGGTGACGGCGGCGGTGGTGAGGGCGGCGATGGTGAGGGAGAGGGCCGCGGTGGCGAGGGAGGCGGTGGCGAGGGCGAGGGCGGCGGCGGCGAGGGCGACGGCGGTGAGGGCGTATTTCGAGGCCCGCAGTCGGTGCAGTCGGTGCCGTACGCACAATCAATGAACGCAGCGCCGGGGCCACCGTCGTCACACCACGCGTCTGCGGCATAGTTGCACGTGTTTGTGCATGCACCTCCGGTTTGTGACTGCGGAGGTGGCGGTGCAAACCGAGGGCCACAGTCGGTGCAGTCGGTGCCGTACGCACAACTTATGTACACAGCGCCGGGGCCACCATCGTCGCACTCGCCATCTGAGGCGTAGTTGCACGTGTTTGTGCATGCACCTCCGGTTAGTGGCTGCGGAGGTGGAGCGAGCGATTGAGCTGGAGGCGGCGGCGCGAGCGATTGAGCTGGAGGCGGCGGCGCGAGCGATTGAGCTGGAGGAGGCCGAGGCGGCAGTGACGACCGAGGCCCGCAGTCGGTGCAGTCGGTGCCGTACGCACAATCAATGAACGCAGCGCCGGGGCCACCATCGTCGCACTCGCCATCTGAGGCGTAGTTGCACGTGTTTGTGCATGCACCTCCGGTTTGTGGCTGCGGAGGTGGCAGTGGCGACCGAGGCCCGCAGTCGGTGCAGTCGGTGCCGTACGCACAATCAATGAACGCAGCGCCGGGGCCACCATCGTCGCACTCGCCATCTGAGGCGTAGTTGCACGTGTTTGTGCATGCACCTCCGGTTTGTGGCTGCGGAGGTGGAGCGAGCGATTGAGCTGGAGGCGGCGGCGCGAGCGATTGAGCTGGAGGCGGCGGCGCGAGAGATTGAACTGGCGGAGGAGGCGCGAGCGATTGAGCTGGAGGAGGCGGCGCGAGCGTTTGAGGAAAGAGGTAAAAGCAAAAGGAACCAATGTACCGGTTCAACACAAAGAAAGGGGATGGGTTGATTCTCATTTCCGATTGGTGGCCTATAGTCAAAGTCAATCCCAAAAAGCTGCCTTGCACATAGAATCTATATGAACCATAGACTGTCACGCTGAGCTGGAATCCAAGATGTGTATCGTGATTACCTGAGCATGCTGATGAACAACCGATTAAAGCATTGGCGCAGGTCTGCGATGGCCCAGCGGGGGCAGGGGCAGGCGGGGCGGATCCCCCGATCGGCGGAAGGAGGGAGAGCGGCGCGACCGGTGCTGAGTCTCTGGCTGGGAAGAAGTTGCTTGCCCCGATTGCACTTCGAAAGTTGAACTGAGCTGAAAGCGACAATTGTACCTCAACTTTTATAAACGCCTCTGCCTGCAGGTATGATGAAGCGGTTAGGAAGATACCGGCGTAGAATCGGGGGGTCACGTGCACACGAGCAGTTGCGTCAATATTCAGCCGCAGTTGCGGTGTTGTCGGAGAACCTTGCGGAGCGCTGGGAACGAATCCATTGAGGGTTTGAAATAGAGTCTGACCCCGCTTTGTGTGATGCGCCAGCGTTCCAGAGGAGCTCATAGTGCGTGTGTAGGTGAGTGTGGCGGTTGCATCAAATGTTGCACGAGCGCCCACCCAAAGATCCGCCAGGATTCCAAGCTTGATATCAATGCCCGCAACCCTGGCTGTAAGACAGAGACCGGGGATGCAAAAACGGGGGAGGATTTCGATAGGGCCAAGGATACTCGTTGCCGACACATACGCTTGTGCTTCGACATCTACGTTGCCGGTCAGGCTCAGGCTGCCCCAAGCCCAGGTTTCGTCGAAGGGATTGGCATCTGCTGTGCGAAGTAGGACGTGAATGTTACCTGTCCCACTGGCGCGGCAACTCGCACACTTGACCCTTAGACCTTGACTTGCGCCACCGAGCTGGTATTGGGCAGGGACGTTCAGCGAAAATGTTTGAGAACCGGTAACGGAGTTCTGCACGAGCTTGAAAGGAAACAACCAACTCTTATGGCAGCCTCCTTCGGTGAAGATGGTGAATTGAAACTCCGGGACGGATGCATCCGTTGGCCAACAATCAAGCGCCCGAAGATCAGGCATTTGAAATGTGAAGCTGTTCGGGGAGGTTGCGAGAGAACCTGAGTGAGCACGGGTTTGAAGCCAAGATCTTGACAAGTCAGCACAGAAAGTCTCTAGTGGCCCCCACTTTTTCTCAATATGAATATCAACATTTTGAGTGGTTGCAGCTGATATCCAACGCAAGGTGTAAGTGTTGCCGACTTTAAGTGCAAGTGGCCGTTGCGCCGTGGATTCGCGCCAATAGCAAGAAGGGCTTTCCATACCGGCTCCAGGAGACAGATTCGTACAATCAGTCCCAAAAAGTTCAAGTGTGATATCGTCAGAGGCACCGAGGCACCACGAATGCGAAAGGTGACGATCGGCGCGTGCAGTCCGATCCGATGCCAGGTCTTCGACAGAAGCCGTTGGAATGCTTGCGTTCCTCTCGTCGCGTACAGAGTCAACAATCACCTCTTGTGTTTTGGCAAATCCTTCGTCAGGAACGTGGTATCCCTTGGAAGAAAGAGACGTATTCCGTGCGAGGCGTGCGTCATAGAGACCTTGCGGCTCGCCGTGAAAGTACTCGATCTCCGCGTGCTCGAAACAGTCATTGAAGCCCACCGGCCTCGTAGCTACAGTCAGAACCGCTTCGAACCCTTTCGCGTCAAGTGTGACGTTAGGATCTGCGACCGCCTGTTCTTGTAGCGGCTTGCCATAAAGGTGACGGCTTCCCTGGACCTGGCAATCGATCTTCCCTGCAAATATCGTTACTGCGACACATGACCAAATGCAGTCCGTAAGAGCACAAGGAACACCGCGGAGCGAAGGTGCGAGAGAACGTACCTGCCGTCACGTTCATTCTGAGCCCATTGTGATCACGAGACGTCAGATGCACCTTCTGAATCTGGCCTCCAGCAACTTCCAACGTACACGAAGAAATGTTCATCTCATTCAGCATGAGGACGTGATGATGGCGGCGTGCACTGTACTCGAAATATGTGAGTTTGTTCGAAACAGCATCATGGGATTGAACGCGATGCTTGAAAAGAAAGGGATCTTCCGATGCAGCCTCTGCCTTGTGGAACTTTGCATCTCGCATCACCCTTTCTGTTGCCGGGCTCTGATGGCCTGCAAGCATGTCGACTTCGTGAATCAGAATGGGACCCGAATCAGGCGTAGTTGACATAACCCCTGGACAAAGCAAGAGCACCAGAACGAGCTGTGCCATCCTCGCTGTGACGCAAACAGAGGTCAAGAGTCTCAGGAGGAGTGGATGGAGCAATGTCAGAAGCCCCTCGGAAATCTTCGGTCCCGTTTTCCGTGTTGGCTCGGGTTTGGAGTTCCAGCGGCTGCAGGAGAGGATGGAGGCGAGCATGGCAGCCGCGGCGGCGATGATGGCGATGCTAAAGCCCACGAGGCGATTTTGGGGGTCGCGGCCGAGGGCCAATGGAACGACAACCATTTGAGTGGGGACGGTCGGCGAGCTGTTCTTGACGGTGACGTCTAGCAGGGTCGCGGCGGCCACGGCGGAGGTGAGGATCGTAGTGGCCAACGACTCAACGGCCAAAGTCACCGCGATGGAGATGGTGATACCAGCGTAGTACGACTGCGGAGCGTGCGTGGGCGACAAGGGTCAGGTCGTCGACAAGGGTCAGGTCGTCGACAAGCACAGGGACGTTTGAGGCAGGCACGTCGACAGGCGGGGGCGAGAGAGGTTGCCGCTTGCAGAGGCGAGAGAGACGGACTGTTGCGCAGTGGAGAGGGCACACAATGGCCATCATTTGGTACCCGCGCTGGCGATCACCTCGTGCTCGGAAGAAGCCATGGATGCGTTGCCCCCGTGGTGCTGGTAGAGCAATCCAGGTTCGCCCTCGATCGTGGCAAGCTCGCTCGAGTACGACTCGTCCGATTGGGTGGCCGTTGAGGTGAGCGCCTTGGCAGTCATCTTGTCAGAATGCGCCTGCAGGTGAGAGATCGCAGCGTACTATATCATTCGGAGCTATATCGGGTCAGAGATCGCAGCGTACTATCGCTCGGCTGTGAGCTCATTCGGAGAGCACGGCTGTGTGGGGTGGAGGCAGGGGCAAACATGGCGCGGTGGCCACATACGCGTCCCCTTGGCAACGAGGACATACAGGCTGCTGGCGGCCTTTTGCCCATATTCGTGCAGCGATTGCGCGCACCGCAAGCGGCTCGTCGTGCGTGTCGCCTTGGCCGGCGGCGACCGAGGCGTTGTTGCCCTCATGAAGCTGGTAGGACGAACCAGGGATCTCGCCGCCCAGGGTGGTTGGCGAGAAGGTCTTGTCTTGCGAGGGCTGCGCGCAGGCACGAGAAACGTGTCAGCTGGGGCATGGCGTTGGAGTGGAATCGGACGGTGAGTGGTGTTGAAGGTTTTGAGTGTGTGGTGTGTGCAGTGTAGATGAGCACAGGGACGTTTGAGGCAGGCACGTCGACAGGCGGCCAGGACGACCGCGCCCAGCTAACAGGCATCGCGCCGCCTGGGCCAAGCGGAAGAGCCCGGGCGTAACGGCGGCCGGATCCTCGTGACCGTGGTGTTGACGTCGTGCCTGCCGGTCGTGGCGTAGATGTCGAGGGCGCGGTGGCCATTGAGCCCAACCGCACGCAGCTACGGCTGCCTGCACCGGAGGAGAAACGCGCAAGCCGTCAGCAAAACTGCAAGCCGTCAGCAAACGCGCTCGCACGTGCCGAACATGGCCAGCGCAAGTTGCGTCGCACCTCTGCGGGCGCGGGGTCGGGCGGGCGCGGGAGCGGAGCACAACGTGCGCGTGCGGCCTCGTGCGCGTGCGCCTACAGCATGCGCGAGCAGCGGCCCAGGGCCGACAGAAGCTGGGCCATTAAGCGTGGCGGCCGGCCATTCTGGGGGGCACACCTGTGGATGGTGGGTTGGTATCCCTGGGCTCTGAAGAGGTTGGTGACGAATTGGATCGCGGGGTGGATGGCTTTGCCCGCATTCTAGTGCCGCGGCGCGTCCATTGTAATGTGTGCGCTTGGGGCGTACTTGTGCGTGCGGAGGGGAGTGTGCTTTGGGGGGACTATCGTGTTGATCACTTGATCTCGCGTGGCGGCTGGGAGAAGAGGGAGAAGAGGCGTGGCTCAGGCGGAGATCGCACCCCAAACTGAAGCGGAGACTGCGCCTCGAATTGAAGGACGTTGACCTCCTCTTCGTCGAACGCCGCCGGCAAGGCGACGATGAGTGGTAATGCGATGATCAGAAGGCGAAGCATGATCTCGAGGCTCTCGGGTTCGGTGTCTTGAAGTCTCAGGATGTAGTCTGCGGAGGAAGGCAGGCGGGCGGGTAGCGCGCTATGAGTCGACCGCCGGTAGATCGCCGGCGTAAGGCGGATGGATTGGCTTGCGCGCGAGCGTGCCCAAGCACAGTAGCTACGGTGCGAGCGCTGCGGGTCTGGCGCGCGGCACGGCGCTGGGCATGAGAGCGCGCGATTATCATGCACTCGGGGCCAGGCCAACAGTTGTGCAGACGGATACCTGCGCGCGCGCCAGCAGCTGGGCGGCACGTAAGGGTAAGGTCCACAAAAACGCGTACAGTACCGTAAAGGCCACGAGATTCGTGCTGCGCGCGGACGATACCGGTACCGGTACCGGTACGGTACATTAATCCAGGACATGTTCATGTACCGGGCCTAAAAAGAAACTTAGATGTGCAAGTTTACCGAGGTGCACCGCGCGCGCCGAGCATACTTACGCATCGAAGTGCAATCGTTCGTGGACGAGAGTCACATGATACCGTAGGTTCACGCATCACATATGAACTCTGTGAAGATGCCATTGACCTTCCATGACCTTCCATCCTTCCGTGAGTCTTGCCTACAGGAGTTCGTCTCGTGTCGGGGAGGGGTTGGTTCCCCAAAGTTTCACAAAAATCATTCACAGCATACACCGCTGCTTTCAGGATGGCCTTCGGCGAGTAGCGACGGTATTCGTCCACGCCACCAACCTACTCTGGGCCAAGGACGCGCTCTACGTAGCGGACACCTTCAACAACGCGATACGCAAGATCGACCCAGCCATAGGTGCGACGGTGAGCACTCTAGCTGGGGGCACAGGCCGAGGCTTCCAAGACTGTCCAGGGTCGTCAGCACGCTTCCTCTGGCCGCGCGGCCTCGCGGTTCACGAAGGAACGCTGTATGTCACGGAGGAAGGCAACAGTTCAGCAGTTCACGGAGGAAGTCAACAGTTCACGCACCAGCTGAAGTACCAGCTATCGACCGTGACGGCGCCTCACGCCGGACCTTTCCAGGTCAGCCCTCCCATAATCGTCCCATAATAGAGACCGATCGCACTCGCACCCCGCTGGTCGTCAAGCTGCAACGCGCCTTGTCTGCCAGATTGAATCAACAGGGGGCTCGCACTGCTTGCGGACAGGCAGCTGGAGGACCGCGAGGCCGTTGAACGCATCGAGCCGTGGGCAGCGGCGGACGCGATGGCGGAGGCAGTGGTGGAGGCGGGGATGGAGGTGGGGTTGAGGCGGGGGTGGAGGCGGGGGTGGAGGCGGCTGCGGACGAGGTGGCAGATGCGGCGGATGGGGCGACCGTGGCAGTGGTGGCGGTGGTGGTGGCGGCGGTGGCGGTGGTGGCGACACGCTGGGTCGTCGTCCACGCCCTCGTTTAGCCGAGGCAGCGCCACGGTCGGCCGTTATAACGCGTGCAGCGTCGCGTCGTCTGGCGCCGTCTCCACGAATTCCGTCGCTCTAGGGTGTTCATCGGCACGCCCACCACCTCCCTCGCTGTCCGCGGTGTCACACCAGCCGCCGCCTGCGGACGCAGTCGCCAGCTCCTTTAACCAGGTCCAGCGGGCCATCTGGCGGAAGCCCGGCCAGGTGGAAGTGGACGCGTCTGCCGCCAACAAGATCAAGAGTGCCCTGTCTGCCAACCACGAAGAGGTGCTCGACCTCTTCCGTCAGTGGGACGAGAATGGTGACGGTAAACTGGAAAAGGAGGAGTTGCGCAAAGTGATCGCCATGCTCGGGATCGAGGCTCCCGCGCACAATGCCGAACTAGTCTTCGATTCGTTCGACGAGGACGGCAATGGTTTTGTTCAGATCCATGAGCTATGGCATGCCATCCGCAACCCAGTGCAACAGCACGTCGCGCGCTTGGAGTCGGCACGCCAACCATCGAGCCAGGTTCGCCCCGGCAGCAGCTCCAGCCCTGACGGCTGAGGAACGCCAACGGACCACCTCGGCCAACGGCAGCAGCCCTGACGGCACAACGGCAGCAGCCCTGACGGCAGCAGCTCGAGCCCAACGGACCACCTTCCATATTAGGGCCGGCGCCACGAATGCCGGCGCCACCAATGAAGGGGCGAACGCTTGGGACGTCGTCGCCGCCTGCCCCTGCCGCCGCCGCCGCTGGCCCAGCCGAGGGGCTGCCGCTGAGCCGCGCCACGAGGGTCATCCGGCCTGAAGCGAGACCCGTGCCCAGGAGCACGTGGTCAATTCGCTCACGATCTCGGCTAAGAAGAAGCCGCGAGATCACGAGAAGCGGCTGCCACTACGTGAGCAGCTCAGCGCGGACTGGCCGCGTGTGCTCGCGTACTTGACGAGCCAGGACCAACTTGGTACTGGGCGGCTCGCCAAGGTCGAGTCTCGTGATTGCCACTGATGACCTCTGATGGCGACCTTGATGACCTCTGACGGCGATCTGATGACATTTGATTCTGACTGATTGCCTCCCTCCTCAGGTCGAGTTCCGTCAACGGATCGCGATGCTCGGCTTCGTGGCGGAGCAAGCGGAGGTGAGCACGCTCTTCGACTCCACCTGAGTGCCACCTGATAAGCACCTGAAGATCTCATTGATGATTACCTCCTGCATCAGGTGGATAAGCTCTTCAACGACTTCAAGGCCGATACGAATGGTACTGTCAGTTACCGCGATATTGGGGTCATGCTGAAGCAGAAAGTGTGGAAGGGTCTGAAAGAGCAACTCAAGCGTATCATTGATGCAAACATCGCCAAGATGAGCGGCGACTTCCAACTCTTGGATGCCGACGGCAGCGGCGCGGTCACGAAGGTCGAATTCCGCAAGCTCGTCGCGGACATGGGGACGACAGTCACGGACAAGATGTGCGATGGCATCTTTGACGACTATGATCGGGATGGCTCGGGTGAGATGGGGCTGAGATTCGATCTGATTGATGACCAATAGGCTCTGGTGAGATGGGGCTGATTGCCTCTGATGATCATGGCCGATCGCCTCTCTCCTCAGGCGAGATGTCGTACTCCGAGTTCATCGTTCGTTGCTTTTCTGAAAAGCGCGCTTTCGGCTTCGTACGGGCACGGATGGGACAGGTACAGGTGGGATCGGTATCGGTTTCTGCACAAGTGGGACACGGATGGGGCAGGTACCATCCAGCGCTCCGAGTTCCAATCGGCGATTCGCGCCGCCGGCTTCGACGCTCCTGCGCTCCTGACCACGTCATCGATGAGCTCTTTGACGAGATGGACGTGGACGGCAGCGGCACCGTGGAGTACAAGGAGCTGCAACGGACCCTCGCCCCGTCCGCCAATAGCTCTCCCAAGCAGACGAGGAGCCCGACCAATGGCGTCGAAGGCGGCAAGAAGGGCGGTGAGAACCGCGGCAAGGGCTATGATAACGGCGGCAAGAGCGGTGAGAGAGGCGGCAAGGGCTATGACAACGGCGGCAAGGGCGGTGAGAAAGGCGGCAAGTTTCCGATAAGGCACCTCGAGCTCGTGGCCGTACCGCGCGAGTTGCAAAGGCGCATGCGGCGAGAGTGGCGGCGCTCAGCACGGCGCCTCGTCGCAGCACGGCGCTCAGCACGGCGCAACTACGCAGGCGCGGCCGTACGGTGCGGATGGCTCGTGCTCGGCTAGCCCTGTACGAGCGACTCCCCAGACGCTGAAAAAGGCAACTGGCCCACCCCAGACACTGCCGGCGTTGATGTCGATGGCCGAGTACGCCGAGGGCGACGCCGGCATTGGTGTCGATGGCCGTGCCGAGTGCGGAGCTCATCGACGCCAAGGCCCTGCTCGAGCACGCACTAGCAAGTTCGTTTAGCCGTGTGGCAGACACCTTTGCGCGATGGGATGAGGATGGCTCTGGACTGATCAGTCGTCACGAGTTCGGGCGTGCTATCGTGACGCTCAGGCTGCCCGGGCTGTCCTTCTCGGAGACGATGCCAGCTGTGACGAACCCTCTGCACGCGGCGGCGTGCGAGGCCGTGTTTGCGGAGATGGACATCGACGGCTCGGGCACGATTGAGTGCGCCGAGTTAGTGCGCTTCACGCTGCGCAGTGCTCTCGACCGATCTGCCGCACGCATCGTGGGTCTACTTCGTCCCTCGGCCAACGGCGGCTCGGGTGAAGAGGGCAGCTCGGGCGGCGGCCCCAGCGGCAGCGTGGCACGTCTCGAGTTCCACAGGGCGGTGCGCACCATTGACATCGACGCGCCCGCATTGGATCTCGACGCCGTCTTCGACGAGGCGGTGACGCCCGGGACGACGCGCGGCGCGACGGAGCGCGTCGATCTCCGCGATCTCGAATGGGTGCTCCGAATGAGAGCTGGAGAGCCGCTGCTGGCTCCCCCCGAGGCGGCGGCCTCCGACCCCTTGTGCGCGAGTGGAGGGAAGATGCCGCGCGCATCGCAGCCGTTGCCAGCTAGTCTGCAACTGTCGGGCCGACAGAGCTCTCTGATGGCGCTGCCAAATGGCGCCACCGCGAGCGCTACTGATCGGGCCGCCTCGCCGCGTCGCGTGCTGCCATTAGCCGTGACGGCTGGAGCTGCCACACAGACTCAGATTCTGGGCGCGCGGCCTCGCGCATCATTTTCAGTCGTGCAGGCTTAATCGTCAGGACAGTCAGCAGGTCCGGGCGGGCACGTGCGTGCGCAGCTCGACTCCACACTCGGCCTCGCCCTCGGGCTGTGGGCCAGTGCGCCAATAGCGTCCTCTCTGTACGCTCTGATTCTCTTGCGAGTCAGTCAACTGTCGCTATACTACTTCAGTAGAGTGTTATTCGTGTGTGTAGACCTCCTCAACAGACATACAGCGCGGCTGGCTGGCTCTTCATTCTCTAGGTTCAGACTTCAGTCGTCGCCCCGGCCCGGTCCGGCGGTGCGGTGCCGGTGCGGCCGGGGGCGGGGCCGGGGGGTGCCGGCTGCGCGAGCCGCAGCGCCGCCCGGAACGCGGAATGGCGGACGGGGGCGGCGACGCAACTGCAGGATCGACGAGAGGGAGAGCGAGGCGGCAGGCGCGCAGCAGTGGCGGGCTCGGCGGAGAAAACGAGAAATCGAGCACCCGACCCGCCGGGCACCCCACCCGATCTCTTAGAGGTTAGAGCACACAGATCGAGCGTTGTCCGTTGACTGATTACTTTCATAAGCTACGACACTCGACTGCGCACCACCGCCACACTTTGTATGCCTGGGTACCCCCCTCACCGCGTGTGCGCCTCCATGAGGCGTATCTTACTTACTTACTTACTCCAGGTTCAGTCTCCCCACTCCCGTCCGCGACTCAGACACGCACGACGTCACTCTCTCCGCTCCCCGTACCGCGATGCCATAGGCTGGTACAGTACCACCAACCAAAGCTGCGCGTCAGGCTGGCCAGCGAGGCCAGTGGGCTGGCCAGGCACATGCACATGCCACCAAGACTCCCACCTAGTAGCCCGAGGCCGAGCTACCCCGCTAGCCCTGCGCTCCACTTCTCTCGCACGTACCTCACACATCTTGGTCCATGAAGTCATTCCTTTCAGGCTCCGACGAGCTTGACGCAGCGCCTCCCCCACATCGACGGACGTTTTGAACGAGGCTCGTGGCAGGGGACACAACCGACAGTGGGGCAGAACTTGGGAGCAGACCTGGGGACAGACCTGGAGGCAGCTTGCCAGGGCGCTTGCCAAGGGACTTGGCGGCACTGCGGAACTTGGCGGCACCGTAGATCCCAGGAACTGACTTGGGCAGCCCGCTGGGCAGCGAAGCGCGCGCCCGAGTTACCCGCTCCTGTACCGTTTCAAAACGGTACATACGATCTGGATGCTGCTCTGGCAAATCGACGCTCATGCCATCTTCGTTATTGTCATCCTCATCAGCGACAAACATCAACGTGGTCCTGTTCATGTTCTCAACCAGCCACTGCATCCCTGGGCGCATCTCCACTTCGGAGGAGTTGTTAGAGTTCCAACTAGCGTCCCAAGTACCGAAGTTGAACTGAGAAATCTCCCGCTTGCTGACAACGCCGCCGGCGAGCAAAGCGGCAGCAGCAGCGGCTTTCGGATCTGCTCGTGTCTGTGCTGCCACCGGCTCCACGACCGCCGTCTCTGCTGCCGCCGGCTCCGTTGTCGCGTGCACGTCTTCGAGCAGTGGTCGACCTCGTGGTTGTTTGGAGTTCGGACTCGAAGCTTTCGAGAAGCCAAAGGAGCTGAAAGAGCCCCACTGCTGTTCTCCGGCCATCCTTTTCTTCGCCTGACGTCCACGTCTGGATGTGCAAACAGAATTGGGGGATGAAGCTGTAGAACCAGTAGCTTTCGAGACTGAGCCTGCTGCCTGGCCGCCTCCAACTGAGCTCGAGCTCGCCGAGCCAGCTTGTTCAAAGTACTGCTCATCCACCTTGATGAAGCTGTCCATCCTGAGGAGCACTTCAAATGCGGCAACTTCCTCGTCGCTAAACTCCTGCTTCATGCGCAAGGCAGCTTCGAGTCGCTTGCTAAAGATCTCAGAGCCCGCCGCGGGCCTCTCAGGACCGACGTTCGTCCAGTGCGAGCCGATGCCCACGCGTGATTTCAAGGCCGTCCTGTACCGAATCTGATTGATCTGCACCTTTTTCAGCGAGATGCCCTCGCGTTTCAGGTTCCTCTTGGTCGGGAAGGCCCTTTGGATCAGCACGGCTGCGAGAGGCTTTTGTCCGGCGCCCTGCCACCGCTGTCTGGCGCGCACTTGGTGACCCCGGGCCTTGGACTGAACTTTCATGGCCGCTCTTTGCTTCTTCCCGTATCTCTTTCTGGCCGCGGCGTTGATCTTGTTACCCGCGTACTTTTGACGCATGTTGAACAAAAGGTTGTCCATGACAGCAGCGATGGCTTCGGCCTCTTCCGCCGCGGACGCGGCGGCGTTGACCCCTTCGTCCATAAAAGTCTCCAAGAGGCCATCCCCAGCATCCATGCCTATCAGCGCCGCAAGCATGCTAGGGATGACCGTGAGGAAGCCTACGATGGCGATGCAGCACTCCGTGATTGACATCTCCTTCATGTTGTACACGCACCTGATCAGCTGCACCACGACGGCTTCGTAGCCCTTTTCCAGGATGGGAATGAACATCCCGAAGAGCAGCAGCAAGAAGACTGCCATTTGTATCAGCGGCTGGAGATCGAAGAGCTCGGGGAAGCCCGACACAAGCAGCAGGAGCGTGCAAGTGCCCTCTGTCAGGTACTGCGCGGTGATGACAAAGTTGTCGATGCGGTCCGCGGACGGGCCGCCAAACATCGTGTACACGGCAATGCCATATTGCAGGCAGATCACCGCGAACATTTGCGCGTCGGCCTCAGGAGAGCCTGGTTCGATGACCGGGCCGATGCCCGTGAGAATCGCGATGCTCAGCTGAATGAGGAGAAGCAGCCACTCGTACAAGATGCCGCTGATTCCATAGCTACCCGAGGCGCGGTTGAGCCAGAGCATTTTATTGCCGTCGATTGCATCGCCAGGACGTGGGCGGAGGAGCACCACCGGATGGGCGAGAAGTCGCTCTGTGCGGTCAGGCTCCACGACGTCTTCCTCGGGCTTGGTCCAGTCGCCGCGTACGCGACCCACCAGGTTGAACTTCTTGCCTCGGAGTCTTTGAGGACAGCAGCTAAGGCGTATCTTCGAGACCAACCAGTACGCCGGATCATCCACCTCTGACAGATCCGCAGGCTCAAACCACTCCCACGAGTCCGCAGAGTAATACCACCAAAAGTGAAGCAGCGTCACGAAGCCCGACAGAAAGAACAGGCCGACGACGGCGAGGATGATGAGACCCGGCCAGCGGCATTGGGCTATAGTGCACGTGATATTCGTGTCCAGCAGCAGCACTATGGACTTCCCGACCAGCCCAGTGATGAAGACTGACATGACGAGGTTCTGCATGTTTGGAAAGACGAAGACGCCGGGTAGCGGCTTGAATGGGATGCCCTTGCCCATGGCAAACTTGTCCGGCTCGTCCTCTCTCTGCTCGTAGTATTTCTTGTTCATCCGCTTCTTCCAGTAGATCTGCGCGAACACTTGGACGGACGTGACGAGCGACATGGCCATGACGAACGTCACAAGGTTGTCGATCAGAGCGGCCAGCGTGTCCGGCGCGTCCTCGCCACACTCTGTTGCCGACCCCCCCTCCTCACCGCCTCCTTTGGCGAGCCGCCGCCGACCCCAATCGACGCAGTCCAAGGAGTCATCCGTGCTGGTCTCGTTGATGTCCGCGTCGCTGCTTGTTGCATTCTCATCGTTGCTGGTTGCATTCTCACTTAGGTCGACCAGCCGGCGTGCCAGCCAGATTGAGAGCCGTCGCCGGCTGCCGCCGCCGTCGCCGCCGGCTCCGCCGCCAAAGGCGCCAAAGGACCCCGAGGCCCATCCCATGCCACCAGCAACTCCGCTCTGCAACTCGCTCTGGTTGGCCGCCAGCCCAGAAGACGCGCTGAAGCGCTGCACTCCAAAGATGAGCGGCGCCACGCCGCCACCGGCACCGCCACCTGCACCGCCGCCACCTGCACCGCCACCAGCCGCACCGCCCGCGGCGCCGCCCACGGAACCGGCAACGGCTCCTGCGACTGCTGCAGCCACGGCAGCTGCAACTACGGTTGTCACAGCAGTCGTGACCGCGTCTACGGTTGCGGCTGTCGCGTCGGGCGCTCGCGTTGGCGGGGGGGGTGGGAGATTGCCCCGGATGATGATGAGGCCGAGACGCGGGTGCACGTACTGGGCATACAGTGAAGATACGGTGATGCTCACGTTCACGCCGGTCGCATCAGAGAGGCTCGTGATGAGATCAGAGGTATCCATGAGCGTCACGAAAAGGTCCGCAGCCACGCCGTTGGCCAAACGCACGTTGGCGGCCATCACTGCGAGGCTCACGTCCGCGCGGAGCCCTGTGAGTGCTGAAGCCTCGATTGAGCTGTTGCGCAAGGTCGCGGTCGGGCAGCTAAAGGCCGTCGCAGGGCACGTCACAGAGCTCTGCTCCGCGACTGCCGCGTCGAGCCTCTCCGGACCGGTGGTCGCATTGAGAACGTCTCCACTGGCAACAAAGGATCGATCGACTTGGAGGTTGAGGAAGTGGTAGTACAGCGGTGGCGAGCTCGGCGGGCCTGGCGGGTCGGGCGGGTCGGGCGGGTCGGGCGGCGGCCGCGGCGGCAGTCGTGGCGATGGTGGCGATGTCGACGCTCGCGGCGATGGCGTCGCTTGTTGCAAGCGGCGGGTTTCGTTGGCAGTCGGTGCTGGCAGCATGGGCGGAGGTGGACGGGCAGGCGGCCTCGGGGGTGGATTGGCAGGCCTCGGCGGCAACCTCGGTGGCGGTGGCGACGGCGGCGGGGACGGCAGCACTGCTGTAACCTCACAACGTGTCACCTCGGCGAAGTCGCACATGGCCGCATCAGCGGCATCTTGGTAGGGTGTCAGCAGGCCTTCCAACTGGCTCGGATCTTCGAGCGCGACGGAAATTGTCGACCTGCTGCCCTCGTGCACGGTGAGCCGTGTCAAGGCCGCGCCATCGGCCCGGGCGCCGGTGATTTGCTCGGCATAGGCCACTCGCGAGTCGGCCCAGCTGATAGCCAAGGTTGCGAATGCTGCCGAGGCCGCCAGCGAGAGGCCCGACGGATTGATCTCTAAGGTGACAAACGCTTCCACCCGAACCCGACTAGGTGGAGTGGCTGGAGGTGGAGGGGAGGTCGGCGGCGGCGCAGGCCCACCGAACTCGAGCTCGGTGCACCACGGCCGCGTGGTGTTGTACAGCCCTAGACTAGCCCACTGTTCAACAACCGTCGGCCTGACGGTCGCGATCCCGGCCGTTGGCCAAACGACGCCAAAGAGGACTGGGCATGCACCGTGAATGACGTACTCGATGGTGTGGTTCCGATTGATCACCGAGGTCGCCACCGCGGAGACGGGCGTGTACTTTCCAATGGGCGCGAGCGGGATCGCCGCGCGCAGGAGCTGATCGACCTGACGCACCAACTCCTCGCGCTCCTCGAATGTCAGCAGGGCGAGACCCGATGGCGGGGGGAACGCCGGGGGCGGCGCGGGATCTGCATAATCCGGTATGTACGGCGGCAAAGGCGGAGGCGACAGCGGTGGCAAGCGTGGCGGCAGGGACGGAGGCGGTGGGTAGGCTGGAGGCTGTGCTGGCGACGGTGGAGGCGAAGGCGGTGGTGGCGGCGCCCGTGGCGAGCCCACTGGCGGATGAGGGGGATACAGTGGGCGAGGAGAGGGCGGTGATGGCGGGGGCGGTGGGCGTGGTGGGATGCGCGGTGGAGGCGACGGTGGGCGCGATGGGGGCTCCGACGGGGGAGGCGGGCGCGAAGGTGGTGGTGGTGCTGACGGCGGCTCTGACGGTGGGGGCGATTGACGACGGTTGATGATGACGGCAAGACCTTCGTCATTCAGCTGCAGGTGGCCTGTGAGGAACTCCTCGTAATAGCCGCCGGGGTTGAGAGGCGGAAGCGTTGGGGGCGGCGGAGCACATGGCGGCGGTGACGGCGGAGGTGATGGCGGAGGCGGCGATGGCGGCGGCTCTGGCGGAGGGGACGGTGGAGGAGGACTTGGAGGAGGAGATGGCGGTGGCGGCAAAGGAGGAGGGCTCGGCGGTGGCGACGGTGGCGGCGAGGGTGGTGGAGGCGACGGAGGCGGTGGCGAGGGCGGCGGAGAGGGTGGAGGAGGAGAGGGAGGCGGTGGTGAGGGTGGAGGAGCTGGAGGTGGCAATGGTGGGGGAGAGGGTGGAGGAGGCGACGGAGGAGGTGGTGAGGGCGGTGGAGAGGGCGGCGGGGGCGACGGCGGTGGTGGCAAGGGAGGCGGGGAGGGAGGGGGTGGGGGCGGGGGTGGAGGTGGCGGCCTACGAGGCGCGCCTATTGGAACTACTGGAGGCGGTGATGGCGGGGGGGGAAAGGGGGGAGGTGAGGGAGGCGGAGGTGATGGGGGCGGTGGCGACGGTGGTGGCGACGGCGGAGGAGGCGACGGTGGCGGTGGCGTCGGTGGTGGCGGCGAGGGCGGAGGCGGCGACGGAGGCGGTGAGGGCGGTGGCGGCCTCGGCGGCGGCCTCGGTGGCGGAGAGGGCGGCGGTGGCGCACTGGGTGGAGACTTTGGCCCCCCGCCAATCTGCACAGTTACACCGATGTTAGAAACCGAGGTGATGGTCACGCCGAGGCTGGCGGAGAGCTGAGCCGGGACACCCCCGAGGTACGACATAGCCGTCTGGGAGGCGGCGAGCGACGCCACCACGACGGCGGCCTGGACGATGGTACTGCCCGCGGTGACCTGAAGGGTGATGTCGGTCATGGTCACGCCCATCTGGCTGGCAAGGTTGGTGCGGAACTGCAGCGCAACGCTGCCGGTGAAGTCGGAGGGATCGCCCGCGATGGCGAAGGTGGCAGAGACTACAAGCAAAGCCGACGCGCCGGGTGGGTAGGGTGGCGGAGAGGGCGGGGGTGGAAGAGGAGGTGGGGGCGA
>Ga0210247_101657_pt1 | contig 16765 bp, 16 predicted proteins | sample ChrtobMetP3_16mM_FD_155449 | JGI IMG/M metagenome (GOLD analysis project Ga0210247, IMG submission 155449) | Chrysochromulina tobin associated microbial communities from unialgal haptophyte culture, Seattle, Washington, United States - P3_16mM | ecosystem: Host-associated > Algae > Haptophytes >... | reverse complement strand
ATGTATCTTGATGTATCTTGATGTATCTTGATGTATCTTGATAGGACACATCGAAATACATGCAAGATACATGCAGGATACATCGAAATACATCAGGATACGTATCCGATAGGAAACTACCCCCAAAAATGATAGGAAACCCCACGTGACCCGTGTCCCTCCCGTGTGTGTCCCGGCTCCCCCGGCGCTTTTTACCGTTACCCGGTAGCTTGCGGGTGGTTTCACTTCGCCACGCGGGGCGCTCAAAATATTACGCGACAATGTGCTGGCCGCCCTCGCTCTCACTTTGGCATTCTATCACCACCCGCTCGCCGCCGTACAATCATCGCATCTAGTCGTCCGTGGCACTCCTGTACAGCTGCGCACACCGCCGCCAGATCCGCCACAATCCAGTGGCCTGTTCCGCTCGTTCAGCACAACCGGCTTAGAATTATTCCGAGGGCCGCAGACCGCTCTGCTCTCCGCCTTCAAGGACACACTCAAGGGCTTGTCGCCGATTACGTTCCTCACCGACTGCATGCGGTCGCTCGTGCTCGCGGCAGTCACCATGGAGGCGCTGCAGTTCACGCTCGTCGCCAGTGCAACATACCTGGCGACACCACTGCCAGCACCACAGCGCCTCGCCGCAGCCGCACAGATCGCGCAGAGGTCGCGTGAGGCAACACGTGGCATGCGCATTCTCGCATGGGCCTATCTCTTTCCGCAGAAGCTCGGCACACTCTTGGCCGTCCCTGCGCAGCAGCGCCGGGCCGTTTTTTTCGTGGCGTTCGTGCGCGCACTCGTACCGCCAGCGGCCGTGCTGGTCGCCATGCGCACGTTGGACGCTTCATTGCTCGCAAGCTCCGGCGCGGCGCCGTTTGTTGGCCTAGCTTGCCTGCTCTTCGATCGCGACGGCGACGGGCGCATTCGGGCCGAGGAGGCGCTCTTTGTGCTCAAAGATGGAGCTGTCCAAATATGGCAATGGACACTGCGCACATGGGCGGCGGGCGGCCCGCTGCTTGAGTGGCTGGGCGCCATCGACGACAAGGTCCTGGCGTTCGCGAGACGGGTAGCGGCGGCCGTCGCGTCGCTCCACCTCGGCGATCGCGCCGTGCTGGTGGCCCAGCTGGTGGAGGCCAAGGCGCGGATGGTTCTCAAATGATCGTTTGCCTTTCGAACATGATTGTGTGCCTGTTCAGATCCGTAGGCCAATCTCCCTCCCCCCAGTTTTTGTGTCACGCCCTGCGATGACGAGAGCGATTTGGGCCGTGTGATCACTGTGCTGTGTGAAGTTGCGCGCCGAAGAGGTCGGCGACGCGTTGTGTGTGAATGTGTCGGTCTCGGTGTGATTTCTAACACGTGGCACACCGGGATGCACTCACCACAGGGGTTCGTGAAGGTGTGTGCGAGCTCGCTCGTCGACCTCCGAGGAGTGCGGGTCGCTCATGACGGGCAGGCGTGCCTGCTTTCTGCTCTTCGGCCTGGGCGCTACGCTCGCACAAGATTACCAGTTGCAGTGCAGCAGCATCGTCGATCCGCGCTCGCGAAGCGCGTGCGAGCACCTGGCCGCCCCGGGCAAGCGCGATAGGCACATGGCTCGAATGGTCAAGTGCGCCAGCAAGTGGAGGACGTTGCCCGAGAGTGCGTATCGCATCTACTTGCTCGGCACATCCGTGGACTACCGAAAGGCAATCGATCGCGTCTGGGACGAGCGCTGGCCTACGACCGCATCGCTGCAGATTTGTGAGCTGGTTGAGCCGGACCCTGATTTGCCACCGACGTCGAGTGGCACCAGCGGCACGTGGCTGTTCTTCAAGCTGGGCTCGTTTGATACCACGGGCGGCAGCACGTGGAGCCGCATGATGCTGACGTTGAGCCCCGAGCTCACGGCTCGCTTCGAGGACAGCAACGGGGAGCTCAGCATCGGTGACCACATCCTCGGAGCGACTCTGGCCGACGGCGACCTGCTGAACGACCCGCCCCTGCACCAGCATCACTTCCACTTCTTCTTCGAGTCGAACCCATGGCGCCAGGTGCTCAACGTGCACGGCGACTCCGAGTGCTTCGGCAACCAGGGCACGTACTGCCTGCTCAAGGAGTACCCCGAGGGCATCGCCTTCCACACGCGACCCGAGCTCGGCATCGCTGCCGACATGATCGACGTACGCCCCGCGAACGCGGAGCGGCTCCCCTGGTACGCCTTCGCGGGCATCCAGCTCAGGAGCCCCGGCGCCTCGCGCCAGCCCCTGACGCGACCCATCCGGCAATCGTACATCAACGTCTCCCCCAACATAGGGATGGAGATCGCCGACGACGTGACCGACGTGTTCCAAACCTTCCAGGCCCACAGCGGCCGGGTGGTCTGGTCCACGGGCGTAATCCCCGACATCGACTACGTCCTCGACGCCTACTTCCATGTCCACCGCGAGATGCTCGAGGACATGTGGATCTTTGAGGGCAGCGGCGCTGAGCTTGGGCTGTGGGAATCTCCGTGGGTCGACGCCTTCATGCGAACGCTCGGTCCGGAGCCGCGGGCGGTGGAAAGGCTGGGCGCCGTCGCGGCCGGACGGCAGCACCTGGATCGGCTTAAGGATCACCTGCGCGCTCGGATCGCTCACCACGGCGCGAAGCTCCTCTGCCGCCATTCGGACTTCGTAGCTCATCGTGATTACGACGTTGGCACCCAGCCCAAGGGGGAGGTGCAGCCCAAGGGGGAGGTGCAGCCCAGCGCCGGAGGGGCCCCACGATCCATCGGTGACGACGATGCGCATGACTTCATCGGAGGACGGGTCATCTGCCCGCTTTCGAAGGCTGGCTTGAAGGGCGACGTGCGCTGGACAGCAGTGGTCTTCCAATCGCCGCAGATCGCAACGGCCCCCGACCCATATCCGATGCATGCCTTGGTCAGGGTCTACCACACGACCCGGAGCAACATCAGCGACAAGGATCTCCGCTGGCGCACCCCCCCGTGCAACCTCACCAAGAGATGGAGCATCGACGGCCCGTTGAATGCGGGGATCCTCCTATACTCATGCGGAGAGGAGTACTACTTCCCCGTAGACAGCGACTTCCTGTACAACGCGTTCAACATCTTCCTGTACCCGCACCTGTCTCTGTTTGGGCTGCGGCTGCTGCACCACTTCGGGCTCTCGGCGGCTGTCAATGTCTTCACGCAGGACAATTCCGGAGTCCCCGCCAGCGTCCTCTACGGCGGGGCCACCCTCCTGCTCGTGCTGACCCTGTGGGTTTTCTCTGCCATCCTCCGCTGCTGCACCCGGGCCGTCCGCCATTGCGTACAGCGATCCCAAGTGTCCTGCGAGTACGAGCAAGCGCGGCAAGGAGTGGCCATTAAGCAGAAGTGGGGGGGGCGTGGCTTCTCGAAGATGTCACCGCCTGAAGTCCGTGCTGTCGTCGATGATGAAGTGCTCGAATGATGCATCGAAAGCCTCGCCTTCCCTTCGCTTCGTTAGCTTGGGGTGGAGCTGTGGAGGTGGACCGTCTCCGTGACCGTGTGTGAGCTGTGAGAAGGTGAACAAATCTGAACTTGAACGGGACGCAGTGCGTGCTGCCGGTTGCGCAATCGGTCGAATTGTCTTCACACAAATCAATATAAACCAAAGCTATGATACTATGTATGATAACCCCTGCGCTGTGCCTTGCGCGGAGCTTATACCTTATAGCTTGCCGAGCGCTCTCTCATTCCAGAAAGAAGCCCACTGACAAAACACGCCACTCAGGCTCACTGCAGTAGGCGATCTCGACGCCGCAGCCCACTGCAACGCTACATATATCAGAGAGATCCATTTTGCAGGGCGTCGAAGCGCCGTCGCCCACAGAATTAAAAACCAAAAGGCACTCGCCTTCGCGACGATCGACTGTTGGAGACGGCTTTGCCGCCAGCCTCTCTAGCGCATCTGCAAGATGGGTGTCCCCTCTGGCACGAAGCCTCTGCGCGGTCGTGCGCACGTCGAATGAGGTAGCCGCCTCGCGCAGAGCGATCTCAATGGCTGCAGCGCCCGATCGCCCCGCCATGCGTGAACGCGCGCACCTGTGAAGTCAATTTTTCCCCTGGGAAAACTTGCGTTCAAACTTGTGTTACGGTCGCTGTTTCCCGGCTCCCCCCGGTCTTTTTGAACCAGTGTCTTTTTCCCGGCACTTTTTCTAGTGAGCTTCCAAACTTGAGCACCTGCAATGCTCGCTTTCATGAGCAGCTGATCGCGACGCCGGCGGCCTGCGACCACAATGCTCGTGTCGGAAGCCGGCGCACGACCGGTGTCGGCGGACGCGACCCTGATCTCACCGCCCCGTGGCTGGCCGGAGACCTTCAACTCGAATGCTACGCTCAAGACCTTCCTCAACAAGACGCTCCAAGGCCGCAAGGTACGGCTTGTTGGACCAGCGACAGCAGAGGTTGCCTTGGAGGCAACCCTTTCGCCACCGCTCGAGTCGGCCGACTGTGCTTCAGTGGCGGCCCGCGTGTACGCCGAGCTCAGTTGGCCCGTGCTCGAGGGCGTCGCAGTGTACGAGCTCATAGAGGCACCGGACACCTTTGTGGCCCACCGGCACACGTGGAACCTCCACCCGCGCAACATCTGGGTCGATCTGGCGGCGCGGCCGCCAAAGCACCCGCAGCTGCTTCTGGTCGAGTGCGACGCCAACGCAGCCTTTGGCCGTTGCAACGACGTACTGTCCAGCGCGTCACCAGCGCCACAAGCAGCGCAGCAGCCACCCCCTGAGGCCACGCCACCGTCGCCGCCGCCGCCACCGCCGTCGAGCGAGCCGACCGGAGCATCTCCGCCTGCTGCCACCGCGCAGCCCGCGCCAGCACGGACCTATGAGCAGATCCTGGCATCGCTGCCGCTCGGTCCGAAGGCCCTTGAGAAACAGCTGATCAAGGAGGGAGCCCTTCCCAAAAGAGGCAAACCCAAGCGCGACCCGCACAAGGTGATTGGTGTGTTCAAGGCCCAGCCCGACGCGCGCCGCTGGCCCCCGATGACGACCGAGGTCCGGCTGCGGCTGCGCGCGGACCGGTCGATCGAGCTCGAGGCGAGATGCTGGAGGAAGGGCACAGAGGAAGAGGAGCTGCAGCGCATGCTGTACGCTCTGGCTGCGTGCCCTCTGCTTGCGCTGTGATTGTGAAGGATTGCAGCTGCTTGCGATTGAGTGTGGCTGATTGCGATCGATTGTGGCTGATTGCAACGAATTGCAGGTGCGCGTCCGAGTGGTTCGCACCCCTCGAGTACGGCGACCCCGAGGCTGCCCAGCTGCGCGTGCGTGGCAAGCTCATCGAGGAGTCGCAGCCGTGCTGGCTCAAGATCGATCACGTCGAGGAGCTTTGCAATGGCGATCGCAAACCACCGCTCACCCAGGCTGAGGTGCGCGCCAAGTGCGGCGCATCGCTGCTCACGGGCATGGAGATGCACTGGCGCGGCGACACGCAGCTCAACGTGGGCTGGTGGGGACGCAACGAGGGCATCATCTTCCACAAAGAGGACAATGGCTGGGCCTCAGACTCGGACTGAACGTTGCTTTCAGCTTTCGTTTCAAATAGTTTTCACAAACTCGGTGTTTACACTCACACGAGCGATGTGTGTGAACAGCCCAAACCGATTTCGTCATCGACATGGTGGGAGGACGGGTCGTGCTGCTCACGAGCGCTGCGGCGCTCGTAACCTCGCTGGTTGCCTTGCTGCGCCGACGGAAGCGGTCTCGCGATCCTGCACCTTCCGAGGAGGGCTGCACCCATGTGTCTCTCGACTCGACGTCACTCGATGAGGACACGGACAGGAGCCTCGCCTCGCGGATGCGCTACCATGTCAGCAAGGGACTGTGCACCCGCGAGGAGTGCGGCGCCTTCCTGGCGAGTGTGTGCCGGTTCACCGACGTGGAGAGCATCATTCAAGAGGATCTCGTCGTGCAGTTCCTGTCGAGTGACGCGCGAGCCTGCAAGGACGAGGCGATCAAACTCGTGTGCAATCGGGTGTGTGCCGAGGCGGAGCGGCTCTATGGCTGCCGCATGGTGGTGGCGACCGATTGGGCCGTCAAGTCTCTCGGCTTCCACACCACCTACCACCAGGACGAGTACGCCTACTGCACAGACCGCTCGTCGTACACGGCATGGATCCTTCTCGACCGCACCGCCCTCGCAAAGTCCGCAGGGCTCGACATCGTGAGCTTTGAGGCGAACAGGGCGCTGTATGCGGACGTGTTCCGGCGCTTCGACAGCCGCTGCCTGCTCGTGCGCGATGCGGTCTTCAGCTTCTTTGCGCCGCCGCCGCCGCCCTTGCCGCCGCTGCGCGCGCGGCTGCATGCCTTGATGCAGTCGGTGCGCAGCGCGCTCACGGTGGCGCTTGGCACGTGGCTCGAGTGGCGCTTCGAGCGGCTTCGATACGCGGCGCGCGCGCCGGAGGATCATCTGCGCGAGCAACTGAGCGCTCTCCGCGGCCTCACGCCCACGCCGTCCGCCGCGCAGCCGTACGCGAGGTACGATGGCTCCCTAGTGGTGGATCGTCTCGAGCATCTCGAGGCCGGAGATTTCGTCATCTTCAACAGCGGCCTTTTCCACAGCTCGTCGAACCCGGCGGCGCGCGAGCCCTCTGCGTACAAGTTTTACTACAAGATGCACCTCGTGGACGCCGACGCCACGCTCACCACGGCGCCCATCGACGACTACGGCGCCTCCTCGTTCACGACCCTCCGAGCGGGTGACCGGCTCGGCGCGTGGGAATCTCCCGCGCGCCAAATGATCGTGAGGGAGCGCCGCCCGACGTCCTTCGCGCGCGTGTGCGCCATCAAGGGCACGCGAGATCGCTCCGAGCTGCCAGGCGCGCGCATCGTGCACCGGCACGGCAGTTCCGCTCCCGAGAGTCCGTTACTCGTCCGGAGCCCTGGCCCGCCCACGCCGTCCCTGGACGCTGGCTTTGAGATTGTGCGCCAGCCCAAGTGGTACGAGCAGCCCTTCCGATGAGATGTTCAATCAACTGGGTGGCGTGCTTTGACGAAATTGCGCTGTGTGTGATATTCCACGTCGTGTGTAAATCTGTGAGTGTGAGATCGCTTCACCGGATGGCGGGATGGCGCTCAGGATGGCGCGGGGCCGTGCAGTCTGCAGAGAGTCCGTCGGTCGCGCTGAGCAAAGTAACCCGAAACCACAACGAAAGCGAAGCAAGGAAGAAGTTGCCAAGGCAATGGTCAGGCCAAGCCCAACGCCCAAGCAATTGAGCCCAAGGAAGAACGCCAAGCTTGGTCAGGCCAAGGAAGAACGCCAAGACAAATACTTACATTTCCGTTTGGGATTTCGGCGCTCGCACGGTCGCGACGCGGGGCGTCGGGGTTCTTCCCCGCGGGTGAGAGCAGGGATCGGTGTGAAGATTCTCGTGTTTGGTGTGTTTTGAATGCTACTCGCGCGACCATGCTTCCCCAGATCTTGCTGCGACATCGCTTCAAGGTGGCCGGCGCGGTCACCATCGGCCTCGGTAGTGCCGCCTACTACCACCGTGGACGTACGGTATCCTCGACTACGGATGTAACGTCGCCGGCTGGATTGGTAGGGCAGGTCAGCCGGGCGCTTGATGTGCAACTGCTACCGGAACCCGGTCCAGCTGCAGCGGATGCAGCCTTGGCTAGCATGGGCCTATTCGGTGCCATCGCCTGCATCGGAGTGCTGGAGGCCTTGACAGGATTGCCGCTCTTCGCTCCGCCGATGATGGCCAGTGGGATCATCTTTTTCGTCGGACAATCGCCACCGCATCCCAAGGGCTTCTTCTCCGGAACGCTGTGCTCAGCGACGCTGTCGCTCGGCGCGCTCGCGCTGCTGTCGCCGATTCTGACGCCCGTCGCCGCCCAAGGCGCGGCCGCCGGCGTCCTGCTTGCGTGGTACAAGAGCACAGGCGCGAGCTTCCCTCCAGCGGCTGTGCTCGCTGGCGTGCTGCTGACTGCGACGACGACATCGCTCAAAGGCGCGGGAGCATCGTCCTTGAAGCACGCTCAGGTCACCGTGCGCTACCTCGCCTTCCCGTGGCTCGCCGGCCACGCGATTCTTTACGGGTGGGCATGCGCTGTCTCGGATCTGCGCAGCCGCGTGCGTGTGCTCGTCACGCAGCGCAATTTGCTTGCCCTCAAGGGCCACCCTGACGAAGTGCTCAAGGAGCTCTTCATACGATTCGACACGTCCGGCGACGGCGCGCTCGACGCCGATGAGCTCAAGGTGGCGCTCCGGAGCGCGCTCGGCGTCGATCTCTCGCTCAGCGACTGTGAACGACTGATTGGCGCCGCCGATCGGGACGGGAACGGCGTCGTCGATTTTGAGGAGTTCTGCGCGATCTGCAGGGGCATGCTTTGATGTTCTGTGAGTAGTGTCGCTGGCGAGCGGGCGAGCGGTGGAAACTTTGCTTTCCTTTCTTGGTAGAAAACTTAGTTTGGATCTCGCGCGGGCACACACCCCGACCTTCGAAAAGAACACGAAGGACACGAAGCACAGCAGGAGACATGGGTCAAAGGCTGACATTGTCGGTCGGGAGCGCAAGGGGTCGCGGGAACACTGGTACCAAAACCGTCCTCACCACCGCCAGCACTCCGCCGTTGCGTACAGATGCCACCGCCACTAAGCCGACGGGCCGGCGAGTGAGGCCACCTATTGTGATCCAGACCCCCAGCCACGGAAGCAATAGCAGCGTCGGCGCGCCCTTGAAGCTGAGGCGGTGGCAGAAGAAGTTTGGGCGAGCACAAGAGTGGGTGCTGAGCCCGGGAGCGATCATCCGGAGCGGGCGTATGGCAACCCTAGTCACACGGCAACCAGTGCCGGCTGATGAGACACGGCAGGTGATCGAGGCGGAGCTGAAGCGTGTGCGTGCGCTGCCGGCCGAGGAGCGCGAGGCGCTCGGCTCCGAATTCACCGACCCGGAGGCCATCTTCGCCTGCCTCGAGGAGGCAGACGGCAGGGCGACCGTGCTGCTACGCGCCTCGTGGGTACGCTCACTACGGCGCGGCCAGCTGTTGCCCAAGCGCGGATCACCGCTGCCGCCCGGTGCGACGATTGATGCGGCCGAGCTGCGCAAAATCTACAAGGAGGCGCACGGTCGCTCCGGGCAGCGCCAGGTCGCCATCCCCTTGATAGCCGTCTCTCACTATTGGCGTACGAAGGACCAACCAGATCCCCACGGTGAGACCCTCGCCATCCTCAAGACTGCGCTCGATCAGCGATGGGATGAGTTTACGCGCTGCGGCGTGAGCGACCTCGGCATCTTCTTTGACTTTAGCTCGCTCTTCCAGCACCCGCGCACCGAGGAGCAAGCTCGTATCTTCGGCAAATCGCTCAAGGGTATTAATCTGTGGTACGACGCTCACCAGCACACGATGGCGCATGCAAGTGCTCACCACGGCTTACCAGCACACGATGGCGCATGCAAGTGCTCACCACGGCGCCATATCTTCCCCACAGGTATGCTCACCAGCACACGACAGTGTTCATCGTGTCCGCAGGCACGACTGAGGCGCCCAAGCTGGCGCCGTCGCCGTCCGCTGGCAAGATCACCCAGCGCCGGCGTGCGTTCGCGTGGCGCCGCGAACCCCCGCCTTCTCGTGCCGAGACGGCGCGTGGCGAGCAGCTCGGCTATCACGATAAGGGCTGGTGCACCTTCGAGTACGAGCTCTTCCTTGCACCTGGTTGCACCTGGTTGCACCTGATGGCACCTGATGGCACCTGATGGCACCTGATTGCACCTGATTGCACCTTCGAGTACGAGGCCTCCCAAATGATTCAGGTGGCGAGCTCTGATTGCCCCTGAGGGCCACAGATGAGCTCTGATTGTCCCCTAATTTATACGAGCTCTCCCAAATTATATACGAGCTCTCCCTAATTAGGTACGAGCTCTCCCATATGATCAAGGCTGCGAACACGAGCGTGCGCTCCGACTGGCCGCTGGTACGTGCCTCTGATGGCCATCGATGACGCCCTGATGACGCCCGGATGACGCCCCGATGACGCCCGGATGACGCCCCGATGACGCCCGGATGACGCCCCGATGACGCCCCGATGACGCCCCGATGACGCCCCGATGACGCCCGGATGGCAACCGTGTGTGCGTGCTCCGTAGCTGGTCGACCTCGGCAAGGCAGATCGGGCGGAGCAGAACCGAGCACACCGACCCGCGCCCGCGGAGCCTCTAGCCTTCTGTGCCAACCATCTGCACGGGAACAAGCGGTACACCAACGGTGCCGACCGCGACACGGTCGTGGCGCCCATTTTCCAACGTACGATCTTCGAGCTGCTCGGCGGCGTGCGCACGCTCAACTTCAACCGTCTCGGGTGGGGTGACCACGAGGCGGAGCGGCTGGCGGTGGTGCTACCCCTCTGCCTGCAGCTCGAGCGCCTGGAACTTGTTTGGAACGAGATTGGCGATGGTGGCATCGTGGTGCTCGCGAAAGCGCTTCGTAAGCGCGGGGCGATGCCGCGGCTGCGAACCCTCTGCCTCTCATATAACTCATACGGCGACCTCGCGCTCACGGCCCTCTCGCGCGCGATCGCCAAAAAGGGCGCCCTGCCAGCCCTCCAGCGACTCGAGGTGAGCGGCCTTCGGAGCTTGGCGCTGCTGGCCGCGTGCCAAACCCGGGGGATCGGACTCGTGACCGCCGGCAGCCTTCATGCATCACGCATCACCTCGTCCATCGGCGTACCGAGTCTTCTACGTGTGAGCTCACTCGATTCCAGCGAGGCGGAGACAGAGGAGGCGCCCACCGATCGAACAACCGAGTCGACCGACAACTTCGTGCAAGAGGAGAGTCTCTCAAGTGTGTGGGAAGCATGGAACGCAGCGACGAGTAGGACTAGCACTGAGGAGCCGCCACTGCCTCGCACACGTGCGCCCAACATGGCGCCCAAGCCTGCAACTTCAGTTTCGCGCGAGCCGAATCCTTTCGTTGGTACTGTCCTGAGTAGCTTGCGTAGGCGCGCACTCGTCACGTTCCGCCTGTAGAGCTCGAATGGCCAAGGAAGGCTCGTCGGCTGCAGCGTGCCGAGGCATGTGAGACGCGAGACGCCTGCCTTGATGCGTTCTAGGTGAGGCGAGCGGCTGCGACACCTAGAAGTCGACCTAGAAGTGAATCGATGTAGAAAGCATATGAGCGGCACCGGTGAGCCGAGCCGGGTGTGTGAGATGCTTACGGTGATTTCCGCGCCCACGCTAGGCACATATCGCACACTGTAACGTATCTAACCTCCGCGCGCCAGATCTGGGAATCGTCGCGGCACCAGACGATTGTGCAGACGGACGCACGTCGCACCGGGGTCCGGGCGGGCCAGCCCGGCCCCATCTCAAACATGACGACAGTTTGCCCTTCCGCGCCCACCCTTCTTCTTCTCATGCTTCTCCAGGCTCCTTCCCTTCTCAGCTCGCCGCGCCTCAAGTTGTCGCGCCTCTTCCTCATCCGACTCGTACTCGTCGTCCGTGCCGGCGCTCATTACGGCGCTCTGATAGTCGATGCTGGTGGCAAGGACCCCTCCGCCCTCTGAGTGCCCGTGTGAGCGCTTGCCCGTCCGTCGTGCACCGCGCCTCTCCCTCGGCTCCACGTGGACCTCGTCATCCTTGAGATAGTACCAGAAGAGCACCTTGAGGCCCACCCCGAGGCACGCCAGCACTGGCAGCGCCGCCACGGCGTACACCACGAAGACTCGCACTGTCTTGATCGCCACCTCACGCATGAGAACGTGGGCGGCCCGTGGGGCTGGTGAAGGTGGGGCCGACGGTGGTGGCGGCGGTGGCGGCGGTGGCGGCGACGGCTGCGGCGGTGGCAGGTGGGACGGCCGCGGAGGCGGCGGCGGTGGTGGTGGTGGCGGTGGTGGTGGCGGCGGCACATCTGCCAGCGGTGCGAGTGGGTGTGGTGATGGTTTGGGAGGTGGCCGTGGCTTGGGCGGAGGGTCTGGAGGAGGTGGTGGCGACGGCGGCGATGGAGGTGGGGGGGGGCTAGCGGGTCTGCAGCCGCCGCACGTCTTGCAGCTTGGATTAAGGCACTCCCAACGGCTGCCCCAGGCGCCCTTTTGCTCGCAAAGACGGCTGCACGTGACTGATATGTCAAGGTCAAGGTGACCTGTTGCTGACTGGCGGCAAGAAACTCCCCACGAGATGTACTTGATACAATCTGCGGGGGATGCGCGCTCGCAGCGGCCGTCCGTGCCGACACAGAACATGCGTGCGCCACAACTCCTCAGCACCCTTGTCGAGAATGCTGAAGTTCGATACCTATCGCGCGCATGCATTCTACTCCATTCGTTTCAGGACCCTCTCGGTCAGCCACACACCCACAAGCCCCGAAAAGGCGTGCGTGGCCGTGGGAGGCGCTCACTGCGCGCATGCATTCCCCCAGGGATGGCTCTATAATAGCATCTTCCGGTCCTGACCTCTTGTGGGGCATGTTCTGCGCATGTTCTGCGCATGTTCTGCGTCGGCTTTTTATGGCCGTCATGCGTCAAAGTAACTTTCTATGGCAAAGTTAATGGCGAAGTTAAACCGTCAAAGCTACTTCTGTGGCGACACACTCTCCTTGAGCGCCTTCTCAGCAGCCTCCACTTGACGCAGCCGCTCATCCACCGCAGCGAGGCGCTCGTTGACGGCCTCGCGCTCCTTGGCAAGCTCCTCAAGCGAGCGCACGGGCGCACGAGCCTGAGGGGTCGCCGGACGCGCTGCGACAGACGCGACTAGCGCGAGCGGCGCGGCGGGTGCAGCGCCCGCGGCGCCGCCCAAGTCGGCCGCGACCACAAACGAGTCCACAAGCTGCTCAAGTTCTTCATAGCTCTGAGGGTACTTGTCCCACCGCTGCCGCGCAGAGGCTGCGAGTGCGAAGCTGAAGAGTAGGGCCGAGGTGAGCTCGCGCCAGGGCCCCTCGGCAGCGAGGGTCCACCGAGCCATCCGGCTGAGGCTCGCGAGATCGGCGGCGCTCGGCGGCTGCTCCTCAAGTTTCGGCAATGGAGCTCGCAATTCGTCGAGCAATGAACGCTCCGCCTTGCCTCCTTGTGCCAGCGTCGCCAGCATCGTCTTGACCTTCTCCTGTCGCTCGAGCTCGAGCCGCTTGCGAGCCACCGCCTGCACCACCGCCGGGGTCCACTGCTCGTCGCAAAACGCGCGGCACTGGGTCCACACCTCGGCGAGCTCGTCGCGCGCCGTGTTGGGCACAATCCCCACCACGGCGTCGAGCACGCTCGACGTGTTGAGCGGGCCGAGCATCCCGTTCCAGCGCTCGTCGGCCTCGACGACCAACGCGCCCGCGACTCCCTCGGCCTCTAGCCGCTCGCGTTCCGCCTGGTCCGCCTTCACCTCCGCCTGCACGAGATCCCAGCTCTCAGTCGCAATCAGTCGCAATCAGTCGCAATCAGTCGCAATCAGTGGCAATTGACGAGACTCGCCTGCACGAGATCCCAGCTCTCATTCGCGAGTTCTGTCGCGAAGACGCCGACAAGCACGAGAGCCCCCAACCCGACCAGCAGCAAGACGTCTTTCGAGTCGTCCAGAGAGGCGCCGTCCAAGATCTGTGGGAACCACCGAGCGCACACGGTGGCGAGGGGCGCCGATCATTAGCAATCGACGGCACTCGGGGGCACTCAGTGGCACTCGGGGGCACTCAGTGGCACTCAGTGGCACTCGGGGGGCAAGCACTCAGGGGGCACTCAAGGGTCAAGCACTCGTGGGAAAGCACTCAGGGGGCGCGCCCGCCCGCACCTGCTTGGAAAGCACGCCCAGGTACGCATCGAGTAAGTATGGCTTGAGAGAGCCGAGAAAGTAGCCCGCGGCGAAGGTGAGGGGGCTGAGCTTGGAGGTTCCGTAGATGTAGGGGTACGAGCCTGTGGGGATGGGTAGGACGGGAGAGAGGCGGAGCACGAAGACCGTCTTGAAGCCATCCGCCTCGACCACCTTCGCGAGACCGCGCGCCACCGGACGCTTCTGAATGAATCCCGCGACACGCTCCTGCAGCAGGCCGCGCGAGAGCGAGAGCGCAATGAGCGAGCCGAGGGTGGCGCCCACGGCCGAGATGAGCGCGCCCTCAAGCACGCCGCCGAAGAGGATCCCCGAAGAGAACGCGAGCGCGATCGCAATCACGTCGATCAGAAAGACCTTGGCGATCATCCACGCGCCGATGAAGGCGACGACCGTCCAACCGCCGGCCTGCTCGGCGTACAGCAGGACCTGGTCGATCTGATCGCCGATGCCTAGGTCCGCCACGATGTCCAGACCCAAAGCCGACACGAGCGCCGCGCGCCCGCCGAACCGCAGCAACGTCGCGCCGAGCAGCACTGCCGCCGCCGAGGCCACAAACGCGGACTTGGTCGCCTCGCCCTCGGACGACTTGCCCTCCTGACGGCGCGCGGCGCGCTTCTCGGCCGTCTCGCGCGCATCCTCCTTGAAGCTGATCAGCGCACGGAACGAGCCGCGCGCGAACTCCTCGCGGGACTGCCACACCTCTTGCGCCGCCGTCTCCTTCATCTGCTCCTTCCAAAAATCCTTCATGCGAATGGACGGCGACCGCGCCGCGCACGCTGAACGGGACGCCGCGGGCCGCATCTGCCGAAGCGCACTCGACATAGTCACGCACGTGCAGAGCACCGCGAATCGGCATAGGCGCGCAGGCGTGCACATAAGCACTCTCGACATAAGCGACGTGTGCGGGATCGAAGTTGCTTGGAAAGCTCCTGGTGTGAACGGCTGTGAGCCGGAGTGAAAATCCGAGAAGGTATCTCCCTCGGTCAACACATGCTTGGAAAAGCCCACTGGCCGATCCGCCGATGATCCTGCTGTGGCTTGCCGGGGCCGGGGGGACCAGTCAGTCAGTCAGTTTCTTCGCGGTCCCCCCGCGCTCACCACACCTCCCTTAACTATACGTCGGAAAGGGGTGGGGGAGTACAATTCTAAGTGCCCGCGCTCCTCCGCCCCCTAACATGATATGAGGGGTGGGGGAGTACATGCCCGCGCTCACTACGCGCTCACCCCTTGGCGCTCACGCGTGCGTTGCCTTGGGCCGGTGTGTGGCCTTCGGTCGGCCGAAGATGAGCGTTTAGATGAGCGTCTGGGGACACGCTGGTGCACGGAGCGCGCCTGCCAAAGTTGCATGCATTTCATTCACCAGATCCCTTTTTTGGTACCTATTATGTGGTTGTGCGATACACGCTCGCTCGCGTTCTTGAGGTGTTCGTGTTGTGGCTGTCGCTGACTGAAGTAGAGCCGTGTGGGATGGTGAAGATATCGCTCGTGTCTTCCAGTGACGGCCATACCTCCTATCTGAACGACGCCGGCCAGTCTGTAGGCGTGCACGAATCTACATCCAGGACTTCTCCTGCTTTGCCCAGCTCTACGCTCAGTCGTCTAGCCTCGCTCGAGGAAGCGTGCGTAAGTCCACCCTCGGCTGAGACGTGGTGGAAATTCGCACGCCATCGGAGCCGTCGCTTGTCCAAACTAACGATTGGCGTATTAGGCAGCAGCACAACGGCCGGCTGTGGAGCGCTCTCGCCCTCGATGCGCTGTTCAATGCCTCTCTCCTGGGGCCGGCACGCCCACGATGCACTTGCTGCTGCAATGCGACCACGAGGCATAGCAATGCAGACCAATATTTACCAGAAGAACGCTGTCGAAGCCTCATTCTTCTTCGATTGCATGAACCAGCTCCTCCCGAAGCACCCTGATGTTGTGATTCTCGAAGTTCTTCAGAACAGGTATTCAATGGATTTGTTCTCATCCTTGAATATGACGACCGCAGCTGTCCGCGAAGTGCAACCAACTGCTGCCATCACGTTTGTGGTCTGGCTGAAGCCTCAAGTCGTAGAAGAACAGCCAGCTATGTTGAAGGAATTGAGAGGACTTGCCAGGGCCCTTGGCATCGACTTGATAGATGTACCTTCGGCGATGGCATCTCTTGGCTTTCACGTCAGAGATGTATACGCGAAGACGCCCTCCGGGAGGACTGATCATCACCCCAACGGCATGGGGCACGAGCTTATTGGTGCACTGGCAGCGCAATGCATCACGCGACGTCTTGAGAGGCAGGGGTTTATACGTGATACGGAAGAGCCCAGCGAGGATGTACCTTCGAATGAGGAGGGAAGTGCCAGCAACAGGAGCTCCGGCAAGAGCCACTTTCCAGAGCTCTGCTTCAGCTCGGCAGACGAACTGCCCGTGCGCTCTCAGAGCGGCTTCGTCTTGCAGGATGATGGCAAGGCCAAGGGTGTCAAGAAGCTAGGCTACTCGTCCACGAGCGTCGGTGATCGGCTCACCATCGGACCAATCAATTTGCACGTGGAGAGCGAGGGTCGAGCCCATAGTCGAGCCGGCCTGCCTGCAGGCGTGCCTGTGACGAAACTGCCTGCAGGCGTGCCGATGACGGAACTGCATGCGGGCGTAAAGGGCTCGTGCTACCAGCACGTGCGCGTGCGGCTGGGTTATCTCGTCTCGACCTCCCAAGGAATGGGCGAGCTCCACGTCATCTGCCGGGGCGGATGCGCATGCAAGCCTTGGTATTCCAAATTCTTGCGCTCCGTGGCGCTGCCGTTTCCGAGGCTGGACGGGGATGCACGTCGCCTACCGGAATGGGGTCTTGACTCTCGTGAGACGGTCACAATGACGGCACACACTCTCTTTATTGCATCCCTCTTCAACTTCTCCAACCACACAAGTGCCACCGTGCTCGCCGGAGAGTCGGCTTGCTACCTCGAGCTGCTACATCGCACCAGCCACGATCGCTCCAGTCGCGTGCGCGTCGATTCCTTAGCCCTGCTCGTGCACGGAGACTCTCCTGTCGTGCCATGCTA
>Ga0210247_101656_pt1 | contig 16770 bp, 9 predicted proteins | sample ChrtobMetP3_16mM_FD_155449 | JGI IMG/M metagenome (GOLD analysis project Ga0210247, IMG submission 155449) | Chrysochromulina tobin associated microbial communities from unialgal haptophyte culture, Seattle, Washington, United States - P3_16mM | ecosystem: Host-associated > Algae > Haptophytes >... | reverse complement strand
CAACGACGCCGAGCTCGACATGGTCTTCAACGACATCGACGCTGACAAGTCGGGTACGATCTCGTACAAGGAGCTCAACAGCGCGCTGCGCTCATTCAAACCGCCACCGCCCAAGGCGCTGCGCAAGGAGGATCCCCAGGACCGTAAGAGGAAGGGCAGGACTGCGTTCAAAACGACGATACAATTTGATCCAAACTCGAGCGCCTCGGTGCAGCAGCAGCTGCGCGAGCTCCTGGCCAAGCACTCCGTGCGGGTCCTTGACCTGTTCAAGGATTGGGACGACGACGGCAATGGCTGCATTAGCAAGAAGGAGTTCCGCCAGGCGGTGACGGCGCTTGGCCTCGCAGCGCCCAAGAAGGAGCTGGACGCTCTCTTCAATACTTTTGACTCGGACGGCTCTGGCGAGATCGATTATAAGGAGTTCCAGAAGGCGCTCGCGCCTCTTCGGCCGAAGCCCAAGCCCAAGGGCGGCACCGGCGCCCAGAAGGGGCCTTTGGACCCATGGAAGAGCGGCTCTCCCGTGCCGCTGCACAAGTCACAGAAGGCGGAGGAGGTGGAGCGTGCCGACGTGTACGACACTGTCGTACTCACGGCGCCCGACGGCAAGGCGCCCATGCCGACACGGCTTCTCCCGCGCCACTGCGTGCAGATGACGTGGGGCGCGAAGCTTCACGAGGAACTTGCCTTGGACGCACGAAAGGACCTTCAGGTGTTGCAGGGGACGCGCGCCGAGCTCTGCTCATTCTCGGCCTTCCACGACTATGGGTTCCACGACAAGCTGAACAACTTGCATTCCACAGGCCTTCACGCGGAGCTGAAGAAGGCGGGCATCACCCACGTCTATGTGTGCGGCCTCCCATTTGACCACGCTGTCACGCACACGGCGCTGCACGCGGCGGAGGCGGGGTTCGTCACGAGTGTCGTCGAGGATGCATGCCGCGCCGCCGACCTCGACGGCGTCGCCAAGAGCCGCGCACGCCTCGAAGCGGCCTCCATTCAGCTCATCCGATCGTACAACATGAAGGCGCACATGGAAAATGCAGTCCTCTCGAGCGTGCCTGACGCCGAGCGCGTTGCCCCCAAGGCTAAGCAAATTCTGCTCGTCGAGCTGCGTGATGCGCCCCCGCACGGGGCGCCAGCGGGCGTTGCCCGGGCGGCCAACGTGCTCCGACTGGACTCGGATCGACATAATTCCTTGGTGGCGAAGCCGCCGCCTGGACCGCCGCCGCGCGGGCTCCCTCGCGAACCCATGAGCGAAGACGCGGCGCAAACGACGATTGCGGCGGCACATCGAGGCAGCGTGGCTCGCAAGAAGGCTCCGGGCCTCGTTATGAAGCATCCGATTAAGCGGCGCAACAAGCACTGGCAGAAGGCACATGCTGTGGTTGCGGTGGCGGTGGCTGCGGTCGTGGCGAGGGTGGGGCTTGCGGCAGCGGAAACAGCGCAAACCAAGATCGCGGCGGCACATCGAGGTCGCATCGCACGCAACAAGGCGCCGGGCGTCGTGATGAAGCACCCGCCCAAACGGCGCAAGAAGCCACCTGTGCCCGCTGCCGTCGCCCAGTGGAAGGAGGACACGCCGCCTGTAGCTGCCGCCTCCCCGCCCGCCAACGGTTCTCAGCTTAAGCGTCGCAATAAGAACTTGGGAAAAGCGAAGACGGTGGTGAGGGTGATTGTGGCGACTACGGTGGCGAGGGTGGGGCTTGCGGCCGTGGACGCGGCGCAAACCAAGATTGCGGCGGCGCATCGAGGTCGCATCGCACGCAAGAAGGCGCCGGGCGTCGTGATGAAGCATCCGCCCAAACGGCGCAAGAAGCCGCCCGCCGACGGGCAGGTTGAGCGGGGGGCGAAGGCGTCCGGCGATAACGACGTGTCGCCATCCCCGCCGCCGCCCACGCCCCCGCCACTAGCTGCCTCCTCCGAGGTTCAGGTTGCGGTGGCATCCAGCGATGCACTATCGCCTGCTGCCGAACCGTTTGTGGACCCTTCAATAATGGACTTGAGACTCAAGGTGAGGGAGACGGAGAAGGCCGTGGCTAGAACGGTGGCGTGGGCGGCGGAAAAGAACGCGGCTGAGAGGATGGCCGAATCGGCAGCTGCATCGACCAAGGCCAAAGTCAAGGCGTTTGGCAGCAAGCTTTTGTCCAAGACCGAGGCAGCAAAGGTGGTGGCGGGGTCGCCCGGGAATATTGAAGTGGCGGAGCCCTCCCCTGAATCGACTTTGACCGCAATAGCTGCAGGGGCGGTGGAGGTGCCCTTTCAGCTATCAATTCGGGTATCCACGCGGGATGGCAGATATCCTGTTGTCCTCAACCTAATGCCGGTTCTTGCATCGCCTGGCGCCGATGCCTTGTCAACCAAAGGCTCGCGCCGACTACGCGTGATTGGTGGCGTTTCGAGCGTCATCCTGCCAGGCCGCGGCGGGCCGCGCGGTACCCCACGCCTGCAGCCTGTGGAGGCCTCACCGCACAGTGCCCCAGCCTCCGCCGCTGCCCCTGCCGGTGCGCCTGCTTCTACGAGGACGGTGCATTCGCCGGCGGAGGAGCTCTATATTGGGAAGCGCGTCTCGGTCCTAAATCTGTTGTACAGCAAATCGCGCATAGCTGGGCGATTCTATGATGGCACAATCATTAAGGTGCAGGGCGATGGCAGCGTCACTGTTGAGTTTGACGATGGCCAGATCACATCTCATGATATGGGAAGCGGAGGTGAGATTTGGCGGGATGCTCCTGCTGCGGTGTCTGCTGCAGCACGTGCTGTAGCGCCTGCTGCAGCGCCTGCTGCAGCGCCTGCTGCAGCACCTGCTCGTGAAAGCGGTGAATTCAAACAGGAATATCGCGGAAGCACGTCGATCTTCAACGATCCAGCGCGCGCCAACCTGCCGCCACACATGCGCTTTACATCCATGAGCATTGATTGGGATGCGTACGCGGCGCAGCGGCGCAAGACGGCACGGGGCGGCGTCGCATGGGCGGGAGCCCCCGCAGACGAGCTGCCCACACAGGTGCGCATGCCAAGCAGACAAGCTGTCCTCCTCGAGAGGCGCCTGCATGAGCAGCAGCAGCAGAGGCTCCTTGAGAGCGTGCAGCGGCTAGAGCATCACGCAGAGGAGGTTGCCGCAGAAGCCAATCGCGTAGTACTTCCAATCCTCGCGGCACCAGTCTCTGCACGCGGCGGCGACGGCCGGTCGCAGCGGGTGACGTTCGACGAGGGCAGTGGCGGTGTTGGTGTTGGTGGCGGCGCGGCACTGCTGCTTCGCCATGCACGTGACGCGGCAGCCTTAGACGATTCTCTGCGCGTGCTACACGATGCGGTGGAGGTGCATCGGCGCAAGGCCGATGTGCTCACCGCCGCCGCGACCCTCAACCCGATGCGCGCGCGGCGTGACGTCGAGCTCGCCCTGCAAGTGGCTGAGGAGCGCTCGCGCTATGGCGCTCGCTCAGCGCGGGAACTGCCAGCTCTTGGGCCGCTCGGCGGTGCTGGCGGCTTCGAGAACCTCCGCCTCGTTGACGGCGGGCTCAGGAAGCTCCGCCGGCTCAAGGAGGCGGATCCTCAGACGTTGGAAGACCGAATGACGGAAGCTTTTGATACGCTGTTGCCGCGGCCGCCGCACCGGCCGCGCAAAAAGAGCAGGAGCACCACCGCCGCTGCACCGGCCGCGAACGAAGCGCCGGTTAAGGGCAGCTTCCCGTCGGCGTATGGCACGCTTGGTAGCGCACGCACCTTTGGCGGCCCCGGTAGAGGCATCATGCCTCCTCTGGCGCAGGTGTCCGGCGCGGCAGTGGCGCAGCCGCCCGAGGGGCTGCAACCGATGCCACGCTTCATGGGCGCCCATGGCACCCGCTCGGGCGTGGGCACGTGGTGAGCCGGCGTGCGTCCGGCTCCGCGCCCAGTGGTGAAGCACGAGAAGTTTGGGCAGTGACCCCACAGACTCTACCTCGTCCATCAATTTACGTCTTAGCCGCCTACGTCCTCTCGAAACAAGCCCTGCTGTGATTCCGCTGCAGCCGTCGTCGTCGGAGGTTTAGTATTTCGTAGTATATAGGCGAATTAGGAGTCCTGCGTCCTGACTCCTGTCAGCGCCGCTCGGGCTCGGATCCTGCATCCTCACGTATCTAACGTCTAAGCTATATAATTATAAATAAAGGATTGGAATCATGTATCATCAATCAACCAATTTAGCCCCCGCTCCTGATCATCTGTCACAATCCCGCACAGCAGCATCTACGGGCAGCGAGCGGCAGGGATCAGATCCCTTGTGAGCCGGTGACACTGACTTCCTGACTCTTCCACGCAGCTGACCTTTTGTTATCAAGTTTTCCGAGCGGCATCGTGTGAGGACACGGCCAGGTCGTGCTGCTTGGGGGTCCGGAGAGCGCGCGCGTTGTGTGTTTCACAGCAGCAGCAGCACGGCCAGGTCGACACGGCCGTGTCCTCTGCACCACTGCAACACTTTTGACGCAATGACGCCACTGCGCATCGTGATGGCCGCTATCGCGCTCGCCGCCACACTGCTCCTTCACGTGTCGCTCACCCACGGCATACTTACCTGGCTGTTCGAGCACTTTATCTCGGGTACGTTGGCTGGTGCCAAGGTGATCAACACTATGCAGGGTTGCGGGATGCCCTCACGCAAGACCACGGAAATGGATGTGCGCATTATGCTGTGCAACGGCCGAAAGTCACACCCGCTTGATTTGCTGAAGCGCCCTGGCCACGACTTTAGTGCCGAAATCAATTTCGTCGCCGATCATTTCGTGCGTGAAATCCTGCAAGGGCGCAGCCCGAGACTTCCGTCCTCGAATCCAATCGCCACGGCGTGTCATCCGACGGAAAGGCAGGCGGCAGTGAAGGCTGGGTACGCAATCGGCTCGCCGGCCGCGGAGTTCGGCTGCGGCCTCCTCGAGCCTTTTCACCAAGACGCGGTCTGCAGGCCGACGCACGGCAGGATTTCTTATAGGCCGCGTCAGAACCAAAGCGGATGGTGGAGTCCCGAAAATGCGCTATATCGACTTGCGCTACATCGACTGCGCCAGGCGCCTGCAACCGAGGTTGCCTCGGTGATTGCCTCTGAGCTGCTGAGGGTGAGGGCACCCGTCGAGGCACGCGTGGCGGCTCTGCGCCACCGCCTTGGAAGCTACGGGGCGAGCCTCTGCCTACAGCACACGAATCTAGCCGCCTCGAAGCAGGCAAGGCAGACGCTGCAGGAGGAGGCCTCCCGCGCCCTGCGGGAGATGGGCGAGCTACTTGTGCTGGTGGTGAGCGACGACAAGCCCTTTGTCGAGATGCTCGCGGCTGCGAACCCGAACGTGACGCTTGTGGCGCTTCACAACGTTAGCCGCGAGGACGCTCACGAGGACGCGGCCCACGCTACCCACGAGGACGCTGCCCATGAGGACGCTGCCCACACTGCCGGCTGCAATCGTGCCTCGTCTCACCTAGGCTGGGCCTGTGTAGGTCCTCGCCGCGAGGAGACGCCACGTACTAGGACGCTCCCGCCGCTACGCAGGCCCCAAGGCTTGGTGCGCTGGGTGTTGACGTCGTTCGAGTCCGAGGCGGAAAAGATTCTCGTGACGGCGCGGCTGCTCGCTGCCCCGCTTGTGCTCGCGGCGAATCTCGCGACCGATCTGGGAATGCTCGCGCTCACTACGGCGCTCCAGCAGGGCCATGTGCCACGTGTCCTCGACCTACACAGGCCCAGCCTCTGGGAGACGCGCCAAGGCTCCCTGTGCTCGGGCTCGTACTTTTGCACGCTCATGGTCGGCCCGCGCTCGCGCTCGGTCTGCCGTACGTACTCGGATGCACGCAACCCCAAACCGACAAGGGGGCATCATCTGAGAAGCGCTCGCGTGTTTGCGACTTATCTCGATCAGCGCGCGTTTGCGAGTTGAGCCGCGACTGACGTGACCTCCAGGTCCTGCGTCCCCACTGATGTGGGCCCCGCCCCAGAGCGCACAAGCCTCCACACTAACTCCACATAGCCGGTACGCGTAAACAAAGCTACATGCAGCCTAGCGGGTCGTCGAGGAAGTTGCACCTGTCTCCCGTCCGTGCTGTCGAACAACACCTCCACCCCGCATCGGCCCATTCGCCATCGGTGGTTTCTGGGATGCACCAGCGCGCAGCACGCCGGGGACGAGTATAATTTTGTGTGGGAGCCCCACCGGATCGTGCTTCTAAGGACCCTTGCGTGCGCCACTGCGCCTCGCCCCCCGCCCCGCCCCCCACGCCCGGTCCCCGGCCTGCCGCGCGAGCACCCAAGAGCACCCGCCGCGGACCGGTGATCGACGTACCACGCGCGGCGATACGCCACTTACTACGTCCACGCGCGGCGCGTATACGCACGATGAGCGGTATGTCCGTATCGAGGGGGCTCGTACGACGTACGATAGGCCGGGTCCGTACGAACCTTCGGCACGTGCGAGCGACTCGCGACGACGCTATAATGTATGAAAATGTGCATTCCCAATGATCGTTTCCACAGGACATAATGAGGCTAGGCACAGCTCGCTACCGCGGGCAGCGGTCTCCGGGTCTGAGGAGTCAGGACGCGCTCAGGGACGGACAGGCAGACAGCGGACTGCGCCCCCGTCGCGTTCGCTCCCGCGCCGGCGTCCCGGTGCGCGGTGGCGATTAGGTGGCGATGCGGGCCGGCCGGCCCCGCGCGCTCCGCGCTGGTGCCGGGAGGTCGCGCACGAAGGGCCCACGAGCGACGAGGATGGAGAACCGAGAACGAGGAAGCACAAGCCGCACGGAACGCCCCATGCCGCCCCCGCGCGAACACGCGTTGAGTCGCGCGCGAGCGCCGGGCGGCGGAGGGGCGGACCGCCGCGGAGCGCGGACTGCGCGCGCGGCCACGACCTCGGGCTTGGTTTCGATTTGGCGAACAACCGAACATCGTTGGAAACGCAACCGGCCCACTCAGTGCGCCTCGCCGACCGCCCATGCAAGCCGGCCTAGCCCATCGATCCGTATATCGCTCTCGCGTACCGTCGACTCCGGTCGACGCGTGCCGACGCAGACCGTGCTCCATGGCGATGCAGACCCGGCCAGTTGACGGCCAGTCCGCCACGCGCCTGACATGACACCACCGCGAGTGCGACACGACGATCGGGAGCGCGACTGAGACGCATACCGGCATACGCGATACGGTAACGAAGCACAGACAGCATCTTATCTCCGATGCGCGGTGTTCGCTCTCGGCTCTGAAACACGGTTCCGACAAGACATGCCCTAACCACGACCCATCTTCGCCGCTAAGGCTAATTCTACCTTCGCGGATTCATCATCGCACCCCCACGGCAAGCACGCGAACTGCATGTCGCGCCAACCCTGGAACCCACGCCCAAGCAGCGCCCGAGCCGTATCATGCCCACGGCAAGCACGCGAACTGCATGCCGCGCCAAACCAGAAACCTGGAAACCAGGCACGAGCGGTATCTTGCAGCATCTCGCGCTCCAAGATTCAGATCGTTGTCATCCGGATACATGGTCATACTCTTTTCATGCGCCGGGTTTCGGATCATCCTTGTGGCGCTCGGCCGACTCTGCCCACTTAATCTCGTCAAACTTCCAGCCCGACTCCAGCTTGAGCTCAATCTTCCTGCGAGTCTTCGGTTGAATGTTCTCCTGGAACTCGACGAGCGAGATGTAGCCGTCACCGTCCGTGTCGAACGAGTCGAACATGGCTTTGTCGACCTCCATCTTGGTGCCATCACGCTTGGGCAAGCCCATCGCGCGGAAGGCGCGCTGGAACTCCCGCATGGTGAGCTTGCCATCGCCGTCGGTGTCAAAGCCCTTGAAGATATCCGCCATGTTGTACTTCTTGTGGCGGGCCACCGACGCGTCCCACGTCGGCTTGTCGAACTTCCAACCGGCCTCGAGGGCGAGCTCGATCTTGCGGCGCGTCTTCGGCTTCAGGTTCGCATCGAGCTCTTCCATGCTCACGTAGCCATCACCGTCCGTGTCGAACGACTTGAACATGGCCTTGTCCATCTCCATCTTCTCGCCATCGCGCTTGGGAAGGCCCATCGCACGGAAGGCGCGCGCGATCTCGTAGATGTCGAGCTTGCCGTCACCGTCGGCGTCGAACTGCGCAAAGATCTGCTTCATGTCGTACTTCTTGTGGCGGGCCACCGACGCTTCCCACGCCGCCTTGTCAAACGTCCAACCGGCCTCGAGGATATTCTCGATCTTGCGGCGCGTCTTCGGCTTCAGGTTCTTATCGAACTCCTCCATGCTCACGTAGCCATCGCCGTTCGTGTCGAACGACTTGAACATTTCCTTGTCCATCTCCATCTTCGTGCCATCGCGCTTGGGCAGGCCCAGGGCACGGAAGGCGCGCGCAATCTGGTAGATGTCGAGCTTGCCCGTCCCTTCGAGATCGAACTGCGCGAAGACCTGCTTCATGTCCCACTTCTTGTGGCGGGCCACCGATGCGTCCCACTTCTCCTTGTCGAACGTCCAGCCGGCATCGAGGGACAACTCGATCTTGCGGCGCACCTTTGGGTTCAGGTTCCGCCGGATCTCGTCCATGTCCACTAAGCCATCGCCGTCCTCGTCAAGCGATTTGAACATGGCCTTGTCCATGTCCGACTTCTCGCCCTCGCGCTTCGTGAGGCCCATGGCACGGAAGGCGCGCGCGATCTCGTAGATGTCGAGCTTGCCATCGCCGTCAGCGTCGAACTGCTTGAAGATCTCGCCCATGTCGTACTTCTTGTGGCGGGCCACCGACGCGTCCCAGGTCGCCTTGTCGAACTTCCAACCGGCCTCGAGGGCGAGCTCGATCTTGCGGCGCGTCTTCGGCTTCATGTTCGCATCGAGCTCTTCCATGCTCACGTAGCCATCGCCGTTCGTGTCGAACGACTTGAACATTTCCTTGTCCATCTCCATCTTCGAGCCATCGCGCTTAGGAAGCCCCAGGGCGCGGAAGGCGCGCGCGAACTCATAGATGTCGAGCTTGCCATCGCCGTCAGCGTCGAACTGCGAGAAGACGTCCTTCATCTTATACTTATTGTGGCGGGCCACCGATGCGTCCCACGCCGCCTTGTCGAACTTCCAGCCGGCCTCGAGGGCGAGCTCGATCTTGCGGCGCGTCTTCGGCTTCAGGTTCTTATCGAACTCCTCCATGCTCACGTAGCCATCGCCGTTCGTGTCGAACGACTTGAACATTTCCTTGTCCATCTCCATCTTCGTGCCATCGCGCTTGGGCAGGCCCAGGGCACGGAAGGCGCGCGCAATCTGGTAGATGTCGAGCTTGCCGTCACCGTCGGCGTCGAACTGCGCAAAGATCTTTTTCATGTCCCACTTCTTGTGGCGCTTTACGGACGCATCCCACTTCTCCTTGTCGAACTCCCAGCCCATTTCGATCTTCTTTTCGATCTTTGCCCGCAGCTTGTCGTTCATGTTGGCGTCGATCTCCTTCATGTCCACGTAGCCGTCCTTGTCTGTATCAAACGACTTGAACGTTGCCTTGTCCATGTCAGAATCCCCGCCTTGGCGCTTCTCGAGGCCGATCGCACGGAAGGCACGCGCAAGCTCATAGATGTCGAGCTTGCCATCGCCGTCGGCGTCAAATTGCGCAAAGAGTGCCGGCATGCTGTACTTGCCCTTCTCGCCCTTCCCAGCAAGCATGATCCCCTTCTTCAGGGCATGGTCCTTCATCTGGATCGGTTTGCCATCGCCAGAGCCCGGGGCCGCAGTGCTCGCGCCACAACCCATCCTAGGAGGTGCGCACGATGGAACGTCGTCGGAAAGTAGTCCCCCGGCGCGCAAAGAAAGAAACCGACAATAACACGTTTCTGATGGGTTTAGTCAGAATCGTCAAGCCGGAAACTCAAGTCATTGTATTGGCTATTGCCTGAAGAATGGAGTCCGGGCGCGCGCCGAGCACGGAGTGCGGGTGCCTGTCAACGCCATAGCACTCTCGTGGCGCCTAAGGGGGCACTTCTTCATAGCGGCTCCCCGCGTGTCCGGAGGTCTGCGCGTTGTGTTGAACAGCACCACATCACTTCACTACTTCACGTATCCTCTGTGTCGGTTTCGATATCGTGGGGGCGGCTTCTTGGGCGGCTTCGCCTCGTCAAACCAATATCTCTTTCACAGCCGCTGCAACCTCTTCACGTTGCAGCGGCCCTCGATGCGATGGCATCCTCGCCTCCTAGTCTGTGCGACGACAGTAGCTTCCGTCACGCTATGGGGAAGATGGCTATCGGCTCTGCCGCCAGTCAGTCCACTACGCAGGCCTGCCGTCAGCACGAATCATAGTGCGCCAAATATTGCGCCATTGAACGACTCTTCACCCTTGCCACCGCTGCCCGAGCCGGCGGCATCGTTGAGCTCCACACAACATCGGAGGCTAGTCAAACGTGCGGCGAGACGCTCATTGGAAAACGAGGGCGAAACGTTTCACTTGGTGCTGCCGCGCAATGTACCATGCCTCGAGCTCGAGGACGTGCGCGATGCTCATGCTCGGTGCTCTTCTCAATCGGGCGGACAGGGCACTGCCGAGCCACCGGCGCGCGAGCGCGTCCTCGCGTGCGCCCGCTCGGTAGAGAGGCGATGTGTTGATCGCACGGGTGCGCTGGAGTCGCGGTGCGAAGCAGCGGCGCAGGCGAGCATGCCGCTCCACCCACGGTTAGGGTGGAGCTCAGTGGTGCTCGGTATGGCAGTGCACGAGTCCGATGCGGAACATCGGCTGTTGCAGGCGGCCGCGGACACGTGGCTCCAGATGACGCGCGGCGCTGACCTTGTGCTCATGACCGACGGCGACGACCCGCGCGATGCCGCCGCCATTGCGCCGAGCACAGGTGGCTCGGTGACTGTACACGTGTATCGGTGCCAGGACTGTCGGGCGCAGCGATGCCAGGCTGCCGGGTCGGGAGGGGGCTGCACGGGCGTGCGCGAGGGCTGGCTCGCGCGCCGCAAGGTGCTTCACCTCTTCGTGGCAATGGCGCGCCGCTTTGGCGTGGGAAGCAGCGGCGGAGGTGGCAGCGGAGGAGTTCGCGGTCGCGACGGTGATGACGTGGTGGCAGCAGATGACGTGGTGGCAGCAGATGACGTGGATGGGAGTGGTGGTAGCAGTGGCCATGGGCGCCTGGCTCCGGTCTCATTCTCCAACTCGAGCCACCCCAACCCGCCGCCGAAGCTAGTCTTCCTCAAGCTCGATCCAGACACCGTGCCCGTGCCCCACCATCTGTTGCGGCTGCTCGGCGAGTTGGATGACATCGTCGGGTACGACCGCCCAGACGTCTGATTTCGTCTGATCGCGCCCCGCATCGCTCGGCGAGTTGGATGGCTTTCGTCGGGTACGACTGCCCTCACGTTTGACTGCGTTTGAGTGCGTCTGGTTCGTCCGTCATCAGGTACGAGCAGCCCCTGATGACCTCTGATGACCTCTGATGGCCTCTGATGACCTGCCTCGTCAGGTACGAGCAGCCTCTACTCTTTGGGATGATCTCTGATTGCGTCTGTCATCAGGCACGAGCAGCCTCTACTCTTTGGGATGACCTCTGATTGCGTCTGTCATCAGGTACGAGCAGCCTCTACTCTTTGGGATGACCTCTGATTGCGTCTGTCGTCAGGTACGAGCAGCCTCTACTCTTTGGGATGGCATCGTGCCGGGTAGCCTCCTTTGCCCTTTGCCATGCGGCGGGGGGCGCCGGCTACGGCCTTTCACGCTCCGCGCTCGCTCATCTGCAGACGTTCGTGGCCGCCGAGTACCCTGCCTTCCTGGCACGTGTGGACCGCTTCACGTACGGTGGCGAGGATGTCACCATCGCCTTTGCACTCAAGAAGCAGGCAGGTGTGAGCGTGCTTAACATCGGCTGCCTCTACCAGCATGGGCCGCTCAAGTACCGTAAGTTGCATGCCAAAGGCGAGGACTGGGTGCGCTGGCCCCTCTCGACCACGCCGGCTGCGTTCCACAAGTTCAAGGATGCCGACGAGCTGCGCACCTTCTTTAGCTGCGCTCTCTACGACGCGCAGGGCCGCCCGAGGCCGGCACCGCGCGCCCTCTTCACGCCCCTCAATCGGAGTTGCGAGCATGCGTGGCGACAAAGCGCGGCGCAGCGGCCGGCTGCAGCGCCACGTGTGCTGGACGGTGGTGTGGCCACCATTGGCAAAGCCCAACGCACTCAGTGATTACTGTTGTAGTAACACGCGAAACCGCGTAAAGCGGCCCCTTCGAGCTTCGTCGGTCACTATTCGAACGTGTAGCCCTTCCGTATACGCGGGCGAAAAGCGGCGCGATTTCGAAACGTCTAAACGTTTCACTTAGGCGCGCCTGTACGGTTCTCGGTTGCGGGCGACCGCCGGCCGGGCCGCCCGGCGCGCCGGGCCGCGCGGCGGGGTCGGACCACGGACCGAGCGGTGTGCGGGACGGAGAATCGGGGGAAAGCGAGTCCTTTTCTCAACAGCCGTACAGTAGCCCGTGCCGCACTGTCACAACCCGAAAGGAGTCATCATATACGTCATAATAAAGTCCTGGCCCTACTCGGGCCGGGCGGTGTGGCACTGGACCGCGTATTGGGCATCCTACTGCTGCTTGAGCTGCATGGGCAGGTCCATGTACATGTTCGTGACATGACGGACCATGTCCCACATGTGCACAGGCCCACGTCCGCGCGACGAGCGCGGCGAGAGCATCGACGCCGAGCGCGGCGACGCCCTCCCTGGCGAGCGCAGCGGCTCCTTACGGGGATGATCTTCATCTGCGCTGTGAGACTTGGGCGTTGGGGAACGGCGCGCCTGGCGCGGCGAGACCCATCGCTTGCTGGGGCTGGTGCTCTCCTCAACGTGGATGCGCGCGTGGAGGCCGTGCCGCTTCCGGCGCGACGCCGATGCACTGCGCTTTGGCGTGACGCCGCCATCGGTCGCTGTGCCGCTGCCACTGCCGCTGTCGGATCGGTAGGAGAGGAGCCAAGAGGGCATGTAACCGACTTTGGGTCCAGCGGCGAGGCCGCTGAGCGTGCGTTCGAGGCTCTCGGCGCTCGTGTGGCTGAAGGGCGGCGGCTTATGGCGCAGCCGCAGCGGCAGTGGTCCCGGTGCTGACGGATCTTTGGGTGGGGATCTCGGTGAATCTTTGAGCGCCCGGTGCCGGCTGACCTGTAGACGCCCATCAAGGGCGACCGAGTCGAAGTCGTTCCACAGGTAGGCCCACGGTCGTACACAGCTGGGCAAGACCACGGGGGCTTCGATGAGTGGCCCCCCCGCGACCCCGAATGAGAGTCGACCTCCGGTGGCGTGTGTGTAGTCTACCTCGACCGTTAGGTCGACCACGTTATCGACCGGCTCGCCTTTCTCATCATCGTACTCGAAGACATCGGTGAGAAGCGTCTTCGTGGAGAGGGTGCCGCGCTGGCTCCGGTCATTGTGCTTCGTGAACAGCGCGCCGTGCGTCAGGTGCAGACCCCAAGCGGACGCCACTTCGAGGGGCTCGTCAGGATGAGAAGCATCAGAGACGCCCACCACCATCCCGCCGCCGCTGCCAGCGATTCGAAATCCGAAGCGGTAGACGCTCTTGCTTTCCGCCTTGATGAGAGGCCAGCCGTGCGCGCCCTCGCGCTCCTGGTGCACGGTCGACTCACACCAGAAGCGGTCGGGGGAGTAAATGACCGCAGGGCTCGACAACTTGGGATCCCAGAAGGGCGAACGGCTCGCGAATGCCTGCAAACCGCGCAGCTTCAGTCGGTCGTCTCCTTTCATGGTCATGAATTTAACGGCCTTGCGGGCGACCTCCTGCCGCCGCTTGCGCTCCTCGGCGCGCAGCCGCCAGATGCGAAAGAGCCTCCACGAGCGTAGCGCGCGCCAAGCGCTTTCGGGGTCCACTGGAACGTCCTCCCACGTCATCATGACCGGATTCCACACGAGCTGGTTATGCAGGCCGGTCCTGTGGTCGCCGCCGCTGTACTTGTACGCGCTGCCTGGCGGAGGTGGCCCAGTTCCGTCCCAGCCCGAGAGGTCCTCTCCCGACGACGAGAGCTGCTGTATGCGGTCGTCGCGGCCGCTCCCGCCGTCATAGTCGTATCCGCCCCGTCGACCCGATTTACCGCGCCGCACCGGCTCGAGGCCGGTGACCGCCTCCTCGGCCTTCGCTCGACGCGTGAAAACGTTCGACATGCTCGACTTCCACGCTTTGCGCTCCGCGTCCTCCTGGGCCACCACGCGGATCCAGCACTTGAAGCAACGCCGCTGCGAAGCCTCCAGGGCCACCGAATACCAGATGTCGATGTTGTAGATCTGATCGCCAAAGATGAGGTCGGCATGCTCCTCCTCCTCCTCCAGTGCAGGCACGTTGATCACCTGAACGCCTGGGACGGGCGGGTCGGCCATTGTTGCGAGATCGATCGTCTCGCCAGCCAGTCCCGTGATGCCCTTCAGAGTCGTGCGTGTGGGCCAGCCCACAGCCGCGCGGTCAGCGAGCAGGACACTGCGTGCTGACTTGAAGTGCAGGATCTTCTGTCCATGGACGCGCACGCGGTCTCCGTTCTTGAAGAGGCCCTCGACGTGAGGCGGTGGCAGGAAGCACGATACGCAGCGCACCCACGACATGCAGGGCCCCTCGGCAAATCGGGAAGGTTGCCTCCAAAGTCAGAACTTGACACTCGAAACGACATGAAGGCTCACCTTGAACGCCCGACGCGACGCGGTGCTTTCAACGCCCCACGCAGTACCCGGTACATGTACAGTCGGATTACTACTGAACATGTACACAGTTCGGTGACTTTTTTCCTGTGCAGTTGGCACGCACGGTCTTCGGCGATTCGGACTGGTGCTTTCTCGGTCCGCCGCGGCGGATTCCTTGGCGCGACGGGTTTCACCGCCATCCGTGAGAGTGGCTCGTCCCAGGATCGCTGAGGCAGCATGCTCGCTGGTCTTTTCTCTTCCGGAGAAAGAAGCAAGGAGCGGAGAAAAAGAAGAAGCCCGGAGGAGGAAGAAAACTTGGCTGAACACGCCATGTCGCTGACGCTGCAACCTCAAGTTCCTCTTGAGCTGTCCGTTGCGGAGGAGTACTACTTGGTGACCGGCCCAACAAGGCAGTGGAACATGCTGGAGGCAGCGTGCGGCATTGGAAAAGGGAAAACGCTACACGTACGCGGCCGTGTCTCGCCAAAACATGCGATCACTGTGCCTCTGGAGACGCGTGAGGCTGCGGCCATGCCCAACCAGGCCGCATCGTTCGCGTTCGCCTACCCGGCCATGTACGCCATCTCAACGCCCGAATCGAAGCGTCTCGAAGTGGCCGTCCCCATATCGCCGCCAAGTCTTCCGGCATTATCGGCATCCTCACCGATCGGTCAAAATGAGCCTGCGGCTGTGGATTGCTTCCCGGCCTCCTTCTACGAATCGCTCGGCTTCCGTTGTGTTGGTCCACTCATGTGGCAGCTTGATAGCCCTGACCAAGAGGCACAGGCACAGGAAGCACAGGAAGCACAAGCAGCCCAAAGTGGCTCAGGGAGCGTCTCGAAAAGTAGGCGAGGCTCCCTCCCTCCCGTCGTCCCGTTCAGGAGCCTGCCCGGAAACTTGGGCCATCTCAAGCCCATCTTGCCTATGTCTCCCATTTTACCTATGAACTTCCGAGGCAACTCTGAAAGTCCGAAAGAGATGGACGCTCCTGTCGATCTGTCGGCGCTCGTGTTCAACAGTCTGGAGAAGAGGCTCGAGTCTCTCAACCTCGCGGACGAGAAATGGGCCTTCTTGCTGCTCGTGGGCGGCTTCCTCTTCTTCGATGAGTCTGACAAGCTAATCCAGGCGAATGCGCTCACGTTCGTGGCGTCCGACTACCAGATGCACTTTGACGGGCCCTTTGCTCCCTCTCGTGACGCCCTGCACGGCATGCGGCAAGCCGGACGAGTCGTACCGGTCACGGTCGGTATGTTGCAAGACGCTGGGTTCGCCGCGTTCGGGTGGCTACACGCGGACGAGGCGTTCGACGGCCATTGGCTGGACGAGGATGCGACTGCCTCCATGATCGAGCATGGCGCGCTCGTGTACGAGATCTTCGGGGGCGACCCGATTTACTTCCAGCTGGTACCGCATGAGCCAAGCGACCTGGCGACGTTCGCAGAGGCCATGGAGGTGAAGCGAAGATCGATGTCGGTGGAGCAGAATCTCCAGAACCAGCTGGCCGGTGGTCTACGAAACGTCACGAACCTCAAGGACGAGGCGTTGGGCGCTACGTTGGGTGTAACGACCGGGGCGCTAGGCGCTTTGGGAGACGGCGGGGCGCTACTCAAGGGCGGCGCGATGGGCGCTGTGAACGCTATGAGGGATGTGACGTTCAACGATGTGATACAGGGCAAAATCCTCGCCAACACCATGGCCGGCGTCGTGAACTTGACGGGAGACTCGGTGCGGATGGCGGCAGGCGGCGCTATGGAACTCACGAAGAACTCAGCGAAGATTGCGACGAGCTCTGCTGAGATGGCGAAGAACTCAGGTAAGCTCGCTAAGGAGCAAGCATTTCGCGCAGCTGCCGAGGTGAAGGCGCAGCAAAGGGCGGAAAGGAAACTGAACGCTGCCATGCACAAGATGACACAGGAGACTGATCAGGCAGGACAGAGGCTTGCAAGGCGCACAGGCCTTCTAGCGGGGCGCATTTTCTCCGTCTGGCTCGGAGGTCCGGTCGTCGTCCTCATCCTGATTCCTATGGCGTATGCGAGTAACTTGGCCTTCGAAGCACTTGCCAACCTGGTGTGGAATGCATGCTTCGTGCATATCTCGGTGCGGCCTGTCTCCTCTCCCAAGCCCGCTGTGCGCGTGATTCCTCCCC
>Ga0210247_101652_pt1 | contig 16799 bp, 11 predicted proteins | sample ChrtobMetP3_16mM_FD_155449 | JGI IMG/M metagenome (GOLD analysis project Ga0210247, IMG submission 155449) | Chrysochromulina tobin associated microbial communities from unialgal haptophyte culture, Seattle, Washington, United States - P3_16mM | ecosystem: Host-associated > Algae > Haptophytes >... | reverse complement strand
CGCCCAAGCCGCCGCTGCCAGTCATGCTGTCGGTTCCGCCCATGCAGCCAAGGTTGCCATAAAAAAAGTTGGTGCCCATGAGTGCTCGTATGACATGTAGTAGGGCAGTAGGGTAGTGGGGCATATACCATTGCGTTCTCCCAACTCTGGAGACTGTGTACTGTGTTTTTGGTGTGTCTACTTGTTTTTCTCACCACCCCCCCTGACTGGGTGTTCACCCCTATCTTCGGAAGCCGCAATCTCGAATCCGCGGAAGCCCACACCGCACATGCGTAATCATTATTCTAACCGCGAAACACCAGCCATATGCAGACTCTACTGTATTATCTCCGTACGATATGAAGCGCTCCCCGCGCGCTGGTGCGGAAGCGGAGCGCAATCATCGAGTTCGCGCGACAGCTCGACGTCGTGCTCCGCTCATACAACGTAGCGCACGTAGGGGATGCACACACCGGCCACACGGGAGACGCGGGTCGCGGGCAACGGCGACGGCGCGCCACGAGCAGACGCGCATGCAGTTCCGCTCGCGCCGCAGTCAGCCTCAAACTTCTCAGCCTATCTGGCCGGGCCCACGTTCACCGTGGCGCTGAGGACGAGCTGCGGACCGTGACAGTTCTTCATCCTCTTCAAAGAACTCTCAAGGAGAACGAGAACGATGCCATAAGCTATGGGTCCTAGTACGCGAACCGCGACTCGCCACCAAATGAGTACTTGGACGACGTCTTTTTATCCGGCAGTGTGGCCCCGATGGAGCCACCAAATGCGTACTTGGAAGGCCCCGGAGAGTTGACACCTGTGGAATCGGGGTTGGATGTGGGGGGTCTCGATCGCGGCGATGACAGTGCGAACCGCGGGCGCTCGAGGAGCAGTGTACAGAAACGCAAGCGGGCGCACCAAAATAGACTTTGTCAAAGTCTTTCCCGATGTACGGTACGCGATTTGGGTTGGTGGCGGGGTTGTGGCGCTCAGACGTGCCAAAGCTATAGTTCGCGGATGAGTTTCGCGTCGAGGCCACCTGGTTGCCAAAGGCGGGGGGTTGGTTGTATTTGCCTGGGCCTGGCCGGTCTCTTTCAGCCGCCGCCGCTGTAGCCGATCCCTCGAGCCGCGGTCGTATCGTGTAGCGGGGTGAATTTGCTTGACTTGTGCCGCAGAGTTGCGCGCCAATCGTTCCCTGCGACAGTGGGCAGTTTGGCCCAGAGGGTTGTACTGTCAATGACACGCTGATGAGCAGAGCCGATGGGGCATTTCGGCTGGGCGCGCGATGCGCGATGCGCACGCGCCTGAAACGAGTAGGCAACTGGCCCTGGCGAGTTCACACCGTAGTTCGACTTGATCGCGTGTTCCTTGGAGATGAAGCTGCAGTGCGGGCGCAGTCGTGAGCGGATGAGACGAGACCTCGCAACGGCACACAAGGCGACGCTGGGGCACGCAAGTCGAACGCTGGGGCATGCAGCTCACCGCTGCCCCTTTTTGTGCTCGCTGGACGGCCGCTGCACGGACGTGCCAAATCCATACTTGGGAGCATCTCCAACCAGGGACCCTCCAAAACGGGTGGAGAGCGACTCGTACTGGCCTGGCCCCGGTGGAAAGGTGCCCCCTGCCTCGAAGCGTTTCGAATTGCCGAACGAGTACTGCGGCGATTGCTCGAGCGCGCTCTCCATTCTCGGCGAATATATGGGTCCAGGCGATGCGTCGTCCGGCTTCGTCTGCACCTTGCGTGATGCGATAGTGTATTTGGGCGCATCGCCCATGAACCCGCTGCTAGTCTGGTCGGTCGCATAGTTGTAGGTGCCTGGACCGGGGATCTCGAGCTCTGCGCCAAATCGCGATCGAGCGGGCGACCCCATTCTTCGATCGAACAGCAAAAACGAAAGACTCTAACCAAGTTCGTTCAAGTTGAAGTTTAGTCAAGTGACGAGGGGAGCTGGGCGAGGAGGAGGGACAGTTCACGTACGCTCGGCTTGCGGGAGCGGCGAGCGGCGGCGAGCTCGCGCACTGGACAGCGCTGGAGACGACCGTCGACGAGAGGGTCAGGGTGGCGCACCTGCCACCTCCCCGCTCCCCGGACCCCCCCGTAAAGAACCTGGCACAGCCACAGGCTGAGGCTCGCGGTGCGCTGCGGTGCGCACCAGCACAGGCCAGGTATGAGGATTGTGTGCAAATCCAGATATTAATCCCTCCTCTACCTCCTTGAGTACACTTTCCAATCATAAGCACAGTGACCTCAGACCAGTGTTTTGCCCGGTTCGCACAACGGGGTCAACCCCAAACCCGTATAGAGGTCACATCCGGGCGTTGTTGTGTGATGCATGCGCGCGCGTGAGAGCGCACGCCGTCGTCGTCCATAATTATTGGAGACCCGCGAAAGGATGTTACATGTTCGCCTCGATCGCATCTTGCAGCGCCTGTGTCTTCGCCCCGCTGATGCTCTCGATCTGCTCTTTGTTCTTCCACTGCATTTGCAGGCAAGCGCACGTGGCCGCACGAGGGTTAGTTGGGATGCCGCCGGCGGCCACACGGGGAAGGTTCGAGGGACGCCGCCGGCGGAGCGGCTTCGGCTTTGCGGCCCTCAAAAGCCTCGGCATCATGCGGCTCCGCAAGGGGAGTTCGATCTGGGCAGGAATGGCGCGCACAAAGTGGAATGACGGCAGCGCACGGACGCCCTGGCTGCGCATCAGCTTGTCAGCGGCCGGGCTGCTGTCGCCCATGACCTGCGCATGATCCAAAAGGGACGCAGCAGCCAGTGGGCAACCGCCGCGTGCGGCGGGGGGCGGAGCGTCTGCTTCACAAGCTGGGTGGCAAGCGCCATGCACACCTTGAGGAAGGTCACGCTTTTGTACTGCTCGCTGAACTCGTCAAATTTAGGGGCGATGATCTTGCAAGGTCCGCACCACGAGGTTGAGTAGTCGACCACAACCAGCGCCGGTCCCGCCTCATCCAATGCCTTTTCGAACTCCTCAGTCGACGAGATGTCAACCACCACCGCGACGGGTGGGCTCGAGCGCGCCCGCTGCTGCAGGAGCAGGCTTGCGCTGCGTGGCCCAGCGGCCAGCACGGGTCGAAACGCGTCCGCGCACCCGAGCAGCGCGACAAGGAGCAAGCAGCGGCTCATAGAAAAATCTGCCTCCCCTCAGATATATGAATGAAGAAAGTACTTTGCCATGTTTGAGGTGCAACGGAGCAGTGGCCCCACCGCAGTTGCTGCGTGATAACTCTCTATTCGTACAAATCGTCTACAGACGCGCGGCGGACGCGTCACTCCTTGTTGCGCGGGTACGCGCAATCCAGAGATGAGCGCAAGCTGTTTCAGACATGGACATGCTCCAAGTCAATTGACTTGACTTGACTTGCTCACCTAACACCTTTCGTTCTGATGACTTTTTGAATCGAACTAGAAAACGGAACTTGCACTTGTGTCCGGAACAGGACCTGCCTCAAGGCACTGGAAACGCGCGAGGGAATATGTCAGCGCTTCGCGACCTTCGGGCGGCCTTCACGCAGCCCACCTCTGCACAGGCGCGAGTGCTGCTCAAGGTTCTTTCGCTCTTTGCGGGCGCCTTTCTCATCTTCGCTGGCGTATGGGGCAGCATCTTTACATTGATCCTGGGTGGCGGATTTGTCTACTTTGTTGGCTCGATCTACGCTGTGATTTTTGGTCTGATCGTGCTAACCGTCGAGATCAAGGACAAGACGAAATCTATCTCGAAGTTCTACCGTTGGATCGACACTTACCTCAAGTTCCTGACGTTGCAGCGGGGCAAGGGCGCTTTCTATCTGGGTGTCGGCTTGCTGGTTTGCTTCATGACTCCAACAGGCACAGGGGTCGGCCCCTTCGGCGTCAACAACGTTGCGGCCATCATCTTGGCCATCGTAGGGTTCGTGCACACGTGCGTCGCGTACCACCACACGAACACTGGCGCCTCGCGGCGCGCTATCACTCTCCTCGCGGCGCGAGAACCCAATCCACCCGTGCTTGCTTTTCCCGTTCGCTGACTCTGCTCTGCTCGACCGTGCTCGCGCCGTAGATCGCGCATCATCAGAGAAGCTGCACCGCTCAACACAGCTGATAGCGCGATGCCTGCGATGCCTGCATCATCTGACGGTTTGGACTTCAGTCAACCCATAAGCGCAGCGCGATAGTTCTTCTAGGAGTCAGCTCTTCTGGGACCCTCGCCCGCGCAAGCGAGAGGACCAGCTGAAAGCTGAAAGATGCACTTTGATGCGCGCGGGAGCGGTGGCATAGGCGCGATTGCCGTTCGCTCTTGCATGCGAGATGTCGCAGCACGCCATACCCTTGTCAGAGCGAGAACCGTGCCGCTCGGCTTCCGCCGGCGAGGCCTGGCTGGACCCGGCCTCCCGGGCGGCGTCGCTCGATTTGTGGGACGCGTTGAGAAGTGTCTGTGTGTCGCGCGGAAGTTCAACTCGGGACTCTATAACGGTATAGAAAGCCCGGAACGGTCTCAACGAACAACTCGCCACAGGAGGGCCAAACTGCAAACTCCGGTACTCCGGTCTCCGCCCGCCGCGCGCCGGGGCGTCCGCGCACGTCGTCCACGTAAGCGAACGTAACGCGGCAATTCCGAATAGCGAATTCGTATTCATCCGCGCCGGCCCGCATTGATGGCGCAATTCTCCAATTGCGCCATTGCGGCAATTGCGCGCTACGCCGCCGCGGAGGCACACGCCGCCCCGGGGCCGTGGCGAGTGCGGAGTGCGCGTTGAGTTTGGCGGCGCCGCCGGACGAGTCCGGCGGTCCCGCCTCCCGCGGGACCGGCCGGCGGGGCCCGTCAGCGTCACCGCGTCACCGTCAGAGTGCCACACGCGGCGTGATGGTTCGGCGATGATGGCGATATAATTTAGACGAGAGTTTGTACGGTTTTGAGAGCGCCACCGGCCCGGCCACCTGCCGCCCTCCCGCACGCGACGCACGGCATATCCGCCGCGCGCCGCGCCAACGCCACACGGCCGCACGCACACAGCGAGACCGTCGACACACGAGGCGGACCGAAGGGTCCGATAAGTACGCCACAATACGCGGTGCAACAATGCGGTTCCGCGGGTTAAGGCCATGCACACGGCTGACAACCGCCACTCCGCACGCCCACTCCGTCCGCGCTGAAGCTTGGGCGTCAGAGGCGAGAAATCACACTGCCCCGCTCCGCGTCGTCACCTCCGAGGACCTGAAACATGCTGCAACGCACACCATCCACACGCACAGGCAAGCTCACACATCACACACTCAGGCAAACGACACCATGCGCACATTCATCGGGCTCGATCGGGTCGGCTGTGGGAGTAGCCCCTGTGGGAAGCTCAGGGCTGCGGGAAGCTCAGGCTGTGGGAAGCTCAGGCTGTGGGAGTAGCCCCTGAGCTTCCCAGCGGTGCGCAGCTAAGTCTGCGCTCCGTCGTCGCTAAGTCGCGATCGCCGCAAGACCATTGCCACACAATCGCGTTTCACAAAGCCACGCGGGCAGTCAGGCGCGCCCGTTTCACTTCGACTTCTTGCCTTTCTCCTTCTTGCCGTCCTTGCCCTTCTTGCCCTTCTTGCCTTTCTTGCCATCCTCCCTGCTGCTGTCCTCATCCCTGCCACTCCCCGGGGCAGTATTATCCTCCACCTCCGCATCATCTTCCACCACGGTCTGCACCTTTGAAGGCGCCTCCTCCTTCGGGTCTGCCTTAGCTTCCCGATTGGTCATCATGTGCTCATATTCGCTCGACGTCAGCGCGACCTTGTTGACTTTCGAGTTGGTCTCGAACCCATCCTTCATGCCAAACTGATTCTCATCGTACAGATCATGATCATCGCCCTCCTCAAAGTCCTCCTCATCCGAGAAGCCGTCCATCTCGTGCTCCTTGGGCTCATACCGGAATGACTTGCACGAATGCCACTCGAAGCCATCCCACGAGATCCACGTCGCCTTCACTTCATGCGGCGTCAACGCATCCGACTCGCAGAAGGCCCATCCGTTCTCGTTGCCCGGCGAAGGCCCAATCACCCAGCGCGGCACGTGATAGTGCGGGTCGATCGTGTGAAACAAGTGCGCGTGCCCGCCGTACATGGTATTGTGAATATAGTGAGGCCGGTCGTTGCAAAGCTCCTGCGTCGTATCAAGCTCCCAGTCGCCGTAGAAGTTGTGGTACTGGAAGCCCCACTCGACACCCTTGCACATCAGATGGCGATGCACTTCCTTGGACCCACCACGCTTCCCGGGTATCTGGACGAACCACTTGTTGTGGTCCTGGTCGGCCTCGTCGTCCTGGTCGTCGAGGGCGTCTTGCGCCGCCTCTTGCTGCGCTGCCACTTGCTCCTCCTGTCTCCTCTTTGCCTCTATTTCGTCAGCGATTCTCTTCTCCTCCGCGATGCGCGCCTCCCGTTCCTCCGCCTCTTTCTTCGCTGCCGCCTCCTGGCGCTCGGCCTCGATTCTGGCTGCTTCCGCGATTCTCGCCTCTTCCGCCAGCCGCTCGGCCTCGATTCGCAAGCGCTCTCTCTCCGCTGCTTCCGCCACCGCTGCCGCCTCAGCGGCCAAGCGCGCCTCCTCGGCGGCCTTGCGTGCAGCCTCTTCCGCCAGCCGCTTCTCCTCAGCGATCCTGCGCAGCTCCGCCGCCTGAAGCCTCGCTGCTCTGCCGCGCCGGACCGTTTGCATGTGCGTCGCGGCAGCAGAGCGCTGCAACGTCTTGGCCTCGCCCCACCTGACCCACTTCTGCATCTGTATCGCTGCCATCACCGCGCTCTCGAACAGCTCGCGCGCCTCCTTCCGCTTTCTCATACGCATGGCGACAAACGCCTGCAACTCTTTGAACGCCTGGCCGTAGTCGGGGTCATCATTGTAGCCTTTGGCCAAGCCGTTGGAGACGATCCGCGAGGCGACCAGATCCTTGCGCATCATCATCAGCTCCTGCAGCAGACCACCCTTGTTGGAGCGGAAGAAGACCATGTCCTGCCCGAGCTGGTAGTCGTTCTGGTCGCAGTTGCACGCAAGAAGCAGCAGCTCAACGAACTGCCCGGGATTCAATGTCATCATGAACTCAGGCAGCGCGTTCTTGAAACGCGTCATCAGGTCGGCGTAAGGCGCGCGGCTCGGGTAGCCCTGCTGCATCAGCTTCACGCATTCAATGGTGCCGGAGCGTTCCATCTGGCTAAGCACCATCGACACGTGGAACTCCTTTGGCACGAGTTTCTGGTTGGGTTTGATGCACCGAATGAAAAACGGGTGCGTAGTGGCAATCTCGCGCATCAGCTGCTTCAGACCAAGCAGGAACGTCTTGCTCACCGAGCCCGACGCTTTCTTTCCGTCGCCCTCCTCCTTGCCGCCCTTGCCGGGCTTCTTGCCGCGATGCGACATTGCACCCGCCTCCCCTCGCGCCGACATCTGGCCAGGCTCGAGCCCCTTTTTGCCGCGGGCGCTCTGATCGCCCGGATTATCGGGGGCTTTCGGCCCAAGCTTGGCGCCTTCGACCATCTGCACAACGACAGACGACGTGCTCTTCAAGAGGATGCCCTCGAACTGCGCAGAGAGGCTGTCCGTGTTCTTTTCGAGGAAGCTTGCAGACGAATAGCACACATCGCCCGCGAAATGGTGAATGACGAACACGTCTTCATCGCTCACGCCGCTCATCTTCATCTTTGAGCCCGATAGAGTGCTGAAGTGCTGGTGGCTCGCGTGCTGCTTGCAGATGGCAGCGTTGAACGTTTTGTCGGTCGCCTTGGGCGTCTTGCATTGCGCGTCGAGCACCGGGAAGATGCCTGTCGGAGACTTTTCGAGGAGCTCGATGACCTTGCTGTTGTCCGGGTAGGTGAGCACGGGCACCTGCAGGTTTTGCATGCGGTAGAGCTCGATCTCGACTTCAAACACGCGCATCAGGAAGAAGTTGTGTAGGCGCTCGTTGGCGTAGTTGATGCACAGCTGCTCGAAGGAATTGGTTTGGAACACCTCGAAGCCGAAGACGTCCAGCAAACCGATGAAGCGGTGGAAGTCCCTCTCCACTTGGATCTGCGTGTTGATCTTCTGGACGATCAGTGCGAAGAGCATTTGGTACAGGTGCTTGACGAGGGCGTCGCGCTGCGAAATCGCAGCGCCCATGTCGAGCGCGATGTGATACTCGTTGTTCGAGCGCGGCGACTTCACGACCTTCTCGACGAGGAGCTGGCCGATCGGGGTGATGCCGAGAAGCCGCTCGGCAGTTTTCAGGTCCGCCGAGGCCCCTGGCTGGATGCGAATCGTGTCGTTGCCTGCTGCCTCGTACTTCACGTTGCTGATGTGCAGCAACGCGCCCAGCACGTTGTAGACCTCTTGATGTTCCTCATCATTGAGACCGCAGTTAGGCATCGCCCGATGAAATTCATGGAAATCCTCGACGTCGTCGATCGCGTCGACCCAATTTGTTCCACTGAGCGAGGTGTACATAAAGTCCAGGGGCCCCTTTCCCTTCAGTTGAGCGCAACCTTTGCCGTCGAACTGGGAGCCGCGGAGGAGCTGGTAGAAAATGTGGTAGGAGCGCTCACGCGCCAGGCTCGCGTTCGTCACCCGCGATTTCTCGAGCAAGAAGGTGCGCACCTCTGCGCCCATCACCCTCCACTCCTTGCTAAACTTGAGGTTGATGTACTTGCCGAAGCGCGACGAGTTGTTGTTCCGGATCGACTTGGCATTGCCAAAAGCCTCGAGCACCGGGTTGGTATCCATGATGCGCTTGTCGAGCGACGCCTTGTTGCTAGCCGCTAGAGCACTCCCGGCGGGCACGCCAGCACGCCAAATAATGTAGTCCATAAGCTGCTTGTTTGTCTCCGTCTTCCCGGCGCCTGACTCGCCCGAGACGAGCAGCGACTGCGACTGGTTGTGAATCGTCATCGATTGGAAAGACATCTCGGCGATCGCATAGGTGTGAGGCTCCAGCTGCGTCCAGTTCGCGCCCCTGTAGACCTCCTTCGCTTGCTCGGAGTACAATTCCTCAATATACTTGAACGGGTTGATGGCAAGCAGCAGCTGCGAGATGTAAGTATAAATCTTATCTTTCTGAAAGCGTGCCCTTGCATTCTCGACGAGCGTCGCAGAGTTCAGCACGTCCAGGTTGCAGTGATCCTTTTTGTCCTCATCGTTCAAGGTGCACTGCGCGAAAGAAGCGAACGCGCAGCACCCATGCAGTGAGCACCATGGGGTGTGCACGCGATGCGCGCGGCCAGCATCTGGGTCGGTTGCTCGGCGTGCGCCGCGGTTGTGGCTGCAACAGAGGGTGCAACCGACCGAGGGAGCAACCGTGGGTGCAACCACTGCGAGAGTTGCTGCCGCACTGACCGCCGCTACAGTTGCTGCCACACTGCCGATGCTGCCGCCGCAGCTGCTGCTGATCCTTCCGATGCTGCTGTTGCAGCTGCAGCTCTAGCAGCAGCGAGGGCAGCATCGGCGTCACTCGCAGCCCTCACACGTGCTTTTCTTGCACAGGGGAGCATTGCGGCAACGCTGAACGCGTTCGAGAATGAGCTCGCACCTCGAGAATGAGCTCCCTGGGCCAGACTCGAGTGCTGGAGCTGTCCGACAGTGATGCGACGGTGACCTGTGCCAGATACGCAAAACACGGGGTCAAGATTCTGTCTGCCAGGCTGCAGGCATGGCAGGTCGCAGATCCGCGGGAATGGACAGAAGCAGCTCGTTGGGCCACCGGCCGGCCGTGTGTTACGCACATTCTTTTCGTCTTCGCTGATGACCTTGCCCTTGTAAAAGACGTCTTCGTCTGCAAGGGCGGGATCGCGCACCCACACCTGCTTGCCTCGCAGCACTGTGGTCGCCATCCCCGCGACGCTCAGAGGCTTTCGTCCAAAAAGGCAAACTTGTCGCGCTCCTCCCTTTTCCGACGCCTGTGAAAAGCTTCTCGTTGAAACGGCCCTCGGGATGGATGGACGGCGCGAGGATGCGCTTGAGACGATGCCGTACAGACGCGCACCGTACCGGCACAAGTGTTCTCCCATCCTCTGGTGGTCACACATGGGACTGGTCTTGGCTAGTGGAATGGCTGTACATGTAGCAAGTGGTGCTTGCTTGCTTGCATGCTTGGAGCCGTCCTTTTGTGTTCATTTTGTGTCGGAGACTTGTGCAGGGGTGGACTGCGTCTGGCCGTGAGGGCCCTGAAACGAACGATCATGAACGGGGACGCGACACTTAACATGTCTTCATACCGTCCTTCTCCACTTGCGACACTTGCTAAATCTCACATCACGTAGCAACCTCCGAGGATTATGACTCCGTCCTTTTGCGTGGCCGCGCTCGGCTTCACCATGCTCAGAGCGCCGGCGCCTTCGTGTGCCGCTCGCATCGGTTGCGCGGTGGCCATGGCTGCTGCCGACGCACCTCCGCTGCTAGTCGTTTCCGGACTGCGCGCGACTGTGGCGGACACGCCGATCCTGAAAGGCGTCGACCTCATCGTGCGCCGCGGCGAGGTGCACGCCATCATGGGCCCCAACGGCTCGGGCAAGAGCACGCTCTCCAAGGTGCTCGTCGGACATCCGAGCTATGAGGTCACGGGCGGTTGCGCACGCTATCGCAATGACGAGGACTTGCTTGAGCTGGAACCCGAGGAGCGCGCGCAGCAGGGCATCTTCCTTGCCTTCCAGTACCCAGTCGAGATCCCCGGCGTGTCAAACAACGACTTCCTTCGCCTTGCCGTCAACAAGCGGCGTGGAGCGCTCGGGCTCGACGAGTACGATCCGCTCGAGTTCCTCGGCGTGCTCTCGGAGAAGATGGAGATGGTCTCAATGAGCCCAGACTTCCTTGGCCGCGACGTCAACAGCGGCTTCTCAGGGGGTGAGAAGAAGCGTAACGAGATCCTGCAGATGGCGCTGCTCGAACCCGAGCTTGCCATCCTCGACGAGACCGACTCCGGTCTTGACATTGATGCGCTCAAGACCGTTGCGGCCGGCGTCAACGCTTGCAGGAGCGAGAAAAACGCAATGATCCTCATAACGCACTATCAGCGTTTGCTCGACTACGTCAAGCCCGACTTCGTGCACATCATGTACCAGGGCCGAATTGTGCGTAGCGGTGGTCCCGAGCTCGCTCTCGAGCTTGAGGCTGAGGGTTATGCATTCCTGGGCATCACCAAGGAGCAGCAGCCAGCACTGAGCTGAGCGGGAGCTGCCTTGCTTTGCTCGCAACTCCCGTTTGGTCGCAAAGGAGAGGCGCGTCCCCTAGACCGTTGACGGCGTGTGAGCGAGAGGGAGAGGTCTCACAGTCGTCAACACACCTTGCGCAGTGGGCCAGAAGGCCGTGGCGTGGCATGCCGGCAGCAGAGAGCGCGGGGTTAGCGCAAGGTGAAATCCGTTCCGATCATAGCATTAAGTGTCTAGATGGTAATAGTTCATGTTGTATGATACTCGGCCATCGCAATAAGAGAGATCTTCGTGTGAATGCCGGCCGCACCTCGCTCGGATCGCCCCTCCTCCGCCCCCCGCAAGGCCCGCAAGCCCGGCAGCGGTGCCACGAGCGGCCCGGCCCGCCCCCGCGCTCCGGGCGGTCACGTGCGGTGCGTGGGATGCGAAACCCGGGAGGTGTAGGCACTAGGAGCGCATACGTTCAGCCTGTCGTCGTGTCATGATGATCGGTCCGTTATTTCATGTGTGGTTAGCTGGTTACGTACGGTAACTCTGGGACTTGAATGAAAATATATTGCGCGGCGCGGCGCGCGCGCGCGCGCGGCCGCGCCGCGCGCGTTGCCGTTCGGCCGGCGGCGCCGGCGGCGCCCGGCGCCGCGGTGCTCAGGTACTCTTTCCGTGTGTATTAAACTTTCATGTTGCAACAAAGCAGGCCGCCCGCCGCGCGACAGGCGACCCGAAATGCGTACCCAAAATGCGTGTCCGTCTTCTCGAGAGGCAAACGCGTGACGTGGGCGCCTCGTCGCGAGTCGCGTAGGCGCGCGCGACGAGGGACGAGAACGAGGCGGTGGGGGAGGGAGGTCGGGGAGAGCTCCACGACAGGGCATGGTCGCACGCCCGGCCGCCACATTGGCTAAAACACCATTCCAGCCTGCTGCCCACCTTCCCGCGTACATCTCCTTTGCAGCTAGTCCACGCAGCTGAGCCGTGCGCTCTCTCGGCCCAGGTGAAGGCAGCCATCCGTAGAAATGCTGATGCGGAGGCCGCGCGCGGCACCGAAGACGGCTCCTCCGCTCACTTGCCGTTATGCGCCGGCGGCTGCAGCTTGGCCTCTCCGCTCTTGCTCCGGTTGGAGGTGCCGCCTCGCTTCTTTCCTTTGCCACCGCGCTCGCTGCCCCCGCCTTCTTTCTTGCGAGCCGAGCTGCCGCCCGCCTGCTCTTTGGGCTGCTCGTCGCCCTTGGTGAGCAGACCCTCCCACCCGGGCATGTGGGCGCTGTCCGCGGCATGGCTCAAGCCCGTGGCTCTAGTCGAGCCATTGGCACCCTGGAGGAGGCTCTGCAGCTGCGATGAGAGCTGCAGCTGCGCGCCTGGCAGCTGGCCCGAGGAGGACAGCTGGTGTAGAATGGACACCTCCCCGGTGGAAGAGGGCGTGCCCCCGAGGCCGGGCAGGCCCGCACCGCCGTTGAGTGCCGCCGCCCCAAACCCCGAGCCGAGGCCGCCGCCGGGCAGCTCGAAGCTGCCTCCCAGGCCGCCCGATGTGCTCGAGCTGAAGGGAGTCGCGCTGCCGACCACGGGCGCAGCCGCACTCGGCTGCCCAAGACTGCCGACGCCGGAGGCACCAAAGGCGCCGAACCCCAGGCCGCCCATCCCCCCCACCACGCCAAGCGACTTGGGCACCGCAACCGGCCCCTGCGGCGCGAGGCCATCTGCCTGCGACGGGCCAGCGCTGTCGCCAAAGGGGGAGAAACTGATGTTGACGTTCGGGAGCAGCGCCCGGAAGCCCTGCTGCCAGTCGTCCTGCTGCTTGGCGGGCTCGAAGGGCGCGTCCAACTTGATGCCACCGAGTGAAGCTAGGGCCGATGCGCCGCCTGCCCCCGGGCCCCCTCCCACCATGTGCTCCTCGGTGCTCGGGCTGCTGAAAAAGCGTGCGAAGCGCGACCTGCCCGGCAACGTCGCCTCCTCCTCCTCCTCCTCCTCCTCCGGCTCATCCGTCACCAACCCGTTGAGCAGGTCCTCAAAGCTGCCCATCATCGACCACGGCTCTGTCTCGCTCCCCGTCGGCTGCCCCGACAGCAGGCCGCTCACACACGCAGACTCGACGGGACGCACGCCGCGTACGCTGCCGAGTCCGCTGCCGCCGAACTGGCGAATGTCGGGGACGAGTGCGTCGCTGGCTGACCCGATCGCCGCGAGGCCGAGCGCACGTCGCATGGGCACGTCGGGCACTATGGCAGGCACCTGTACAACCGGCGCCGCGGCCGAAGCGGCGGCAGCGGCGGCAGATGCACAAGGCGCGGCAGCTGAGTGGCCCCCATCCCAGCTGGCACCGACCTCTGCGGCCGCGCCGCTCGCATCACCGCCACCCCGCTCCGCTCCACTCGCCGCAGCCAAGGCTGCCACTGAGTCGCACGCCGTTGCTCGCTCCGCGGGCGCGTAGCGGTCCTCCTTCACGTGCGGTTCCTCACTCTCCTCTTGGGCCTCCCCTCCACCAACCTGTGCACAGCAATGGGGATGGGTTCAGCGAGCCCGAGGGTTTGCCAAGGGAGCAGTGCGAGCGGGCGGCCGCGGGGAGGGGGAAGCCAGGCAGCAAGCTCTTGTGACGCTCGGGGGGCGGCAGAGCCGGGAGGAGTGCGCCCGGACGCCGCCCACGCACCGTTGATCCCTGCGCAGCCGGCTTGGGCATTCCAAAGGACGCTTTGAGAGTCCTGCCGTCCAGCACGACGTTGTCGACGGCGAGGACAGCCTGTTCGGCTTCCTCGCGCGTCGCATAGGTGATGCAGCACCGCAGCGACGGCGGGCCGCTGGTCGCGGCCGCTCCTGCCGGACTCACCTGGATGCGCAAGATCTTGCCGTATTGCCCGAAGTAATCGTGGCGCCGCAGGACCTCTTCCTTGGCGATGCGTGGCGAGAGGCCCATCACGTAGACGATGGCACGCTGAGATGTGCGCAGCGCCATGTCGCGCTGCAGCTGCTCCTGCTGGCGACCAGCCTGCAGCGGCTGTTTGACGACGGGCCGCGCTGTCGCCGCCGCCGCCGCCGCTGCTGCCGCCGTGCTACCATTGCAGCAGCTAGCAGAGCCAGCGCCTGCTGCAGAGCCAGCGCCCACCGCGGAGCCCGTGATACTCGCCGGGGCGGTAGCCGCCCGCACGGGCCCACTGCTACCGCTCGCGCCGGCCGAGGCGGCAGCAGCCGAGGCAGCTGCGCGCGCCTGGGCCTCCTGCCGGCTCTTGAGCTCAGCATCACGCTTCTCCTTCGCCTCCTTTGCCTGCTGCTCCTTCTTGTCCTTGAGTTCCTTGGCTTTCTTCTCGCGAGCCATGCGTGCCATCTCCTGCGGGTCAGGCGTCACGAAGGAGACGTTCGCCTCGTTGTACGGCGTTCGGCACGCTGGGCACAGCCCGTTCAGGTCGTCCTTGATGTGACGATAGCAGAAGAGGCAGATCTGATAGCCGCATTTGCAAGGGCGGAAGTTGCGGTCGGTGACGTCCATATCTTCCATGCATAGGGGGCATTGGTCCTCCTCCATGTGGCCAAGCGGCCGCCGCTAGCCCAGCGGCTCAGCTCGGCCTGCGGCCAGGCAGCCTCTGCGCAGCGGCGCACACGGCGCGTGCGCTGGCGCTAGCCGAAGTGTGCGTCTCGTGAGCCTCTTCTCGGCAAGGGGCTGTGAAACCTCCTTAAAGCCTCCTCCCAATTCCAGAGTGCTGAGGGCGTGAAAATCACGGTTGACACAAATCATGATTGGTCTCGTGCAAGCTCGATCTGCGGTCATGAAATTCTCATCGGCATTCGCCCTCCTCTACGTCGCGTCGTCCGTCGAGGGCTTCGAGCTGGCGGCCGCGCACCTTGCAGCAACGCGGGCGCAGCCGCGAGCGTCCAGGCCTGTACTAGCCGGTTCAGACGCGAAGATCACCATCCGCAAGCCGGGAACGGCAGCGGCGAGTGACGGCGAGAGTGACAGCAGCACGGGTGCAAAGGTGACTGTGCGCGTGCGCGCGCCGTCCGAGGGCGCTGCCGCCACAGCCCCCACTGCCGTATCTCTCCTCGACGACGACTCTATGATGGTGAGTTCCGTGACGGTCAAGGCGCCTGCGGTCGTTATAGCGCCACCCTCTGCCCCAGCGGGCCCTTCGCTCTCGGAGGCCGAGAAGCTGCTTCTGGCAGCGACGCAGCGAGCAAACTGCTCCCAGATCCTCGAGGCGCTGCGTGAAGGTGCCAACCCCAACGTCCGCGACCCCAAGGGCCGCACCCCGCTGCACTTTGTGGCCGGCGTCGGTCTCGCGCCGGCGGCGATGCTCCTGTGCCACTTTGGTGCACAGCTCGACGCGCGCGACGAGGACGGCCTCACGCCACTGCATATGGCCGCGGGCTACGCGAACGCGCAGACCCTGCGCGTGCTCGTCGCGGCCGGTGCGGACCCAACGCTGACGGCCAATGTGCAAGGCACCGCGGTGGAGGTCGTGTGCGCGCTCGGCGACTACCAGCTGCAGAAGTTTCTCGCGGAGCGCAGCCGCTTCAAGAGGAAGGATGATAAGCTCGAGAAGCTCAAAGCTTGCATGGACGTGCTCGATGATCCCGAGAAAGTGCGCAAGGAGGCCAACTGGGACGATATGCTAACAGAGGTCATGAAGGCCATCGGGGGTACATCGGACAGCAACGCCGTGTGAGCGCGAAAGGCCGCGTGCGCAAAGACGAGAGAGACCTCGCTTGCCAAGTCTATGCCAAGTCCACGTGCAGTTCGACCCGATCTGGCCGTGTCCATACGTCTGTAGCCGCCTGCACGTGCCGACGTTCTGCATGTATCGGTAAGCTCTCGAGGAAAACCGCCCCGAGAGAGGTGACGTTTCGATTCGGTACGTTGCGGCCGATGTAGGCTCGGCGGTGGTGCGTTCGGCGGCCCGGCGGCGGCGGTGCGGCGAGCCGAGGCCCGAGCGCGTAGTGTCTCTGTCTTGCGTGGCAGGTTCCATCACCTCAGGCGCTACGGCTTGCTACGGCCAACAGCGTCTCAATTGATCGAATTCAATTGTGTATTGTCATTGTGGCGTGGCGCGCCCTGGCGCGTGGCGGGGTTCCCGGGGGCCGCGCCGTGGAATCCCGCCAAAGGTTTTTAGTCGAGTACTAAAAATATCCGACCGTCGGGTGGAGTGCGCTGCCGCTGTAGGCCGGTGGCCGCTGTCCCGTGTCCGGCGCGCGCGGCGGAGAAGACCATATGTGTCGAACCCGGTGAGCTCCTTGTGTAGCCCGGTTCACCTACTACCTGCACAGCTAGTGGTAAGTAAAAAATCGTAGATAATGTTAATGATAAAACTTAAGTAACCCTAAGCCACGTAATATCGGCAGAGCCGCTCGTCCCCTCGTCCCGCGTCCCCTCCGCGCTCCGGTCCCGCGCCGCACACAGAGAGCGCGCCACGCGCTGGAGCGGTTGACCGCCCTGATTCCCGTTGCGACTTCTACATGGTAAATTCGTGAGCGGCGCCGACGCTCGGCGTGACTACCCCGAGGACCGGAAAATACACGGACCTTTCAGGGTGGGTGGGAGGTAACTCATGTTCTATTTTCGGGACCTCCAAACTATTATTCAGAGTTCCGTCAAGTCCTGTGCGTGAAAACGAGAAAGCCGCCATGTCCAGCGCTTCTGTCCTTCGTCTTCAACATGGTGAAATTCACGCACAAGAAGCGTCACACGGCGCCTGATGGACCGGGACCAGGCCGGCCTCGAGCAGCA
>Ga0210247_101650_pt1 | contig 16835 bp, 9 predicted proteins | sample ChrtobMetP3_16mM_FD_155449 | JGI IMG/M metagenome (GOLD analysis project Ga0210247, IMG submission 155449) | Chrysochromulina tobin associated microbial communities from unialgal haptophyte culture, Seattle, Washington, United States - P3_16mM | ecosystem: Host-associated > Algae > Haptophytes >... | reverse complement strand
CAGTGAGGCGGTTTTCCGCCTCAGTGAGGCGGAAAAGCGCCTCAGTGTGGCGGTTTCGCGTCACACTGTGGCGGTTTTGCGTCACAGTGTGATGACTCTGACTTGGTCTGTCACTCTGGGTTGGTACCTCCGACCTTCCTACACACTGAAGGCTGTCATCGCCCATTTCACGCTCGAGATAGACTGAGACTGACGCGCGCTCCAGCCCCTGCTCTGTTGAAGACATCCAAGCGAATGAACATACCTCAACATACCTCTGTTTAGGGCACTTGAGCGACCACGGTTTGCTAAATGACTTGTTCATTCCAAACCCGGAAAAGTGACGTAAGGGAGGTAGCTAAACATGAAAAAGCCGATCGTTTTTGATTCCGCAAAGTGAGACATCAACAGGTGACGAAACCCCGCGTGCCGCGGCTCCGCTGCGCCTCGCCGTCTCATGCTTCGTTCATCTCTCGTTGTCTCGTTGCCTATGGAAGAGGGCGTTCAGCTGACGAGCTTCGCCAAAGTCGCGAAGGAGGGGGACTGCTCCTCGAACCTCATGCCTGTGGCCGTGCAGGAGGGAGGAAGTTTAGAGTCTCCCGAAGGTTCTAGGGCGGATGGTGGACCGCACACGCCTATAAGCAGCGTCTTTGCCTCGCACGCGCTGCTCCTCAAGGGAGAAGATGGCTTGCGCGTCGAGCGCCTCATGATTGGCGGAGAGATCGTGCTCTGCGCGGTCGTCATGGATGGGCACGGTGGCCATCAAGCAGCCTTGCTCGCGGTGGATAACATCATCGAGTGCATATGCGAGGAGAGCCATGACAACGCGAGCAGCATCTCCCTCTCGCAGGCCTTGAGGCGGGCCTTCGCCCGACTGCACGGGCTGCTGCTCGAGGACCAGCGGCACACTGCCGGAACCACGGCGACTGTGTGCCTGATCAACGAGACCCGCGCCGAAGTGACGACGGCGCACGTAGGCGACTCGGCCGCCATTCTCGTGCCCGCCATTCTCGCCGCGGGCGTGAACGAACATGCCGCGACTCCACTCACCGGCGATCACCGTCTCGCCGACAGCGAAGCCGAGCGTGCACGCGTAGTGGCGGCGGGCGGCAAGATCGGCCAAGCCATACATAAGGGGAAGGCATGCGGGCCGTTGCGCGCATTCCCTGGCGGCGTGTGCTGCGCGCGCGCACTCGGCGACCGCGATTGCGGGCAATTCATAAGTCCCATGCCGGACATCACCGTCATGCCCATCCCGCAGGCTGGCGCGCTCGTGCTGATCGCGACGGATGGGCTGTGGGACGTTGTCCCGCAGCGGGCGGTCGTCAAGGTGGCACTCAACTCAAACGACGTGCACGACGCAGCTGAACGGCTCGTGGCCAAGGCGCTGCGCACAGGCGGGCTGCGTGACGATATCTCGTGCGTGTGCATCGTCGGCGGCAGGGTAGACTCTTCTGCACGGGCGAACACACAGCCGCGCTCGCCCGCGATGCGGCTGATGTCGCAGCTGGTGCCCTCGGCGTTCCGCAAGTGGGAAAACAGGGGCAGCAGCAGCAGCTCGTCGCCCAAACAAGCGTCGCCCGAACAGTCGCCAGAACCGACCGCCAAGGGCGGGGTCTTGTTCGCAAGCCTCGCCGCCTCGCAAGCTCTACCCCCACCGGTCCAGGTGCTCGACGAGAGCCCTGGGTCTCTCGCGGCAGCCGCGACCGACGAAGGGCTTGCGCAGCAGATGTCGCGCGCCGAGGTGAAAGAGAGGCGTCTTCCGGTAGGGTGTCACTCGGCTAGCTCCGATGAGGCCTCTGACAACGGAGCCGGGGCTCTTGGCGCGCGCCGTGATGAGCGCTCTCCTGGACTCTTCATGTCCCTTCTGCAGCAGCCGACCATGCAGCTGCGGCCCTGGTCACCCGACGAGTCCCGTTCCCCCCAGGATCAGATCGGAGTCCCCCTGCTCGTGTCCACAGACTCCGGCGTGGTCAAGCTCAAGCCTCAAGGCGAAGTGGTAAGCTCAAGCCTCCGAAGGTGAAGTGGTGAACCGCTGAGTGGCACGCAGGGGCTGCTGCGCTGGTCACGGCTCACGAGCCGCGGATCTGACCTCATGATAAATAAAATTAGCTTCTGCGTTAGAATGATATCCTCCGCAGGGAGGAGAGAGACTGTGCTTGCAACTCTCCGGCGCGCCGTCTTGAACCGAATTTGTAATTTCCGGCCGCCCGCACACGCACCTCACTTCACGCGACCCTTGCCACTCGCTTACGCGACCACCGCTCCGCAGCAATCCTATTCGCGTTCGATTCCCAGTTCGATGCTCTCGGCCCTCGGCCTTATCAGCCAAAGCGAACGTGAATCTGACGCGATCGTCGCTCGCGTGCTGCGGCTCGGTTCCGACCCTCGTGGTGGCTGGGCGGAGACCATTGAAGAGCTTCTCGCGACGCTGCCGCCCGAGACGCCGCTACGCTGCAAGGACAAGCGCGTGCTGGATGTCATGTTCAGCCTTGCCGAGGCGCAGCTACTGCCGTATCCGGGGCCGGTGCGCGATGTGAGTAATCTGCTGCGCGCGACGACGAGGATCATCGAGTGTGCCCGAGGGCTGTACGCTCTCTTGCCCAAGTTCTCGCTCGACTTCCTGTTCCGCTCCGCCAGTGGGCTGCTGCGCGGTGAGCCGGACACGGCGCGGCTACTCGCAGAGATGCTCGCCGTGTGCATCGCCATCGTCAACCTTTGCGGCGCATCCGGCGCCGAAGACGACAAGCTCGAGCGCGCAGCGCGCAGCCACTTTCACGCCGAGGGCGGCACGGCGAGCGTCTTCGAGCTTCTCGCGGCATCGACTGTCTACGAGGTCTCGGAGACCAGGTTGCGCTCGGCGACGGCCGGTGCCATCGCAAGCCGCTCCGCGCTCGCGTCTGCCGCCGCCGCCGCGACCAACAACCCATTCGACGGTCTGACCGACGTGGTGCCGCTGCTCGCCCTGCGCGTGCTGGAGGCGCTGCTGCTCGTGCGCCCCGCCAACACCGAGTATGCCATTGTGGTGGCGGCGGTGGAGCACGCGGTACGGTTTGCGCCGGCGCTGCTGCGCCTCACCGACCATGGCAACGAGCGCGTGCGTCGCGTCGCATGCGGGGTGCTCCACGCTGTGCTCCTCGAGTGCGATCCCGCGCAGTTCTCGATCTTGCAGAACGGCGCGACCGAAAGCGCCGCGCTGCTGCCGCTGCTGGCTTGCTGCTTCGCGGGCGGCGAGCAGATCGTGCGCACCGCCGTGCCCCGGCCGCTCCACTTTGCTGCCGACGCCCACGCCCACGACGACGACGACGCCGACGCCCGCGACGACGCCGACGCCCGTGACGACGCCGACGCCGACGCCGACGCCCGCGACGACGCCGACGCCCGCGACGACGACGACGCCCGCGACGACGCCGACGCCGCGCTGCCCATCTCGCCCGTGACGACGACGCCGCTCGTGAGCCTGGTCGCCGCATCGCTCGACTCCGTCGCAGTGCACGTCGCCTTCGCCCACCGCCCATCTCGGCGCTGCCCATCTCGCCCAGCGACCACGCCGCTCGGCACGGCGCTCGCCTCGCACGGCGCTCGGCACGGCGCTCCCACCGCAGCGAGGACCGCGCCCGGCACGGCGCTACCCACCGCCGCGGCCAGTGCCCCCGCGCTCGGCACGGCGCTCGGCACCGAGGACGTCGCCATCTACCGCAAGGTTGTGGCCCTGTTGGTCGACGACTCCGAAGTGGCCCTCAGCCTCCTCGCGCGCATCGCGCCTCGGGCCCTTGTGAGCCGCTACCTGCGCCGACCGCGCACGGCCTCGGGCGCACCAGACGCAGCCACCGTGCTTGCGGCGCTCGAGCCCGCCGAGAGGGCCCGCGTGCGCGCGCTGTCGCGGGCGGATCTGCAGCGCTACTGCCGCGCCACCCGTCACGATCCGCAGCTGCCGCGCGGCCGCTGGCCCCTCTTCTGGAAGGCCATGCAGAGCAGTCACGACGAGCCGCTGCTGCTATGGCGTGCCGGCTGGCTCGGAACTCTGCAGGCGGCGTGCGCGCAGGAGATTGCCGACGTGCGGCGCGAGGCTGCCCTCTCCGCCGAGCCGCTCGAACGGCAGCCCTTCTTTTGGGAGCACCGCACTTTCGAAGTGACCTACCCGCAGCTCGCCTCGGCCCTCTACGTCGCCCCGCTCTACATCGAGCCTCTCCTCGAGGCGCTCCGACCACACGTGTCGTCAGCTGGCACGCTGCCCACGACGGTGCCACCCACGCCCTCACCCGGCGCACGCACGCCCACGACGGCGCCCTCGGCTGAGCCGCCAGCAGCGCCCACGACAGCGCCGCCGCTGCCCACTACGGCGCTGCCCAAGCTGCCCATCGCACCCGCCGTCATGCTGGAGCGGCTCTGGCAGCGCGCGTCGATCGAGCCGTCGGCTGAGCGCCAGCTGATGCTTCTCGAGGCGTTGGGGTTGGTGCTGGCACTCTATGGTGGCGCCGAGCCCGCGCTTTCGTGTATGCCCTATCTCGTGTCGCTCCTGCGGCCCGAGACGGCGCCACCGCCGGCTTCGTCAAAAGGCCATCAGCCCGTACCACCTGGCCCGGCACCGAAGGCTCGCCCATGTGACGAAATCCAAGTTTCGTCAGGAGCACCAGCCCAAGTTTCGTCAGGAGCAGCGAAGGCTCGCCTTCCCAAGGCAGCGCTGGTGCACGGGCTCGAGCCTCGCGTGCGCATGGCGCTCTGTGTGCTCGCGCACGCCGCCAAGCACGCGCAGAACGTGAGCGCGCTCGTCGAGGCGGGAGGTGTCGACGAGCTCTCGGTACTGTTGACGAAACTGCCATTGCATGCGCCGCTCGTCGAGTCTGCCCTGGGCCGCCTTGCCACCGCCGAGACGAACGCCGAGACGAACGCCGAGCGCCCGGTACGGCGCCCGCTGGAGGATGCCGCCACGCTCGAGGCGTACCGGTACGGCGAGGCCCACGTGCGCGTCGCGGCGTGCACGATGGCGGTTGAGGTGCTCGAGTTGCTCCAAACGATCGCCCTCTCGTCCCGCCGCATCGCGCGCACGCTCTGCGCGTCGCCCCACTTCGAGCGCATAGCTCAGGCGATGCTTTGCGGCGCGCCACTCGTCATCGAGCGCTGTGTCGAGCTGCTCTCGCTGCTGTGCGACAGCCTCCCGAGCCTCACGCCTTGGCTGCATGCCTCAGGAGCGTTCCACTTTGTGCTCGCCACGGCGCTGCCCGTCGACGGGCACGCGACGCTTCCAGAGGCGGCCGCCCAGTTCCTTCAGCGCTTCCACAGGCGGCAGCAGCGGCTGGTACTCGCCCCTTACCTGCCACCACAGCTGCTCAGCATCCTTGCCGTCGACAGGCCGGCCGACCAGCTCGCAGCCGCGCTCCAAGCGGACGTCGAGCTACCCACGCTGCTGTGGAACGAGTCGTCCCGCCGCCTCCTCATTCACAGCGTGCAGCGCGACCTCGGCCCCTTTTGCGCGCGGCTGCTCCTCGCGCGAGCCACGGCGGCCCAGGCACCGTTCACAGCGAGGTCGTTCACAGCCACGGCGGCCCAGGCACCACCCCGCGTGCGCTTCGCCCTCGCACCGACGGCGCGACCGGTGCGGTACGTGCAGCTCGAGCGAGAGCTCAGTGTCGGTCGCGTGCTCCTCCGCTTCTTTGCGCGTCACGAGGGCCTCGCCCCCGTGCCAGAGCCGGAGCGGCTTGACGCACAGCTCGTCGCAGCCCTTATAGCTCTGCAGCCGCCGCCGCTCGGCGCACCGGAGGCCGAAGCCGAGGCCGATGTCGTCGTCGCCGCCGAGGCACCTGCCTTGCCTTCGGCGCCATTGGAGCACGCGGCGGCGGCGGAGGCGGCGAAGGCGGCGGCGGCGGCGGCGGCGGCGGCGGCGGCGGCATCGGCGGCGGCGGCGGTGCTCGCGCTGGCCGGGCTGGCCGTGGCGCCCGATGCAGCGCTCCGGGCCGAGGCGGCGCAGACAGCCCTACTCACGGGTGGACGTGGCGGCTCCGCCGCGTCGCACCGGGCGCTCGTGCTCGATGCAGCGCGCCTGCTGCGCCAGACCAACGGGCGGCTGCGCCAACAGCCCTACCCGTCGGAGGGGTGGCGCGCCGTTATGGGCGCGTTCGGCGCGCTCCACCGGCTGCTGCCGTGCGCGGCCTCGCCGGTGCACGCGTGGGAGAGTCGCCATCCAGGTGCCACGCAGCACCTCATGCACGCGTGCGCGCGCGCGGGGATGCTGCTGCACTTTCTGCTCGTCGGGTGCGCCGAGCGGCCGCCGCGGGCCCTCGCACAGCTTCGCAAGTGGACGGAGCGCGCTCTCCAGCGCTCAGTACAGCGCTCGTTGGGGGAAGAGGGAGGGAGCGCTGCGGCGGGATCGGCGAACGCCCATCTCGGCGCCTCGGCTAGAGCCCCCGCCGCCGTCATCGTCGTCGACGACGACGACGACGACGACGACGACGACGACGACGACAAGGACGCTGCCAACGACGCCGCGTCCGCCGCCGGGGCGGCGCACCCAGCGGCCTGCGTGAGCGTCGGTGGCTGCGGCGCGCTGCTGCTCGCGCTCAAGCCACTCCTTCTCACCAGCGCGGCCGCCATGGCCTCAGCCTCGGGCTTGCCGCCGAGCTTCGCGGGTTGCGCCGACGGCCTCGCGGCCCTCCGTTGTGAACCCGCTCCAGACGAAACTTGGATCTCGTCACTCCTCGCGGACGGACTCGAGAGCCTCGCGGTGCTCCTTTGCGAGCCGGCTGGGATCGGCCAGATTGCACGGCTGACGAGCCCCGCCGGGCTGCCAGTGGGCGTGCCGTGGCTCGCGAGCGTAATGGCGCTGCCTCTCGAGGCCGTTCACAGCGAGGCCGTTCACAGCGAGGCCGCTCACAGCTCGTGGCGTCTCGTTTGCCATCGAGCTCTCCGCTGCTTGTATGTGGCGGCTGACACTCCGGCGCTATGCGACGCGATGCTCGGGAGTGCGGTACCGCTCCTCCTCCTTCGGCTGTGCGCTGCGCATGGGCCGAGTCCTGCCCGACACGGCGCGAGCGCTGCCCGACACGGCGCGAGTCCTGCCCGACACGGCGCGAGCCCGGCCTCTCTCGAGCACGAGCGCATCGCACTGCTCGCGGCGAGGCTGCTCGCCAAGCTCGCGGGGCTCTCTGACGAAACGCGGACGAAACCGAGGCCCGCGACGGCGAGCTGTTTCGTCAGCGCCGGTCTCGTCAGCGGTGGTTTCGTCCGCGGCGGTTTCGTCAGCGCCGGTTTCGTCAGCGCCGCCCACGAGCCTTCGGCGTCGGCGGCGGCGGTGCGCCACGTCCTGCGCCAGCTGCTGCCGGGCAGCCTGCCGGGCAGCCTCGGCTCTCCGGCGCGCTTCCTACGGCGGCTGCGGGCCGAGTGGCGGGAGCCCGACCTTATCTGGACTCATTCGATGGGTGTGGAGCTGCAGGTGGCGGGCTACCTGATTGCTCCTGATTGCTCCTGATTGCTCCTGATTGCCCGACCTCATCTGGACTCATTCGATGGGTGTGGAGCTGCAGGTGACGCTCGCCCACGAGCTCTCTTCTCTCGACCTCGCGCTGGAGCCCCTCGCTCAGCACGGCGCTCAGACGTCACTGTCCATCGCTCAGACGTCACCGCCCCTCGCTCAGCACGGCGCTCAGACGTCACTGTCCATCGCTCAGACGTCACCGCCCCTCGCTCAACACGGCGCTCAGACGTCACCGCCCCTCGCTCTGCACGGCGCTCACCAGGCCGCGAGCGCCGCCGCTAGCAGTGCCCACGACAGCGCTCAATCGGAGGTGTCTCGTAGCGCCCACGACAGCGCCCAATTGGAGGGGTCTTCGGGTGCCCACGACAGCGCCCATTTGGAGGGGTCTTCGGGTGCCCACGACAGCGCCCATTTGGAGGGGTCTTCGGGTGCCCACGACAGCGCCCAATCGGGCGGAAGGGCATCGAGCGCGAGCGCTCTGTGGAACTGGCGACAGCTGGTGCCTCCCGCGTACGAGTCTCTACGGGGGGAGGTGCAGCTGGGGGGGGTGTACCTTTCCGTCTTTGTCGACCCATCGACCGGTCTCTCGACCGGCGGTGGGGGCGGTGGGGGCGGCGGGGGCGGTGGGGGCGGTGGGGGCAGTGGGGGCGGTGCCGGCGCGGCGCCGGGTGGGGCGCCGTCCCGGGCGTCGCCGGCGTTGCTCGCCGGCGAGCCGTTGAGCGCCTTCCTGAGCACTCTCCTCGAGGCCCTCGAGGAGCTGCCCGACACGGCGCTCCATGCACGCGACCCCTCGCTCTCGACGCGCCTCAAGGCCCGTGCCCTCGCTCGCCTCGTGAAGGAACACCCACCCATCCTCATCCTCGGGCACCCGCCCCCCATCGGGCAGCCGCCCCCCCTCGGGCAGCCATCCCCCCTTACACGCGTGCGTGCAGTGACGCTCCGGCTACTCGGATCTCGTCACTCGGAGATCACGTGCGCGGCCCTCGCGCTCGCCCACGCCGTCCTCACGCCCGCCCTCACGCCCGCCCTCGCCCAGCACACAGCCGCAGCGCCCGCCGCAGCGCCCGCCGCAGCGCCCAGACCAGCGCCCACCGCAGCGCCCAGACCAGCGCCCGCCGCAGCGCCCGCCGCAGCGCCCCGCTCGTCTGGTTCAACCCCACCCACGCCCACCGCGCTCACGACGGCGCGCGCCGCCGCGACGGCCGATGCGCCCGAGACAGCGCGAGCGGCCTCCGGGGCGCTCACGACGGCGCGCGACGCGGCCGTGCGCTTCGCACTGCAGGCGCTCCCGCGGCTCCACGTGCTCTTACACGCACGCACCACTACCCCCGAGGGGCGTGCGGGCACGCTGCGCCTGATTGCCGCCCTCATCAGGCTCGAGAGCACGGGCGCTCAGGACGGCGCCTCGTCGGAGCGCCCGTGGCGCCGTACTGAGCGCCCGCCTCGCGCCGTGCTGAGCGACCGGCGAGACAACGCACCGGTCGGGCCCAGTGGTGCGGTCGGGCCAAATGGCGCCGTTGTGAGCGTGGCGGAGGCGGTGGTGCGCGGAGGAGTCGTGCTCTCGTGTCTCTTCCATGTCCTTGGCCATTCCACGTTACTGCTCGACTACTTGCCGGAGAGCCCCTCCCCGACCTCCCCCACCGACCCGATCGCCCCCACCGACCCGCCCCCCGACCCGCCCCCCGACCCGCCCCCCGACCCGCTCCCCGACCCGCTCCTCCAAGGCGCCTCGATCGAAGTGCGCGCGGCGGCAGTCGACACTCTCTGCGCACTGCTCGCCGACGCCACCGTGGGCCCTGCGGCGGAAGAGCTCCTCGATCGCTGCCTCGCGCCGCAGGTGGGCGCCACTGATTGCCTCTAATTGCCTCTAATTGCCACTAATCGCCTCTAATTGTCACTAATTTCCACCAGTTGCCACTGACTGCCAATAATTGCCACTAATCGCCGCAGTTTGTGGATGAGCTCGCGTGCATGTCTTTTGGGGAGGCGAGCGCGCTGCTCGCTCAGCTCGACGCGAATCATTCCAACCCGCTCCTGATCTGGCACGCCGAGCGGCGGTCGCGGCTCCGCCTAGCCCTCGAGGACGAGCTGAGCCCGATCGTCGAGTCGCTCCGATGCAACCTCCGATGTAATCTCCGATGTGATCTCGAGGAGGACGAGCTGGGCCCGATCGTCGAGTTGCTCGGAGTGGGCGACGGTCGCGGCGGCGGGCCCAGCACGGCGCCCAGCACGGCGCTCAGGACGGCGCTCAGTACGGCGCCCAGCACGGCGCCGGTGAGGAGTGACGTGGGCTGGGCGCCGTGCTGGGCGCCCACCGCACTGCTTGCGAAGCTCGCGGCAGCCGAGACGGACCTCAATGTGGGCGGCTTGTTCCTCGAGCCCTTCGTGGCCGCGGACGGCAAGTTCTCGTTCGCGACGGCAGCGGCGGCCGGCCACTTCCTGGTGGCGCTCATCACGGCGCTTCGGGACCTGTCTCGCCCGCTCCACAGCGCCGTGATGAGCGCTTCGCAGCCACGATTTGCAATCGAGGCCGAGGAGGAGGAGGAGGAGGAGGCGGCGGCCACGAGCGCCCGAGGCGCCCAGGACGACGCGTTATATGCCCAGGACGACGCGATATGCGCCCAGGACGACGCGCTCGATGCCGAGACGGCCGTTGTGCGCCTGGGGCGTCACGCGGCCCTGATGTGGAAGGCACTGCTGCAGCTCCTCACGCTGCATGCGTCCCTGTGCACGCACCGCGCGTGCGTCGCGGCGGCCGACTTCTTCTTCGGTAGCGTGCGCTCGCCGATGCCGCTCTCGGTGCTCTCACTCGTGCTGCAGGTGCTGCAGGCCCTCTCCAAGCCAGGCGGCGCCGTCGTGGGCGCCATCGAGTTCGCCTCGTCGGTCAAGGGCGCTCATCTGCTGGGCCTCGTCGCGTTGAGCACGCGCACCCCAACGCTGGCCGCCGGCTCGCTGGGCCTCGTCGTCGACCTTGTGCGCCGCTCGCCGGCCGCGGTGCTCGCTTTCCTCCGACTGGGCGGCCTCGTGCTGCTGCTGCGCCCGCTCTTGGGACCAGTCGCACCGGCAGCCGTTACACCAGTCGCACCGGCAGCCGTTACACCGGCAGCCGTTACACCGGCAGCCGTTACACCGGCAGCCGTTACACCGGCAGCCGTTACACCGGCAGCCGTTACGGAGACGCGCCTCCTCATCGTGCGTGTGCTCTCGGCACTCACGAGCGACTCGCGCCACGGCGCCGAGATTGCCGAATGCGTGTGTGAGCTATTCACAATGCGCTTTCGGATGCTGCTCGAAGGCGCTGGTGCTCACCCGGAGGCCTTCCTCGCCTTCTTGGAGGCGGACCACACGGCGGGCCCGTCATACTCGACAATCGCGCGCGAGTGGGACGCGAAGCGACGCACGCAGCTGCACGCACTTCTCGAGCAGGTGCGCTGATGACCGCTGATGGCCGCTGATGGCCTCTGATTGCATCCCTCATCGGAAGGCACTCCTCGAGCAGGAAGGGCGCCACATCCTGCGTGCTGTGGACGAGACGAATGCGGACGGCACCGTTCCGTTGCCTGCGTGGGTGCGCTGTCAGGAGCGCATCGAGCAGGCGTGGCAGTCCCAGTCGCCTGAGGTAGCGGCGCTCAGTCGGCTAGCCGAGCTCTGAGACATCACATCTAGGCTGCGTACTTGAGTTACATGTAGTACATGCACGATATCGCGGGGGCGTGAAGAAGGCGAGGATCTTCCCTGCTCGGAGACTGGCAAGAACCTCCCGTGCCATCCCGAGCAGGGAAAAACTGCACTCGACTCAGACCGTAGACTCGGACTGAGACACAGACAGCGCCCCCCGCAGCATCCTCTCGGCTGCTCCGCTGGGGATCACCTGACACCTCGGCCCCCGTCACTCTGCCTACACTCTGCCGTCACCGCGTGTTCTTGTCGTGCCGCCCACCCTCGCCCGCAGACCCGTACTCGCGGTACTGTCTTGAATACACATGCTAGAATAGGGGACCCAGAGTCGGCCCTCGGGCAGCTCTCGGGACTGTTTACGTATAACCATCCCTTTAGAGAAGACCATTATAGCATGCATTTTAGACCCCTGCCGCAGGCTCCTCCGCTCCTCTCGGCTCCAACGCGCAACGGAGGGTGCTCCTTGAGGGCCGCCGAACCACCGCCGCCGCCGTTGCTGTCGTCGGCCAGACCCTGGCCGTCGGGGTCGTTGTCACGCTTGATGATTGCGCATGCGTTTGCGCAGTGACGCAAGCAGGTCTGAAGCCCCTATGACGCCGTCGCCGTCGAAGTTGGTAAATTCCTGTCGCCGTCGATGTTGGAGTCATCTTCTCAATCCAGCCCTGCCCCGCAGCGTTCGACGTCGCCGCAAAAGCAATTATTCACGGAGCCCTTCAAGTAGGGGAGCATCACACGATCCGCCTTCTTTGCAACACACGCCATCGCGCGCGTCTCACTCGGCGTGAGTGGAGGAGTGAGCAGTGCGGCCCACATGCGCTCCATGTAGTGGCTCTCCTCAACGTTATCGCCGCGTGAGAGCGATTCCACAATCCTCCTCCAAGCACTCTCGGGCAGGCGATGGACGGCGGATCGTGTAGCAACGAAGCCGCCGCCATAGCACACCGGGAGGTAGCCTCGTGTCTCGACGTCGCGCGGCAGCTGCAATGAAAGCATCCATTTGCCCAAGGGTCGGTACCTCGCCTTAAAGTCGGGCGCGATGGAATGATTGCTTTGATCCCACGACTTTTTGTATGCCACAATCATGAATGACAACAGCTCCGCTGCCGAGTGCCACAGATGCTCATCGCCGTCCTTGCACGCGTCCCGCTGCCTGCACTGTATATTGCCATAGGCGCACGCGAAGCCGGAGGCGGTCGCAGCGACCAGAGCCGAGCCATTCAGCCGCTCAAATAGGTTGTGGTCAGCCCATGAGTCTTTGATCATGATCAGCCGAGAGGGAAGGGTGTGGTAGTTTGTTGCGATGTGAGATGCCCAGCTTTGATCGCAGCGTCCAACATTGGGTTGTTGCACGACTTTGAGCACGCCCAAAAGCTCACGTGAGGCGGTGTTTCGCAAGGCACGTAAGGCAGCAGTTTCGCCACATTTGGCAACAATCAAGATCAACTTCAGGCGTAGGCCAGCGGAGGCAATATCCCCACGCATATCCTCCAGGAAATCTATGCTGTGATCGCAGTGCGCAATCACCACCTCAACGTCATCTCCGAGGGATGGGCCACCAGCAGAGCAGCTGCCACCACCATAGCACCCGCCGTGCAGCACACGGCTGCATGGGCAGGTGGGACGCGGGTCCAGCTGCGCCGAAGCACGATGGACTTTTCGAAGCGTTGTGATGCTCGCGATCGTCGCGAGTCCGAGCAACACGAGCAAGCCGCAACGAGGCATGAGTTCTTGTACCATGTACGCGGGCATTCGGCCGCCACACATCTCCTTTCCCCTTTTGGTTCAGTTTTCCCTTTTTGGATTTCGTCCGACACCAATTTATTTTTCGAGGGGGGGCCGCCGGGACGAATCACGGAAAAAGAGACAATCGCCTTCACACGACTTGCGTTGAGTTCACAGTCGCGTTCTGTACTGTACTTGTTTGGGAGACGCGGCAAAACCTCCCACGCACCCTCGGCTCGGCACGTGCCCCTTGCGGTGTGGGGCCGTCCCCTTCCAAATGGTATCGGTCGCGCTGGCTGCGCTCGCAATCGCGTGGTCGCCTATCGCGACCGTGCGCAATGCGAAGTCCGTTCGCGGTGGTCCGACGCGCATGGCAGCTGACCTCATCATTTGGGACTGCGACGGATGCCTCGTAGATTCGGAAGCGTTGCTCAAGACTGCCGAGGTTGAGGCACTGCATGCAGCCGGATTTTTGCAGGTGACGCGCGACGACTGCAACCGGCTGTTTTCTGGATATTCGCCCGAAGCGGGCGCAAAAAACTTCCTCAACGAGTTTGGGAAGCCAGTCCCCGACAACTTCTTCAAGGACCAGATTGAGGGCTCGATTGAGCTCTTCCGCAACCGGCTCACTCAGCTCAACGCCAAAACGGTGCTGGCGCTGCACGCAGCTGGACGTAAGCAGGTTGTTGCCTCAGGCTCGCCGCGTGACCGCGTGCTCGTGTGCCTTGAGGTTGCGGGCATCGACCACGTCTTCGCTGGCAAGGACCAAGTCTTCACACGCGAAGACGTGCCTGGGAGGGGCAAACCTCAACCCGACATCTTCTTGATGGCGGCCGCGGCGGCTGGCGTGGACCCGAGTCAGTGTGTTGTTGTCGAGGACTCCACGTCCGGCGTCATGGCAGCTCAAGCCGCGAAAATGGAGGTGGTCGGCTTCTTGGGTGGCGGGCACGCGCAAGCTGAGTGGTACCGCGAGAAGCTCGCAAGCTACAAGATACCGCTCACATATACGGACAGCGAGCTGTTGAAGTACCTGTCGTAAGAAAGATGAGGGATAGAACGCCGCGGCGAGGCCGCACAGGGGGGGACCGCCAGGGGGGGGTAGGGGTGTCACGACTAGCCGCCCGAAGGTCGCCCGCCTCGTTAGGTACGGTCCGGTGAGACAAAAGACAAACTTTGGGGGGGAGGCGCTCGCGGAACAATTTTGTTGCGCGCTGCGCTCGCGCAAAATATCTCTACCAGTATCGAAAAGTCGCCAACTTTTCTAAATACCGGTCCGTACTGCCAAAGCGAGAGCGAAGCACCTTGCGAGCGAGCCGACCCCGCACCATGAAACGTGTGTTCCTTTCCTGTGCGCTTTTGCTGGCCTTGGGCGCTTCCGCCGAGCCACCGGCCGCGCCCGATCTCACCGTCGGCGCGAAGGTGCGCTATGGCGGTTTCGGGGGTTGCACCGTGGCGGTGCTGCACGAGGATGGGAGCGTTGACATCAACGTCCCGGGCGTCGGCATCCACTCGCGTGTCGCGTCGTCTTCTTTTCAGATCGAGGCGGAGGATGACGAGCTCGTCAAATTGTACGTCGATTTCCTCACCGAGGAGGGGTACAAGCCCACAGTGGACTCCGACGGCGACGTCATGTTCAAGAAAGAAGGCCTTTTATATTACATCTTTCCCGAACGCAACGATCCGCAGCATTTCCGCATCGTGCTCCCCAACATCTGGAAAATCGAAGACGAAACTGAGCGGCTGCAGGTCCTGACCGCCTGTGACTTCGCCAATAGCAAAACCAAGGTCGTCAAGATATTCACCACGGTCAAGAAAAATGTCTGGGTCAGCGCCGAATTGTTCGTCAACAAACCCGAGGATTTCAAGCCGCTCTTCGATCGCTGCATCAGCGCCATCCAGACCGGGGTGTCGCATTACACCACCAAGATGACTGAGTTAAGACTCACTCACGCACTCACCTCACTCACTAACTCACTCACTAACTCAGCACTCACTGACTTACTCACCAAGATGAAGGAAAACGAAGGAAGAAGCGCCGATGTTTGACCTCGCCCCCTGACAGTGGGCCGCGAGCGCCGTCGCCGGCGTGATGATCGGCATGGCCAAGACCGGCGTCAGCGGGTTGGAGATATCGCCGTTGTGCCGTTGAAGCGTTGATGGCAAACGTGGCGGACCGGGGTCGTGGCGTGATTGTGCGTGTGCGCTTGTGAAATGGCGTGCTTTTTTGCGTGTGCGCTGGTGAATTGGTTTTGCATGCGACGGTTGATCGTCCGTGCTCTGAGGTGATGTTTCGTGCGTATGACTGCAATTTTCACATCCAGCCCACTTTGACCCTCTGTGCGTGTTGCGTATTGCGTGTTGCGTATTGCGTGTTGTGTATTGCGTGTTGCGTATTGCGTACTGGCCAGCCCACTTTGACCCCCAATTAGTGACGAGGCGGCGGATACGTAAATAGGTTCGGCAACTCAAAAAGCTGGGGGTAAGAGGCGGGCGTCGTGTGAACGTTAACACGACAGACAGGTGCTCGCTGTCCCCGCCACCTTCACCAATGCCACCACCACCGTTGCTGCCGTCTTCGCAATTGCCGCCACCTCCGCCGCCGCCACCATCAACCTGCACAGACATGTGCAACTACGCCTCAGACGGTGGGTGCGACGACGGCGGACCCGGAACGGTGTACTCTGACTGCAACCTTGGCACCGACTGCACCGATTGCGGCCCTCGAGAGTGGCCACCACCACCTTCACCACCACCATCACCAGCACCACCACCGCTGCCATCGCCACCACCTCCAACGCCGCCACCTCCCCCGAAGCCGTCGCCGCCACCCTCGACACCACCATGTCCTCCACCTTGGTTGCCGCCGCCGCCGCCCTCGCCGTCACCGCCACCACCGCTGCTGCCTTCGCCGACGCCACCGCGTCCGCCGCCAATGCTGCCTTTTCCGCTGCCACCTCCGCCAGTGCTGCCACCCTCACAGTCGCCACCGCCATCTCCGCCGTCACCGCCGCCGCCGCCGCCGCCATCACCACCGTCATCACCACCGCCGCCATCGCCACCGCCCTTGCCGCCTCCACCTCCGATGCCATCACCACCTCCCCCGATGCCACTCCCACCACCCGGGATGCAATCACCACCTCCCCCGAAGCCACCACCACCATCTTCGATGCCACCACCGACTTTGTCTCCACTGCCGCCGCTGCCGCCGCTGCCGCCGCCGCCGCCGCCGCCGCCGCCGCCGCCGCCGCCGCCACCGCCGATGTGGTGCAGCAATACGTGTGTATTCGCGCAGAATGGCGCATGCCAAGACGGTGGCCCAGGCTCGCTGACTGGCGTGTATGGTGCCGTGGCTCAGTGTGTCATCGGCACTGACTGTGCCGACTGTGGCGCACGCTACAAGTTCCCGCCGTCACCACCGCCACCGTCCCCGCCGCCGCCATCGCTGCCGCCGCCCTCACTGCCGCCCCCGCCAATGGAATGCGACGACTCGTGCCCTCAAGCGAGCAACGCCGCATGCCAAGACGGCGGGCCTGGCTCACTTACAGACCTGTATGAGACGCCGGCCCAGTGCGACTTTGGCACGGATTGCACCGACTGTGGGCGGCGCTTCTTTCTTCCACCATCACCTCCACCCTCAGCACCGCCGTCCTCGCCTCCTCCACCATTGCTGCCGCCGTCGCCACTGCCGCCATCACCACCGCCATCGCCACCGCTGCCGTCGCCACCGCCCTCGCCGCCGCCACCCAGCTTCCCACCGCCCTCACCACCACCGCCCTCACCGCCACCGCCCTCACCATCGCCGCCCTCGCCACCACTGCCCTTGCCACCACCGCCTTCACCACCGCCTCCCTGGCCGCCTCCCTTGCCGCCGCCGTTGCCGCCTCCACCCTTGCCGCCGCCGTCGTCGCCGCCGCCATCTCCGCCACCTCCAGCTTCTCCGCCGCCCTCGCCACCGCCGCCACCGCCGCCGCCCTCGCCGCCGCCC
>Ga0210247_101644_pt1 | contig 16882 bp, 10 predicted proteins | sample ChrtobMetP3_16mM_FD_155449 | JGI IMG/M metagenome (GOLD analysis project Ga0210247, IMG submission 155449) | Chrysochromulina tobin associated microbial communities from unialgal haptophyte culture, Seattle, Washington, United States - P3_16mM | ecosystem: Host-associated > Algae > Haptophytes >... | reverse complement strand
CGTGGGTGCGCTATGACGACCCCGAGGTCAAGACCTTCAAGCTCAACGCCGAGCGCCAGAACGGCCGCGCGGCCATGATGGGCATCACCGGCTGCCTCGTCCACGAGCTCCTCGGCGTCGACGCCCTCTACCCGACCGGCGGCCTCGGCGGCGCCGCCCCCCCCACCATCTTCTAAGCGTGAGGCGGTCGACCAGGCAAGGCAGGGGCCTTTGCCGGAGTCGAGGGTGTGCGCGCTGGTGATGATGTAGGGGGTCCTCAGTGGCTCCCGCGGCGCCAAGTCCACGCCAAGCATCGTCGCCCCCCGACAGGGACCTGCATGCAGGGGGTCCTCAGCGGCCCCCGCGCCAACTTTGCGCCATGTATCGCGTTGCACCTCTAATCAGGGACTGGGGGGGGTTAATGACACAATGAACATCGTTCCGACGGCACCAGAGAATGCGATGCCTCGTTGCGTCCGATAAAACCGCTACATGTAAACGAAATCCTAGAAGAAAACGACCCCGGGGTCCGCCACTTCACACCCCAGCTTCGAGCGGCGCACCCCTGCACCTGCACAGCGGAGGCCGAAGACGTCGAGCGGCGGGACGAAGTGCGCGCACAACGAAATGGTCGAAGAAGGCGCGACGACCAAGGTGCAGCCCGAGGAGCTCAAGAAGAATGGGTACGCGATGATCAAAGGTAATCCGTGCAGACTATTGGAGGTGACACAGCTGCCAAAGGCGACGGCCAACGGCAATAAGCGAGTGCAGCTCATTGGACTTAATGTGCGAGAAGCGAACCCCCCCAACGACGACCAATGGAGGCTCGCTGCCCTCATAAACTTATGCTGTTGCATTGATCGATACACGCGTGCTCCTTCAGGTGTTCACCGGGAAAAAGTACGATGACACGATCAATTGCACGGCCGGCTTTCACGGCATCGATGTACCGCTCACCGCCTATGCCCATTTCTCGCTCATGGATGTGGACAAGAGCGACGGCACGCTGTCGCTTCTGACCGCAGATGGCGAGCCAAAGGAGGATGCGATGCTGAGCCGTGGCGAGGACAGCTTGGGTTGGGACGCTGTCGGCGAGGAGCTCGTGAAACGCTTTGACGAGGGCGAGTCGCTCAAAGTGAAGGTGCTGACGATCATGGGCAAGGATCTTGTCGTTGAGGTGAACACGGACACCGATGCGTGACATGGAGCGCCAGCGGGTAGAGCTCTACATAGGTTTGTCACTCAAAAAAGGTATCGATTTCTACATAAGGCTTTGGGTAGAAGTGGATACATTGTAAGCTTGATTGTAAGATGAAAGGATCCCGACATCCCGTCGATGGTTCGGTTCGAGGAACGTTCAACGTGGTTATACAGGGGTGCGGAGCCGTCCTTTGAGAAGGCGACGCTCATCTTCGGCCGACCGAAGGCCACACACTGGCCCAAGGCAACGCCACGCGTGAGCGCGTGCACTCACTCCCCCACCCCTTGTATCTATTTAGTTACCGAGAGGAGCCTGGAATTTGGACTGCTTCAGTTGCCGTGAGAGCGGGTGCGGACCCTGTGCCCGAGCGCTTGGCATGGCGGGAATCAACGGAGGGAGAAGTGTGCCGCTTGTTCTCGCTGCGTGCCTTCGTACATGTGTGCTTCAGACGCCTCGTAGGAGCCAGGCAGCCCGGGCAGCTCGTATCGACGGGCGTAACAACGTCTGGGGTCATGACCAGTTCTTGACTCTCGGTAACACGGATGGGCGTGGTGGGTGGGTGTTGGGGTGCGACCTCGAGCGAGCGTGAGGGTGACCGTGAGCGCACGGAAGCGCCATCTGGTGCGCAGTTGAGAGTGTCCATTGAGTGTCTCGAGAGAATTTTGGTGCAGGGGCGTCTGAAACCGAAAAATCGAAACAGAAACATCAAATAGGTACCAAAAAAGGGATGTGGTGAATGAAATGCATGCAACTTTGGCAGGCGCGCTCCGTGCACCAGCGTGTCCCCAGACGCTCATCTTCGGCCGACCGAAGGCCACACACCGGCCCAAGGCAACGCACGCGTGAGCGCGGGAACGTACTCCCCCACCCCTCATATCACATTAGGGCCGGGAGGTGTGGTGAGCGCGGGGGGGGCACCTGGGAGCTGTTCACACCTGTTTCACACTAGACACCGTTGCGTGCAGGAGCGTCGGCACAAATGTTCAGCCGCCTCGGCATCGGCCGTCATCGGCTCGCGGCGATCGCCGCGGGTGCTACCGCCGTCACCATCTCGGCCCTCACAGCGACGAACTATGCGCAGTCCATCTCGCTCACGCTCGACGATGAGTCGGCTTCCGAGCTCGCCAAGTCCATCTCAGCCTCCATGGCGGCTGAGAGCGCCGCCACGAGCACGGTCAAGAAGAACACGGCATTCGTCTTCGCCAAGCCGCATGCCAACACACCGGCTGTGCTCGAGGTCATCCTGGCCAAGTTCGCAGAGGTTGGGATCACGGTGCTCAAGGAAGGCGTCGTGACGGGCGAAGAAATTGATAGTAAGGGCTTCATTGATCAGCACTACTATGCGATCGCCGAAAAGTCCACGCTCACTTCCGGCAAAGACCTCCCGGTAAGCGCCGAGAAATTTAAGGAAGCCTTTGGCGAGGATTGGTCCACAGTGGTGGCCGAGGGGCGGGCCTTCAACGCGCTCGAGTTCAAGAAAAAGTTTGCCCAGTTCCAACCAGAGGGCGCGCTCGATCAGGCGTGGGATGCGACGAGTGCTCCGGGCAGGCGCACGAAGCTCGGAGGCGGCTTCTACTGCGGCCAGATCCCCGTCGACGGCGTCAAGTACTACACCTTCAACGCCTTCTTCATGACCATGCGCGGTAAGTTCACCACGCCCGGTACGAGCATCCACTATTACGTCGTCGAGTTCGACCCCTCGAAGCTCTCATGGGCTACGTTCCGAGGCGAGGTGCTCGGGCCGACGAATCCGGCCGACGCGCCCACAGGCTCGCTGCGCGGCATCATCGCCGCCAACTGGCAGAAGCTTGGGCTCCAGGCGCCGTGCGACGGAGGCGACAACGCGGTCCATGCGTCCGCCTCGCCCTTCGAAGGTCTCGCAGAGCGAACGAATTGGCTAGCTGGCTCTGTGGCAGACGACCCGTTCGGGAGCGCGCTGCTCGCCAAGGGCGTCCCCGAGGCGACGATCAAGAAATGGTCGAGCGACCCCCAGGTCAAGTATGATGAGGCCACCGCCAAGGAGAAAGGAAAGCTGAAGGGCTCCATCTTCGATGCCCTCGAGGACCTCGATTATGAGGAGTGCCTCGAGCGCTGCGTGGCCATCAGCAAGGCCTGAGCGCGCGCGGAGTGGGGGGGGGGGGCAGTGCAGGCCGCCTGCAGTGCTGCGAGCCCGCCGTGCTGCGAGCCAGCGCGAAGACAGCGCGACGTGCGTGTGCGCCACAGTGGTGTGCGCCTGGGCTGCAGGGTTGCATGCGACGGATGCGACCATGGTCCATGCGTGGGGTCGCCGTTTCGCGTGTGGGAATGTCACGCATCCATGGCCACAAAGCTTTGAAATGAACCATATCGTGTGAGCACGCTATAGCGGTATACTGCAAACTGCATGCGAGCATGTTTGTTGTCGTCTTGCCCATCGTTGCCGATCAGATCGCATGTGGCCGATGTGACATGCGTGCGATGTGGCGCGCGCCCGCGACGCAAAGCACAATCACAGAGACGATGAGACGTTGACGTAGGAAGACACGTAGAGGCGTGTAATACTGGATTGAAATATGCACGCGCGCGCGGACCGCGGTCGAACCCGACGGGCGGACGACCCGCCCCAGACCAGCTAATATCATGGCCACACATGACACGAACGTGCAACGTCGCTGCTCCCGGCGTCCCGCTCCCGGGCGTTCTCGTAGAATAACGTAGAATGAAATCTCGAAGGTGGTAGGACAGGTAGGTAGGTGGTAAGAGGTGTGTCCCACACAGAGATCAGGCTCAGAGTGGCCGTGAAGAGTGGCCGCTCGCGAGCGGTCCCCCGTGGCCACCTTCAGCGAAACGCGAGTGAACGTATCGTCCCTATCGGGCGCGGGCGGGGGGGCTGGGGGGTGATCCAGTCGGAGTGGTCCTATTGTGTTCGAAATCACACGTGTCTCGTACGAGGTCAAGTAAGGTGTGTGTATTATGAGCGGGCAGTAACAGTGCCGTACATGTAGCACCGGTTGTCGCGTCTGTCGTGTTTACGTTCACACCTCAAGTATGCCGATTTATATGTCGACATTCTTGTCAGTCGTCGTCGTCTCGAGCGTTTCGCGAACGTCGCCTGCCGTGATAGACAGCCTCTTCGCATGGTGTGCCGACCACGGCGCACGGGGACTTGAGAACCTGCGAATTGCGCGCTGCGGCAGTGGCCTCGGCGTCATCGCCGCTCGAGACATCGCACCTGGCGAGGAGGTTCTGCGCCTCCCACTCCGCCTTGTGCTCGCTGATCGTCTCCTTCCAGGAATCGACGGCCAGGCGCCGCCTCCTGGGCCGTGGAGAGGTGCGCCGTGGCAGGCAGCGCTCGCCGCGCGTCTCGCCGTCGAGCAGCTCGACGCATCCGACTGGCAGCCGTGGATGCGTACGCTCCCACGCGGTCTCCAAGGGTTGGCGCTCAGCGGGGCACCGGAGCTGCAGTACGCTCCAGCCGTTGCCGAAGTGAAAGCGCTGCACGCCGACCGCGCCGCACTCGCCGCTCGCACCGCCGCCGCGCTGACGGAGACGCTGGGTCCGGAGCGTGCACCGTCAAGCACACGCGTTGAGCGGGCGCTCACGCTGGCCAACACGCGCGCCTTTATGCTGGAGCTCGTGGAAGGCGACCCGTGGGCGTGCTGCCACGCGTTCGTGCCCCTGATGGACCTCTTCAACCACGCCCCGCTCGCCGATTCGCATGTGGAGTGGTTGGTCGAGGCGGGAGGCGCCGACGCCGCCGCTGGCGACGGCGCGGGTGGGTTGGGAGGTGGCGCTGATGATGGCTCGGGCTGGCTGCGCGTCACTGCGCGCGCCGCGGCATCCGCGGGCGAGCAGCTCACCCTCACATACGACCCCACGGCCACCAACGACGACTACGCGGTCTACCATGGCTTTGTCCCATCATCCAACCCTATGGACGATGTTGAGATTTTTGGCTCCGTAGAGGAGGCGATCAAGTGGCATCGTGCCTCCTTTGCGGGCACGCCGAACGCGGAGCTCGCTGCGTCGGCGTTGTACCTTGCCGCGCTGCCGCCGGCCTTGATCGACGGAGCGCTCTACACACGGCGGGTAGGGGTCGCCTCTGCGGGTCCAAAAGGAAGTCCGATCTGGATCCAATCTGACGGAGCCGACCCGAGGGTGCTTGCGACCTTTCGGCTGCTGGCCGCGGAGGTGGCACACGAGGATGGGGTGGCGGAAGAGGAGGAGTGCGAGGAGGGGGGTGGGCGGAACCCGAGCACCCATGCAGCCCACGCTCTCCTCCGACGGTGTGAAGAAGTGCTCAAGGCTTTCCCCACAACTCTCGAGGACGACCTCACAGCCCTCGCTGCCCGAGGTATTCGCGCGTCGGACGTCAACGGTGCCGTCGCCGCCGCGGCTGGCTTGGGCGGCGAGCAGGGCAGCGGCACGGCCGTTGGTGCGAGCGGCGAGGCGGGGGTAGTCAGCGAAGCCTTGGTAACAGACGAGGCGCAGGCCGACGCGAGGCGCAGCGCACCCGAGAATGAGGAAGCATTCGTTGTAGCGCTCCGTTATCGAGCTGGTAAGAAGCTCGTGCTCAGGGCGGCAATGGACTGGGTGCGTCGTCGATGGCTCGTCTGATCCAGATCGGATCGACTTTCAGACCGGATGACTTACTGTGCGGTATAGGCTTTTGCGCAGGCTTATTGGCGTTCGGCTCACCGCACGCGTACTGGATCGTCGGTCGTTTTTCCGCGCTCACGGAGCGTCACGGCCCGCGAGGTTTCAATCTGAACCTGGTGCCCCGTGCGTGCGAGAGCTCATGCGATTCGGCGAGGCGCGGGCGCCAACTCGCGTGCTCGCTGCTCGGCTCCCCGAGGGTGCACAGCAGCCTCCCGCGGTCCCCCGGTGCGCGGTGGCTCTCCGTACGCGTCCCTATACCGTCCCTCGGACGACCGCGCGACGTCGCGCCGCCGGGCCGGCACGGTCGCGCAAGGCACGCGATACAGACGGATACACGCCCCGGACGCGTGCCTCTCGTGCGCGGCTCGGCGCGCGCGATTCATACGCCGTAATAGCCGATCTACACGACACTAAAAAGAAAAAACGCACCAGACAGCAGACTACCGAACGTCTGCCGTACTTCTACTTGTAGACCATGTTGTAGACACGAACTTGATCACACGTTGCGGTGTTAAGCGATAAGTCCCTCGAGCTCCCCCGATGGCGCCCGATGGTCGTTCTCGCACCCAACGTCGCGTCGCACCCAGCACACACCGGCGTTCGGTACTGCGCGGGCCGCCCCGTAAGCCCCCAAGGGCCGCGCAGCGCATGTGGGCACACGGGCACGCGGTTTCGCCACGTTTCATACGAACGCCACATGCCGTCACATGACCTCTGGCGCTCGGCGGTCACTCACTCTTGGACGGCGGCTCCATGACCCCCACAGGCTTGCCGAAGGCCGCACCGAAGACGCGCGCGGCCACACGCTCGAGGGCGGGTGAGAGGCACACCAGCCGGTCGACGTTGAGCGTGGGCGCTGCGTAGTTGCTCGTCAGCTTCCGGTGGTGCTCAAAGTGGTCGGCCGTGCTCACGCCGAGCCAGGGCACGTAACGAACGGATAGCCCTTCAAGTGGTGCGTAGTGGATGAGATTGTTCACGTGACCGATGGCTAAACCGGCGATGGCAATCGTCTCGACTGGCACTGGCTGCAGGATGCTTCCCGCCATGATGAAGGGGATCATGTACGCAAAAAAGTACTCGGTCTGTGCCGAGCGCGAGTGCAGAGCAAACATGCGGGAGTGAGCAAGGGCATTCGACGCGGTCGCGCTTGGCAATACCTGGGTGACCGCGGCAGCCGCGATCGGACAGATGAAGGTGTTGAACTTGTGGTGGTAGCGATGAGCCCACCACAGGGCCTTCGTGTGCATGGCGCGGTGCGTCAAGTAGTAGCCAATTGAGTGGATGCCGATCGTGGCCGTGGCATACATGAGCTTCACTGTGAGCGAGCATGGCTCAGCTGAGGCGTAAAGGTTCATACCGATCGTGTACACGCACGGCGCCAAGCACAGGTGATTGATTGCATTGTATAGCCAGGCCGTCGCGTAGAGTGAGCGCCCGCCCTCTGTTTTTGTTATGATGTCCTTGACGGTAGTTAGGACTGTCAGCTCCAGCAGGGCCGCAGCGAGGAAGACGGAGCCCCCGAGTTTGAGTCCGTGGAACCACAGCATGTAATTGGTAGGCAGGGAGTATGTGGCGTCCATAGATGGCTGAGATGATGAGGCGTTGCTGGCATAGATCAAGGTCGAAAGCATGATGGCAGCGAGGAAGAGAGAGAAGCCAAGCCACTGGTCGTCCCGGGTTCCATGCGGGGCTTCCGAGATCTATTTCGAGCGATCTTTTAGGTGATGAATGACGAAACTCTGGCCCACATATCTCCATGCCATACTCAGCTCGATTTGATGCATCTGTTCACACACGCTCGCTCTTCGCGTCAAAATCGCTCGGCTCGCGTCGGTCGGTCGGCGACGCTCGGATAATGGGCCAGAGCAGCTCGCGCATCGTGGACATCAAGAATGACTTTGAACTCGTCGTCCGCGCCAGCAAGGAGCTGGAGCATTTGCTCGAGACGCACTTCCAGGCACCGTCCGGGAAGATGGTCGGGCTGCACGAAAAGATCGGCGCCGCGCGCACACGAAGCGGAGAGCCACTGACTGAGAATGCGGTGCGACGGATGCGGTACCTAGTAACCATAAGAAACTCGCTTGTGCACGATCGCGAAGTGAACGCCATCCCAAATCGTGCTGATTTTGTGAAAGGATGGGCAGAAGTCGAGGCAGAGCTTCAGCGGCTCATTCCGCAGGAGGGCAGCAGTTGCGTTGTTTGCTGAACGGGGAATGAATCTCTGAAGGAAATGCCATTAAACACGCTGACCCTATTGTTTCAACACAGCTGCTATCCTCATCGTCGTCGCTTCCGACTCGCCACCTCCACCTTGACGGCCACGGGCTGAGCGGCGACGCCGCGTGGCGAGCGTCGAACCCCAAACACGTACCAGAGCTTGAGCGTTGCCGGCACGATCATCAAATAACCCCGAACCGTGCTGCTGCGCTGCTGCGTCGCTTCCACCCGAAATCCATGGCGACGAAGCAGAGTGCACACACGCTCCAGCCGGCCGTCCACATCATGCACCTCAATGACCACTTGCTGCACCGTGCGCCAACGTGAGGCCGATAGTCCGTGCAGCACTTGCTCTTCATCGCCCTCCACGTCGATCTTGAGCAGGGCGATGGTCGATGCGCTCAGTGCGCTCGAGAGGCTGGCGGCGTCCAGCACTTGCGAGAGCGTGCGCGCCTCCACAGCAATCGGATGCCCGTCTGCGACGTCCTCCTCACCCATGGCGCTGGATTCGGTGCCGCCTCTTGAGCCTTCGCGCATCGCCGTGGCGAGTCGCTTGCGCTGCATGCTCCGTTCGAATGGGTTGCGCGTTGACTCGCCCGGCGCATCCGCATAGTAATACAGCGTCTGAACGCCTGGCTCATCAAGCATGAGCGCACGAACGCACTCGGCTGCACCAGTGTCAAAATGGTGGTTGAGATTGCGTTCCAATATGGCAAAAAGCTGCGGTGCCGGCTCGACGGCAATGACGGTCGCACGTGGATTCTCTGTCAGCGCGAAGAGCGAGAAGAGCCCTATGTTGGCCCCGACGTCAACGACCAAAGGAGCTCCTCGCTTGGGCACGTGCACGCCGCTTTGGCAGTAGGACCGCCGGGTGAACACCTCCTCGAAGAGAAATTCGGCCTCTTCCGCGTGCAGGCACTCGAACGTCAGGTTGCGAGCGTCGTCGGTGAGGAGCGTTCGGGGCATGGACGACGTTCTTTTGCGTGTGGGCTGTTTGCCAAGATCGGAGTCACGAGCACGTATAAGCACTGGTCAGGTCACTTCACACTTGACCGGACGGTGTGAAGGCCCTGTAACATCGAACCACGGGCCGACTTTGATACTGTACTTGTGTTGAACAACGGGGTCACCCCCCTCCACCATCAGCTGTCAGCCTGAAGGATGGTGTGTGCGCGCCACTCGACGCGCCCCATGTCCCATAGCAGGCTGCGCATGTGCATGCGGAAGAGCAGCGCGGCGGTGTCGTCCGCGAACTGGAGCGTGACCGACTTGCCGTCGCCCGCGAGGAGCACCCTCGGCTCTTCGCACATCTCGAGCTCGAGCATCTCGAGAGATCCGAGCTCAATCCGCATCTCGAGCTTCGTCACCTGCTCGGCCGAGGGCGCCGTGCTGTGCGGCGCTCTCGCCTTGTTGCTCCCTTCCTCTGTCGCGCTCTCCTCCTCCGCGAGGACTGCGTGGAAGTGCTCGGGTTCCTCTGTGAAGATCGAGATCGACGAGTCGGTCAGCACAAGCAGCCGCTCGGACTTGGTCGTCTGGCGCGCTCCCTTGATTGGTAAGCGCTCGCAGCGCACGGCGAAGCGAGGGTAGACGAACGGCGCGTTGAGGAGCAGCTCCACCGGATCGATCGTCGAGGCCAGCACATCGAACTGCGATGCTGCCCCCTCGTCCCCCCCTTGGGACGATCTGTACGACGAGATGGCGAGCGCGCGCAGCTGGCTCATGTCGCGCACCACCTCGATCGGGCGCGGCTCCATCATTCGGCGGATGGTGCGCGTGAGCCGCTCGACGACCCCCACGTGCAGCGTCGAGAACTGCAGCTCGACGTTGGCTGGTTTGGGCCGTAACGGCTTTTTGGGGCTGCCATCCGGAGATCCACCCGGAGATTCGGGCGGCAGCGGCCCGCCCATGCACGAGCGACAGAAGCCGAAGAAGCCGCCATCGGTCGCGGCCGGAGTGCGCGCTCGTGCCTCGTCGGCCGCCTGCATGCACACGAGCTTCATGCGTTGGCCACACTGGTACTTGGTCGCAAAGTCGAGCACGATCTTCTTGAGCCGGTAAAAGGGCACGCGCAGCCTGAGCCTTGGCCCGGCCGGGCACAGCTTCCAGGGCTCGCACACGTTGCACACGGCCGCGGTGGTCGGCTCGAGCAAGTAGATGGCGCGGTTGGTGACTACGAGCATCACCGAGGGCGCGCGCATGCGCCGCGGCAGCTCTTGCACCATCCAGGTGGCCTCGAGGATCCTCTCGCCGTCGGGCTCGAGCACAAACGCGGTCTTCGTGAGGAACGGAAAGAGGGCGCGCTTGTAGAGCTCCTCGGCCGTGATGGACTTGATCGCCGACATGAGCGCGGGGGGCAGCGTGAAGCCCCATCGCGCCTCCAGCCGAGCCGTGAGTTGGAAGAGCTCAAAACGGCGCTCCTCATCAATGACGCAAAAGGCGGCGAGCAGTACCTTGATGGAGTTCATCGCGTCCTGCCGCGTCAGCTTATCAACGTCCGACCGGCCGACGCTGCTCCCCCCCGCGTGCCATCCCTCCGCGAGGCGCAGCACCACATCGAAGAAGAGAGCGGAGAGGAAGGCGAGCAGAGCCGAGCCCTGGGCTCCCTTGGCCATCGCCGCAGCTGCCGGGCTGCTCGGCTGGCGCCCGTGGCCGCCGTGCTCGTCGGTGTGGCCGTGGCCGTTCCGGCCGCCATTGGGTACGCCGTCGTCGACGGAGTATTCGCGCAGCCTCTGGCTGTCGGCATGCGAGGGGGGGAGCAATCTGCGGAGAGCGAGCTCCTTCGCGGCCACGTCGACCATCTGCTCCTTCGAGAAGTTGAGCGCCTCAATCGAGCAGAGCATGCGTGAGTACAGGCCAGAGACGCCGTGCAAGGCGCTGAGCATCTTGGTGTACGACGGGGGCTCGGTCGAGAGCATCGTCTTGTTGAGCAGCTCCTGGTTGGCCGCGGAGAACCCGTCGCGCTTACCGGTACGGCGCCACAGGTCGAGCAGGCTGCCCATCTTGACGGCCAGTGGGTCGAGCAGTCGAGGGAGCAGCGCCGCAAGCGTCTCGAGCAACGGCAGCTGCTCGACCGTGATCATGTGCTCCTCATCCATCGCATGCAACACCGCGTTCCACATCGTGACGAAGCGCAGCGCCACGTCCGTCTCCTTCACACCGGCGGTCGCGGAGCTCCGTGATTTAGGTGTGAAGATGGACGCATAGCCCGCGAGCTTGAGCACGTCTTGCTGCATCGACAGCTGCGAAAAGCGCTTGAGGAACCCTAATTTGGTCTCGGGTGAGCCGTAGCGCACGCATGCACTGAGCACGCGAAAGGTTGCCGAGATGGAATCCTCGACATTCTTCTGCTGCTCGGCCCCGAGCCTCTCATTGTCACTCTCCATGCCGCTAAGGCTCTTGACGGTGAGGACGCCACCCTTGCTACCGCCAAAGGAATTTGCGCTGGCACCGGTGTCCTCGCCTTGGTCGGCCATCAGATGCAGTTTCTCAGTGAAGAGGGAGCCGATGCCCACGTTGTGCCAGTCGACGCCCGCCTCGATGTCCTTCCGCTGCTGCTCCTCGGTGGGGACAATGTCGTCCTCTTCCTCCACGTCGGCGAGCCCAGCCTCTTTCAAGTTGTTTTCAAACTGCACGAAGCTGAGCAACGCGTCACTCGAGCGCTGCGTGCGATCGGAGGGCAGCAGCTCGTCCGATCCGAAGCCATCGGCGTCGCCGCCCGCAAACGCGTCGCCCGACCCCCGGTTCATCTGACGAAACTCGGAGAGCTGGTTCTCGAGCTGCGTGAGCACGAGATCGACGCCGTTCCGGCGCAAGAAGGACACGTGGCCTTGCATGCGCTTGCGCTTCGCCTCCGCACTCTCTGGGCGCCCTGCCGTTGGCTCCTCTGTCTCCGACGAAAAGAGCTGTTCGCTCGCGGCATCGCCCACGCCCCCTACCGGCTCGAGCAGCTCAGCAAGCCTGTTGAGCAGCCGCGCCTTGATCAGGCCCGTCGGCTGCACCTGCGGCAGCGTGTACAGCAGCGGCTCGATTGTATCGGCCATGGCCGACTTTTCGAGCTCGAGCTTCTGCCCATTAGAGCGCTCCCCAAAGCGCTCTTCGTTGCGCATCACCTCCACCATCGAGTTGGTCGCATCACGCATCTGAAGCACCGAGACGGCCTGCAACCACACGCGCGGCGCGTCCTGGTCGTCGGCGTCGTAGTCCGAGTCGGGGCCCGAGCACGCCTGCAAAAAGTGTGTGATCGCCGTCGAGAGCCTCGCCTTTTGGGCGCGCTCGGCACTGGCCGACTGTGGAATCTCGCGTTTAGTATTGTCCACGAGGAGCGAGATCGCGACTTGCACGAGATCGCCATTCTTCTCTCGGAAAGCCGTGCCCGTCGATTTGGCCACTTTGCCCTTCTTGCCCTTCTTGTCCACGTCCTTGATGTCGGGCACGCGCACGACGCGCGCAAAGCAGCCGAAGGCATGCATCAGCATCTCCTCATTGCGTCCCACGTACATCTGGTGAGTTTGCATCTTCTCGTGCACGAACTCGACGAGCACCTGAACTTCGTCAGCCTCGAGGCTCTCAGTTGGCACCGTCGCAAGGCACTGCATCGCCTCGATGCACAGCGCGTCATTCGTGTTGCTCAGCATCCCAAAGATGATCTTGTCGCGCGAGTTCTCGTCGAAGAGCTCGGTCACGCGAGATGCGATCTCAAGGCGGTCGTCTGGCTGAGCTCCCTCGCCGCGCAGGTAACGGTCCTTGGACTGCTGGTAGTCCTCGGCGCGCTGGGCGAACGCGGTCATCACGCGCACGAGAGCTCGGAGCATCTGAAGCACGGCGCCGTCATCGACCGTCTCAACGCTCATGCCGCCGTGCTGGCGAGATAGACCGAGCTCCAAATCTCGGACGAGCTCGTCGTGAGCCATGCGCTCCTCCTCGGTGGCGGAGCCGCGCTCGCACTTGGTGGCCAACGCCCACTGGGCCGCCCGCGCCGCAACCTTATCGAGCACTCCGCCCTGGGACGAGGGCTGCGCGAGCCGGAGCATCAGCATGCCCTGCGCGAAGCCGAGCGTCGACCATGAGTGGGTAGCAGTGGGAATCAGGTTTCGTCCGCGGGACCAAGGGTTCGTCATTGGGAATCCAGTGGGAATCAGGTTTCGTCCGCGGGACCAAGGGTTCGTCAGTGGGAATCCATTGGGAATCAGGTTTCGTCCGCCGCCTCAGGCTTCTGGGCTTCTCTCACCTTCTCGAAGAGGATCTTATAGAGCGCGTTGAGCATGAACCCGTTGCCCGTGAGGACGAGCGAGCCGAGCAGGTGCAGGCACTCCGTGAGCATCACCGCATCGAGCCGGTCGTTACCGTTGATAAGGGGCAGCACGTGCAGCAGCAGCGCGCACTTCTCCTCGTCATACTTGGGGTACTCATCCCCGAGGACGTTCCCATACGACGGTGGCAGAGCGAACAGCGTGCGCCGCGCCACGGTCGAGTGGCGCCCGAGAGCCTCGACCGTTGCGATGAGTTGAGCGACCAGTCGCGTTTTGGGGCGTTTCCATGCTTGCTTGGCGCGGCCGCCGCCGAGGTGCTCGAGGAGTTCATTCTTGACGGCGACGTCTGCTTTCATCTCGACGAAGAGGAGTGACGCCTGTGGCACGTGCCGCGCGAGGCCCTCGACCACCTGCCACACGCAGATCTGCCTCGAAGGCGTCCACGAATCCATCGCGCGCTTCTTATCGGGGCCGGCCTTGATGAGGCCGGCCACCGTGTCTGTCACGCCGGCGGCGTGCAGGGCGTGCGCGGGCGAGTGCATGCTCATCGAGTCGGCGCGCACTCCCTTGACGCCCTTGGTGCGCGGGAAGTCATCTTCGTAGCGGGCGAGCTTGCCCATCAGCTGATAGAGTGGCGTGGGCCCGGTGCCCAGCTCCGCGGCGGCGATGCGCTGCAGCGTGGGAGCGAGAGACGAGAGCTGAAGCCCCACCTGCGGCTTGATCGAGACGAGCGTCACCATCATCTCAAAGTGCGACCATTGTACCCAGTCGAAGCACTGCGTGCTTACGACGGGTGGCATGAGGACCGCAAGAGCCTCATTGATGATCATGTTCTCCTGCTGCTCGGAGGAGTGTAGGAGCTCCAGGAGCGCCTCGAGCGCCTCGCGCGCAAGCACGTCGCCCCAGTGGTCGTCGCCGCCCATGGCCGCACACGTGGTTAGTAGTCGCACGGCCCTCTGCGCTATCCCGAGCCGCTCATCGCGCGTCGCCACCGCGGGAATCCGCTCGCTGATGGCGACCATCGCACCTGCAGCCTCGGCCGCGAGGGCGCGCTCGGCGCCCATGGTGGTCACCTGGTCGGCTATCGGCGCGCGGTCAAAGATGAGAACCAGCTGCTGTATCACCTCCGAGATGACCTGATAGCCATCGCGCTTGCGCCGATCGGGGATGCCCATGCCACTCGGCAGGGGCATGCGGAAGTTGCGCGCCGCCTCGCTCGGCTCAATGCCCTCACCGCCCCCGGGGGAAGCGACGTCGACGATGGCCGCGGGGATAGGAGCGGCCGCGGCCTCGCCCGGCGCCAACTTCTCGGCAGGCAGCGGTGCGATTGGGATCGGGCTCATCTCACTCTCCTCCTTATCTAGCTCCTTGAGCCCTCGCGCCGTCTTCGTGTAGAACCGTTGGAAGGCTTCCTCTTCGGCCTCCACCTGAGAATCCTTGAGCAGCCCGTTGCCCCGAGCGAGCTGCGCCTCACCGGCGAGCCTCACGTGCTTACGCGCCTCGCGGAAACGTCCCGTCGGACCTTCGTTCGCGCCTTCGTCGTTGAGTGCGTCGCGCGCGTCGACGCTCGTGGGCTTGTCCACCGCCGCAGCTGCCTTGATCTCCGCACCGATGAGCGCCTCGAAGCCGCCGTCGGGCTCGAAAAAGAAGCGCGCCTGCCGGGCGAGAGGGTGGAGTTGAGGCGAGGTGAGGGGGGGAGGTCAGGCGAGGTGAGAGGAGATGAGGGGGAGGTGGGGAGGTGGGGAGGTGGGGAGGTGAGCCGAGATGAGAGGTTGAGCAAAGGAGGCGAGCCGTCGAGCCGGTGGCGGCGGCGGCGACCTGTGGGGGCGCGTGGAAGAGGTTCTGGAGCGAGTCTTGGATGCGTTGGAGTACGTTGACGACCATGCGCGATGGGAGTGAGAAGGTCGCTGCTAGCATGTCTGCATGCACCGGCAGCGGTGAGAGCTTCGGATTGCCAAAGTATTGGAAGCGCGGGAAGCGTCCCCCTTCGGTGCCTCCCACCGGCTGTCCGGACTCGTCGGCGCCGACGTCAACGAAGGGCTCCTTCATCGGTTCGAGGAGCATGCGCAGACGCTCCTGGTCACCGACCTCCTCCTCATCGAGGACTTTAAGCCGCGGGCACTGCGTGAGGATCCACTCCCGATACATTCGGATGGACGGCTGGTCGTCGAGACGCGGTTGGAACAAGAAGGGGTTGCCACGCAGGTCGAGCGCCGTGAGCGATTGCTTATCGGCGAGGCGAGCGATGCGCTCATTGAAGGCCACCTGAGTCCATGTCAGCTGGTTGTTCGGCAGCAGTAAAAGCTTGAGCTCGGGCAGCGGCGAGTGCGCCAATGACTCCCAGCCGTCCGGCGACTCGCCGCGGTTCGCACGGATGCCCTCGCCGGCGGTGCGAGATCCGATGAGATTCTCGCCGAGATCGAGGCGCTGGAGCGAGGGCATCCCGAGCAACTCGGGCAGCACGCGCAGTTGATTCGAGGCGAGGTACAGGGATGTGAGCCGCGGCATGTGGTGGAGCTCGAGCGAGGTGAGCCGATTCCCTTCGAGCCGGAGCTCGGTCAGCTGCTCGAAGCGCGAGAGGTCATCGCCCACATCGCTCAGCTTATTGTTGGACAGGTCGAGCTCTCGCAGCGTGTTCGGCCAGAGCTCGAGTAGCGCGCCGAGGCTCGACAGGCTCCAGAACGGGTGATTGAAGTAGAAGCGCATCCCCGAAGGTACCTGGCAAGCAGCAGTCACATCGGGTACTCGGCGGTGATCGGCGTTACTCAGTGGCAATCAACGTTACTCAGTGGCAATCAACGGTCATCAGTGGGCATCTGCGGTCATCAGGGTTCCTCATCCCCGAGGGTACCTTGGACAGGTCCTTGATCACGGCCACACGCCGCGACCGTTGGATGTAGAGGTGCTGAAGCAGGATGTCGGTCGTCAGCTCGGTGACCATCGCCTGCGGACTGAAGAGGTTGTTCTGCTTCTGGCGCTCGGCCTCCGCGGGCGAGCCCGGCCAATCCGGCGGCCTGAACGTCAGCTTGATGTCCTGATTCTCATCGCTGCGCTCCATCACCTCGAGCAGCGCTTCGAATGGCCTGTCCGCCGTGATCTCGACGCCCTGGACCTCGACGAGCTCGTAGCCGCGCAACTCCATCATCCGCGTGTATTCTTGCTTGCTCGTCGCGCAGCGCACCACGCGGGCCAGCTTGCGATCCGGCGTAAGCTGCATCCGCCGCAGCACGTCCAGCTCGACCTCGACATGCTCCGCCTCACGAAGCCACAGCCCGGCCTCTGCCTCCTCTGCATTGCCTCCCAAGAGAGGGGTCGCGTCCGCCATAGATGCGCTGCGCCCTCGAGCGCTCGGCCGGATTCCGAATAGGTGGGGGTCAGGGTATGATCGTCTGACCGAAAAGCTCTTCAGGCATACCCCCATACACTGTGGACGGTCTGGTGGCCGCCCGACAGAGCATACCCCCGTACCCCTGACGGCCACCTACCATAAATGGTATGTTACGGACGCGAAAGGCCGGGGAGCATATTAGAGCATAAGGGAGCATACCCCTACCAGTGTCTTGATACCTGTGCTCGGGAGCGGTGTGTGGGTTAGCCA
>Ga0210247_101637_pt1 | contig 16938 bp, 11 predicted proteins | sample ChrtobMetP3_16mM_FD_155449 | JGI IMG/M metagenome (GOLD analysis project Ga0210247, IMG submission 155449) | Chrysochromulina tobin associated microbial communities from unialgal haptophyte culture, Seattle, Washington, United States - P3_16mM | ecosystem: Host-associated > Algae > Haptophytes >... | reverse complement strand
TCTTCGGTGGCAAACCAGTCAAGAAATTCGTTCCAGGTGCGGGGGTAGTCCTGTCCAGGAGTTGGCGTTAGCATCTGGGTTTCCATCCAGCTATTCTGATGCAGCTGGAGCTAAATAGATACCCCTTATATATAAACAGTATTTTAAGAAGCAAACCCATGGACCTCATCGACACTGTCTACAGCGTCTCGCTGCGTGACTACCCCTCTGACCTTCGCACTGCCGATCGCGTGCGCATCGAGACGCGATACGCGGCTGAACTGGAACGTGCCTTTGGCAGCCCGGACAACGTTGCGGCTGCCCTGGACACTCTGGAGTCCCTGCAATCGTCGCCGCCCGATGTACTGTCGTCGAGCGACCTGCACCTGGTCCAACACTGGGCCAAGGCCAGTGCTGCAGCCCGCCAGGCAGCGCTGCGCGATGTTGGCGATGCCGAGGGCTGCTACTTCGATGTGGAGCGGGTGCCGTTCTGAAGCAGGAAGCTTGGCGCTGTCGGGTTTGCAAGCTGCGCTCGAAGCCCAGCGCTTACCTTTTCACGTTGTTCAACAAGGGCTGTGCGCGTCTGTCCTATGCTCGGGCAGCCCTCTTCTTCCTCACCCCATTCTTTTGAACTCGTCTCATTTTTTTCGGCACCGTGCTCGCGGTGTCGCTGCGTTCGTCTTGGCGCTCGCTAGCGTCTGTACGGCCAACTCGGCATTTGCTCGGTCCCCACAATTCGACAGCGCTGCACTGCTCACGCCGGAGCCCACCAGCTTTGCGCAGTGCCCCCAGTTCTTCCCTAACGGTACCCCTCCAGCAGTGCCGCCGCAGCCGCGATTGCGCGAGCTTTGCTACAAGGCTTTTGCTGTCCTGCACAGCGGCAGCACGAAGACGCCGGTTTTCGTCGTCCAGAGGCTCACACGCCAAAGCATGGAAGACGCCGACGAAAAGCGGGCAAAGCGCTTCTTTGCCGATGCACGCCTGCCCAGCGTTGAACGTGCCGAACTGGAGGATTACAAGAACTCCGGCTACAGCCGCGGGCATATGGCCCCAGCCGGCGACATGCCCACACCCACGGCCATGGCCCAGAGCTTCAGCCTGGCGAACATGGTTCCGCAGAACGCCCAGCACAACGGGGGAGCTTGGAACAAGATCGAGCAAGACACTCGCCAGTATGTGAAGCGGGCTAAGGGTGATGTTTTCGTGTTCACGGGTCCCGTGTTTACCGAAAGCAGCCCGCGGATTGGGGACAACGGGGTGCGCGTGCCGACGCACCTTTACAAGCTGGTGTACGACGCCACGACCCAGCGGGCCTGGGCGCATTGGCAGGCTAACCGTGAAGGGGAAGCGGCGGGACCGCCGATCAATTATCAGGACTTGGTCAAGCGAACGGGTATAGAGTTCCTCAGGACTGCCAAGGTAAAGCACTGAACCGACCGCACGGGGACACTCTCATATGGACGTCTCCAGAAAGCAAGCTTCGGCGACGTGAAGGTCTGAAAAGTTTGTCGTACATACGGCCTGTCGGTGCAAGGTGTTCGTCCTGCTGGCCCTGATGGCATTAGCGCTGAGACTACTGTCTGCACATCGAGCTTTGTGTCCTTGATCCCTATCAGATTGTCCCCACCCCGGTTTGACCTGTTGACCCATCACATCGCTTCCTGCGTGCTCTCCTTCAAGACGGTTTTTTCGCGTTTAGTGTCTTCGGTTCGTCGTGGTGGTCTCATGCTGCGACGAGGCCAACCGGATTCCATCTGAACTGGTCGAAGGCCTTACCTTTGACCATGAATACCAAGACAGTTCGGGCCAATTTTTTTACCAGCGCTGCGCCCACCACGCTGTACGGGCGGCGCAGCAGCAACCGCTCGATCCAGCCGCTTCGCTGGCTTCTGGCAATGACGGCCCGAGCGCCGTGCATCAATAGAGTCCTCACCTAAGGTTCGCCACGTTTGGGGATCCCCAACTGCCGGGTCTTCCCTCCGGTGCCAGTCTGTCGGGGCGTGAGACCCAGCCAGGGAAGAACAGCACAGCGCCTTCTTAACGGTTGTTTCTGGAAACTTCTGGCTCGTTTCCTCAAGCCGCGCCTGCGCTGTAATCGCCTGCCGCTTTGAGAACACGGTTGATCGGTGCGAGATCGACTAGAAGCGCATCGCGGATCAATCGCAGATCGGCGTCCTTGTAATCCCGTCGAAGCAAGTTCTCGATGAGCTCCTGTTGTCTCGGCTGGCCGAAAGACAATCGATAGAGGGAGAGAATGCGCAGAATCTCGTCAAGCCGGTCAATTTCGCTGCTGAACGGGGCCAGCGGCACGATCCGCTCAAGGCAAGCGGAGCCCCGCGGGACGTACCAGTACGGCACAAGATCCGTGCGGCGCTCGTCCTTGCCGGCCAGATCGAAAAGACGCGTCCACATATCGCGTGACTGCGAGGGTGCGGGCAAATTCAAGGCTTCGCCATATGCCTGCGCGACACGCTGGCGCACCACGAGCGATTTGTAGCGGTTGATGCGCCCTTCACGCTGCTCGAGATCGATTGGATTGGCTGGCAGGCTCCAGTGCACGACGCGCCGGCAATACCAGTGGAAATCGAGCCCCTCCTGACCAATAGACGTCGAATTGAGCATGAATGGCCAGAACGGCGAATTGAAGGATGCTCGCACGTTGGAGATCCGCTTGATGCCTTCTTCCTCGGTACTGCTCTGATTACCGAAAGGCACGGCGTAGTGGCAGTGGAATGTGAAATCATGCTCCTTCACCTGGCCTTTGAGTGGCGGAAGCGCGGTCTGCGACGTGATCGTCACCGCCCCCGGCGCAATGGCGATATGAAACGCCCCGACGGACTCATCCATACCGCGATGAACAGATTTGAGCAAATGCAGGAACTCGTCGAAGACAGCCTGCAAATTGCCCATGGCGGCATACGATGAGACGGCAACCCAGGGCTTGGCCCCCGGCAACACGGCTCGCAGCACACGCTGCGATTCCATGCGGTTCATCTTGTCGATGAACGACGATGCGCAGTCCGTCGCGTGCGCCAGTCGTTTCTCGTCGCTGTTGTCGGCCGCGCCGCCTTCCCAAACCGTAGCAAGCGTGCGCCGCATGCACACCGCCGGCCCGGCGATCGCAAGATCCACGAGCCAGCCAAGCAGGTCAGCAGGCGGCTCGCCGAGTCCGTGATCAGCGCGGGCAAGCGCTTCCAGGACGCGCTGTGCGTGCGTCTTTCGCGCCTGACTGGCCACCGAAAATCGCATGAATGCGTCCGCCCAGCGCGTCGCGCTTGCCAGCCTGGCATCGCCGCCCTCGTCAATCCTGTCGAGCAGGAATGGCGCGAGCGCGTACCAGCGTGCGCTGTATCGCTGCGTGCCGTGCCCATAACGCTTGCACAGCAGGCGGAAATCCGCGCCAAGTTCGTCGCGCACACGCTGCCTGACTTCCTCGAGCGAGGCTCCGGAATGACCTATCGGCATGGCCGCCAGACGCGTCGACGGATAAATCAGCCCCCAGGCCGGACCGATCTTGACACCATCGAACAGCAAGGTTCCTTTGTACGCGTCGCGGTTGTCCAGATAATCGTGACGCTTGCGCCCTGTGCCCAGCAAACGCCGTTCGCACTCGTACGAAACATAGCTGCTCAACGCACGCGGAGCCAGTACGAGCGATGAAAACAGCAGTGACTTGCTGAAGCCTTCCTTGTCTTTGAAGGGACCGCAGCTAGCATAGTTGGGCAGGCTCGGCGGCACCCAGAGCAGTCGTTCGGAGCCTTCGGGTGCGGTCGCACGCAATACTTGCGCGAAGCGCCCACTCGGCGCCTCATGCGTCATATTCAGACTGTAGTCCCGGAAGCGCCGGTGCGGAATCCAGCCCGCGCCGGCTTCCTTCAGTGCCTTCCTGACCGGGGTCTCCTTGGCATGCAGCCGCAGCGTCTCGCGGAGCTGGTAGCCGCTCAGGAAAGACAGACTCCAAGGCGCGGCCTTGTGGAACTGCATGACATCGCTCACGGCGTGACCACGGCTAACCGACTTGAGCGCCTGAGCAAGCCGGTCGAGCGCGACGAATCCATCGATCTCTGACGTTCTGAGGGAAGCGCCCAGGTCGTCCGCCCGCGCGGTCATGAAGACCCTCTCGATGTCCGGCTCGATTGCGCCCCGCTCAGAGCGGCAGATGTAAGGACGCAGCGCATCCTCGACGCGGTCGCGCTCAGCTGTGCTGAGCGTGCCCGGCATAAGCGGTGCGGCTGGCAGCGTCAGCAATTGACGCAGCAGGGCATCGCGCGCCTTCGCGTAACGACCGAGCACGATCTCGTCGTCCCGACACAGGTAGCCGAGCAGATCGTTGAGCTGCTTCTCGTGCGCCTGGCCTTCCCCGTCGTCGTCAAGATGCGTCAGCGCCTTGAACGGCGTCGCCGACAGCAGCAGCGTCGCGTAGCCGGTGCCTTCATGCAGTACCCGCCGCGCGATGATCTGCTCCTCCGAGACGGCGTCCTCGCCGGCAGCCGTGTCCGGCGTGACGGAGCCGGCATGCAGCAATGCCGAGAACCGCTGGAATTCATCGAGGATGAAGATATCCGCCTTCAGATTGCGCGCGCAGGCCTCGACGAACATCTGCCGGATTCCTCCGCGCACGCAGGTTGCCAGATGCGTGCCGTGTTTGGTCGCCCTGACATATTCCGCGCCCGCTTCGGAAAGGCTCTGGATCAGCGTGGCGTACGAATGCAGATTCAGTTGCAACGCTTTCGCCGCGCTTCGCGCAGACTCGTCGAGCCTCGGCCGCTCCTTGAGACGTCCGATGAACTCAGCACGCGCCTGGGGCTCGAGTTCCCGGCTCTCGCAGGACCGCCTGGCGTCCTCCCATGCGCCCTTCACGCCGTTGCAAAAGAATTCTTCCAGTTGCTCGGTGTCTTGGATCTGGCGGGCCTCCTTCACGGCACGCCAGAGGATATAGCGCTCCAGCGCATTCCCACCACCCCGGGTCAGCGAAAACGAGGTCGCTGGCGTGAGAGAGCACGATTCCATCAGAACGCCGGGTTTTGGGTCATCCTGGTGCAGACCGAGTTCCGCGAGACGGCTGAATTGCAGCGAACTGACCCACCGCTCCTGATCACTGCCGGTGAAGACGGCAAGCTTGCCAGCGTTCTCTTGCGCGAGTGCCTGGTTCGAGCAGATGTAGACCACTCTGAGAGGCTGCGCCGCGCGACCGCATTCCAGGCGGCGCTTCAAGAGCGAAGCCACGACTCCGCGCGCCACCAGTGTCTTGCCGAGCCCGACCTCATCGCCGACCAGCAGCCGGCCGTGCAGCCCGTTCGGGCCCTCGAGACGCATGCACGCGTCCGTGACGGTTGCGCGCTGAAAATCCTTCAAGTCATCAAGCGCGTTCTGAAGGCGCTGTTGTGCTTCATGCTTCATGCGTTTCGTTCGCGGTGGTAGGCGGCAAAGCCTTCGAAGAGCGGGTCTAGCCCTTCAGGTAAGGTCTCTACCTCGGCGCGAATGCGCCGGTAGATATCGATGGCACGGTTCATCCGGCCTGGCGCTCTCGAGGCCGCGCGCAGGAGTTGCTCATAGAGCGCGCCCTTGTCGTCGAGCCCGAATACGTCTGCGCTTCGCCCGTTACCGTCGGCGCGCGACCAGTCGGTGCGCGACGGATCCAGGTCCAGAATCAATGCGAGGTAACGCAGGAGCTTTCTGCTGTCGCCGACGATATCCCGGAACAGCGCAGCCTTGCGCCGCTCGAGCATGTCGACGGACAACACTGCCTGCACGACGAATCGCTTGCGCACCTCTTTCGGCGAAACGATCTCGGCCGACAGGAAGGCGCTGATATCCGTCAGGCTGACGTCGGTCCACGCCATCGAGACGTCCAGCGCGCGCGGATCGTCGCGGCAGAGCAGGCGCACGGTGGCCTCAAAGCCCGCAGGCAATCGAATGGCCGAAACGTCCGGCGTAGTGTCAAGCCGGAGGTCGAACCGGCCCGGCTTGCCCGGGACCTCATTCACATGGAGCAGCCACCCGGCGGAACTGAGGGCATGCACGGCACGGCGCATTGCGCTGTCTTCCTCTGGGCTGACCGGCCCGGCATCGCGAAACTCGTGTTTATGGAAAACGTTCGACGTCTTCCATGTTTCCAGCAAGGCGCTGGGACCGAGCTTGCCATTCCTGCCCGTGAGTCGCAGCATCAGTTCTCGATTGCGGGGAGACGCCAGCTTGCCCGGCTGCCCGAACGCGGCGTTCGTCATATTGGCCGAACCGATATGCCAGATGGCCTGCGCGCCGTGTTTCGCGACGATGAGCTTGGCATGAAGATTCTGTTGTTCCGCCGCGCGGCTTTCGTGCCGCTCCTCGCCGTCGACTACTCGATCCGAGAGCGACAAGCAATTCCAGTTGCTCAGCGCGTTGCTGCCAATCTTGTCGAGCGTGTCACCCCGGCTGATGAGCGTGCGTATGGCGTTGGCGCGCGTGCGGCTGGCCAGGTCAGCGAGCATGCTTTGTCCGTCAGCGTCAAGGAACGGGGACATGACTAGCAGATCGTCTAACTTGGCCGGCAGGTCCAGCGGCACGCCAGCGGTCTTCTCGTGACCCTGAAAGCCTGGAAGCACCTCGAACGCCGGGTCGAACTGATCGGGCGCCGTCCAGGCGACATGTCTGAGGGCATCACACCAGGCTTCGATCTCGGCAGCATGGCGCGGGTCCTGCGCCAGCGAACGCAGGAATACGAGGAGGCGCGGATCGCCGTTGCCGCGACGCGCCGTTTCGCCATCGATCGACACGGCGAGATCCCAGCTGCGATCGAACGTGAGGTTGCGCGACAAGACCAGCAAGCGCCAGCGATCCGCAGCATCCTCATCCAGCGCGGTGAAACGCAGCAGCCATACTTTCGGATGGAACGACGCGAAGGCCCCGTCAGCACCTTCGAGTGCCACGACTGGCACGAGCAGCGGCTCCAGTAAGGCGAAAAGGCGATTGAACTTACCTGGCACCTTGATGTTGCCGCGCTGGTAGAACACCATCAGCCGCTTGTGAAGCTGATCGATGGATTCGAGCAACGCAACACGCTCGCCCGACAGTTCACCTTCCTCCTCTTCTTCCAACGTCTGGTCCAGCGTGAGGGCGAGCGAAGCGGCCGCGAGCGTTTCGAGATCGAGAGAGAAGGTGGTCGCTAGTGCTGAGTGCAAGGCATAGCCCGACGGCGCGCGCAATTGAGTGCCGTAGTCGAGACGGTCACTTTCTAGCTTCAGCAAGGCAGCACCTCGACAATATCTTCCAACATGCGCCGCACCGTCTGCCAGCGATAGTCGAGCGCACCCATGCCGTACCAGTCGGCACGCTCGCGCGGCAGCTTTATCAACAGGGAGCGCTCGGGTTTGTTCCCGACGGCCTGGGTACGCACAAGTGCATCGAGACCGGACTGTTTCGGCGCGTGAGCTTGATTCAGCGCATTCCATTGCTCGAGGAACTCGATGGTCCGCTGCTTGACGCGGGCTTCACTCGCGTCGGCAACGCGCAGCCACTCGAGATCCGCACCTGGATGGAAGATGCCGGCTAGTTTGGTTGTCGCGCGCCAATCGGCGTAGCGCTCATTGCAGCGGGCACGCAAATCGCCATCGTCGATGCCTTCGGCAATCAGCCGGTTGAAAACGATATGTGCGCCCTCGACTGCGAGGCTGAAGCGCTGCGCCGCCGCGATGTTGTCGCGGCATGGCTGGCTGAGCGCGAGCTGGCTGGCGGCCCATGCGCTGAACGCGGCAAAGCTGGTGTGGCCACCACTCAGTGCCCGCCCGGCCAAGTTGTTGGAAAGCAACTGGGCGCAAACCGTGTCGTCAAGGGCCTGCGCCGTAGTGAAGCGCTCCCGCAGGAAACGCGCTTCGGCCACGTCCAGCTTCAAAGTGAGACCGGCAGGCCAGTCGCCTTGCGCTCCGGGCGGCCGACGCACGATAGCCTCGAAGCGTTCCCCGGTGTCGTCGCTGCCTTCATCGGAGCTTACGACTTGCTGAACCTTGCCGCCACGACGCCAATAGCGACAGAACTCCGCGAGCGAGCTTTGCGTGCGTACGATTTCAAACACGCGCAGACCGTTCCAGTAGGTCGAAGACGGACGCCGTGCGACGCCTCCCTGCTCAACTACGGTGTGACCGATCACGCCTTCAGGCGGCAGGCCCGCCGCATCGTGGTTAGTCTTAAGCATCCTGGCGAACTCGTTCTCCGCGATCTTCAGATATTCATCGAGTGGTTGGCGGCGGCGCTTGGCGTCCGGCCAATCCGCCCAATCCCGCATGATCTTCGGCACGGCGAGGAAATACCGTGCGCGCGTTTGAATCGTGGAGAAGCCGGGAAAGAGCGTATCAGCGTATGCATCGCGCAGTTGTCCAAAGCCCAGTTCATCCAGCGTGCCCGGTTCTTTCATAAGCGCGAGGACTTCATGCACGCGCTTGCGGTCCGTCGAAGAAAAGTCGATCCATCCAATACTGCTCACCGAGGCTCCTGCCGATATTCATGCTGCCCGAAACATACAACTTTCACGCGATGAGATCTCATCGTTTTACTTCGCATTGATATTCATAGGCATCTTTCGTACTTCGGTCACTGCCTCACCAAAACCTCGCAGCCACCACTCCAGCATCGAGCTATCGATGACCGTGGCAGTGATTTCGAGTTGTCCGTCCTTGCGCTCGACCACTTGTTGATCAGCGGACAACGGAGACTCCATGAGGTGCAACCCCGCACTGCGTTCAATGCGGAAGGCTAGACGCACCTTTTCGCCCTCGCCGAACCCAAAACGCCCGTCATCGTCATAGCGCTTGAGGTCAAACGTCTTGGGCCGCTCGAAGGTGAGTGTGGAAACTTCGGCCGCAGCGATGCGATGCAGTGCCAGGTTGCGTTCGTTGTCAAAGCCGTGGAAACGGCAAACGAGATACAGCCGCGATCCCTGTTGCACCAGGCCCAGCGGCATCACGTCCGCGCTAGTGCGTTTGCCGCCTGCGTTCTTGTATTCGATGTGCAGCCAGTGATTGCTGTACAGCGCTTCGCTCACGGCCTCAAACACACCAGGAACAATCTTGGGCGGTAGCAACGGCTGGCTCGTCGCCACCACGCGCACTTTTCCTGGCCACTCGCGCTCCAGGCGGGCGCTGCTTTCCTGGCTCAGATTGCGTCTTGCTTGACTGAAAAACGCATCCATGGACTTCATCAGCCGGGGCGGCAACAAGTTCTTGAGGTGCTCCTCTGCCAACTTGAGTAACAGGGACTCCTGCGGCGTGAGGTTGGGTACGGCCAATGCTTTGGCCTGCTCCAGCCATCGATAGCCATAGGGCTTGCTGCTGTCGTCGCGCTCGATCTCAAAGTGCTCGCTGAGCATTTCCAGCTGCCGTTGGATGGTGCGCAGTTCTCGCTCCATACCCGCATGCTTGAGTTGCTGGTGCAGTTCACTGGCCGTGACCTTGCGGCCACGCGGAATGCGCCGCAGGAGTTCGACGGCAAGCTTGACCGTTTCGAGGGTGTCGGATCGTTTCGCCATTTCAGATCTTCAAAGACGAGTCGGAGAACGCGGCCCACAGGCGAACCATGGCGTAGGTGTCGAGCGCGCAGTAAGCCAGAAGTTGGTGCTCAATCTCAGCCTTGCGTGCCGCCGAGGTTTGCGGCGAAATCGCCTCTAGAAATGCCTCCATGGCCATGCCTCCATCCTGGACGCCGACAAGGTCACCGTAGTTCAAGTCTGGGCACAGCGCTGGGAGTACCGCCTTGATGCTCCAACTCCCTTGCTGGCTTGGGTGGTAGTAGTGATCACGCGCCACAGGCAGCAGATCCACGACACGCTCGTTCAATACCAAGAGGGCTTCAGACAGGCGTGGAAAACGCTGCGCCAGATCGCGGATCCTGGCCGTCTCAAAGCCAGCGTTGTAGACAAAGATGGGACCACGCTCACCGCACGCACTGATCAATGCTTCAGCAAAGGCTTTTGAGGGGTCACCGCCCGATAGATCAAGAAAGGCCTGCTGTTCGAGCTTCCCGGTACGCGCTAGGCGATGCACGCTGAACTGAAACGGGATCTGCTGGTAGGGGCGCGTGCCTTTCCAGATTGGTACGGCGAACTGGATGGTCTCAAAGTCCATGAAAAACGCGGGCAGCTTGTACTGGGCCAGTTCTTGCAACGCACTCTTCTGATCAAAGTACGTCTTTCCCGAGAGCGTGGCCGCCTTCACACGCCTTTGCTTGTCATTGAGCAGCGCATCCGGCACATCGCGCAGTTCGCACACTCCATGGGCCTCGACATGTGCTTTCAGCCCCTTGCTCTGTGCCCCGGGCAGCCAATGCAGAGGTTGCTCTGCTTGAGGCTCCTGGCCTTGGCAATAAGAGAAGAAACCACATTCATAGGGAGCGCTGCACTGTTCGCCCGTTGAGACGCGAGGCTCCTTCTTCTTGGCAACGATCCCGTGGGACTCTTCGATCCAGCTGCGAACCTCCGTTCCGCGTGAAAACGCTTCATCGGTCAGATCGTTCTCGACCAAAAGCCCGCTGTAGTCACCACCGCCTGTATAGACCCATGAACTGTCGATATGGGCCAGCGCAATCCCAGCCAGGGGCACCCCGGAGGAGCGAGCCAGAAGGGCTTGGACGGCAGCATCGTCCCGGTGGTAGTCCTTGACGGAGGTGGATGACTTCACCTCCACCATCCGCCAAGCCCGTTTGCCGCCGCGCTTGACCGGCAGCATCACGTCGGCAAAAGCCAGGGCACCTTCGGCACGGAATCCAGCCTCGAAGATCGGCTGGTTCGCTTGCAGAAGCGCCTGCGTCCGAGCAAAGGCTGCCTCGAAGTCCCCTACTTTGAAATCGATCAGCGCGCCTTTGCCCTTGGGGTCATAGACCTGCCTGGCAATGTCGCCAACCTGATGACCGACCGTGAAGCTGGCCTGGGTGGCGGAAGAGTCTTCTCGTAGGTCCGGACGATGGACCTCCAGCCACAGCCGCTTGGGGCACTGCCGAAACGCCAGCAGCTTAGATTTGGAAAGCACACGCAAGGCCGACCCCCTCTTGTTTGAAAGAAATTCTCCCATGGGTTTGGGCTCACAAAAACCCAATGGCGCGATGCGTGCCATGTTTCACCGCGCATTCGGCTTCGAGGGCCGACATGAGGGTGGCAGCAGAAGTGATGGGCCGGAATCGGTGCTGACGCACCACGGCTGCAAAATCTCCCGGCGTCAGCGAAACCAGTCGTGAAATCCTGGCTTGCTCCTCCGGCAGCGGTTGGTGCAATCCGAGTCCTTCGCAGTGACGCGATAGCAACTGCCACGCTTGGTCGGGGCGCAGAAATTCGAACTTCACTTTGAGATCAAACCGGCGCAGCGCGGCCTGGTCCAACCCTTCCATCAGGTTGGTCGAGGCCACAAAAACCCCCGAGAAGGATTCCATCTGGGTCAGCATTTCATTGACCTCGCTCACTTCCCAGTTGTGCTGGGCACCTCGCCTGTCCTGCAGAAAGCTGTCTACCTCATCGATCAAGAGCACCGCCCCATCGTTTTGCGCTTCGCGGAAGGCTTTGGCGATGTTCTTTTCGCTCTCACCCAGCCACTTGGATTTCAGATCGGAAGCGCGTTTGACGAGCAGGGGAACGCCGAGCTGCTGAGCGAGCCAGCGACCGTAGGCAGTTTTTCCGGTACCGGGCGGCCCGTACAGGCAAAGCCTGCCGGAGCGCACAGCGACGAGGCCTGCTGCTACGGCGGCCAGATCCACATCGGCATGGATAAACCCTGGGTCGTAAACCTCCGGCAACCTGTTGGCATCGTGCGAGAGAAGGGGTCCGTGCCCCTGGGCTTCCATGGTGCTGGAGATCAAGCGCTCCAAGGCAGCTGCCGTCTTTTGAGGGCCAAGGTCGTCCCGGATCAAGCGGATGACTGAACTCGCCTTTGCGACCACCGCAGGAGCAAGGGCTTCGGCCTCTGCGATGCGCGAAATTTGGTTGGTATCAAGAAGCTCACCGCAGCTGCTTTGCAGAATCCGCTCGCGCTGCGTCTTGGGTGGAATGGGCAACTCAAACACCATGTCAAACCGGCGAATGAAGGCGGGATCGAGACCTCGCATGGAGTTGGACATCCACAGTGTGGGCACCGGGTTCTCTTCCAGCATCCGGTTGATCCAAGCCTTGCGCAGCTGGGCGGTGCTCTTGCTGCCGAAGAAGCTGTTTCCATCGTTGAAAACATCCTCGACCTCGTCAAAAGCGATCATTGCCTGCTGTTGCGAGAAGAAGCTCTGGGCTGCACGAAAGGCCCGCAGACGATGCTCTCCATTGATTGGGTCGCCATCTGCGTCTTCGCTGGCGACTTCGAACAGCTCATACCCCATCTCCTTGGCCAAGGCTCGCGCCAGCTGGCTCTTGCCTGTTCCCGGTGCACCGTGCAGGAAGATGTTCACGCCACGCCGACCAGTGGCCATGGCATTGCGCAGATAGGGACACAGAATCTCCAAGGAGGACTGGATGTGGCTGTAGTCGGCCAAGCTCAGTTGAGCAGGGCCTGCTGCAGACACGGTGCCGCGCAGCAGACTGATAGGGTCGGCTTTGGAGGCAGCCATCAGGTCAGCAAACCCTTCAGAAAGAAGGTCCAGCTTGTAGCGAAGTGCGCCACGTCCCCTTCGGTCCATCATGACCAGCCCCGACCTAGCAAGGATGCCTGTGGCACTCAGCGAGGAACGAATGTCTGCCTCGGGCAGGTTAAGAATGACGGACAGGGCATGAATGATCTTGACGGACGACAGATCGCCCAGCCATTCAGAGGCGTCATCCAGGAGACGCTCGTTATGAATGGACACCGTGAACTCCAACACCTTGCAGTCGATCGTGCTCAACCCCACCAGGCTGGACAGCTGATCGATGTTGTGGTTCAGGAAAGTTGATTGGCGCTCCCCGTACCACTGCCTCTCCGCCTTTTGGTGCAACTGGCGCAGTTCGGCTTGGACGGCCTTCTGGTCGAAATCGCGTGATTCGGGATCGATCCAGTGACCGAGCCCGATAACTTCGGCGAGGGTGTCGTTGTTGAACCCGTGTTGGTGCACGAACTGGCGGTATCCCCCCAGTGGAACTAGAACGCGAAGCAGCCAGAGGCGAATGATCGGTTCAACGCTGCCAGGGTGGTATGAGATTGCCGCTCTGCGTTTTGCCATGATGGTGGTCTCTCCTTATCGATGAGATCCATCATCCGGGTGGCTGCGACGTAATGTGTCGCATGCAGTGCGCGTGCAGTGGGGTACGGGGTGCTTGAGCAGACCGCAACATTGAGGACCTGAACTTACCGTGACGGTCAACTGGCCGCCGGAACTGTCAGGGCAGCATTAAGCCCAAACTAGCCTTTCGCTTTCAGTGGAAGACTAGTTCAAGAGATGCGCCAACGTTTGCAGGTTGGCTGTCAAGAGCGAAGGACCGGGTCGCGCAGACGGCAGGAGCCTAGACAGCCGTACGGCAAACACTTTAGGTGGCAGTGGGTATTGGAAAGACCCGCGGGTGGGATGGCCGTTTCCGTCATGTATCAACAATGCCGGGATATCGCCATGAAACAGTCAGGCCTTGCGATATCCCAGCTTTGGCCAGCACATGCGCTCATGTCTCCGGAGGCGTCAGCTAGTTCGATCCCATCAAGCCATCGCGTTAGAACGCTCGCTAGAAGAGGAAGCAAACGTCCCATGTGGTAGCGGAGGAAGACTTGGTTGCTTAGGTGATCAGCAACGCTGTAGGAGTCAGGCGGGACTGCAGGCGCCCCTTGACGGAGAGGCATCCAGAGGCGTAAACCGGCTCATTAACTCTGTCACGTGGGTATCGCTACGCTTAAGGCGACTCAGGCCCCAATACGACAAAGCGCTTCTGCGTGATCACCGCGTCGTTAGCAACAGCGCGGCTCATCGATTTCTACCAGTGTTACGAAACCTAAAGAGCAGCGAAACGCAGCTGGGCATGCTATCGGAGCTTTCCACGGTCGAGCGTTTGAACTGACTAAACGCCATCCCCAGAGAAAACGCGAAAAGCATCCTCTGGCGGGACACCTGCCATGATGAGTTCAACAATTTGATCCCTGTACAGACGGATGTCTGCAGGCAACCGATCTTTGTTGGCGAAATAGTAGTCAGCCATGATCTGCAGAGCTTCCGCCTCCTTCGGTTTTGTCGACATGAGTTTGGCGTCAGCGTCGAGAAGCGAGTAGGAGCCAAGAATTGAGCACCTTTTGCTTACGACCTGCTTTTCGCCATGCTTCCCTAGCGCTATTGCAATCCAACGGCCGCCAGATGTGTTGACCGTGCCCTTGCCTAGTCGTGCGCAAAGGCTTTCGTACTCGTTGAGCCAGTCAGGCCTCCGCTCAATGGAACAGAACACGTCTTCAATTACGTGTTCTGTGTAAGGTTGCTTGAGCGACTGGAGAACTTCTTCCACGAACAAGCGGACATCCAATGTTTTCATACTGGGCAGTGGACAAATAGCGATTGGGTCAGAGCTTACTGTAGAGCTTCGCGAATCGAAGGCGGTGGTTGCTATTCGAACTCAGGAAAGCCCCCTTGCAGCCGTGTTTCGAGGCAATCTGGACGATGTCTCTCAATTGGAGCAACAGGCGACCTATCGAAACTACAGGCCAAGGCCCTGCATCCCGCATCTCTTTCGAATGCCTCGTCGCCGTCGCCGCGCCTCCCCTTCCCGAGTGTGAACGTACGCCCGGGACCCAAAAGACAGCACGGTTTCCGCGTCGAAGCGTGGCGTGAGCAGCGACGTTGTATGTCGAGGGTTTCACCCACTCTGAATCGCCCAGGGGCGCTTCAGCAAGGAGCAAAGACGTATCCGCAAGAGCGTCTTTGAGGTACGTGTGCTTCCGTCGACTTTGTCGTGAACGCATACGTATCAGGAAAACCGGGACGATCTTTGACTGTTGACCTCGAAGCTGCAATCAACCAGGTGCTTTCCCAAATTTCCTTTGCGTTCATAGTGGGCACCCGTTCCGTTGGATGAGTAGCGGACCAGGGCAACGCAGTCGACGCTGCTGACACGGTTGGGATCCGCTCAAGGTCCAAGGAGGTCGCAAACAGGCGGCCCGGAGCAGTTCCAAATTGAGGCCCTTCAATTACCCGGTCCCCCATGCCGTCCGGCTGTCACGAGAGAGCAACTGACCGCATCGACACCTGCTGTATGTAGCCTAGGCATGAGAGGTGGTGCGCCTATGACAATCAGCGAGATTAGACCCTAATCGGCACACGTCTCGAGGACATGACTGTGCGGGTGCAGAGCGCTCAGCATGCTGACAAGTTTCTGGAGTCATCATGCGATTGGTCCAACACAGCCTGCGACTGCCATCCAGACTTGTTAGGGTAGTTGCACACTATCCCGCAGAAGTGTCCGTGAGCAGGCCTGACTACTGCCGGCTCGCACCGTAACCATGATGACCCGCCCCGTACTGCTTGGTACGCGCCTTGCAAAGATAGCTCGCACGACGGAAGAAAGCCGCGAAGGAGTCTGGATCGGTACGCCGAAGGATGTAGGACGGGTTTTCTGGGAAGTGGACCAGAGATCGGGCGTCGTCAACGTGCATTCCTAGCGCACTTGCCCAAGCCTCCCAGACCCGATTCGCCATGTTCCCAGCGGGCGACTGATAGTTACCGAGCCAGTTATAGGCATGACCATTAAGCAGGATGACTAGGTGGAAATGAGGCCTTCCCTGGACTCCAACCTCCCTCACCCAAAAATATCTTAGCTTCGTGTCGTGAAATTGATTTCCATTTAGTTTCGCGATCATTCGTCCATGCGCAATTTTTGCTTTCAAAGACTGAAGAAAACGAGACAAAACCGAGTTTTCAATAGTGCAAGACTCAATGCCATGGGACAACGGCAAATGCAGGTCTACACGAAAAGCGAAAACTCTTCCGTACTGCTCTAAAGCGCATTTAATCACTCGGTGAAGTGCCTCCAAATATTCCTCCACCATTGGCTCGTTGGCACTTAGGAGCGGCAATTGACAATAATTATTTCCAAAATACAGTCGATGGTTTTTGTTAATCGAGAATTGCTCTTGATTCATAACGTCTTTCTTAGTGGAAGCTGGTGTCAGCCAACCCTTCCAATTGTTCGATTACAAAGAGTATCTTGGTCTTGGATGCATCTACTATCTATATACTACCAATACCTAGGCTTTTCGTCGCAATCCACGGTAGCACTTCGGCCATTTAATTAAGGAAGTCCCCAGTCAGTCAGGGGAAAAATAATAATTTCTTACTCTCGAAATTTGGGATCAAGCCAATTCTTTCCTAAGTTCCATCCGCCGCATTAACCAGTCATCAATCTCAGCCTTAACCCAACCTACTGACCGCACCCCTAATTTAATCGGTTTCGGAAACTGATTTCTACTCATGTATAGGTAGAGTGTTGATCTGGGCAGCCCTGTCACGGCGCTAACTTGGGGTAATCTCATTATCAGCATCGTTACACCTGTTTGGTAATTTGTACAAAACATTGCTCGATTCAGTAATTTTTTCCACACAACGCTTTCAACATAATTCTCGACGTGAAGGAGGAGCACTTGCCAGTACTTCTTCCTGGATGGATACCATCCTTGCGACATTCGGGAATGTGTCTCAATGAAATTGAATCAAGGCTTCTCTGAAACTGCCACGATCGAAGCACTCACTTGAATAGGCAAGAATTATCAAGAACACCCTACGAGCGTGCGACATCAAAATAACGGAAGTTATTCCGTGACAGGTCGTTACGACGTGCCACTCCAAACAGTCACAGCAATCGACCTCGCAGTACAATGCCGCCCAGCAGACCTCCACTGCTTCCGCTTGAGTGAGCGCCCGGTCAAAGCCCTGTAAAAGCCTACGTTTTCCATCAAAAAAACATCTAGATTTCATCTAGGGATGGTGTTCAAAACACGATTGACGCCAGCCGATAGCAGGGGGCTTGCCACGACATGAAACAGGGCGACCCAGAATCGGCGAATTCAACGCAGT
>Ga0210247_101636_pt1 | contig 16941 bp, 9 predicted proteins | sample ChrtobMetP3_16mM_FD_155449 | JGI IMG/M metagenome (GOLD analysis project Ga0210247, IMG submission 155449) | Chrysochromulina tobin associated microbial communities from unialgal haptophyte culture, Seattle, Washington, United States - P3_16mM | ecosystem: Host-associated > Algae > Haptophytes >... | reverse complement strand
GGGTATGATTTCTTAGTCCATGAATTTACGCGCATGATTCTCATTGTGACGAGCTCTTCTGCATTTATGACTTCCATGATGTTATGGTTCAAATCCATGATTTCTCACTAAGACCCAATTGCTGATGTCACAAACGCGCGTCTCGACTGGTCCGCCTAACGAGTAACGAGTGCGTGTCACGTGTCGGAAACCCGCCTTATTTGTTATTACCCTTATCGTGTGCGAGCGTATCTCTTATAATGCTTTATAGGCGATCCGTCCCGGCTCATGCTGACACGACACCCGCCCTTCCGAAGCCTCATCGACCGTTACAATGCTTCATCAATCCACCCAAGCCTTGGGTCCCACTGCTTCCCCTTGGGAGCACGCCCCTTGGGCCGCTTGAGTAAGAGCGCCCCGGCCGCGCCCGCGCCCGACGGGGCCGCGCCGGCGCTAGACGCCGCCTTGGCCTTGCTATGAGCCAGCTTCGCGCGCTGCACAGCCTTTCCGGGCTCCGACTCCCCCAGCTCCTCCGGCTCCGTGTCTCCCAGCTCGTCTTTGGGGGCGTCGTCGCCCTCGTCCTCGTCCTCGAGGGGGCTCGATGCGGCGCTCGATGCGCCAGGAGCGAGCGGCTCATCGTCCGTAACCTCGAAGCCGACATCTGAGGACGAAATCTTTTGCGATGTCGGCAGATGCGTGAGGACGAGCAGGCCCGATGCGCCGCCGCATGCAATCCATTCGTGGTGCGCCGGATTCGGGTTCCATTGTAACGAACGCAGCGATATGACAGAAGGCGGCACCGGTGTGCCATTCGGCGCGAGAGGCGGCGGCGCGGCCGCGGCGCCGAGCGCAACCACAAGTATCGGACCGGCCGCAGGCGGTGCGGCGTCCGTATCTGCCGCCGCAGCCGCGGCCGCCGCAGCCGCGGCCGCCGCCCCCTCTTCGTGGTCATTCTCCGCCAACAGCACCTCGTCCTCCGTGCCGTTCGCTGGACTGCCAGAAGCTGCTGCCGCCGGCGTCGCCGCCGCTGCTTTCGGCGCCACGGTCCTCGGTTTAGCGGGCGCCGTCTTGCCGTCGCTCCATCCCAGCTGCACGTGACCACGCACCTGCGCCACCACCTTCTTCGACCCGCGGAGACGGCACTCGGAGTGCACCTCGAGCCTACCTGCACTCGTGGCTGCGGCGAGGCGGTCACCTGGCGCAGACAGCGCGAGAGCCCACACGGCCGCATTCGAGGCGGCGTCACTCAATGGTAGAACCTTGGCGATCTCGCGGCGTCGCACAGCGGCCTCGACGTCATCGCGCAGTGGCTGCAGGCGCAGCACGGGCTCGTCAACGGCCACCCAGATGAGTGGGAGAACGGCCGACCAAGCACAGTCGAGTGCCCACATGTACGGCGCCACTTCGTGCCGTCGCACAATGGGCACCCGCAGCCGATGATCCCACAGCACCAAGAGCCCGTCGTGCCCCACGCTCGCAAGATACTCGTGTGGCGCGGGTGCCCAGCGTACCGAGCGTACCGGTCCTGCGTGCCCGATGGCCTGGGTAGAGGCGGCGCTGCCTTTGGCGTATGCAGGGTGCAAGCCACCGTGCGGCGCGCCTCCCAACCGTGTCGAGACCCCAAGCACGCAAAAGGGGACCGTCAGAAGCCCAAGAGGCGTGCCGGGTGGCAGCGGCAAGGCCGTTGGGGCTGAGGCGCCGCGGTCGCTGCCACCAACCGTCGTTGCCACGGCGGCCTTTCCTATCCGCACGTTAGACGGCGCAGCGACGCCATCCACCTCAATTGCAACGTCGGCGCTGTCGCCGCCCTCCTCGCCCTCCTCGCCTTCCTCATCCTCCTCGTTGGGGCCGGCCTGAGGATCCCCACGCGCCTGGGGATCCACGGCCTGAGGGCCCACGCGCCCAAGGGACTGCACGTTGATCCCAAAGACTTCCCACGGTGTCTTCTCACCCGCCCGAGTGGGAGTCTCGAGCAGATGCCAAACCTTGACCGTGCCATCACTGTGGCCAGTCGCGAGCAAATGCGGTGAGCCGGCGCACCAGCTCAGCGTGAGCGGCAGTATCAGCTCGCGCGGTTCGAGCTGCAGCACTGGAGGCAGCCACAGCTCGGGCGGCGGCGACGGCTGCTCCCCAATTTGTGGCGCGGAAGCGGCGGCGGTGGTGGCGGTGGGGGCGGTGGGAGCGGCGGTGGCGGCGGTGGGAGCGGCGGTGGTGGCGGCGGTGGAGGCAAGAGACCGGACGCCCGCGGGAGTTGGGATGGCGAAGATACGGACGCGCCCATCTGCACATGCCGCGGCGAGCAGTCCCAAACGATCGACCGGAGTGGCCGCGCCATCCGCGCCATCCGCGCCTGCGACGACCATCGCAGTGCTGATGCTGCTGTTTCCGGCGCCACCGCCGCCCGGGGCGCATCCTGTCGTACCCGCGCCGCTGCTGCTGCGGCCAACACCGCCGCCGGTGCCGCCGCTGGCGGAGCTCGTACCGTCTCTCTTGTCGCTCGGCCGTTGGGCGGTGCATGCATTGCCGTTCGGGCACCAGCAGAGCGCAGTCACGCCTCCGCCGTTGTGAAGCACGTGCAGCCACGGCCGTGCGCTCGGCTCGGGATTGGCGAGATTGGCGAGATTGGCGGTGTCCGCTGGCACCCTCCAGAATTGAATCGCATTGACACCACTGGTGAGCGCATGTGAAGCGCCGTCCCGGTACGTGCCGACAGCGAGCAGCATCGCGTCTCGACGGCCGTCCACCGCCGCGCCGTTGTGAGCACTAGCCGCGCCGCTGGCAGCCGCACCGGCAGCAGGCTCGGGCAGCCACGCGACGCCCCAAACAGACGCGCCGCAGTTGCAGAGGTGCGTGGTCTCGGCCGCATGCGCCACCCTACGCGCCGTGTACGCACCGATGCTCAGAGGTTCTAACGGTGGCGCGGTGGCGCGGCTCGTGCTCACACAGACTCTGAGGGTGGGCGCGGCCGGCAAGGACGGCAGTGACGGTGCCGGAGGAATCGTCGACACGGGCAAGATCGGCATGAGGTCAGGCAGCGAGGGCAGCGCGCTCAGGGCCTCCGCGATGGTCACTCGTCGCCACTTGGCGACCGCCTCAGCTTGGGCGAGCGTCGGCAGGGCATATGCCTTCCTTTCGGCTGACTTTGCAGCGGCCTTGGCCGCGGCCTTTGACGCACTGCGTCCACGGGATCGCCCGTGGGACGATGATGCGCCTCGACCACCGCCGCGGCCTCGCGATCCTCGGCCGGCCGTGACTGCCCCAGCACGCTCCTCGTCGTCCTCGTCCTCGTCCTCGTCCTCGTCCTCGTCCTCGTCCTCGTCCTCCTCCTCCTCCTCGTCGTCCTCGTCGTCGTCGTCTTCCTCGTCAGAAGACTGCCGGCGTCTTCTTTTGGCCGGCGGCGGCCTTGCAACCTTGGCAAGCGAATCATGTACCTTGGCCGAGGATTCGCCGTGCTTGCGAATACCCTCCTCCTCCTCCTCCTCCTCCTCCTCCTCCTCCTCCTCCTCCTCCTCCTCCTCGTCGTCGTCGTCGTCGTCGTCGCCTTCCTTATCGGCGCCGTCCCGCAACCATGCCGCCTCAGCTTCGGCGTATGCTGCTGCCACGCGGGTGGCATGCTCGGCAGGCGCTCGGCGCCATTCCTTCCCCTCATCTTCAGGCCCAAACGTTTCCAAGAAATCTAATTCACCGTTGACGCACACCCGAAAACGCTGCGAGGAGAGGAGCTGAAGGACCTTGGCGGGTTGCCACTGGATGCCTCTGTCGTCACCCAATTGGACCTCAACCTCGACGAGCTCACCCACTGAAACGAGAGCGGACATCACGGAAAGTGGCTCTCGTGAAGAAGACCAATCGTTCATGTTAATACACACAACACGTAAGCAGCACCGTTCACACCCAACGAGATGCTGCACAAGACCAAAGAAATGAGACACATGCAAGTGGAGAGCGGAGTGACAAAGGCCATTCATGCAGTTTCCGTTTCTGCGCGAGTCTGCCCATGAAAACTACCGGGTATGTGCTCACGTTTGTATGGATCATCCAACGGCAGCACCGCCTCCACAGGGTGCTGGCCAAGTGCCGTCACCACAGTGGATCGCCTGTGGCAAATTCGGCGAACGGTGCTGCAGTTTCGGTGGCGCATGCCCAAACAGATCGTGTGACTTTGCGCATCCTACAACGTGGCAGCACCTGCGGCCGCCAAAGCCGTCACTGACCGTCAGCGGAGGCGCGCCGAAAGCTATTGCGCCACACGCATTCAAGCTTGACCCCACGAAGGCGTGGGACATTGTGCGTACGGCTCGGGGCGACGCAAGGAAGCTGCTACTCTCTGACTTTGACGGAGCTCGGCCCAAGCGTGAGGGCACCGTCCGCTTCGTGTGCATCAGCGACACGCATTCGTGCGAATCGAAGACAATGGCCGCGACTACGTCGCTCGAAACGATTCCTGATGGCGACGTGCTGCTCCACTGCGGCGACTTTTCCAACGTCGGCCGCCCCGAGGAAATCGCCACATTCGCCAAGTGGCTTGCCAAGCTGCCGCATGCGCGCAAGATCATCATCGCCGGCAACCACGACTTGAGCTTGGACGTCGACTCGTACGCGTCGACAGCACAGCGCTTCGGGCACGGCCAGGTCGACGACGTGGCTGGCACGTGCGCCCGTGTGCGCGCGCTCATCGAGGCCATCCCAAACTGCACGTACCTGCAAGACAGCCACACCGAGGTTGAGGGTATTCGAATCTGGGGTTCGCCGTGGCAGCCTGAGTTCTGCGCCTGGGCGTTCAACTTGCCGCGTGGCGAGCCCTGCCGTGCCAAGTGGCGCCTCATCCCACAGGACACCGACGTGGTGCTGACACACGGTCCGCCGCTGGGCCACGGCGATCTCACGAGCAGTGGCGTGCGCGCGGGCTGCCTCGACCTGCTCGACGAGCTGCAGACGCGCGTGCGGCCGCAATTCCACTGCTTTGGGCACATTCACGAGGGGTACGGCGTCTCCACCGACGGCACCACCACGTACGTGAACGCGTCGACGTGCAATCTGCAGTACCGCCCCGTCCAAAAGGCGATCGTCTTTGATGTCGAGATCCCGTCTCGACCTCGAGATACAATCTCCAGGACCATCTCGCCGGAGCCGCCGGTGCCGGCGCAGGGAGGCAAGGGCGAAGAGGCAGCAGGAGCGGTAGAGGACAGCTCCTCGATACAGATACAGGAGCAGATGGATCTTTCTTAGCGGACCAGTCACCGCACGCTACAGCCGCACGGCCAACGCTGAACGCACGGCAGAGTACCGGGCATCGCGGTTACATCGAGGAATATGCGCGGTTACAACTTACTTCGGCTTACCTAGTAAGTAGTTTTTATAACCGGAATAGGGTCGAGAGCACGGCGCGCTGCCGCTTGGGATGAGGGCGAACCCACACGAGATTTCAAGAGATCATATAGTGTACGGTAGAAGTACGAGGCGTAGAGTTCCAATGTGTATACGGAATTCGTGATCGCGGCGATACCGGCGGCGGCGTTCCGTTTCCGATTTCCGTTCCAGCTTCCACCGGAGCCGCGTCGTAGAGGTAGACGCTCTTCGTTCGAGCGCGGGTAGGCGGTAAGGCACATTAGCCGCCATCAGCCGCGGCGCAGCGCCGGGTCGTAAGCGAGGGCATGCCCGGCCGCTAAACCCTCAGGAGAGGTGGCGCCAGGACTACAGCTGTAATTCCAGGGCCACACCGACGTGGTGGATCCACTCACGCCATCCCCCGCGCCCACGCGCCTCACACATCTCACCAGTCAACGACGACAGTGTAGCGCCGGCACAGAGTGGGGCCCCGATCTTCTTCGCTCAGCTTCCACTCGCCGGGCTCGTCCACGCTCTCGAGCGTGATGCATGCAAGCGGTGGCAGCGCATACCGGTCGCTGCCAACTTCCACCAAGGAGCGAATGGCCCCGCCCGCCATGGCGCGTTGCCTAAATTGGACGATGCCGGGCCCGGCCGCATGACCCGTCGGCTGGCCGGACCACACGACGCCTTGACGCGCGCTGGCCGCCAGCGCGACTGCATTCGTCCGGAACCAGACGGGCTTCGAGATGGGGACCGCCGCGTCGGCTGCTGTCCCCGTCGTGCATGCAGTGGGGAGCAATACGTTCCAAGCTGGATCGTCGGTTGAGAGCCCGCCACGGCCCGCGAGCTTGGCGTACACCGGGCCCACCGGGCGCTGGAATCGCTGCCGGATCGCTTGCTGCGCGAGCGCATCACACAGCACCCACGTGGACGCTGCATACGTGGAAGAACGCTCGCGGACGCCACGAGCGATTGCACCGTTGGCCCATGTGTGCAGGAGCGGGAGCGCCTCGGCGTGCTCGCGCGGCCACGCGAGCTCGAGCAGCTCGAGCGCCCACGCGAACTTGCACAATTTCCGGGCGATGGCGCCTGGTTGCGAAAGCGTGTTGGTATGGACATCGGTCGTGCCCGCTCGTCGGCTCGCTTGCTCCCAGTCCGTTCGCCAGCCACGTTCTGGCCGAACGCCAACGCGATCTTCAATGATCTCGCACCAGCCTAGTGCGCACAGCCAGGCGGTGGGCGGCGCCAGCGGTTGCAGCGTGCGCGCATGCACAATCGGCAGGGCCGCCATGCCCTGCCTCAGCGCCCGTCGCTGCGCCGCCTCACTAACAAGTGTTGGCCAACGTCGCTGAGTCGAAGCGAGCTGCCCAAGCTTCACGGCGGGAATTGTCTCTAGGATGCTCAAAAGGATATCGTCCGGAAGGATATCGAAACGTGCACCCTGACGTTTGCTACCCTGATGCGCAGGGCTAGGGCCCTGCATGTGACAACTCATGTGAAGCCAAAAGTACCCGGTAGACAACTTGACGCAACTTGGGGAAGTTTGGGGACATCTGCTATGGACTAAACTTTCACTCGAGTCAACCCTCGGCTCGGGTGGAACCCCACTGGCGGGGGTGTGTTGCGTTGAGTTCCACAAAAAACTCGAAAGCGAGCGCGATAATGGCGGAGCCGCACGAGCCGCAGCCGCAGCTTGCAAACTGGGAGAGCCGCATAGATCCCGTTAGTGGGCGGACCTTTTACGTCAACACGATCCTGAAGACGACCTCGTGGCAACTTCCTACCGTGACGACCGCATGCGGAGGCATCGGCAGGCCGCCTCCCTCGGAGCCGCAGCCGCAGCCGCAGCTACCTGCAAACTGGGAGAGCCGCATAGATCCCGTTAGTGGGCGGACCTTTTACGTGAACACGATCCTGAAAACGACTTCGTGGCAACTGCCTGCCGTGACGACCGCATGCGGTGGCATCGGTGGCGGCGGCGGCGGCAGTAGCAGCAGCAGCGATGGCAGCGTCGGCGGTGGAGACGGCGTCGTTGTCGCCACCATCAGCATGGGTATGCCCGTACACGCAGCAACCATGGACAGCTGGGCGTTCGAAGAGCCAATGGGCACACCGGTGTCCAAGGACTTGATGGCGGAGGCAGAGCGGCTGGCCGCCTTGGCTGTGCAACCGGATGCTGAGGCGACAAGCGCTGCAGCGGCGCTAGACGAAATGTGGACGCGCATGGGGGTACGTCAAGCCGAGTGGCAAGCCGAGTGGCAAGCCGAGTGGCAAGACGAGGGCGGCGGTGCCGCCAGCGGCTGCGCCAACGGCGGCGCGTCGAGCACGCAAGCAGCCGTGCTGCTCGTACCGCCATCGGAAGATGCGTCACGCGAGGAGAAGCGAGCGTACCGAGCCGCGATCCGCAAGGTGGCGGTCGCCAACATCCGAAGTCAAGTGGCCGAGATCGATGCGATCCACAATGATGCGAGACGGCAGCTTCAATCCAGGCGCCAAGCTGATTCCAGCGGCCCGTGAAGAACGTCCACGCTGGGATGTGTGACGCATCCACTCCGTGCGTGAGGTGTGTCTAACCTCAGACCTGTCTGTCTATGGGCATTCGCCGCCAAAATGGGTAGGCGAATCGATACGTTATGGGTCCCACCTTCGGTCGGGTGCAATGGGTCTCAGCGACGTATCCAGATGGCGCGACTTTCCCGTCCCGACTCCCCCCGGGTAGCTCCCGCGGGCCGGGCGGAGCGGGGCGGCCGGGGGGCGCGGGCGGGGGCCGGGGGGCCCGCGGCGGCGGCGCAGGCCGCCGGCGGCGTCTCGTCGCGCGCGACCGCGCGCGCTAACGCGGCGCGTTAATGTGACAAATCCTACTCACTTTCCCACGCCCCTGTGCCGGGCACTGGACGACGCTCAGGTAAACGCACACGTTGTCACGCACAAACGAAAGTGATAACTGATAAGAGCAGTCAGCAACAGCATCCGCGCACCGCGGCTCGACGTTCGAACGTTACGTAGTCGGTGCGTGGCGCGACCTCTGCGGGGGCCGTATTTCCCTTCACCCATCCCTTCCGCAAAGCTTTGTCGTTCTTTACGCGCCTACTGGCCACTGATGGCTTGCTGCACCGCGGCAGCCCACTGTGCTGCCTCCTCATCCGTGGCTGCCTTGAACGGGATTGAGATCTCGACAGAGGTGTAGCTCTGGGTGATAGTCTCCTGAGCCACCGAAGTCTTCTCATCCCGCGCGCGCACGATGAACTTGGGCCCTTCCGTCGTGACGGAGGCTCGCTCATCCAGGAGCAGCCGTGAGCCCTTGAGCTCGGTGAATTCTCCACCGCTCGTGGCTGTGGCGCAGCTCGCATCATAGACGGACATGTACGAAACGCCCTCGATACGGTGGATCACGACGAAGCGGTTCGTGAACTTATTCGCGAGCAGCCCACCGCCTGCCTTGCCGCAAACGCCGCTGTGCAGGATCTCACCCTTCGGCGAGTAGTCCCCGTCTGTATACGAGGACGCCGTCTTGGGCAAGGCCGGCGTCGGATCCAGTGGCGGAGGCGCTGCCAGTGGCGGAGGCGCTGCCAGCGGCGGCGCTGCCAGCGGCGGCGCTGGCGCAACGGGCTCAGGTGCTCGTGTCTCCACCGCAGGCGTCTCAGCAGGCGGGATCACTGCCGCCTCCGCCTCGGCCGCCGCCGCAGTCGCCGCCGCCGCCGTCTCGGCCGCCGCCGCCTTCTCGGCCGCGGCAACCTCGGCCTCGGCCGCCGCCTCGGCCGCCGCAATCGCTACTGCTGCCTTTTCGGCCGCCTCCTTCTCTGCCGCCGCAATAGCTGCTGCCGCCCTGTGAGCAACCGCCACCTTCTCGGCCTCCGCCGCTTTCTCGGCCGCCGCCGCCTTCTCGGCTGCTGCCTTCTCGTCCGCCGCCGCCACCTTCTCGGCCTCCGCCGCTTTCTCGGCCGCCGCCGCCTTCTCGGCTGCTGCCTTCTCGTCCGCCGCCGCCGCCTTCTCGGCCGCCGCCTTCTCGGCCGCCGCCTTCTCGGCCGCCGCCTTCTCGGCCGCGGTAGAGCCCGCGGGCTCCGTGGATATCTTGACGGGCACAACCGGCGTCGTCGCGGCCGTCTTCCCGTCCTTAGTACGTGCCGCAAGGGCAGCTAGACGCTCTTTCTCCACCAACGCGTCCTTCTCCGCCTGCGCCGCGGTTTTCTCATCGCGGATGACCGTGTTCGCCTTGGCCTGCGTCGGCGGCGCGACCGTCGGCCGGCCGCCCAGGTCGATCGGCGTCACGTAGTCCTTGGGCTTGGCTGGCCCCTTGTCGAAGACCACGGGCCCGATGTTTGACGTCTTCTCGAGCTCGCGGTACTTGGCCGCCGCGCTCGCGCCGATGCTCTTCGCGTTGGACTCGTACGCGCCGCCCGCGTTCGAGCCGAGGTCGTAGTTGGCACCCGAGGCCTTCTTGAGCTTGGCCGTGATATTGGCCTCGGTTAGATCGGCCTTGTCGTCCGCCTGGATGTCCACGTGGGACTGTCCGACCATCGCCTTCACGTCGCCCTTGTGGCCGTTGACGCGGCCCTTTTGCATGCCACCGACCGAAGGGCCGACGTAGCAGATGAACACGAACTTGACAGTCTTGCTCTCTTGGTCGCGCGTGCCGGTGACGCGAAGGAGCGCGTAGCTCACTGAGCCCTCGTCCATGTCATCAATGCACTCATAGCAGCTGCCGGTGCCGATGTCCTTCAGCACGATCTTCGAGTTTCCCTCGTAACCGAAAACGCAATATGTCTCGGGCGAGGCATCCGAACGAACCTTTAGGATTGCGTCCGCCAGAGCTTTGTCGGAGAGGTCGAGGCGTGAGGTGTTCATTGGAGCGGGCTTCGGCACTTCCGACTCACTAGAAAACTTGTGGTGTGAACAGACTGCGAATAGGCGTGTTGACTACGTGAGTGTACCAGTATACTTACAGTACCGAGAATACGTTCAGGATTCCTACACCGCAAGTTGCAACATGAGGGATTGTACGACGAACAACTGCATGAGGGATTGTAATTTGTACGATCAGCACAAGGTGAAGCCGAAGACCGCGTGACCTTGGTTTCAGTGGTAGCCAGTTCACATGCTGTTGGCAGCACCATCCACTGGGCTGCAACTGCTACCACAAGGGGTTGTGATCTCAGGCCTGCCGCGTCTCGAGATCATATCGAGGTCAGCCGCTCCTCCTCGCTCCTCAGCCATCTCAGGATCCGAGGTCATCTTCCTCCTCCTCCTCCTCCTCCTCCTCCTCGGCGAGCGTGCCGAGCGCGCCGAGGGGTGACTGGGCGAGCGAGAGTTCGCTCTCGGCCCTCGGATCCTCCTCCTCAAGCTGCTGCTCGAACAAGGCTTCCTCCTCCTCAAGCTCGAGAACTTCCTCCTCGGCGTCGAGCTCTTCGATCTCGAGCAGCACGGTCTCTTCGTCGAGGAGCTTCTCCTCGTCCTCCTCGAGCTCCTCCTGCAACAGCTCCTCCTCCTCCTCGGCAAGCGCGCTCAGCACGGGCGCGTGGAGGCCGTCTTCATCCTCATCCTCGGAGGGCAGCTGCACGTCGGGATTCTGGGCCACGAGCTCATCGACGACGTACGCATGCAGATTCTCGGGCTGCGCGGAGATGGCGCGCTCGATGATGCCCTCGAGGACGGTCGTCGCATTCGAGCTCTCGAGGTACTCCATCAGCGCCTCCTGCGTGGGCTCGATGTCGTCACGCGGAGACCACATGCATCGGCACTCGGCGGAAGCGGCCTGGCTCGCCTCCTCAGGAAAGTTGGTGCGCATCCACTCCGTCGCGTAGTCGAGGAGCCGGTCGGGCTTGTCGATGCACACGGAGCCGAGAAGGGCTTCAAGGAGCGGCCTGAGCCGCTGCGAGTTGCGCTCCAGAATGACCTTGGTGAGCCAGCGCTCGCGGATCAGGCGCGCCGCCTTGCGCTCGCGTGTGGCGAGGAGCAAGATGAGACGGCGCATCGTCTGCAGATAGCGCACCATCCGGCGCTCGAGCCACGCGCGCGTGTAGTGCTGGATGGTGAGCGCGGCGCGCTCCTCCGGGTCCTCGGAGAAGAAGAGGAAGACGGTGGGCATGGGGCACTCATCGGGAGTCTGCATGAGCAGAGAGAGGCCGGAGACTTGCGCCTGCACCTTCGCCTGCGTTTCGGCACGCGGCGAGAAGTGGAGGGACGGCACCACCAGGGACGAGCCATCTGCCAGCTTGGGCCCGCCTTTGTCCAACGGCTCCGGGCCTCGAAGGCTGCCCATGCGCGGCACTTTCATAGGGCTACCCGAGGGTGCCTGTGCGGCACCGGCGTGGCCTCCTGGCACAATCGAACTGGCGGACCTGGTGGACGACGGGGAAGCGGCTGATGGCGCACTGCCGCCCTTGCGGCCCTGCTCTTTCTTCGGCTCCTTGCCACTGCCCTCCTTAAGACCCTGTTTGAGGCTGCTGTCCTTCGTGGCGCCATCCTGGGCGCCCTCCTGAGACGCGCGTTCCGTCCGAGCACGAGAGCGCTCTTGCTTCGCCTCATCGATGCGCGCCACTGCCGCCTTCTTGACCTCGTCCACCTCGTCCTTGGGCGCGGGCAGCCGCGACGTCGAGGGCACGCGCTTTGAATCTTTGAACCAGCTGCCTAAAAGGGGAGAGGCGCCGCTGCGGGGGACGGCAGCAAGGGAGGCCGCCTGCAGTGCCGCCACATTGGGGCTGTCTGCGACGCTCACGAGTGGTGGCGGCGGCACGGCAGGCTTCTCGGTGCGCACCTTGCTGAGGTCGAGACCGACGGCGCCCGCGCCGCTGTTGCTGCTGCTGCTGCTGTTTTGGGGCGGGGCGGGCGGTCCCCACAGGGGTTCGTCGCTTTCACCAGGCGCACACGCGCCGCTCCGCGCCGTGCTTCCGCCGCTGCCATCGCCGTTCGCGCCGGCACCGCTCGTGCTCGCGCGGCCGGCGCCGGCACAGGCGCTGCCTACAACGATGCTCGCGCTTCCATCGGCGAGGCTGCTTGGGCTCGGTTCAGCGCCACCTAGGCCGAAGAGGGAACTGATACCCCACCAGGCGCCGCCGTTCGCAGCGACGGGAGCCCCGCTGGGTCGGCCGGGCACCGGGTCGGGCGAGCCCTCGAATCTGGCACTTGCCCGTGGCGAATCGAGGCGAGCGGATGGGAGATCGGGGCGAGCGGATGGGAGATCGAGGCGAGCGGATGGGAGATCGAGGCGAGCGGATGGGAGATCGAGGCGAGCGGTTGGCTGCGGCTCGCCTGGCTCGCTTGGCACCCAAGCCTTTCGGCTGCTCGACGACACGTCGCTTGTGAGGCGCTGCAGATCTCGCGTCCTGCTCAGGTCTAGAGGCAACGGATTTAGCCCGGTGCGCCGTGGCGCGGGCGTGGCGGCAGGTAGCTGTTGAAACTCGTCCGCATCCACGTCAAGGTCCGCAACACCAGCTTCGAGCCCATCGGCCACGTTGGGCAGACGGCCTCCGGTACTGGCACCGGCGCCGCTGCTGTGCGCGCTGCTGCTGTCCACCGCGCCGCCGGGGCCGCGCGCACTGACGGCGCCAGTGACCCAGGAAGCGCCCCACTCGAACCACGAGCTGTTGCTGCTGCTCTCGGCGGCGTCTCCTCCCCCGGTGGGCGACGCGTCAGATGCTGGAGACGTGAAACCGCTGCTTCCGCGCGCGCTCCTCCCCCCGCCAGTAGCTATACTGCCGCTGCCGGCGCTGCGCGCGCTCAGCGGCACCGCGCCCAAGACGACGCCTTTCGGCCCGAGATGCATGCTTTGTCTCGCGCTGGCGCTACCGCTCGCTCCGAGGATGTGGCCGCTGCCACCGCCGCCGCCGCCGCCACTGCCGCCGCCGCCGCTGCCACCGCCGCCGCCGCCGCCACTGCCGCCGCCGCCGCCGCCGCCGCCGCCGCCGCCGCCGCTGCCGCCGCTGCCGCCGCCACCGCTGCCAATCCCGCTGGCGCCGCTGCGCGCCGCCGCCACATCAATCTGCAGTCGGAAGGGGTTGACGGCCAAGCCTGCTTGGGCTTGCGCGTCGTCGTCGGCGGACGCGACCCTCGGAGGAGCGCCCACGACAGCGCACGAGGGCGGTGCCGACTGGCTCATCGAGCTCGGTGGAGCGCCCACGACAGCGCCATTCGAGGGCGTCGCTGTGAGCTTCGCGGCCTGGAGACGCTGCGCTGGTGCGAGCGCCGATTGGCTGGCGCTCTGGCTGCTACCGCCCGGTACGGCGCTCTGGCTGCTACCGCCCGGTACGGCGCTCTGGCTGCTACCGGCCGGGGTGCCCGGTAGGCTCTGAGGCAATCGTACCGGCGGTGGCCGGCCGGGCACGTCCGCGTTCAGAGCCGCTGACGGAACTGACGGGCTGTCCATCCATCGAGGGTGACCGTTCCCGGAGGGCGTTCCCGGGAGGGCCACCTCTGCAGGGCGGCTTGTCACGGGACCCTTGGCCGAGAGTACCCCGACGGGCACCGCTATCCTCGGCGGCATGTTGCCGCTGGCCGCGGGACCCGCGCTGCTGCTGCCTCCGGTCACGAGCGGCGAGTCAGAAGGCGCGCCGACCCACACGCTGCTGCTGCTGCTGCTGCTGCTGCTACGCAGCGACGACGAGGGCGGCGGCTGCGAGGGCCGCGGCTGCGAGGGCCGCGGCTGCGAGGGCGGCGGCTGTTCTCTGCTCGAGGTCTCCTCTGCGCTGCTGCTCATCAGCCGCTGGATCCAAAACGGTCGTCGCCATTCAGGCGCAAAGAGGATCTGATCATCGGGCGCAGCGTTGCCCCCCCCCGCGCGCATCGGCGACTGCCCCTCGAGGTCGTCGACACCGCCGACACCCGGCTTCCATCTGTCGTCGTCCTCATCGTCATAATCGCCTAGGTACTCATCCTCATCGGCAAAGCGGGGCTCGGCTGTTGGCCCCATCGGCGTCTGCGCCTCTACGGCATCGTCGTCGGATGCTCGCCGCCTCCCTTTGCTGCGTCCAACGACTGCGGGCGACGCCGCCGCCGCCGATGAGTTGATGTAACCGCCGCCGCCGCCGCCGCTGCCGACAGTCAGCACCTCGATGCGGTCGCAGTACACCTGCGAGAATTCGAGGAGCTGCGCCGTATCGAGCGGTTCCGCGCCGTCCGCCTCCTCCTCGTCCTGCAACGCCAGACCGAAGGAGATCAGATCCACCGACTCCTGGTAGAGCTGCACAGCGCCCTCCGCGTCGCCACGCTGATCTGCTTGCACAGCTTCGCCAGCAAGCGCGATCGCGCGCGCGACGACCTGCTGCGCACTCTCGGTGTCGTCCGGCATGGCTCCCTATATTACTGGCGCAGAGATTCAGCGGGGGGCATCCCCGGCATAGAAACAAGCCGGGAAGTTGCTCGATGCTCCATTGCAGGCCTCCAAAACTTACATGGAACTGTGGGAAAATCCACAGAACTTCACACGCACGATCGATCCTTACCTCCGGGATTTACATCGGTTTCAGTTTCGCGTATCTTCCATGTGAAGACTTGTCTTTACTTCACTCTTCTTTGGATGATGGCGGTCGGCGGCCGGCTGCGTGTGGCGTATGTGGGATACCCGGACGATCAAGAGGAGTGGCCGATTGCGGTGGACGCTCCGCAGCGCCGTAAGGCGGCACGGCCGCGGCTGCAGCAGCCTTCGTACTGCTTCCGGCGCCTCCGGGCGCAGCCATTTTGGAAGCCAACCGAGGCTGGCTCAGAGATCGCTGCACTGTGCGCATCACTGGAGGGTGCCTTCGACGCGATCGTGCGCGATGTGCTCCCGCTCCTCGCGCCACTCTTAGGCGATGACGCAAGCGGCAGCGACGATGGCGATCACGACGCCAGCCGCTGGACGCCTCAAGGTGAAAATCTCCACCAGGGAGTTTGGCTACGCGCCGAGATATGGTCGCGCGGCGTGCGCGACGCAAAGCTTTGTGAGCAGTTGCCGTCTCTCGCGCGCATTCTGGATTCGTCGGCCGCGCTCATGAAGGACCCTCCCGGGCGCACCTACCTGAGCCTCATGATGGGCGGCACAGAGGTTTCGGCGCATTGCGGTCCGACGAACCACCGGCTGCGGGTGCATTTGCCGCTGCTCCTGCCGCCACCGCCGCGGGCCGGGGATCGACTTCTCGGCATCTGTGTGGGCGGCGAGCGGCGCGCGTGGCAGCTCGGCAATTGCCTCGTCCTCGACGACTCATTTGAGCACTCTCTGTCGCTGCCGAGCGAGCTATCGTCGCCACGCGTGTTGCTCGTGGCGGATTGTTGGCACCCTGACGCAGGTTGGCTGGTGCCGAGGGAGGAGAGAAAGTAGGCGCATCTCTGGGTGATCGTCACACACACACTGAGCGATCCGACGACACGCACAAGTCTTGCACAGTACAGCGCCGTTTCACAAGGCGTAGCTCGTACGGTACAACGGTAGCGCAGCCGGGGGGCACGCTCGCCTCTCGCTGCTGTCCAGCTCCACACTGAGTGGTGAGTCAGCTCACTCTCTGAGAGTCGGACTCTCTCGCGCGAGGCCAGCTGGCCACTCTGCCCTTTTAGAAAAGTTATCTTTTGACTCACCGGACCGTACCTAACGACGGCGGGCGACCATCGGGCCGCGCTAGAACCCCCCCTTGGCAAGGGGGCGGATCGTTTGTGACCCCCCTACGAGCGGCCCCCACAAGTATAACGGCCTATACGGCCCGGGGTTCATCAGTGTGATGACACCCGGTGACCCCTTACCCCCCCCCTCCATGCCCCTCCCGACACAATCATCGAACCCCCCTTTTCCGTAGGGCAAGTTCGGGAGGTTGTGGTTTTATGTGGAAAAACCATCCACCCTGGGGAGGATTTTCCGGTGCGTTTCACGGCCCGCCCCCGGATGGGGGGGCGTCGCGCCGTGTAGGGCGACGGTGTCGTGGTGGTGCTCGTCGTGACCGACCCCTTATAGGGAGCCGGCCGCGCCCACCCGCTGGGGGGGAGGGCGGTGACGAGATTGAGTTCTCCAGGGATTTGTGTGTGTGTATTTGTAAGAAAGTGGTGTGTGTCAGACTGTCAGTATTGACTTGACTTGTTTTTGTTGGGGGGTGTTTTGGGGATGGACTTTCGTCTTTTGTTTCTTCTTTTGGGAACTTTCTTTCTCTTTCGATCTTCTTCGTTTTTTTGTGAGGACGGTTGATAAGAATGGAGCTCCGGCGTGCGCTGGTGGGAGTCCCTGAGGAGAGTCGCAGAGCGGCGAGCGTCATTGGGAATCTGCTGAGAGAGGTCGTTTGAGGTCTATAGCCGGAAGGAGCGAGGCTCCCACGCAGCATCTTCAGGGAGCGCCGAGGCACTATGAAGTAGGATTGAGAGATAGAGTGCGCACGCATCGCGGAGATGGTGATGAGGGCCGCGATGAGAATCGATCTTGGGCCTGCCAGGCTAGTTAGTGGGAGGCCGGGCGGGCTGGGGGGTCGCGCGAGCTTGAGAGGGCGAGCTGGGCCCGCGCTGGCGGGCGGGTTCGAGCGTAGATGGGCGGGCTCCGCCGACATTTTTGAAAGTTCTTCCCCACCCCGTTGGAACACCGGGAGGGAAGCCTCAGAGATTAACCGCCAGCGCGAAAAAAGTGCGCGAGCGCCCGTATTTCCCACAGCCTCGTTTTGCTGGTGGAGCCCCTCAGAACCCTGT
>Ga0210247_101633_pt1 | contig 17009 bp, 12 predicted proteins | sample ChrtobMetP3_16mM_FD_155449 | JGI IMG/M metagenome (GOLD analysis project Ga0210247, IMG submission 155449) | Chrysochromulina tobin associated microbial communities from unialgal haptophyte culture, Seattle, Washington, United States - P3_16mM | ecosystem: Host-associated > Algae > Haptophytes >... | reverse complement strand
CGGAGGGGAAGGCGGAGGTGGGGATGGCTCGGGGGGGCGCGGGCCTGGCGGCGGCGGTGGCGAGGGCTCAGGGGAGGGAGGTGGCGGTGAGGGTGGAGGTGGCGATGGTGGCGGAGAGGGCGGAGGGGAGGGTGGTGGCGGCGACGGCGGCGGCAATGGCGGCAATGACGGCGGGGGAGATGGCGGCGGGGGAGATGGCGGTGGTCGAGATGGAGGACGGGGAGAAGGTGGTGGAGGAGATGGAGGAGGGCGTGATGGAGGGGGCGATGGCGGTGGAGGTGACGGCGGAGGAGGAGCGGGCGGCGGTAGGGGTGGCGGTGCCGGCTGAGGGCTCGGTGGAGGTGGAGAGGGCGGCGGTGGTGACGGTGGCGGAGGGGAAGGCGGAGGTGGGGATGGCTCGGGGGGACGCGGTCTCGGCGGCGGCGGTGGCGAGGGCTCGGGGGAGGGAGGCGGGGGTGAGGGTGGAGGCGGCGATGGTGGCGGAAAGGCTGGAGGGGAGGACGGCGGCGGCGACGGCGGCGGCGACGAGGGAGTAAACGGTGGCGGTGACGGCGGAGGTGGTGAGGGTGGAGGGGGCGATGGCGGAGGTGGAGGTGGAGGCGGAGATGGCGGCGGCGATGGTGGTGGGGAAGGATGAGGCGGGGAAGGCGGAGGCGGTGAGGGTGGCGGAGGGGATGGCGGAGGCGGTGAGGGTGGAGGTGGGGAGGGCGGAGGCGAGGGTGGAGATGGAGATGGTGGCACCGGTGATGGCGGTGGCGAGGGAGGAGGTGGAGGAGACGGCGGTGTTGAGGGTGGAGACAGTGAGGGTGGAGGGGGTGAGGGCGATGGCGATGGCGGCGACGGCGATGGGGGCGGCGGTGACGGGGACGGCGGCGGCGGCGATGGTGGAGATGGCGCACTGGGCGGCTGACAGAATGACTGTTTCGCCAACGCCTGGCACGTGCTCAGGCCACTCTGGAGGCGGCGGAGGTTGGAATGCAGCTCGCGTGCAGGCGACGATGCTGCCCAGGAAGGTGCAGGGATGGGCAAAGGAAACACGCCGGCACTCGGCTGCCCAAAAAGCTGCTTGAGTTGTGAGCGGAGCTTTTCAACCTCCGCATGCTTCTCGAGGTAGCTGCTCACCACGTCGAGCACTTGGTCGGCAAGGATCTGGGCGAAATCTGCAGAGTCGGCCATCTCGAGTGGCACCTCGGTGGCCATGCGCCGGCCGTTGCTTGGGCCGCACGCAATCTCAGCAATCTCACACCGATTGGCGACGGAGTTGGAGTAGGTGCCAGGGCCGCATGTGATGGCAGTCTCGCACTGGTTGGTGATGGAGTTGTAGAAGGTGCCAGGGCCGTATGTCATGGGCGGCGGCGGCGGCGGCGAGGGCGGCGGCGGCGGCGAGGGCGACGGCGGCGGTGGGGAGGGCGAGGGCGGAGGCGGCGATGGCGATGGTCGCAAGGGCGGGACACCAAATGGCAATGGGGAACGCGGGGGCGGCGGAGGGGAGGGCGACGGCGGCGGCGGCGGGCACGGCTCGGGCGATGGCGGCGGCGATGAGGGCGGCGGTGGCGAGGGCGAGGGAGGCGGCGGTGAGGGCGGCGGCGGCGACGGGCTGGGCGGCGGTGGTGAGGGAGGGCGCGACGGTGGGCGCGACGGTGGAGACGGAGGTTGAGGAGGAGAAGGAGGAGGTGAGGGCTCGGGTGGCGAAGGGGAGGGCGGAGGCGGAAGTTGCGGTGGGGGTGCCGGGCAGGCTGAGACGACGCCAATGAGGCCGGTGAGGATCATGTCGAAGGAGCAGACAGTGGCTCCTCCTGAGACTTTGACATTGTTGTTCCCATTGTTGTATATTTGGGATCTGATGAATGCCACTGTGCCTCCCAAGACAGAGACACCACCGCCACTGCTGCCGGCTGTGTTGGAGTAGATCTGGGAGTTCACGATTGACACTGTGCCCCACCCGACTAAGACACCCCCCCCCTGCAAACAACGAGCAAAACGTGAGTCTCCCATTGGGGCGATGGGAAATGTGTACAGTCTCTGCAGCACTCACCCCCTGTTTGGTTGACCAAAGCGTTCGCAGTTGTGAAAGAGTGAGTCGAGGCAAGCATGTCAGCAACTTTCCCATCGGGGCGATGGAACTTTTCAAGGTTTCTGTGACACGCACCCTCTGTATAGTTGACCGAAGCGTTCGCAGTTGTGCAAACGTGAGTCGGGGAAAGCACGTCAGCAATGTTCCCATCGGGGCGATGGACCTTTTCAAGGTCTCTGCAGCACGTACATCCTGTAGTTGGCCGGAGCGTTCGCAGTTGTGCAAGCGTGAGTCGGGGCAAGCACGTCAGCCATTTTCCCATCGGCCACGGGAACTTTTGAACATGAGCACACACAGATGAAGCTGAGTTCCCACTTATGGTGCACGATGAAATGGCCACTGTGCCTCCATAGACAGCGACACCGCCGCCCTGCAAAAAGAAGCAAAACAAACGTGAGTCACCCATGGGGGCGATGGGATTTTGAAGTTTCAGGCGCAGATGGCACGTACCCCAAACTGGTAGATCGAGGCAACACCCATCATAAAAGTTGAGAATCGAAATGGACATGTCAACAAGGCACTTTTCCCATCGGGGCCATGGGAACTTTTGAACATGAGCACACACACAGGTGAAGCTGAGTTCCCACTTATGGTGCACGATGAAATGGCCACTGTGCCTCCATAGTGTACAGCGACACCGCCGCCCTGCAAAAAGAAGCAAAACAAACGTGAGTCACCAATGGGGGCCATGGGAACATTTGAAGATTCAGGTGCAGATGGCACGTACATTATACTGGTAGTTCGAGGCAGCATCCATCATAAAAGATGAGACTCGAAATGGACACAGTCAACAAGGCACTTTTCCCATCGGGGCCATGGGAACATTTGAAGTTTCAGGTGCAGATGGCACGTACATTCCACTGGTAGTTCGAGGCAGCATCCATCATAAAAGATGAGACTCGAAATGGACACAGTCAACAAGGCATTTTCCCATCGGGGCGATGGGAAATTTTCAAGGTTTCTGTGGCACGCACCCCCCACTGTTAGTTAACCGAAGCGTTTGCATTGGTGCAAGCATGAGTCGGGGCAAGCGTGTTAGCAACTTTCCCATCGGGGCGATGAGAAATGTTGAGCGTGAGCACGCACTCCGTACGCTGTGTTGCCAGTGATGGTGCACGATGACAAGGTCACCGTGCCACTGTTGATGAACACGCCGCCGCCCTGCAAGCACAAGCGCAAAAACATGTGAAAATCCCATGGGGGCATTGGGAACTTTTGAACATGAGCATGCACATCAGCAGCTGTATTCCCGTAGATCGAGGAAGACGTTATCGTGACCGTGCCAGAAGAGACGAAGACACCACCGCCCTGCAAGCAACAAGCAACACGTGAGTCTCCCATGGGGGCGATGGGAAGTTTTCAAGGTCTCTGTGTCACGCACCCACTGTAGTTGACCGAAGTATTCGCAGTTGTGCCAGCGTGAGTCGGGGCAAGCGAGTCAAGCGATGTAAAAAATTCAGGTCTCTGCGGCACGTACATTCTGTAGGTGACCGAAGCGTGAGTTGCAGTTGTGCAAGTGAGAGTCGAGGCAAGCGAGTCAGCAATTTCCCATCGGGGCGATGGGAAAATTGCAGGTTTCTGCGGCACATATACCGACTGTAGTTGATCGGAGCGTCAGCCGCAGTTGTGCAAGCGAGAGTCGAGGCAAGCGCGTCAGCAATCTTCCCATCGGGGCTATGGGAAAATTTGAGGTCTCTGCGTCACATACGTCCTGAAGTTGACCAGAGCGTCGGCCGCAGTTGTGCAAGCGTGAGTCGGGGCAAGCACGTCAGCAACTTTCCCATTGGGGGATTGGGAACTTTTGAGGATGAGCGCGCACAGCGCTAGCTGTGTTCCCACTGATGGTGCACGATGAGATGGTCACTGTGCCTCCGAAGACTGCGACACCACCGCCCTGCAAACAACGAGCCAAACGTGAGTCTCACATCAGGGAGATGGGAAACATTGAAGGTCTCTGCGGCACGTACATTCTGTAGTTGACCGGAGCGTCAGTCGCAGTTGTGCAAGCGTGAGTCGAGGCAAGCGTGTCAGCAATTTCCCCATTGGGGCGATGGGAAGTTTGCAGACGTGGCTGGCACGTACTGCTGCCTGGTAGAACCGAAGATCGATCCGAATTGAATAATGAGAGTCCATTGGGGCATGTCAGCAAGGCTCCCAATACAGAACTTTTAAGAGCGTGAGCGCGCGCACATAGCCAGCTGCATTCCCACTGATGGTGCACGATGAGATGGTCACTGAGCCACCCAAGACCAAGACACCGCCTCCCTGCAAACAACGAGCAAAACGTGTGTCTACCATCGGGGCGATGTAAAAAATTCAGGTCTCTGCGGCACGTACATTCTGTAGGTGACCGAAGCGTGAGTTGCAGTTGTGCAAGTGAGAGTCGAGGCAAGCGAGTCAGCAGTTTTCCCATCGGGCGATGGGAAAATACAGGTCTCTGCGGCACGTACATAAGGCTATAGTTGACCAGAGTGTCGGCCGCAATTGTGCGAGCGAGAGTCGGGGCAAGCACGTCAGTAATTATCCCATCGGGGCGATGGGGAGTTTATAGGTCTCTGCGGCAGCCACGTACATAAATTACATGCCCCCCGGTGATGTTGAGCCCGATCAGTTGCACGACGCCCAACGAGCCCGGGTTGATGTTCAGCACGTGGCGCGGATTCGAGGAGCTCGCTTGTGCATCCAGCACGACCGAGCCTGCCACCGCCGCCTCGAGGACGACGCTCCTGGTGATGCTGAGCTCGCCGCTGAGGAAGTAGGTGCCGGGAGCAAGGACCATGTGGCCGATGGCTGTGTTGGCGAGTGCACTGGTCAGGCCGGCGACGGTGCTCACAAGCGTGGCCCCCATCGCTACCGGTGGAAACGGCGGCGATGGCGGAGGACAAGGTGGAGGCGGAGGCGGAGAAGGTGGTGGTGGCGAGGGCGGTGGCTGGGCGTGCTGCAGCTCACGGCGGTGGCTGGGAGTGAGGGGCGTCAAGGGTGGCATCCAAACGGGTGGAGGAGGTGGAATCAACGGTCGTGGCATGGGCGGGTACAGCGGCGGCGGCGGCGGCGGCGGAGACGAGGATCGAGGCGGCGTCGGGCCAGAGTCTGGAGGGTACAGGGACGGCGTGGGTGGGGGCATCAATCGGGGAGGCGAGGGCGGCCAGGGTGGCAAGGGCGGAGGCCGTGACCGTGGGGTCGGCGACGTGGATGAGGGCGGCAAAGGAGTATGCGGGAACGAAGGGGCTGCAACGGGACTGCTGCCTGCAGAGGAAGGGCTGGTCAGGCTGGGGACGACGCTGGCCTGGGCCTGCTGCGCACGATGGTGACTGGGCGCATGCTGGACTGCGTGCATCCCGGCAACAGGGTGGTCGCTCGTTTCGGCGTCGGCCAAGACCGTTATGCCCAAGGGGACAGGCGGGGGAGGCGGACACGTGCCACGCGACTGGGCAAGCGGTGCGTGCAATGGAATAGGAAGCGCAAACAGAGGGCAGTGCTGTGAAGTAGGAGCACGGCATGGGGGCGCCGCTTAAGTCAAAGGCACCGCTGTTCACATCATCGGCGCATGGAGTGGGTGCAAGCGGCCGCGGTGGCGACATTTGCGCCGACTCTGCCCGATTCGCACTAGTCCCATCGCCATCGGATGATGCCGTCGTCGCCACGGCGCTTACCCCTGGGACGATGAGGGCGAGCAAGGCCAATTTGACCCACTGGTTACGGTAGGAGCGATTGTTCTTCGACCAAATCACAAAGTGCGTGTTCCGCCCTGACCGTTCCTGCTCCGAGCAAACTGCATAGACGAGCAACCCGAGCCTGAGCAGCACGAGCGCGCCGTCGACGCACTCCACCCACCGTAAATGCACACCGTTCCTTTTCGCCCCTTCATCGAGGGGGACGCCCGCAGTGTCCTCATACGGGAACGAGTACTTGACGTCGGCGTTCCAGAGCTTGCTCTCGATGAAGAGCTCCTCAAGTGCGATCTCAGAGACCTGGCGCGCGCCCTTGCGCCGCCCGTCGTCGGCCGTCATCGAATCACGCCCGGCGCAAGTCCACGCGGCGCCGCGGTAGATGGTGCACGAGTCCAGGAAGGAGTTGCCAGCCGGGTTGTGGTGGAGGCCAGTGCCGCCGACTGTGGTGTTCAGGTACGGGCACGATACCAGATCCGGGCATGCAATGTTGGAGAAGCATGAATTCGAGCAGATGTTTAGTGGTGGGTTGTGCGCCGCATGCACTGCTGGTGACCGTGCAGGCGGCGATGGCATGGAGACGCGCGGCCCACCGCCGATGCAGTCGGTGACGTAGGCGCACTTTGCGAACTCGGAGCCAGGGTCGCCGCCGTCGTCGCTGCACGAGCTGCCGCCGGCGATGAGGCAGTTGTTCATGTCGACCATGGCAGGGGAATGTGGCGCCGGCGGCGGCGACGCGGTGCGCACACCACAGTCGACGCACTCCGTGCCGAGCGTGCACATCGGGAACTTGGAGCCGGGGCTGCCGTCGTCGGAATCGGCGTCGGAGGCGACGAAGCTCGTGTTCGTGCAGACGCCAGGCGGTAGGTTGGGCTCCGGAGGTGAAACAGGTGGGCTGGATGTCAGAGGTGGCAACATGGGGCGCACGCCGCCGCAGTCGATGACGTAGGCGCACTTTGCGAACTCGGAGCCAGGGACGCCGCCGTCATCGCTGCACAAGCTGCCGCCGGCGATGAGGCAGTTGTTCACGCAGACCATGGCGGGGGAATGTGGCGCCGGCGGTGGCGGCGACGCGGTGTGCACGCCGCAGTCGTTGCCGAACGCGCACATCGGGAACTTGGAGCCAGGACTCTTGTCGTCGCAATCGTTGTCAGAGGAGAACACACAAGTGTCCAACGAGAAGAAGGACAGCGGTGGGGGCGAAGTTGCGCCGAGGAAGGACTGACGGCTTGCCCGCAGGGGCACCTTATCCCCGTTAAAGGGTGTAGAGGTCGCGCTCTCGGTGCACATGCCCAAGGAGACGGCGACGAGCGGATAGATAAACGGGAAGCCCTCAATCGCTGCAGGCATCGCAGCAGTCCAAACGGTCGTAGAGTAGGGACGTGGCCACGTACGTGCTCGTTGAGGGTCGTAAAAGGGCGATAGAGATTTCCAAAAAAGGTCTGGGGTTGCCTCCGATGAGGTCACTTGTACATAGGAGGGCTTGCCTTGTGATTGCTGCGCGCAGGCACGAGGAACGTGTCTCAGCTGGGGCAGGGCGTTGGAGCTGCAGCAGGCTGCGAGTGTGGCAGGCGGTGACGTGTGTGTGGTGTGTGCGGTGAAGATGAAGGTGTAGCAGAGGCGCTGAGGATGCAGCATGATGAAGCTGTGCTCTCGCTGAGGTGGTGCTACATGCACGGGTGAGTGCAGGCAGGGGTACACCCAGTGAGAGGCGCGGCGACGAGCACGCGCACGCGCTGGGCTCGGTGGCAGTGGGCGCGCTGGCGGACGGGATGAAGATCGTGCCGACGCGCCACGCTGACAGAGCCGGTGCTTCGAGCATGAAATTGATCGATTCCGACTCCATCTCAGTCAGCGAAACCGCCAGAGGCGATAAGACAAGTGCATGAGAAGGTTCATGCCCGGACGAGGCCACGGTGGTCTCGCTATGGCGGTCATAGCGCCGATGATCATGCCGGAGCCGACGGCGCCGCACTCGATGGTGAGCGGGTCGAGCAGTCTGCCGACGGGGCCGCAGCCTCGAGGACGACCGCGCCCGGCTCGCTACAGGTTCACAGGCACAGGCTTCGCGCCGGGCGTGACGGCGGCCGGATCATCTTGACCGTGCTGTCGACATTGCGCCTGCCGGTCGTGGCGGAGATGTCGAGGGCGCGGTGACCGTCGAGCCCGACCGCTTGCAGCTGCGGCTGCCTGCACCGGGGGAGCAACGCGCAAGTCGTCAGCAAAACAGGCGAGGCGGCGCGCGCGCGTTCGACACGTGCCGATGGCGAGCGCAAGTTGCGTCGCGCGCGGAGGCCGGCGCGCCTCTCGGCGGGCACGTAGTTGGGGCAGGCGCGGGAGCGGAGGGCGCGCGTGCGCCTGCAGCATGTGCACCGGTCTCTCGCGTGCGCGCACAGCGGCAGGGCCGACCGAAAGCAGCGCGCGTGGCTGCCTGCAGGGCCGGGGGCACACCTGCGCGTGGTGGGTTGGTGTCTCTGGACTCGAAGAGGTTGGTGACGAAGTTGATCGCGGGGTGGATCGTCTCGCCCGTGCTCTAGTACCGCGGCGCGTGTATTGTGATGGGTGTGCTTGGGTGTTGTGCGCGCGGAGTGGAGTGTGTGGCGGGGCTTTTGTGTTGATCTTGCGTGGCGGCTGGGAGAAGAGGGCGGGACTCGGGCGGAGATCGCACCTCGAACTGGAGCAGAGATTGCACCTCGAACTGAAGGGCATTGACCTCCTGTTCGTCGAACGCCGCCGGCAAGGCGACAACGAGTGGTAATGCGACGATCAGAAGGCGCAGCATGATCTTGAAGCTCTCGGGTCGGTGTCTTGTAGTCTCAGGATGTAGTCTGCGTAGGAAGGCGTGCAGGCGGGTAGCGCGCGATGAGTCGCACGACATCGATCGCAGGGTTGGCTCGCGCGCTTGCGCGCTCAGTGCAGCTTGGCGTGGGCGTGCCCAGCGCAGTTTGCTCGCCGCGGGCGCAGCGGGGCTGGGGCCAATCACGGGGCATGGGAGCGCGCGATGATCATGCGCGTCAGCGCTCGGAGCCAGGCCGAGGGTAGAGCAGACGGAAAACCTTGCACGCGCCAGAAGCTGGAGAACAGGCAGAGGGTCCGAGAGCGCACCGCAGTCGCCGCGCATGCTTTGTCAGGCGGTTAGGTGTCGCGCATTACTTCTCCCGTTTTGGCAACTGAAAGATTAACGAACGTATGCATGTCACCGAATCACCTATAGGGCGCCAGTACTTGTATCCGTGAGGACCGAAGGGCGCGGAACAATAACTCGAACGTTCTCGGGTGCCTCCTACAAAACTTCTCCATTTCGTCTCCAGCAGTTTTCGGTCAGTGCAACACATTTTCCAGAGTCATTGACGGACACAGCGACCAGGACCACGACACGCAAGGAAAACATCTCCGAATAAGAGTTCCAACAGACATCATACACTACACACAGTCGAGTCACGGCGCGACTCTTAAGTTTATCGACTTTCCTAGTTGCTGTTCTTCTTCGGGGCCGTAAGCGTACGGTAACCAACCAAGCTTCCAAGGTGGTTACGAGAGAACCCACCTCTCCGGCAACCTGGCGCGCGGCCCAGACCGGACCGTCAGAGGCTCCACGAATACCACGTGCGCATATCACTCAGCAGCACACGGGCCGTGCGGAGCAGCCGTCGACGTGGGAAGGCCTCCGTGAAGCCGTTACGCTCGCCCGTGCTGGGGCTGGGGCGTCCGGCGCCGTCCCGAGCACTTGCCTCGCGCGGCGACGCCGCTGGCCGTCCGCTCTCGGCAGGCGTCGGCTGCTGCGCCTTGGCGGTGCCCTCACTCGCACGCGCTTGCGGCTGCTGCGGCTGCGTTGGCGGCCGCTGCGGCTGCGGTGGTGGCTGCGATGGCGGCGGTGGCCGCGAGGGCGGCGGTGTCGGCTTGGGCGACGGTGGCACCTTTTTTGGCGCCCGCCGTCCTGACTGACCTCTCGCATCGCTGCCCCCGCTGGTGGCATGCGTGCGACCCGTAGCTCGGGCGCCGTGCCGAGCACTCGGCGCTCGCTCGACGTTCACATTCACAGCAGCCTCTCGCCCAACGGTCGCAACGGTCGCGGCGTCGACGTGCTCGAGGTTGGCGCGTGCCCACGAGAGCGCCGCGCTCGGGACGGCGCCGGGCTCAAGGTGCCGAGCGACGGTGGCAAGGACCATCGAGAAGACGAGCAGCAGCGCGCCGAAGAGGAGCACAATCCGCACGTACAGCCGCTGCTGCCGCCGCCGCAGCGCTTGGGTCTCGGTCGCCGCGACCGTTGGGTATCCGTGGGGCGAGCGTTGGGATTCCGTCGCCGCGGGCAAGGCGTGCGCCCGTGACGGCGCGTGCTCGTCAGGGGCGGCCGGGCCGTTGCCTTCGCCCAGGCGGTCGGGAGCGGAGGCGGCGGCGGGTGGGTCAGCGGCGTCGACGGCGGCGAGGTCGGCGGGGACGGGGTCGGCAGCGTCAGGCACGCTCGGCAGTGCGTCCGCCACGAGCGCCAGAGACGCGCCGTCCCGAGCGTGGTTGACGAAACTTCCTCGGCCGGTAGCTGCTCCCGCGCCGTCCCGAGCGTGGCTGACGAAACTTCCATGGCCGGTAGCTGCTCCCGCGCCGTCCCGAGCGTGGTTGACGAAACTTCCTCGGCCGGTAGCTGCTCCCGCGCCGTCCCGAGCGTGGTTGACGAAACTTCCATGGCCGGTAGCTGCTCCCGCGCCGCCAGCCGCAGGCCATGTGGACGGGTGGACGAGGCTGCTCGGCGAATAGGTGAAGGGGGCGGCGGCGGCGACCGTGCCGACCACAGCGAGCGTCGGGGCAGCAGTTGCGGCAGAGCCACCGCCGGCGGTGGTGGCTGTGCGGGTGCCGGTGGGGCGGGGGGGGAGGTCGCGCGACGGGGCGCCGAGGAGCGGTGAGGAAGGATGCAGAGAGGTGGACGCCGCTGCGCCCGCACGCGCACCCGCGGGCTGCGGCGGCGAAGCTGCGTGGTTGCTCAGATACGCGGCCATCCCCGGGCATGCACTGCTGAGTGGAGCGATGGGCGCCTCCGAGCTGGGTGCGAGCGCCGAGATGGGCGCCTCCGAGCTGGGTGCGAGCGCCGAGATGGGCGCCTCCGAGCTGGGTGCGAGCGCCGAGACGGGCGCCTCCGAGCTGGGTGCGAGCGCCGAGATGGGCGCCTCCGAGCTGGGTGCGAGCGGCCGCGCCGGCTCTGCTCGAGACGACGCGATGGGCCCACGACTCACGAGCGTCGTCTCGAGCTTCGGAGACTCGACTGACAGCGCAGCCGAGCGACGCTGCTCGTTGACGCCCGAGACGACGCCCGAGACTGCCAGCGGGCTCGGTAGTGGGACGGCGGCCACACGCGCCGCCGATGCCGTCGCCGCTGTTGCCGCCGCCGCGGTCACCTCTGTCGCCTCTGTCGCCGGCTCCGTGTTCACGAACTCGCAGTGCACGGCGAGAACAGGCACACCGATGGCTTTGCTGAGCTCTTCGGTGCTTGCGACTTGCACGGCGCGCAGGAACGAGGCTGCTGCAAGCGGTTCGTCAGCCGAGTGCATGACGGCCACCTCGAGGATCACCGAGCCCGCACGGCGCGAGAGCACCACGAGCTGCGACGGGTGCACGCCGCCGTGGGCGGCCAGCCGGGCCAGCATCGTCTCCTCTGCCTGCGGGCTGAACTTGTCGAGCTGCCCCTCGAGCTTGAGTGTGAGCGTGCCAGCCTTGAGTGTGAACGTGCCAGCCTTCGCGGTGGCAGCCACCGGCAAAGGGAGCGGCGCGTTGGCGGCGGCGGCCCATCCGCGGAACATGGCGTCCAGGACGGGATCGATGAGCGGCGGCGCGGCCGGCGGCGGGGCCTGCAGGCGCACGGCAGGCGGCGGCGCCCCCCCCGCCGCTGGCAACTGTGCGTCCGCCGGCGCCACGGGCGACGGCGGCGGCGACGCGTGCGGCGGCGGTGACGCGGGCGGCGGCGGCGACGCTAGCATCAGCCCATCAATCTCCGACTCTACCAGGCGCGTCTGCGTCAGTGCCATCGCCGGGGAGCTCTCACTGGGCACCAGATGCGACGGTTGCGGCTGCGGCTCTGGCGGCTGCTGCTGCTGCTGCGGCTGCTGCTGCGGGTGTGGGTGCGGGTGCGGGCTGCCAGGGCCCCCTAGCGGCACCGATGGTGGCTTGGCGTTCACCGCCGCGATCGCCTCCGCAATCGCCTCGTCCGCCTCCATCGCCGCCTGCTCAGCCAGCGCAAACATCTGTGCGGCGGTGGCGGCAGCTTCCTCGGCAGCAGCCTCGGAGAGGAGGGCGGCCTCCTCGGCGCGTGAGGCGAGGCTCTCATTGCTCCGCGTGAACCAGCCGTCCAGTGCTCGCTCGGGCGCCGTGTCGAGCATGCGCTCGGGCGCCGCCAGCCACGAGGCCGTCGCTAGGGGTATCGCGGCCGAGGTGGCGTCGAGGGGCGAGCCGAGGGGAGAGCCGACACGGCGCTTGGGTCTGCTCCCCAGCAGCTGGGTGTCGAGAGGCGTGGCGATCGGGTGCGGCCGGATGGCCAGCTTCAGAAGATCGGAGGGCGCCAACGGGTACTCCTCGAAGCCGGAGGGCGCCAACGGGTACTCCTCGAAGCCGGAGGGCGCCAACGGGTACTCATCGAAGCCGGAGGGCGCTAAAGGGTACTCATCGAAGCCGGGCGCCCAGTCGGCGGCGCCCGCAGCGGTCGCCGACTGGGCAGAGTGGGAGGAGGCCGTGGTGGTGGGGTCGGCGGCGCTGGCAATCCCGGTCGCACCGACGTCGACGTCCTGGAGCCGCTGGTAGCCGACGCTGCCCGTGCGCAGTGTGATCTTGAGGTTCGTCACATTCGAGGAGCGCAGCGCCGTCGCGAGCTCGTGCTGGGAGATCACACCGGTGCCTTCGCGGTCCATGGCGCCGAAGACGGCGTCGACGTCCCGCGAGCTCGCACGAATCCCGAGCGCGCGAACGGCCCGGCACAGTCCCTCGCGGTCGACGCGCCGCTCGCCGCTCGCATCCCACGCGCGCAGCAGGTCGATCAAGCGCCGTGCCGAGCGCGAGAGCGCATCGAGCAGAAAGGCGCGAAGCGCGAGCTCCGAGTCGACGCGCCCCTCGTGATCTGGGCCGAGCTCGCGGAAGCGCTCGCGCAGCGAGGTGCGCGAGTGCGTGCCACCGCCCATGTCATGAGTGCGCACGAGCTCGCAGAACTGGGTGAAGTCGAGGGGCGAGGCAGCCGCCGATGCAGGCGAAGCAGTCGAAGAGGGTGGGTGCAGCGGCGAGAGGCGCGGCGCGGCGACGGCGGCGCTGCCGCTCATGGTCATGGGCGCGTCGGAGCAGACAGACGAAGATGACACCGCTGCGAACGCCATCTCGGAGGCTGCCGCGCTCGGTACAGCGCTCGGTGCGCGGCTGGGCATCACACTCGCGCTCACACTCGCGCTCGGCACAGCGCCCAACGCCATGCCCGGCACAGCGCCCATCGCCACGCCCGGCACAGCGCCCATCGCCGCGCCCGGCACAGCGCCCAACGCCACGAGCGCGATCGCGGCAACAGCCTCGTCGGCCAGCTGAGAGGGCGCCGGTGGGGGGTAGGTTTTTGGTGGGGAGGTGTTTGGTGGGCGGGCGAGGGAGCAGACGAAGTCCGCGGGCGCGATGGCGGCAGTGCAGTTCGGCGACGCGCCGCCCGACACGGCGCCATGCGGCGCTTGAGGTCGCGACGAGTGTAGTGCGATGCCGTTGATGCCCCCAGCGCTCTCTCCGATGCCACCGCCGCCAGCGCTATAACCGCCGGCGCCGCCAGCGCTGTAACTGCCACCGCCGCCAGCGCTGTACCCGCCGGCGCACGCGCCACAACCACCGCAGCCGCCGCCGCTGCTGCTGTGCCCGCTATGACCGATGGCGGGGGAGGATGACGCGCCCCCGCCCGCGCCGCCGCCGCCGCCATCCGAGGGCGGCGGCGGGAAGCGTCCCAAATTAGGAAAGCCGGGTTCAATAGGAACGCCTGCATGGGCCGCATCCGCCTCGTCGCCATCCGCCTCGTCGGCATCCGGGGGCGCCGTCGTGAGCGCGGGGGGCGCCGTCGCCTGTGGCGGCGGCTGCGGTGGCGGCTCCGATGGAGGTGGCCATAGCGCGTTCGACAGCGGCGTGCGCGGAGCGGGGAGGAGCGCGGGAAGCGCCGTGGTGAGCGCATGGTGCGACTCGTCGCGCTCACCACGGCGCGCCTCGAGGAGAGAACGGAGCGGTGGTGAAGCCACCGCAGGCGAAACCACCGCAGGCGAGGCGGACGACGAGCCGGGAGAGGAGGCGGGTGAGCCTCGCTTGCGCATCGCCTCCGCCCGCGTGTACCCTGCGGGTAGAGGGACGGCGGCCCGCAGGCGGGAAGGCGCCGCACCCCTCGCTGCCGCTGCCGCCGCCGCCGGTGCTGGGACTGCCGGGACTGCCGGCGCTGCTGACGTAGCTGACGTGGCACGTCCCTCGAGGGGGCTGGCGCTCGCCACGGCGCTCGTGCTGCGTGGGCTCGCATGGGTGGACAGACCCGATGGCACCGTGAGCGCCGTCGTGAGCGCCGTCGGGTCGCCCACGCCCCGTGATGAGCTCGGCAATCCGATGGGGTTCGTCAATGGCTGCCCCTGCGGGCTCACGACGGCGCTTGCCCCTCCATTCACACTGGCCCCATCGGGGGGGCTTGCCAAAGCGTGAATGGGGGTACTTGCCAAAGCGGGGCTGCTTGCTTTGGGGTGGCTCGCTTCGTCGCAGGCTGGCTGCGAGGGCGGCGTGCTCAGCGCGGGGGCGCTCGGGGTTGGGCTGGGGCCCGCCGAACCGCCCGCGACGGCGCTCTCCACCGCGACGGCGCTCGCCATCTGTGACGAATCCGAGAGCCCGGGTGCCCGGCACGGCGCCTCGACGCCTGCTGTGGGCGTCGTCGGTGGCGGCGACAGCGACTGCGCCTGCGCCGGCTGCGGCGGCGCAGGCGGCAGCGGCGGCGACGCAGGAGGCGGCGCGTCGTGTCGAGCAGGCGGCAGCGGCGCCCCCGACGCAGCGTTTGCGGCGGCGGCCGGCCGAGTGCTGCCTCGGAGCAACTGCTGATGAGCGCCTTCATCAGTGGGGAGCCACTGATGAGCGCCTTCATCAGTGGGGAGCCACTGATGAGCGCCTTCATCAGTGGGGAGCCCGAGGCGTGCCTGGAGCAGGAGCTGCAGGAGCTGCCGCTGCTGGTTCGCCTGCCGCTCGTGGGCGGCCACCAGCTGGCGTGCGTGCAGGGCCTGCATGCGCGCGGTTCGCTCGGCAGGGCGCTCGGTAGGGCGCTCGGCAGGGCGCTCGGGCTCGCCGCCCTCCGCCGAGGACGGACTGTACGACGCCCGATGCGGCGCTCCCGCCGCGTCTGGGCGCGCCGTATCGGGCGCGGGCGGCACGGGGGGCAGCGGCTGCGGCGGCGGTGCGGGCGCATGGCGCGCCGTATCGGGCGCCGACGTATTCCGCAGCACGCTGCTCGGCGCGCCAGCGCCCGCAGCGCGAGCGGCCGCTGCGCCAACGGCCGTGCCAGCGCCTTCGAGGCTCGCACTTACGCAGGCAGCGCCGTCTCGGGCACCCACGCAGGCAGCGCCGCCCACGCGAGGCTGCGAGATGGGCTCCGCGCGCGGCGAGATTGCGACCTGCCTCGAGATGGGATCTGCGCGCGGCGAGATGGGATCTGCGCGCGGCGAGATTGCGATCTGCCGGCAGCGCGCGGCGAATCGGAGCGTCGATCGCAGGTGGTCGACGAAGCGGCGCTCGAGGCGGCAGTGCGCGAGGATCACGCAGCCACCATCGAGGGTGAGCGGGCCCTGCAGCAGGCGGGTCAGCCGCGCATCCTTCCACTTTGCGAGCGGCGGCCGCGCAGCCTCGCCGCCAGCCCCCTCGCCGCCGCCCCCCGGCGGCCCTGCGCCCAAGGCGGCGCGCGTCGTCAGCCCTCGGACGACCTCCCCGAGAGCGTACAGCGAGGCGTTGATGGCTCGCCCCTCCACCTGAAGGAGCGAATCGCCATGGAGCCGTTGCCTCATCAGCTCACCCCGAGCCGCCGCTTGTGTGATGGTCTCGGCATTCCGCAGCTGGTTCGGGTCGGCGGCGCCGGCGAGGTCGACCAGGGTGAGCTTGGCGCGAGAGGGTGGCGCGGGAGCACCGCAGGCGCCTGCCGCCGACGCACCGTCCGCGCCACCACCGCCGCCGCTTCCGCCGCCGCTTCCGCCGCCGCTCGGCCCACACAGACGGATCGTGAGCACCGCATGGCCGCGGTGGGAGCGCGCAAGCGGCGTGTTGATGCGCGGGCGCGCGCCCACGTGACGGCGCTGCTCGGCGTCACGCACGAGCTCGATGAGCTCAGTGCCAGTACGCACAGGCACGCGCGAGCCGCCGCCGTCGGGAGCTGCAGTGGGCGACTCCCGCAGGCGCACCGGCCCGTTGCGCGCGAGCAGGTCGTAGAGCCCGTCGTTGTAGAGCTCGATGAAGGAGGCGCGCACCTCGCAGCTCGCGGGCAGCTCCGCGAAGAGGTGCATCGCCGCCCGCGGTAGCAGGCCGGGGCGTGCGCCCTGGCTCGTCTCGAGGAAGAAGAGCGTCGACGACTTGCCCGAGCCCGACTGGCCACATGCGATGAAGGAGGCACGGCCGCCGGCGAGGACGCGCTCGACGCCCGCGGCCACGACGCCACGGTACAGCTGCTCGGCTGTGGGCGACTCGGCCGCCCAGTCCGCGTCCGAGACGGGGTGCCCCTCAACAGAGAGCACAATGCCTCCTGTCGCCGTCCGGACTGCTATCCGCGTTGTCTCCGACGAGGAGGCCGTGGACCGGCGGAAGATGACGGCGGCCTTGGGCGGCTTGAGCAGCCATACGCCATCGCCTGTTGCCGCATCCGCCATGCCCGCAACTTCGAGCGCGGGCCGCAACGTCGAACTGATTGCTTGGCCGGCACTTGAGCACTTGAGGACAGCCCAGCTCGAGAGAGTCGCAGGGACCTCCGGGTGACGCTTTCACAGTTGGAACAGCGGAAAAGCGGGCTACTTACTCAGAGCCTAGGTCTCTCTTTCTCCTGCGATTTGCTTTTAGATGTTTGTGCAGACTTCTCGCCGAGAAGAAAATATGGGCCCAGGGGGCGAGGGCTGGGGACCCGCTTTTCTTTTCGTCTCTCTATACAAAAACTTGCACCCGGACCCGGTCAGCGGAAACCGCGGACGCCACCTACGGACGCCTCCCACGCAGCCGGGCGGGTCGGCGGCAGGCGCAGGCCTGCGGCGCACCGCCGGGCCGGCATCGGTGCG
>Ga0210247_101619_pt1 | contig 17161 bp, 21 predicted proteins | sample ChrtobMetP3_16mM_FD_155449 | JGI IMG/M metagenome (GOLD analysis project Ga0210247, IMG submission 155449) | Chrysochromulina tobin associated microbial communities from unialgal haptophyte culture, Seattle, Washington, United States - P3_16mM | ecosystem: Host-associated > Algae > Haptophytes >... | reverse complement strand
CCGCCGCTGCCGCCGGCACCGCCGTTGTGGCCGCCACCGCCATCGCCGTCACCGCCGCCGCCGCCGCGGTCGCCGCCGCCGCCGCCGCGGCGGCCGCCGCCGCCGCCGGCACCGCCGCCGCCGCCGGCACCGCCGTTGTGGCCGCCACCGCCGCCGCCGCCGCCGCGGTCTCCGCCGCCGCCGCCCTCGCCACCGTCGCCGCCGTCGCCGCCGTCGCCGCCGCCGCCACCGTCGCCGCCGCCGCGGCCGCCGTATGCACCAGGCACCTCGGTGGTCAGCACCGTCACCGGCCTGATCAGTGCACTCACCAACACCGCCGTCGGCCACATTGTCCTTGCCTCCGGCACCTACTACCTCAGCGCCCAGCTCAGCATCACCAGGAGCGTCGTCCTTGAGGCGGCGGTGCCAGGCTCGGTCGTGCTGAATGCACAAGCGAGCTCCTCGAGTCCGCGCCGTGTGCTTAACATCTATACGGGTCCGTCGGGCGTCGTGCAAGTGATCGGGCTCAGCATCACGGGAGGCTTCATCGCCTCTGAAGGGTCAGGTGGCGGTGTCCGTGTCCTTGAAGGCACCGTCACGATTATGTCTTCCTCGATATACGGGAACACAGCTAATTACTATAATGGCGGCGGTGTCTCTGTCGGTGGGGGCACCGTCACGATTACGTCTTCCTCAATCTACAGGAATGCAGCTGACGCCACGCTTTATGGAGGCGGTGGTGTCCACGTCTCGGGAGGCACAGTGTCAATAGTGAGCTCCGAGATCTACTCCAACACAGCTGATGGGGGTGGCAGTGTTTTCATCTGGGGAGGAACAGTAGCCATCTCATCGTGCACGATCAGTGGGAACAGAGCTTCTCAGGGCGGCGGTTTCCGTGTGGTTGGAGGCACCGTCACGATTATGTCTTCCTCGATATACGGGAACACAGCTAATTCCTATAATGGCGGCGGTTTCTCTGTCGCTGGGGGCACCGTCACGATTACGTCTTCCTCAATCTACAGGAATGCAGCTGCCACGCTTTATGGAGGCGGTGGTGTCCACGTCCCGGGAGGCACAGTGTCAATAGTGAGCTCCGAGATCTACTCCAACACAGCTGATGGGGGTGGCGGTGCTTTCATCTCGGGAGGAACAGTAGCCATCTCATCGTGCACGATCAGTGGGAACACAGCTGACTTTGGTGGCGGCGGTGTCTTAGTCCAGAGTGGCACAGTGGCCATCTCATCGTGCAACATCAGTGGGAACACAGCTGACTTTGGTGGCGGTGTCTATGTCGATTCTGGCACAGTCACAATGACGTCTTCCTCGATCTACGGGAACACAGCTACGAGCGGCGGCGGTGTTCGTGTCGATGGAGGCACAGTCTCACTCATCAACTGCCACGTGTATGCCAACTCAGCGGACAACTATGGCGGCGGCGTTCGTGTCGCTCAAGGCACAGTCTCACTCATCAACTGCCAGGTGTATTCCAACCAAGCTGGAGGGAAGGGATATCATTGCCCAAACTGTGTCGGGCCCAATGTCTATGTCACTGGAGGCACCGTCTGCTCCTGGGCAACGACCCTCACCGGCGTCTATGGCTCAGTCCCAACTTGCCCGGAGCCGCCGCCTTCTTTGCCGTCCTTGCCACCTTCTTTGCCGTCCTTGCCACCATACCCTCCTGGGGGAGCGCCATTGCCGCCCTCGCCGCCGCCGCCATCGCCCTCCCCAGTTCGCACAGTTGCGTATACAGTTGCAGGCGCACCACCGCCGCCGAAGGCCCCAGTTGGCACAGCCGCGGGCGCACCGCCGCCGCCGCCATCGCGTAGCGACCCAACGGGCGTCATCATTGGCGTCATCATCGGCGTCATCGTCGGCGTCATCATCGCCATCGCCCTGGTCATCCTGCACCGTCGTCGCCGCGATATGCGCCGCAAGGAAACCCAAATCCTACCGGTCCAGGACGCAGAATCTGAGGGCATGGAGTGCAGTTTCTGGTTCGTCGAAGCGGACAGCCTGCGGCGCGCTGCGAAGCCAAACCTTCCGATGATGCAGACACTGCGCACACAGGAACCGCACCGGCTCGTCCAGATTACAATCAGCTTCATCGAGGGCATCAAAGGTGCCTATACAAACATTCTCGTCGTGAGCCATCGATGGGAGACGCCGACAGATCCAGACCCTACCGGCGAGCAAGCTCTAGTGGTGCAGGCCTACTTGAAAGCGCATCCGGAGATTGACTCCGTGTGGTTCGACTTCAGCTCGATGCCCCAAGGGAAGAATAAGACTCAGAGCGAGAAAGCCGAGTTCAAAGAGATGCTCCCCAACATCAACCTGCTCTACCTCACGTGCTCCGTGCTCATTCTTATGGATCGCAGCTACATGAACCGATTCTGGACGCAGTTCGAGGCGTACCTGAGCATGCGGGCGATCTCGAGCCAGGGTCTGACGAACGCTCAGGATCCAATGGCACGTGTGACCATCGAGACGCTCCGCGGTCTTCCCGCGAGCCAGGGTACGGTGCTTATGGAGGAGTGGTCGAACAAGACGCCCGATGAGGCACACGCGATCCTCGCGGGGCAGGATGTGATTGTCACCAACCAGAGCGACAAGGTCATCCAGCTCGCCAAGCTCAAGGTGCTCAACGAGCGCCTCAGATTACCGTTGATGGCCTCTGATTGCTCCTGATTGACTATTCTCTATTTTGTTGACTTTGGTTGACTCTGATTGCCGTGCAATCTCGCTAAGCGCCTCTGAATGCCCTTGGTATTTTCTGAGTCACCTGATGACCACTGAGTGCCTCCCTCATCAGGTGCTCAACAAGCGAGCCCAGCGGGCGTACACCGAAGCGGCAGCGCTCAAGGAAGTTGAGACGATGGCCGCTGCGCCCGCCGCGTTGGCGTGGAACCCGCACAAGCCCACCTTCTACTTTTTGTCCCGCACCGCCGTGCTGGACGCCGCCGCCAAGCAGCTGAGGCGTATGCAGGAGCTGCGCGACTCGCAGCAGCTTGTGAAGCTTGAAATCAACCTGAACGAAGCCTTCCAGGGCAAGGGGCTGATCCAGAACGTCCTCTTCATCAGCCACAGGTGGGAAGACGCCGCGACACCCGACGAGACCGGCGCGCAGCTGGCGGCACTCAAGGCGCACCTGATGGCCCACCTAGAGATCCAGTACATCTGGTTCGACTACTCGTGCATGCCGCAACGCTCGAGCGGCTGCCCGCAGGACAAGGACGACCGCACCCCCGCGGACAAGGCCGAGTTCAACCTCATGCTCAAAGCGATCGCCGACCTCTACCTGACGGCCAATGTGCTCATCCTGCTTGACACCATGTACCGCACACGGTTCTGGACGACAATGGAGGGCTGGTGCGCCATGCAGCAGGTGACGTCGGAGGGCGTTCGTCCGGCAAAGGAGGGCGAGGCACGAGTCACAGTCTCGTGCATCCACAACGCAACGGAGAAGGACCGAGAGGCCCTGCTGGAGATGTCAACCAAGACGCCGGCGGAGATGTCGAAGTTCCTCGCGTCGCCCGACGTGGCGGTGACCAACAAGAAGGACAAGGAGACGATGCTGCCGATCGTCGGCAAGACCGACGAGCACGTCCGGGAGATGATGAGTGGCATGCACGGCCGCTGAGCCGAGAAGGTCAAGCAGCTGCTTGCCGAGCTCGAGTGGTCGATGCACATGGCCATGGAGCAGGCCACCGCCGATCACGTGAAGAGTGGTCTGACGATTTGTCAGGGTACGAAAGCCCTGGGCGTCGTCCTGGGCGTCTGTGCGAGGCGGAGTCTGCGCTCTCCTGTGCAACGTCGCGAGGTGCCTGCGTGGTCGGAACCTATCACGCGTCGGCGTCGACGGGACGGAATAGGCGCCATCTCGAGCGCCATCGCACAGTGTGACGCAAAGTGTGGCGTAGGCACTTGCAGCGCAGGACAGAGGACCTCGAGCACGCGCTCACGGCACTGCTGGGCGAGGCGCGCAGCACGCGATTCCGCATGCATGCTGTCGTGACATGGGCGAAGTGCGATGGATGTGGCAGTGCATGAATGAGCTCCGAGTCAGCTCCGAGCGGACAACGATGAGGGATTCCCTAGTCTGTCCATAGGAACGAGGAATTGTCGCATCGGAGTTTTCACACAGTTTTCACACCGCGCTCGTCCGGTTCGTTCGCCCACTCGCGGTTGATCTTGAGCACCGCCGAGCGCGCGCACGCTCGGCGCGCCACCGGAAGCGCGCGATGGTGCTGATCGACGATCAGCAGCCGCAGCCAACGATCCCGCGCTGGATCGCCGAGGTCGCTTCCTTTGAGCGCGAGGCCGATGGCACCGTGCGGCGCGGGCACAAGTGGCTCCAGCGTCTGGAGCGGGCGCGCGAGCAGCGGTGGCTGAGCTCGCTCGGCCCCGAGGAGCGCGTGCACGCGTCGCAGCTGCCAGTCGAGCGGCGCCAGCTGCTCGCCGCGCTCCACCGGCTCGAGAGCACCATGGCGCCGAGCGCCCGCGCGATCCTGCGCCGCTCGACTCTGCACGAGCGGCTCGACGTGCTGTGCTACGAGCGGCTGCGCGGTGCTCTGGACGCGGACGCGCACTCGGCGATGATCTCGCTGGACGAGTGCCGCCGCCAGGCGCTGCTCCGGCCGGCGCCGGCCGCGCTCGCCGCCGTCCTCGAGGCGACCGATGCGCCGCCGCCGCCGCCGCCGCCGCCGCCAGGAGGCGGCTACGGCAGCGTGTCGCAGGCGGAGGAGGAGGAGGCGGCGTACGCGGCGGCGGCGGCCAAGGTGGCGGAGCAGCGCGCGAAGATCAGCGGCGAGGTCATCGAAGCGGACGAGCGACGCGGTGCTCTCGACTGGGAAGCTGCGTGCGAGGCCCTCTCGGAGGAATGGCAGCTGATGATCGAGGTGAGCCGCTGATGACCTCTGATGACCTCTGATGACCTCTGATGACCTCTGATGACATATGATGACATATGATTTGCGCAGGTGAGACTACGGCAGGAGCTGCTCAACGAGGACTTTGGGGTCGCCCATGGCGGCACTGGCGGCACTGGCGGCGCTGGCGGCGCTGGCGGCAGCTCGCCGCTGCCGCCGCCGCCGCCTCCCCGCGCCGATGCGATCGCTCAGCACGACGCGATCGCTCAGCACGACGCGATCCATCCGGTGCTCGGATGGTCTCAGCCTACCTCGACTAGCGCCGCCCTGCTCGCCGCCACCCCCACCGCCCCCGCCACCACCCCCGCCACCACCAGTGGCGCCGGCGCCACCACCGCCGCCGCTGCGTCGCTGTCGCAGGCGCTCGGCTTTCTGCAGGAGGTGTGAGCCATCTGCATGCGTCCCGTGGCGCGCCGCATGCAAGTGCTCACCACGGCGCGGTGTGCTCCCCACCCACAGGTGACTTTGCGTGCGTCGTGTGGCGCTGTGCTTCGAAGCTCTGTTGGCTGGTGCGCGCTGATGACCTCTGATGAACTCTGATGACCTCTGATGACCGCTGATGACCTCTGTTGGCTGGTGCGCGCTGATGAGCTCTGATGAACTCTGATGACCTCTGATGACCGCTGATGACCTCTGTTGGCTGGTGCGCGCTGATGAGCTCTGATGAACTCTGATGAACTCTGATGACCGCTGATGACCGCTGATGACCGCTGATGACCTCTGTTGGCTGGTGCGCGCTGATGACCTCTGATGAAATCTGATGGCTGGTGTGGGCATCCCTCGTTTGAATACGTCGTGATCGCATCCGATGGCGTCTTGATTACCTCTTGAGTACGTCTTGAGTGCATCTTGATTGCGTCTGGATTGCATCTGATTGCGTCTGATTGCGCCCCTCATCAGGTGTCGCGAGCTCGCGACCCTCGCCGGCTGGAGCTCGTTCGAGCTCGCCTCGTGGACCGAGCTCTCAATTGACGAACGGCGCGCCTTCATCAAGGAAGGTCTGCTCATGAGTAGTACGGGGGACCCGATGCCGCAGCGGGTGCAAGGACGCTCGTCACCGATGCTACGGGCGGCGCAGCGGGTGCGCGCTGTCTCTGATGACGCCTGATGATGCCTCTCTAATTGCCTCACTCATTGCCTCCCTCGTGCCTCCCTAATTGCCTCCCTCATTGCCTCAGGTGCCACCGCTGACCCTCACGGCGTTCGTCGATCGCGAGGCGCGATATCTCGGAGGATATCTCGGGGGATATCTCGAGGGATATCTCGGAGGATATCTCGGGGGGGCGGCGGCCAAGGCGGCGGCGGCGGCGGCGGCGCCAAACAATAAGCGGCCGCCCAGCAGCGGCGGGCGCGGTGTGAATGTGAATCCGGACGTGAGCGCCATCGAGATGGACGCGGCGTATGGCTCGCGACCCTCCTCGTCGGCTTCGTCAGTACGTGATCTCCCTTGATCTCCCTTGATCTCCCTTGATCTCCCTTGATCTCCCTTGATTGCCTCGGATGGCTCCGACCCATCTCGTCGGCTTCGTCAGTACGATCTCGACCGAGCTCGCCACCGAGGACCTCGCCTTGCATGCAAGTGCTCACCACGGCGCGGTCCCCTCCCTTCCCCACAGGTACGCAGCCGACCGGGCTCACGACCTCCGACAGCTAAGTGCTCACCACGGCGCGCTCCCCTCCCTTCCCCACAGGTACGCAGCCGACCGGGCTCGCGACCTCCGACAGCTAACCGTCGCGAGGCGCGGCCGCGATCAGGTACGTGATTGCCTCTGATGACCCCTGATGACCTCTGATGGCCTGTGATGACCTCTGATGGCCTCTGATGGCCTCTGATGACCACTGATGACCTGTGATGACCTCTGATGACCTCTGATGACCACTGATGGCCTCCGATGGCCTCCGATGGCCTGTGATGGCCTCGGATGGCCTGTGATGGCCTGCCTCTGATTGCATCTCCCACTCTCTCTCTCTGGTGGCCTCTGATTGCATCTCCCACTCTCTCTCTCTCTGGTGGCAGGGTCGCTCCTCAGCGGTCCTCTCGAGGGCGACGGGCTGGGCGAGGGCGACGGGCTGGACGGCGCCGTGTTGGGCGGCGAGGGGTTCGTCTTCGATGAAGTTTCCGGGAAGCTCGGCTTGCCCGCCCAACACGGCGCGCGCACCGGCGGGGGCGCGCTCAACGGCTGCGCGTCAGTGGGCGCCTGTGGGGACAGCGGCGGTTGCCGCTCAGGCCCGCGCGGCTACGTGAAGCGCGGCACTGGCGAGGGGGGCAAGGGTGGCTGGGGCACGACGGGTAGTTCCGCCGCTGGCCTCAAGACGAGCAGTTCGCTTCCGGCGATCCCAGTCAAGTCGTTCGTGCTGACGGGCTCCCGAGCGCACCCGCATGCAGCCCTCGTCATGACGGGCAAGCACAAGATCGCGGGAGCTCAGCGGGAGATCGCGGGAGCTCAGCCGGAGATCGCGGGAGCTCAGCCGGAGATCGCGGGAGCTCAGCCGGAGATGTCGCCGCTGCCGTTGCACTCGCCGCAGGGATCGGCGCGCTCGCCCAACACGGCGCGCTCGCCCAGCACGGCGCGCTCGCCCAGCACGGCGTTGGTGGTGACGCTGTCGGACGAGAGCGTGGTGACGTCGGCGGCGGTCGAAGAACCCAACGTGCCGGCGCGCATCCGGCGCGCGGGCGCCCAGCACGGCGTGCGGCTTAGTGCCCAGTACGGCGCGTCGTCGAGCGGCCCATCGCTCGTGTCATTGGGGCGAGGGGGGGGCGAGGGGGCGGGGGCGGGGGGGGGTATGGCGGGGCGGCACTCGGCGGTGGCACGCGTGCGTTCGTCAGGCTGCCCCGACGTGCGAGAAGACGACCTGAATCCGGCCCGCCTTGCATGCAAGTGCTCACCACGGCGCGGCGCCCCTCCCTTCCCCACAGGTGCGAGATGACGATCTGGATCCGGCCGAGGCGCGCCGGCGCGCTCGTGAGCAGCGGAACGCGCTGCGCGCCCGCGCGCGCGAGCTCGTGCCGGAGATTGGATCTGTGCTCGATCTCGCGGACGGCGAGGAGGCGGCGGCGGCGGCGGCGGCGGCGGCGGTGGCGAGGGCGGCGAGGGCGGCCAAGGTGGCCGTCCTCGTACCGACGGGTGCGATTCAGATCTCGAGCTCCGGCGCCGTCGTGGGCGGCGCCGTCGTGGGCGGTGCCACCGCATCCACCGCCATCGCCACGACCACCGCCGCCACGGCCACCACAACCACCGCCGCCGCGACTAGCGTGAGCAGCGCCGTCCCGAGCGTTGAAACCGTCAGTGGCGCTGGCGCCGACGGCGCTCGGGACGGCGCTCGATCGAGTGCGGCCACCCGTCAGCTGTGGACCACCCTCCATGAAGGTGCTCAACACGGCGCGCCACCCCAGCGCCGCTCTTGAGTGCCCACCTTGATTGCATGCTGATCATCACACCACTGATGAGCTCCCTCATCAGGCGCCCACCTTGATTGCATGCTGATCACACCACTGATGAGCTCCCTCATCAGGCGCCCACCTTGATTGCATGCTGATCACACCACTGATGAGCTCCCTCATCAGGCGCCCACGCAGCGCTCCTCAGCACGATGGGACGCGCCCTCGCCTCGAGCGCCCCCCTTCGGCGCTGGATGCGCTCTCGCTCGACGCTCCAGGTACGATCTCCATTGATCTCCCTTGATCTCCCTTGATCTCCCTTGATCTCCCTTGATTGCAAGTGCTCACCACGGCGCTGGATGGGCTCTCGCTCGACGCTCCAGATCGACCAGATTCGTCAAGGGCTATCTCCCTTGATCTCCCTTGATCTCCCTTGATTGCAACTGCTCACCACGGCGCTGGATGGGCTCTCGCTCGACGCTCCAGATCGATCAGATTCGTCAAGGGCTGGCGCTGCGCTGGGAGGCTTCCTTACGAGAGCGAGCCCTATGCGCGCGCCTCGGCGACAGGTACGCTGAGGGCCTCTCTCATGACGCTGAGGGCCTCTCACATGACGCTGAGGGCCTCTGATGACGCTGAGGGCCTCTGATGACGCTGAGGGCCTCTGATGACCCCCCTGGCATGCAAGTGCTCACCATAACGCGCGCATCGGCGACAGGGAGCGGGCGGCGATCGAGTCGATGACGCCGCGCCGTCGGAGGATCGAGGTGGAGCTTATCAACGAGCAGCACCAGCACCACCAGCACCAGCACCAGCATCAGCATCATCATCATCAGCATCATCATCATCAGCATCATCATCATCAGCAGCAGGATGCCTCCACGGCAGAGCCACGCTCGCCTACCGATGACAATCTCGCTCAATCTCGCTCGCCGACCGTCACAGCCGTTACAGCCGTTACAGCCGGCCGACCATTGCGGCCTCGCCTCGGAGCCACCAGCCTCGCACCGCCGCCCTCCGTCGATGGCGATCCGTTCGTGGACCCCCACCCGCACCCTCAGCCTACTCCTATCCCTCACCCTATCCTTCACCCTCACCCTCACCCTATCCCTCACCCTCACCCTCACCCTCACCCTCACCCTCACCCATGCCCTATCCCAAACCCTCACCCCACAGAGGACCCCCCGCCTTGCATGCAAGTGCTCACCACGGCGCGCCGACCCTCCCCCTTTTCCCCACAGGCACGCGGCGGAGTACTCGGTGCAGCTGCCGCATGCAAGCGTCGTCCCGAGCGGCGTCCCTAATTTGGGCGGCGGCGTCCCGTATGGCGGCCCGTCGTCGCTCCTGCTGCCGCCGCCGCGTCGTCGCGGCGCCATCGCCCTCCACCACCACCACCTCGAGGGCGCCGTCGTGGGCGCCGACGGCCCGCCCTCGCCGCCGACGAGCTGGCGTCGAGCGCCGACGCCCACGACGGCGCCCGCGCCTCGGCTCGCTCTGGACGGCGAGGACGCGGCGGCGGCGGCGGCGCTCGCGACGGCGCTCAGTCGGACGAGCCTTTCCCAAAATGGCAACTCGTCGAGCCTGCCTAATCGAGCCGAGCGCGCCGTCGTGAGCGCCACGTCCTCGGCGCAGCCGTCGCGATTGCCAACGGCCTCGAGGCAGCGAGGCGCCCAGGACGGCGCGCGCGCGGGCGCCGTGGTGGTGGCGGTGCGCCCTTATGAGCCCGCCGCCGCCGCCGCCATCCTCGCCGCCACCCACCCAAAGCAACGGCCGGACACCATGTTTCGGCTGTCGCAGCCGTTGGCGCCGGTGGCGCTCCCGGGCGCCACGGGGCGCGCCGTCCCGGGCACCACTGAGCGCGCAGTCCCGGGCACCACGGGGCGCGCCGTTTCGGGCGCGGGAGACGCCGCCGCCGCGCCGGGCGCGAGCGGCATGCAAGCGCCCACGCCGACGCGTCGCCCCGAGCGGCGCGCGGAGGCGGCCGAGCGCCCAACACGACGCTTCCACTCGCTCGAGTTCGTCAACGCGCTGGGCACGCACATCAGCGGAGGCGTCGACGCGCGAGGCGCTGAGCTCTACTCGGCGGCCGAGCGCGCGGCGATCAAGGCCGAGCAGGAGGCCTGGTCACAGCACCTCGTGCGTCGGTCCGCGACCTCGGCGCAGTTCCTCCTCCTCGCGCGCGAGCAACACATCAGCGAGGAGTAGTTGTGGGGTACCCTGTGTACGAGAGCCCGCTTGGCGCTTAAAACTTAGGGGCGGGCGCGACCGCTTTGATTTTTGTTTGTGCGAACTGAACACCGTGGAATCTACTCAGCGCACTACACTGCTGCAACGGGTCTCCGCCGCTAGAAGTCTGCGTCACGTGTCTCCGTCGGCCGTCGGCGAGATTATCATGAGATGATCAGATCATCTCCCACTGATCTCATCGATCTCATCGAGCTCCCCAAGTTTGGCGTCGATGGCCGCCACCATGCGCTCCACCCATTCCGTGCGCTCCGGCCCCGGCTTTGGCATCGCCGCCGCGGCCCACTCCTTGGCCTTCTGCATCTCGCCCACCTTGGCGTAGCACATGACGATCCCGCTGCCCGCCCCAACGTGTCCACGGCTCAGTGGAAATCTGAGGCCATCAGAGAGGCCATCAGCGGCCAATCCGAGGCCATCAGAGGCCATCAGGGCCAATCAGCGGCCATCAGCGGCCAATCAGAGGCCAGTCAGCGGCCAATCCGATGCCATCAGAGGCCATCAGAGGCCATCACCTGCCAGCTCCAAAGTGCCAGGGCTTCTGGCGCAGGATCTTGAGACACAGCGCGATGGAGTCGTGGTAATCCCCCTCGATGTACCTGACGAGAGGGCAGAGGACGGCATCAAGGACCATCCAGTCGAATGAAGTGACCTCGAGGCATGCCGGAGATTCAAATGAAGTGACCTCGAGGCATGCCGGAGATTCAAATGAAGTGACCTCGAGGCATGCCGGAGATTCAAATGAAGTGACCTCGAGGCATGCCGGAGATTCAAATGAAGTGACCTCGAGGCATGCCGGAGATTCAAATGAAGTGACCTCGAGGCATGCCGGAGATTCAAATGAAGTGACCTCGAGGCATGCCGGAGATTCAAATGAAGTGACCTCGAGGCATGCCGGAGATTCAAATGAAGTGACCTCGAGGCATGCCGGAGATTCGCCAGCCGGACCAATGGGCCAATCAAGGTCCAATCAAGGGCCACTCAAGGTCCAATCAAGGTCCAATCAAGGTCCACTCAAGGTCCAATCAAGGGCCAATCAAGGGCCACTCAAGGGCCACTCAAGGGCCAATCAATGGTCAGTCAATGGTCAATCTTGCCATCACCGGAGCGTCGCCAGCCGGTTCGCTGGCTCGACCCAATCGGGAAACTCGTCGACGAGTGACTCCAGCTGGGCTGCCTCGCCCTCGGCGGCCACTAGCCTCTTACGCGCCTCGTCGCCGTACTCGCCAAACCAGTGCTCCCACAGCGACTGCTGCGCCAGCTCGTGGGCTGGCCAGGCGTCGGCGAGCCCCCTGATGTGCTCGCGCTCCTGCACGCAGAGCTCGCGCCGCGAGGAGAGCTGCGACGCCCTCTGCTGCAGCGACGCGTACAGCTTCTTCACGGGCACAGGCGCGGCATCGAGCTCGGCCTTGAGCGCCGCCGCGGCCTTGTAGTCCTCGCGGGCCACGGCCTCTTTCAGCTTGGCCTCCAGCTCTGCCCGGACGTCCTCGGCGGCGCACGCCAGCACGTTGGAGCGCCGCACGCTGCTGGTGGGCATGCGTGGGACTCGAAGACTCGGCGAAGAAGCGTGCACCGCCAGCAGCAGGGTCGCTGCCATCAGCACGGAACGCATCGTTCTACAGTAGATGGACTATGAATACAAGTGCAGCCAAGACAAGTCAAGATGAGAAGTCTTGGCCATCGCATCGAGAAAGACCAGATGAGACTTGAGTGGAGAGAGAACGAAGCTAGTGCTAGACCAAAGTTCTACATCAACTCGTAACCGCGAGCGGTGGGTGCTGGTGGGTGGAGTTGTAGATGTACCAAGTAGTATCAAGTATGGCCTTACGTTTCTTTTTTTCATGCGACATGGTTTTGCGGTGTCTTTTAATATTAATACTCGCCAATACTGCGTAGACCGCAGTACGATATATCTCGCCGTTTCCCGCTCTGCCTGGTGCCTCCGGTCGAGGGTCCCATAATCGCTCTGTCCTGGCATGTGAGCATAAGCACAGCAAGGGACTGCTGAGATCAGATTGCGACACCAGGTCTTCGTCTTGCCGTCACCCCCCGCCTCACCTGCTTCGCAAGCAGGCTTCAATGAGCATATCAAGCACATCATCAGGAAACTTCAGGCTGTATTTGTTCAGCCACAGCAGCTGCAAGACAAATCGCTGGGTGGTGATGTTGAACATCAAATGATCTTTGCGGGACCAATCGACCATATCCCAGACTTTGATCGTCTGGTCGTACGATCCAGACACAATCTTGGTCCCGTCCGGGGAAAACGCCACCGACATGACCCAGTTGCTGTGGGCGTTGGTCTTCTCGCTCAGCAGCCCCAGCGCGTCTGCCAGACAAGCCACCAGGCGTCAGTTTTGGCCAAGGAGGGGCGATTTGAGGGCTCCGGCGCACCCGAATCCCAGACTTTGATCGTCTGGTCAGCCGATCCGGACACAATCTTGGTCCCGTCCAGGGAAAACGCCACCGACATGATGACGTCGCTGTGGGTCTTCTCGCTCAGCAGCTCCAGTTTGTCTGCCAGACAAGCCAGCAGGCGTCAGTTTTGGCCAAGGAGGCGCGATTTGAGGGCTCCGGCGCACCCGAATCCCAGACTTTGATCGTCCGGTCGTACGATCCAGACACGATCTTGGTCCCGTCCGGGGAAAACGCCACCGACATGACGACGCCGCTGTGAGCGTTCGTCTTCTCGCTCAGCAGCTCCAGTTTGTCTGCCAGACAAGCCAGCAGGCATCAGTTTTGGCCAAGGAGGTGCGATTTGAGGGCTCCGGCGCACCCGAATCCCAGACTTTGATCGTCGGGTCGTTCGATCCGGACACAATCTTAGTCCCGTCCGGGGAAAACGCCACCGACATGATGGGGTAACTGTGGGCGTTCGTCTTCTCGCTCAGCAGCTCCAGTTTGTCTGCCAGACAAGCCAGCAGGCGTCAGTTTTGGCCAAGGAGGCGCGATTTGAGGGCTCCGGCGCACCAGAACCCCAGACTTTGATCGTCTTGTCGTACGATCCCGACACAATCTTGGTCCCGTCCGGGGAAAACGCCACCGACCTGACCCTGTCGCTGTGGGCGTTCGTCTTCTCGCTCAACAGCTCAAGTTTGTCTGCAGGGGACAAGCGTCAGTTTTGTTCAAGGAGGGGCGATTTGAGAACTCCGGCGCACCCGAATCCCAGACTTTGATCGTCCGGTCGGCCGATCCCGACACGATCTTGGTCCCGTCCGGGGAAAACGCCACCGACATGACGTAGTCGCTGTGGGCGTTTGTCTTCTCGCTCAACAACTCCAGCGCGCCTGCCGGACAAGCCAACAGGCGTCAGTTTTGGCCAGGAGGGGCGATTTTGAGCTCGCGGCGCACCAGAACCCCAGACTTTGATCGTGCGGTCGAATGATCCTGACACAATCTTGGTCCCGTCCGGGGAAAACGCCACCGACATGACGCCGTGGCTGTGGGCATTCGTCTTCTCCGCTACACAGTTGATGAGCGTCGCCATCATCCTGCGAACAAGAGAGAAGAAGAGAGGCTTAGGCTGCATGCATGCATTCGGCAGCATGGAGATATGGGACCACAAGCGGCTGCAAGCTCGAAAGGGCGCTTGACGTGTGTCGAGTAGTTAGTCTCGAGAGAGAGGCAGCCCAGCTCGGGGTCTTAGGATTAGGCAGTCACGTGCAGTGAAGCGCGCGGGGGTGGAGAGGAGGGAGGCAGATCTGCATCTGGTCGGCGGCGGCGCGCGACTGTGAAATAAGGCACGCAGTTTTGAGGGAGACAAAGGGAGTCGCATGTGTTCCCTCCGAAGGTGCAGGAGTGCTCGCGGGGCACCATGGAGGAAAGCACCTGAGCTGACTCGATCGATTCCGTGTGCGAAGGCGGTGCGGTGTGCGCGTCGATCGCACCGACGCACGTTGAGCACGAAGAGCGACGGAGAGCAACGAAGCGCGCACGAAGCGGAGCCGCACAAGTGTGAAAAAGGCATCTCGGGTGTGAATAATTGGCTGTCCCCCCCCCCTTGGTTTGAGGTCCACCCCGGGGGGCGGCGCGGTTGTTGTTATTTGACTTGACTTCAAGTGCTTTTATTGCACCGTCCCCGGAGCGCGCGCTACATGTACCTTGCCGGTGCGTCTAAAACTAAATGGCCGGTCTCGGGTCTGTAGAGATCGATGAGAGGTACGTGACAAGCCGGCGGCCCGGTATGGCGTGTGCGGTGTCCGGTGACTCGTTATTGTAAGCGCTTAGATACCCTGTGGAAAACGAAGGTATGAGCAAGGGTATGAGGGTCAACACGAACTCGCCGCGGCCCGGAGCGCACGACGACCCGCAAGATTCACCATTCTGACCCCCCTGAACGATACACGTCGTCAAACGCGGTGGAGAGATCTGAGCAGGGCGCTCACCTCACCGCTCAGAGCCTGGACCTCTCCCTGTCTCTGTCTGGGTCGGTGCCATGGCCGGTGTGCCATGGCCGATGCATGCATTGGACCGAGTGGACGTGTACGCCATGGGGCGCTGCTCGCCTCCGCCGCTCGCCACGGCGCGTCCACCGCTCGCCACGGCGCGTCCACCGCTCGCCACGGCGCGTCTACCGCTCGCCACGGCGATGCCCTGACGCGCGCCCTCCGCCGCCTGGCGCTGCTCCTGATGAGAGAGGCAATCAGCATGCAATCAGTACCTGGCGCGCGCCCTCCGCCGCTCGCCACGGCGCGCCCTCCGCCGCCTGTACAGCAAGTCGCCTGATGTTGCCTCGCCGCCGGCCATCATGCCGCGGCGCGTCACGCTCACGACGGCGCATGCACCGCTCACGACGGCGCTTCGTACGCTCACGACGGCGCTCCTCCCGCTCACGACGCGGCGCGCCGCCCGCTCAAGCTGCGGCCATTCCCTTGATGAACTCATCAAACTCGCGCGAGCCGTCGGTGACACCAAGAGAAAGGCGGGCCAGATTTGCCGTCTCGGTGTCCTGGTGCCCTTGTGCCTCGTGAAAGGCCTTTTCGAAGTACTCGTGGGCTTCTCGGTACTCGCCCTGTGCCTGCGCGAGGCCGCCGAGCTGTAAAAAGGCGTCCTCTTGCCCTTTACGGTCATGGAGCGTCGTCGCGAGGTCGAGCTGCCGGTGCGTGCACGCCTGTGGAAGGGGGAGGGAGGGGGAGGGGATAGGGGGGAAGGCAGGGGGGAGGGGGGAGGGGCGGGGGGGCGGCGCGCGTGAGACGCAGCGCGAGAGCGAGAGAGTGGGAGAAAGGGTCGAGTACAGATTCGATCTCGTTCGATCTCGTACCTTTGACGTGGCGATCTCAATCTCAATCTCAATCTCAATCTCAATCTCGTACCTTGGAGGTGGCGGCATCGGCCGCAGAGCCGAGGAGACCGAGGTGACCGCAGGCGAGCGACTCGCCCGCGAGGGACGACATGCGGATCGCATAGCGCAGCGCGTGCTGATGGTTGATCGTCGCCTCCTCGATCATGTTCAGTGCATGGTACGCCAGCCCCAGGTTGCAGTGGGCGATGAACTTGCCTGGCACGTCGGCAATGGCAAGGTGCTGCTGATGATACTTGATGGCCTCGCGCATCGCATCGGCACCCCCCCGCAATTGGATGGTCACGCCGATGCAGTTGCACGCGAGGGCCTCGCCCACCGCGTCGCCCGCATCCAGGGACGCGCGCAGCAGGTCCTTGTAGCAGCGGAGCGCGACCTCGTCCTCGCCCATGTTCTCGTACAGCACGCCCTGGTTGAAGACGAGGTGGGCGGCGCGCGACTGCCGGCCGGCGCGCTGGCACGCGGCGGCGCGCATGTCGTAGTCGCGGATCTTATCGGGCCGCGCCCTCGCCGTCGGCGCGCCCACCATCGGCCGACGCGCGAGCTTGGAGCTGAGCATCATGATGTCGGCGCTGCTGCGCGCCCCGGCGCCCTTGAGTCGCTGCACGCGCGCGGGCGCGTTGAAATCGGGCGGTGGCTCGACGCGCAGCGGCTGGCTCACGCGCGGCATGCGCGAGGGCGACGTAGGCGCGTCGTGGTGAAGCGCCTGCGGAGCACCGTAGGGCTGCCCCCATGCGGCGTCCGACTTGTAGGCGTGGTGCGACTGCTGCGGCGCGTTCCGGCGCGCGGGTAAGTGCGCGTTGGACACGCGGTCGAGCGCTTCGATGGCCTCGAGCCGGCTACCTATCCCAGTTGGCACGGGCTTGCGTGGAGGCGACGCCATAGTTGACTTTCGTAACGCGAAACAGGAAGCGCCCGGGACGACGTCTTTTCGAAAGGGCGCCCACATTCATACAATGTACGGACCTGGTGCTTTGGTAAGAATAACCCTCCCCGACGACGTGGATACTCACACCGTGACATACATTGTATTGTACCATGCCCGCATGCGAAATTGTACGGTAGATCGCAACGGAGCCCCATCTGGCTCACTTCAAAGAGAGCACTGAGCAGAGGGGAGGGGGAAGTACGCTTAGTACTCCTCGCCCTCCTCCTCGCCCTCGCCCTCAGCCGACTCGGCGCCGACCTCCTCGTAGTCCTTCTCGAGGGCGGCGAGGTCCTCGCGGGCCTCGGAGAACTCGCCCTCCTCCATGCCCTCGCCGACGTACCAGTGGACGAAGGCGCGCTTGGCGTACATGAGGTCGAACTTGTGGTCGATGCGCGAGTAGAGCTCGGCGA